>ERZ1643246.1111-NODE-1111-length-30399-cov-35.521981_pt1 | contig 30399 bp, 22 predicted proteins | sample MGYA00579265_ERZ1643246 | MGnify/ENA primary metagenome ERZ1643246 (study PRJEB29033, sample SAMEA4952261) | chicken gut metagenome | biome: Broiler Chicken; feature: Gastrointestinal Tract; material: Caecum | place: Ireland | collected 2018 | study: Broiler...
AGCCCCGCCAGCAGGCCCTGGGCGGCGGCTTCCTCGTAGCCGGAGGTGCCGTTGAACTGCCCGGCGCCGTAAACGCCCGCCACCACCTTGCTCTCCAGCGTGGGGTACAGCGTGGTGGGGTCGACGCAGTCGTACTCGATGGCATAGGCCGGGCGCATGATCTCCAGCCGCTCAAACCCGGCGATGGTGTGGTACATGGCGTTCTGCACCGCCTCCGGCAAGCTGGAGGACATGCCCTGCAAATACATCTCCTCGGTGTCCTCGCCGCAGGGCTCGACGAACACCGGGTGGCGGGCTTTGTCCTGAAAGCGCACCACCTTATCCTCAATGGAGGGGCAGTACCGCGGCCCCACGCCCTGGATCTCGCCGCCGTACAGCGGCGACCGGTCCAGATTGTCCAGGATGACCTTGTGGGTCTGGGGGTTCGTGTAGGTGATGTAGCAGTCGACTTTGTTGTGCATCGGCTGCCGGGTCAGAAAGCTGAAGGGCTGCAAACTCTCGTCCGGGTCGCCGGGCTGGCGCTCCAGCCTGGAAAAGTCGATGCTCCGCCGGTGGACGCGGGCGGGGGTGCCGGTCTTGAACCGGCGCAGCGAAAAGCCCTTTTCCACCAGGTTCCGGGTCAGGCGGGTGGCGGCGTGCTGGCCGTCGGGGCCGCCGTCGTAGCTGGCCTGCCCCACAAAAATGCGCCCGCCCAGCGTGGTGCCGGTGGCAATGACCACGCATTTGCAGGCGTAAAAACCGCCCAGGTTGGTGTAGACGCCGGCCACATGGCCGTTTTGCACCTCGATGCCCACGATCTCGGCCTGGTGGATGTCCAGATCCGGGGTCAGCTCCAGCGCATGCTTCATGTAGATATGGTAGCGTTTGCGGTCGGTCTGCACCCGCAGGCTGTGCACCGCGGGGCCTTTGCCCCGGTTGAGCATCCGGCTCTGCAGAAAGGTCGCGTCGGCGGCAATGCCCATCAGCCCGCCCAGCGCGTCGATCTCCCGCACCAGGTGCCCCTTGGCGGTGCCGCCGATGGAGGGGTTGCAGGGCATGTTGCCGATAAAATCCAGCGTGAGGGTGAACACCGCGGTCTTTGCCCCCAGCACCGCCGCCGCGTGGGCGGCCTCGATGCCGGCGTGGCCCGCGCCGATCACGATCACGTCGTAGCTGCCAAGATGATCGATCAAAATGGTACGTCCTTTCGGGAAAATTAGAAATTAGAAATTCAGGTGTGGCTGCCGGAAACTTTGCGGCAGGCCGCAAAGATAGGGGCAGGATATATGCGGAAATGCACCCTGACGGGTTGTGCAGAGCCTTTGCGTAGGGGACGATGCTTGCATCGTCCCGTAAACTTAACAACTAACGCAATGTCCCCCGGCGGGCGAAATCGCCCGCCCTACAAATCACCCGGAAGCGTCTGTCAATTATTTTGCCAGTAACCTGCGGTTAGGCTGCGCGGAAAATTCCGCTTTTGTGCCGCACGCACTGGCGGCGGACGGCATGGCAGGCGTTCACGCCCGCCGCAGAACGCGGCAACGGAGGTAAACCTCCCCGGGCCGATGCGAACACCGTCCCCGTACAAGGCTTCACCGGACGGGGGATGCCGCTCCCTACTTCCCCACGCAGAAGGTGGAGAACACCTCGTCGATGACGGCCTCGGCCGCGTCCTCGCCGGTCAGATCGGCCAGCGCCCGCAGCGCGTCCTCGATGCAGACGCCGGCGGCGTCCAGGCCAAAGCCCGCGTCCACCGCGGCGATGGCCTCCCCCACCGCGTCCCGCGCGGCGGTGGCGGCGGCCAGCTGCCGCCGGCTGACCAGCGCCGCGGCGTTCGGGTCCAGGTTCGCGGTGCCCAACAGCCCGGCCACCGCGTCGGACAGCGGCTTCAGGCTGGCGGCGTCTTTGGCGCACAGGCGGATGGTGTGCTTGAAACAGGGGGCCAGCAGGCTCTCGTCAAACAGGCCGGCGTCGTCGGCCAGGTCCTGCTTGTTGAAGATGGCCAGCGCCGGGCGGCCTTCGCACCGGCGGGCGATCTCAATGTCGGCCTCCGTCACCGGGCCGCCGGCGTCGAACACCGCCAGCACCAGCCCGGCCTCCTCCAGCTTTTTCCAGCTGCGGCGGATGCCCTCCGCCTCAATGGCGTCGGCCTCCTCCTCGCCCCGGACGCCGGCGGTGTCGAACAGGTTCAGCCGGATGTCCCCCAGCTGCACCGCCTGCTCCACCACGTCGCGGGTGGTGCCGGCCACCGGCGTCACGATCGCCCGGTCAAACCCGGCCAGCAGGTTGAGCAGCGTGCTTTTGCCCACGTTGGGCCGGCCCAGCAGCACGCAGTCCACGCCGTGGCGCAGCACCGCCCCGGCGCTGTAGCTGCTTACCCAGCCGTCCAGCTTGGCTTTTTGCTGCTGCAGCGCGGCTTTCAGCTCGTCGGGGGCCAGCTCCGGCACGTCCTCCTCCGGGTAGTCGATCCAGGCGGTCAGGTGGGCCGCCAGCGTTTGCAGCTGGTGGCGGATGCCCTCGGCCTCTCTGGCCAAGCGGCCGTCCAGCGCGCTTTTTGCCAGCGCAGCCCCCTGCCGCCCGCCGGCCGAGATGACCTCCATCACCGCCTCGGCCTGGGTCAGGCTCATGCGGCCGTTTTCCAGCGCGCGGCGGGTGAACTCCCCCGGCGCGGCGGGCATGGCCCCGGCGGCGATCAGCGCCTGCTGCAGCCCGTCCGCCATGGCGCTGCCCCCGTGGACCGAAAGCTCCACCACGTCCTCGCCGGTATAGCTGCGGGGCGCGCGGTAGAACAGCGCCACCGTCTCGTCCATCTCCTGCCCGTCCAGCAGGTAGTGGCCGAACAGCGCGGTGTAGCCCTTGGCCTCCAGCACCGATTTTTCTTTGTGGATGGGCGCAAACACTTTGGCCGCGATGGGATAGGCGTCGGGGCCGGACAGGCGCACCACGGCAATGCCGCCCTCTCCCGGCGGCGTGGCCAGCGCGCAGATGGTGCTGCGGAGCTGCATGGCAGGTTCCCCCTCTCGGTATCAGGTCCGGCACGGCGGTGCGGCCGGCATATCGGCAACGGTACGATCAAAATACAGCACAATTATAGTATCACAAAACCCCCGCCGCGGCAAATCGGGGCCGCCCATATCTTGTTGGCGGCCCGCCGCCGTGCAACAAGATGTGGAAACTGCGCAAAAAAGAGCGAACAAGAGCCAAAAAGCGCGGCCAAAGGTGTTGACAAACGCGGTTTTGATGCGCTATAATCATAGTCTGCAAGGCTGTCCCTCGATGGGGCGTAGCCCAGGCATCGAAATCAAACCCCGAACGGGACAGGAGGATATGAAGTATGAAACGGACTTTCCAGCCCAAAAAGCGTCAGCGCAGCAGCGTGCATGGCTTCCTGAAGCGCATGTCTACCAAGAACGGCCGCAAGGTCATCAACGCCCGCCGCGCCAAGGGCCGCAAGAGCCTGACTGTCTGATCGTCAGGCCGGCCCGGCGGCAGTGCCGCCAAAGCAGGCCCGGCGTAGCCGCCGGCGCCCTGCCCCCCTTGCGGGGCACAATGGAACAGGTTTTCGGGTAACGAAACGCCACAGGCTCAATCAGTCGACCCACGAAACCACTTACAGGCTGCTGATCCTGGTCGTACACAAAGCAAAGGCATACCGGCCCCGCCCGCGGGGCGGGCAGCTTTTGCTTTGTGTCTGACCGTTCGGCAGCCTTTTTTCGAACCGGGCCCGCCCCCAGGCCCCGCCACCTCTACCCAGAAAGGCCGCGCCATGCGTTACCGCACCCTCTGCAAAAACAAAGAATTTTCCCGCGTGTACGCCCGTGGCAAAAGCTATGTGCACCCCCACATGGTGCTGTACGTGGCCAAAAACCGGCTGGGTCACACCCGCATCGGCCTGACCGCCACCAAAAAGGTGGGCAAGGCGGTGCAGCGCAACCGCGCCCGGCGGGTGATGCGCGCGGCGCTCAGCGAGCATCTGGCCGCCGATGTGGGCGGGTACGATATCATCCTGGTGGCCCGCGCCCAGACGCCGAAGCTCAAAAGCACCCAGGTCAGCCGCACGCTGGCCAAGCTGATGCGCGCCGCCGGCCTGCCCGACCGCGCCCGGCCCCCGCGCCCTGACGGCGCGGACAAGCCGTGACCCCGCCGCCGGCCGTTCGGCCCTTTGTCTGGCTGATCCGGCAGTATCAGCGCCACATCAGCCCCCGGCTGGGGCATCACTGCCGCTTTACCCCCACCTGCAGCCAGTACGCCGCCGAGGCGCTGTGCACCCACGGCCTGCTGAAAGGCGGGCTGCTGGCCCTCTGGCGCATTGCCCGGTGCAATCCGTTCGGCAAATTTGGCTATGACCCGGTGCCGCCCAAGGGCCGCTGGGTCAGCCCCGACCGCCGGCTGGTCAAAGAAAAATAGCGTATACAGCGTGGAGAGACAACTGCCAACGGTCCACGCCAGCTGACGCATCACATAGATCCCCGTTTTTTGCCCCCGCGCTGCGCTGCCGGGGGCCGCCGCCCCTACAAAATAAAAAGGCCCCGCGCGCAGGCGGGGCAGATTGGACAGGCTATGTTTGAGATCCTTGGTTTCCTTTCCATTATTTTTGGGCCGCTGATGCGCATCATGTATGACTTCATCGGCAACTACGGCATCACGATGGTGCTGTTCACGATCCTGGTGCGTCTGGTCACGCTGCCCATCGCCATCAAGCAGCAGAAATCGATGGCGAAAATGTCCGTCTACACCCCCATGCTCAACGAGCTTCAGCAGAAATACAAAAACAACCAGCAGAAGCTCAATGAGGAAATGATGAAGTTCCAGGAGGAGTACGGCTACAACCCCATGGGCGGCTGCCTGCCCATGCTCCTGAACATGCTGGTACTGTTCGGCGTTATCCAGGTGGTGTACTACCCGCTGCGCTATATCCTGAACATCCCGCAGGAGGCCATCACCGCCGCCTGCGAGGCGCTGGGCATTGCGGGCGCCGGCGGCAGCCTGGCCGAGACCCAGCTGATCGAAATGATCCAGTCCGGCGCGGCGGCCACCGTCTCCACCGGGCTCAGCGCCGAGCAGCTGGCGTCCATCCAGAGCTTCAACACCGATTTCTTCGGGATGAACATCGCCACCACCACCGGCTTTACCCTGACCCCGCTGCTGATCTTCCCCATCCTGGCGTCGATCACCGTTATCCTTTCCAACATCGTCACCACCAAAATGTCCGGCCAGCAGGCCCAGATGCAGGGCAGCATGAAAGCCATGCTGTGGGTCACCAACCTGATGTTCATCTGGTTCTGCTTTACCGCACCCATCAGCTTCTCGCTGTACTACACCACCTCCAACATCTGCATGATCCTGCAGTCCGTTTTGACCCACACCATCTACAGCCCCGAAAAGTTCAAGGCGGAGTACGAGGCGGAACTGGCCGCCAAGAAAGCCGCCAAAAAGGCCAAGAAAGAGGTCGTGGTCGTTGAGGAAGGCAAAGAGGTCAAAAAGCAGGTCAACGAGGCGGAGCTGAACCGCCTGCGCCTGGAGCGCGCCCGCGCCCTGGACGAGGAAAAATACAAGGACGAGCGCACCCGTCCCCTGACCGAGGAAGAGCGCGCCGAGCTGGAAGCCCGGCAGAACAGCAAGGGCAAACGGAAAAAGGGAGGAAAATGACCCATGCGTGAGATCGAAATGACCGGCAAGACCGTCGAGATTGCCGTACAGGCCGCCTGCGACGCCCTGGGCGTTGACCGGGACGATATCAACGTCAGCTACGAGGTGCTGGACTTCCCGGTGAAGAAACTCTTCAAGAGCATCCCCGCCCGCGTCCGCGTGACGGTGGAGGAGCCCGAAGCCGCCCCGGCAGTGGCCGCCCCCGCCCCGCAGCCGGAAGCAGCCCCCGCCCCCGCAGCCGAGGCTGCCCCGGCCGAAGAGCCGGCCGCCGCGCCCGCCGCCGCTGCGGAGGACGCCGGCGAGACCCCGCTGGACATTGCCGCCGACGCCCGGCTGCAGGCCGCCGTCGATTACCTCAAGCCCATCTGTGAGCGGATGGGCGCCTCCGGCCTGGAATTTACCGCCGTCAAGAAGGGCGAGGCCACCATCCTGCGGGTCAAGGGCGAGCACGTGGGCGTGCTGATCGGCCGCCGCGGCGAGACGATGGAAAGCCTGAGCTACCTGACCAGCCTGGTCATCAACCGCATGGAGGGCAGCTACATCAAGCTGGGCCTGGACGTGGCCGGCTACCGCGGCAAGCGGGAGGACGACCTGGCCGCCCTGGCGGGCCGCATTGCCGAGCGCGTCAAGCGCACCGGCTGCTACTACGAGATGGAGCCGATGAACCCCTACGAGCGCCATCTGATCCACACCGCCATTGCCGCTATCGACGGCGTGCGCAGCGAGAGCACGGGCGAAGGCACCGACCGCCGCGTGGTGATCTACTCCACCGACCCCGACGCCTGCAACCTGCCTGACCGTGACAACGGCCGGCGCGGCCGCGGCCCCCGCCGGGACGGCGGACGCGGCAACGGGCGCGGCAGCCGCGGCGGACGCAACGACCGCGGTCCCCGCGACGGCGGCCGTGGCCCCCGCCGGGATGGCGGACGCGGCCGTGGCGGCAGGGATGCCGGCCGCGGTGGGCGCGGCGGCAGCCGGGGCAGCTATGTGCCCGGCCGCGAGTTTGCCGATACCCCCCGCGACCCGGACGCCCGCCCGCAGGTGCCCAGCCGCACCGAGCGCATCCACGACGACGCCGGCGACGATTTTGCCTTTGGCAAGATCGAGCTGTAAACGGCGCACAAAAAGTTGAAAAAATTCGCTTCAGGGGCTTGATTTTTACAGCGCAGCTTGCTATAATAATCAAGTCGCTAAGCGATATGCGCGGTTAGCTCAGCTGGTAGAGCATCTGCTTGACGTGCAGGAGGTCACAGGTTCGAGTCCTGTACCGCGCACCAAAAAAATTGGCCGATCTTAGGATCGGCCAATTTTTTTGTCTTTTGCCGATGATGAAGAAATCCGAATCTGAAGCAAGAACAAAATAAAACGCAAAAAAGAAATAATTGCTGGAAAACATAAGAGGCAGCTGTCCAAAATGGACGCAGACCTCGCTTTCACGGCTGACAGACCGCACCGACGCGACGTGATGCGTGCGCCAAGAATCCAGGGTTTCACCCGCCTGTGCAAAACCCCCGGCCATTGGCCGGGGGTTATTTATTGCAATACTGCCGCGCCGTCCACCGTCAGAACCTCCAGGCTGGCGGAACCCACCTGCACCTGTGTGCGGCCGCTGATGGTGAAATAGTCCTCCAGCCAGGTGTGGAAGGCGCCCAGGTCGCGGATGCAGTTGTCGTTGTAGACGATCACGTCGGGGGCTTTTTCGGGCAGCTCCAGATAGTAGCTGGCAAAGCGGCTGTCGCTGTCGGTGGAGGAGATCACCGACGCCTGGCCGATCTCCAGCGTGCCGTCGGCCATCAAAAAGGCCAGGCCCTCCACGTCGCCGGTGGTCAGCAGCACGCTCTCGCCGGCATGGGGTTCCAGCGCCTGTTCCAGCGCGTGGTACATGTCGGCGGTGGCCTCGTCCGCCCAGGTAAAGGCGGCAGGGCCGGTGGACAGGTACTCCATCCGGGTGTCCAGCACGTTGTGGGGCTTCCAGCCGGTGGTCAGCACCAAAAAACTCCGGCATACCACCAAAAACGCCAGGAAAAGCAGCAGCAGGCCGTCGGCCCAGTCGCTCCGCAGGGCGTAAGGGACGGTCGGGTCGCTGCCGGGCTGCTCCGCGGTGCCCTGCCCGGCGGCGCGGGCCTGCAGGGCCAGCGCCAGCACCGCGCAGACGGCCGGCCAGGTCAGGTACATAAAGGTGGCCGAAAGCCCCAGCAGCGTGGACCGCAGAATGAACAGATACGCCACGACGCCGGGCAGATACCCCAGCCAGAACAGCGCCGACCGGGGCGTGCCCCGGCTGCCGCGGAAAAACCACAGCCCGGCAATGGCCAGCGCCGGGGTGAAATACCGCTCGTCCAGGCTGGAGTCCCGCACCGCCCGCGCCAGGCACAGCGCAATGGTCAGCGCGCCGAACAACGCAAAGAACAGGTTGAGCCAGAACCGGATGTTGCGGATGGGGCGCTCGCGCCGCAGGGCGATGTCCCGCCCGATGCCGATGCCCGCCACCGCCAGCGCGGCCAGCGCCGGCTTGGCCAAAAACCGCGCCACGTCCGCCGCCTGCCCCAGCAGCAGCGACAGTCGCTCGGCGGTGGAAAAGTCGTACTGCGGGTCGTTGAGGATCAGCGAGGCGCGGCTCAACAGCGTCTGCACCGACATGCCCTGCAGCACATACGCCACAAACGCCGCCGCACAGGCCGCGCAGGCGCCGAAAGCCGCCAGCGTGCCGGCCGGGATGCCGAGAAACCGCCGCTCGCCGCACCGGCGGCCCAGCAGGAACATGCCGATGAAGGCAACCGGCGCCGCAAAGGCGCTTTGGGGGAAGGCCAGCACGCTCAGGCTCAAAAACACGCCGCCCAGCGCCATCCGCCACAGTCCCCTGCCGCCCCGGTCAAAGTAGCCGTAAAAGCACAAAAAGGCCGCCAGCGTAAAGTGGAACTGCTGCGAGATATAGTCCGGCCCCAAAAACCATTTGGGTGTGTAGGCAAACAGCGCCAGCGCGGCCAAAAAGGCCGTCTGCGCGCTGAGTTTTGACCGCATGGTGCGGTAAAACCACACCGACAGCCCGGCTTTGCACAGCACCAACACCGCGCGCACAAACAAAAGTACGCCGGTGGTGCCGCCGGTGACGGTATAGAACAGCCACAAAAGCACCGCCGCCGGCAGCGCCGACAGCTGGTGCGGCTCCCACATGGTGTAAAACAGGGCGTCGCCCTTGACCAGCCGCCAGCTGATGGACAGGGCGTACTGCTCGTCGATCTCCAGGCCGGAGAACAGCGTTTTGCCCACCGACAAAACGGCCAGCAGCGCCAGCACCGCGGCGGCGACGTGATACGGTTCGATTCGACGTTTGGCAGACATGGAAGGCCTCCGGATAGATGATGGGGGGGATGTCTTGAAATAACAGAGGGAAAAGGCGGGAGGGTTTTCAACAAAAATGTTGAAAGCGCGGGCGGCCGGCGGAAGCGGCCGTTACGGATACAGCGCGGCGTTCCGGCGGGATATGACCGCCGCAAGGCGGCAGTGCACCCCTCCGCCCGCGCTGCGGGCACCTCCCCTTGCAGGGGAGGCTTCGGGGAGGCTACCGCTTCGGGAAGCTCCCCCGCAAGGGGCTGCGGAGCCGGGCAACGCCGGCCGTTACAAGTGCCGCCCCAGCAGGGTGTCCCTTGCCAGCCAGACCCAGGGCAGCCAGTTCTGGCGGAAGGCGTCCCACTTGCGCTGGACGGCGTTCAGCCGGGGTTTGGCCCCCTTCACCGCCGCCATGTCGATCCATTTGGACTTGTCCCGCACGACGATCTTTTGCGCAAAGGGCATGTCCCAGCCCTCCGGATACCAGTAGGCGGGGGTCAGCAGGCGGTAGGACGCCGGGTCCTGCTCGGCAATATAGCGGTTTAAGTGGCTCTCGTCATGCCACAGCGCCATCTGGCCGTCGGCCAGATCGGCGTCGGTGCGGCGGTCCAGCTCCCGGCTCATGGCCAGAAACGCCGCCGCCGTGCCGCCGTTCAGCCCGCCGGAAACGTAATCCCGCCCGCAGTTGTAGGGGATGTACGCCCGGCATTTGGGGTTGCGGTCGTAGGTGTAAAAAATCGGCTTCTTGTCCCAAAAGCCCGGCTGCTGCACCACCAAAAGCCGCTCTCCCCTGTCCGGCCGGGGCAGGAACTCCGCCTCGGTCACGACTTCGCGGCAGACCAGGTTGGCGTTGGCAAAAAACAGATAGTCCATTTTGCCCAGCGCCTCCGCCTGCCCCGCAAACATCTTGAACCGCAAAAGCGAGCTGTACGGCCAGTCCAGCGCCTTCTGGTAAATGCGGCGGACGTCGGGGGCGCCGTCGCCCTCGATGGACGGGGCGTCGGTAAAGACGAAAAAGGTCTTGTCACTCTCCGGCAAAAACTTTTCGCGGAAGGTGCGGTAAAAATCCGGCCAGAACACCGTGTATTTGCCGGTGCAGATGTATAAAATGCCCACCTTTGCCATCGGTTACGCTCCCTTCCGGCGGATGCGCCGCCACAGCTCGGCCGCACGGCCGCGCAGGTATTCGGCGTCCGAAGAAAACCCGTAGCATGCCAGATTGATGGCGTTTGGCACCACGCAGACCACCAGCACCCGCGCCGCCATGCCCGGGATGCCCCCCGGCAGCAGGCTGCACAGCCAGTAGCTGCCGCCCATGCACAGCGCCAGCGTGGCCAGGTGGCACAGCTGCACCCGCAGATACCGCCCGTCGCAGCCGCGCATGAACCCGCCGAACACCACTTTGGCCCGGCCCAGCCACATCAGGCAGTGGGCGAACACCGTGGCCGCCGTGACGCCCGCCAGCCCGAAGGGGATGACCAGCACAAAGCTCAAAACCAGGTTGGACACGCCGCTGGCCACCATGAACCACTGGTCCTGCTCAAAGTGGCCCAGCACGGCGCGGTAACTGCCCAGCATCCGGTGGTTCCAGCCCACATACTCGTTCAGGCAGAACCAGAACACATAGGCCATGGGCAGCAGCCACCAGTCGCCCAGCCACAGCGTGATGAAGGGTTGGAACAGGCAGAAGTAGGCCGCCGCCACAAAGCTGCCAAACAGATAGCTGAACAGGTCCATGCTCCAGAACACCTTTTTCTGGTGGTCGTCGGCCTCGGCGGTCTTGTCGTAGACGATGTTGCCGATGGCGGCCGAGAAGCTGTCCAGAATCTTGTTGCCGATGTTGGTCACCGCCGACGACACCGCCGAGTAATTGTCCAGGTAGGTCACGCTGGAAGTGCCCCGCATGCGGGTCATGACCAGGCTGTCCGACGTGCCGTAGATGGCGTTGGAGATGCGGTGCACCAGATAATACCGCAGGTCGTGGAACATCCCCAGCCCCTTGAAGTCGGCCCAGGTGACCTTGACGTCCCGCACTTCAGGGAAATCCCTGCGGTAGCGCATCGCCACCACCACGTTGGCCAGCGTGTTGCACAGGACGGTGACGCCGAAATACAGGTTGTAGTTGCCGGCAAAATTGAGCGAGATGAAAATGCGGGCCAGATAGGTCAGCACATTAAAGCACAGGTCGATGCGGGTGCAGACGTAGCCCTGCTGGGTGCAGGTGTAAAGCAGCCGCCGGGTGACCAGGAAGTAGCTGGACAGGGTGGACAGCGCCTGCAAAAGATAGATCGAGTGGACGGCGTCCCAGTCGGTGTCCGGCTCCACGATGAGCAGCGGCAGAAAGAAGTAGAACACCACCGCCAGCGCCGCGATGACCCCGCCGATGAGCCGGTAGGTCCATTTGTACAGCGACATGTACTTGCTGATCTTTTCGATATCTTTGGCGGCCAGCTGCTCATACAGGCGGTAGCTGATGACGCTGCCCACGCCCAGCTCGGCGATGGAAAAGACGCTGAACATCTTTTCGATCACGCCGGCAGTGCCGGGGATGTCGATGTCAAAGTTGGACACAAACAGCGCCCGCGACACCAGCGCCAGCAGCAGAAGCAGCAAACTGGACCCCAGCGAGTAAGCCAGATTGATGATGGTACGTCGTGTTCTCATAGAAGGGACCTTTCGGGGGAGATGTGTGAGGGCGGGGGCGGAAATTGCGGCAGATTTTGCGGAAAGCGGGCGCTGCCGTTCCGGCGGGAGCTTGCCGCAGTTTGTAGGGCGGGCGTTCACGCCCGCCGCTGACCTGGCGAAAAGCGGGCGCTGCCGGGTTGGCAGAAATTGCGGCGGAAGATTGCGTTGCGTAGGGGCCGATGCTTGCATCGGCCCGCGGGGCTTGCGGCGACGCAAACATCCACGGCGGGCGTTCACGCCCGCCGCCGGGGCCTTGCAGCAAACTGTGCTTACCGGAAACAGCATCCGCCGCCGGGCAGCGCCGCGGCAGCAGTCACCGCTTCAGCAGGCCGGCGGCCCACAGCGCGAACCGCGCGCCGAACAGCTTCAGCAGCCAGCGGAACAGCGCCCAGTCGGCGCGGCCGCGGCACTGGTCGCCGTAGTCGTACAGCGGTTTGCACTGGTCGATCAGCGGCGCGCAGGCACGGCGCACCGATTTATCGCGGCAGGCGGCGGCGCGGGCCTCCGGCCAGAAGGCGTTGGCGGTGCGGCGCAGGATCTCGGTGCGCTCGGCGGGCAGGCAGCCGCCTTCGGCAAACAGCTGGGCGAAGCCCCGAAGCGCCGCCAAAATGCCGGTGAAATGCCTGGGCAGGTTGGCGTTCATCAGGCTGCCGGCCCGGTTTTCCCGGTAATGGGTCATGACAAAATCGGCAAAATACAGCCGGCGGCAATGGCGCAGCAAAAGCAGGTCGAAGGGGTAATCCTCGGCCCAGACGACGCCGGGCCAGAACGCCACCCCGCTTTCGGCCAGAAACTGCCGCCGCAGGCAGAATTTCCACACCGACCAGTGGGCGCTGTCGTACAGGCGGGCGACACGGGCGGCGTAGTCGCCGCTCTCGAACCCGCCCGGCACAAGCCGCACCGCCGCGGGCTCCCGCAGGGCGCCGTCGGCTTCGTCCAGAGATAAGTAGCGGGCCACATACCAGTCGTAACCGGGGTGTTCCTCCAGCGTGCGGCGCAGATGCGCCAGCATATCGGGCGCCCACTCGTCGTCGCTGTCCAGAAACAGCAGCCACTCCCCTTTTGCGGCCGCGATGCCGGTGTTGCGGGCGGCGGCCAGGCCCTGGTTTTTCTGGTGCAGCGCCACCACGCCGGGGATCTCGGCGGCAAAGGCGTCGCACAGGGCGCCGCAGGCGTCGGTGGAGCCGTCGTCCACCAGGATGCACTCCCAGTCCGGCGGGCCGGGCTGTTCCGCCACGCTCTTAACGCAAAGCGGCAGATACCGCTGCACATTGTACACCGGCACGATGACCGAAAAGCGGACGTTACCGTCTCTCTGCATAGAGGGCTCCTTTCAAGCGGGGGCGGCGCCGCCAGACGCTGCGGCAAACAAGTGCCCGCCGGGGCGGCGAAAGCTTGCGGTTATTGCCGCGTTCTGCGGCGGCGAAACTGCCTGCCCTGCGAGTTGAGGCGGGCTGCGGAACCGGGAGCGGCATCCGCAGCCGGGAAGCGGGACGATGCAAGCATCGTCCCCTACGGAGGGCGCGGGGATCGGCGCAGCCGCTCCGTTCCAGCAGAGGCTTACCGCGGTTTGCAAGGCGGGCGTTCATGCCTGGCGCGGACCTTGCGAAAATTTGCGGCGGAAGCTGCCTGTGCGCAGGGGCCGATACAGGCGTCGGCCCGCAGGCGGGAAAAGGCGGCTCACTCCCCTGCCGCCACCAGCTGCCAGCCGGGCAGGTAGAGGGCGCTCTGCTTGCCGTTGGCGTACCAGCGGTCGGGGGCGAACACCAGCTTGTCCGGCGCGTCGCCCAGGTACTGCGCCCACCAGCTGTAGGTGGAATTGCTGAGGATGAAATGCCGGCACAGCTGCATCAGCGCCAGGTCGTGGGCGGCGCTGCCGGGGGTGATGTACTCCGCCGGCAGCCCGGCGGTGTCCAGGTGGTCCTGCGCCCACAGAATATCGTCCGAAAAGACAAACAGCGTTGCGCCGGGGCAGGCGTCCCGCAGGGCGCGGCAGCAGCGGGCGTAGTAGCCGGGGGTGCACACCTGCAGCGCGGCGTTCTCCGGGTTCTGGTAGTCCCCCCGGCGGATGTGCAGGCACACTGCCGCCGGCTGGGACAAAATGGCCGAGGCCAGGTCCGGGTCGGGCGCGGCGGCGGGCCGCAGCTCGGCGCGGACGGCGTCCCGGAAATCGGCAAAATAGGCCTCGCTCTGGAAATAGCCCCAGGCCAGCAGGTCCAGCGCATGGCGGCCGGGACCGCGGCGGCAGGGGATGTAGCCGTCGGTGACAAAGTGCAGCCCCAGCCGGTTGAGCCACGGCGCGGCCTTGGCCTCAAAGCCGTGCCAGTCGCGGGCCATCATGCCGCCGGCCTGTTCGCGGCGGATCATCAGGGCTTTCAGCGCGTTTTGCAGCGGCAGATGCCGTTTGGCGTAGCTCTCCCCCGCCGTGATCCTGACCTCCGGCGGCAGGCGCAGCGCGCCCAGCGCACAGACGGTGTGGGCGGGCGCGCCGCCCTGCCAGTCCTGCCGGTCGATCAGGACCAGCCCCTCGCCGCAGCGCAGCGAAAGCGCCCGGGCAAAGGCGTAGACGAACATCTGGTTGCCCAGCCCGCCGGTCAGTTCGGCATAGATCATGGGGCGGCCTCCTTTTGGGCGTCGGGTCTGGCGTTGGGTACAAGGCGGTCGTACAGCGCCTGCATGCGGCGGGCGGCCTCGCCCAGCTCGTAGCCGGCGGCGGCCAGGGCGTCCCAGCGGCTTTGGTGGGGGCCGTGGTCCGCCGCGGCCAGCGCGGCGTCCGCCCAGGCGGCAAAGGGGGTCTCCAGCGGCAGAAACTGCACCAGCCCGGTCACCGCGCCGTCGGGCGGCACATTGGTGGAAGCCAGGCAGGGCAGGCCGCAGCCCTGGGCCTCCACCAGCGTCACCGGGCTGCCCTCGAACTCGCTGGGCAGCAAAAACAGGTCAAAGGCGTTCATAAAAGCGGGCACGTCGCTCTGCACGCCGGTCTGGATGACGCTGTCCCCCAGCCTTAGTGCGGCGATCTTGGCGTCCACGGCGGGCTGGTCCTCGCCGCCGCCCACCAGCATCAGCTTCCAGGTCGGGTCTTTGGCGCGCATGGCCGCAAAGATGTCCAGCAGGTACAGCAGGTTTTTCTGGTGGTTGTACCGCCCCACAAAGCCGGCCAGGCGCTCGGCGTCCGCCACGCCGTAGCGGGCGCGCACGGCGGCGCGGGCAGCGGCGTCGGGGAAAAAGCGGCCCTTGTCCACCGCGTTGCAGGCCACCGCAAAGTTGGGCTTTTGGTCGATCTTCGGCCCAAAGACAAACCGCCCGGCGGCCACGCTGCACCCCAAAAAGTAATCGGCCCAGTGCTGGTACAAAAGGTGCGCCGCCCGCCAGGCCAGCGTCACGGGCGGGTAGACGATGTGGCTGTGGACGATCAGCTTTGCGCCGGGGCAGGCATGCCGGATGACGCCGCAGGCCAGGGCGTTGACCTTGCTGGTGGTGTGGAAGTGGATGATGTCGTACCCCGGATGCGCCTTAAAAAAGCCGCGGTAGAAAAACAGCCGCTGTTTGTCGTCGCCGGGCATCCAGAAGATGTTTTTCACCCCGGCGGCGCGCAGTTCCTCCTCGCCGCTGGGCACGCCCGCGGGCGCGCGGGTGGCCAAAAGGTCGACGGGATAGCGGTCCAGGTCCATCGAGCCCAGCAGGTTCAGGATATACCGCTGGATGCCGCCGTTGACGGTCAGCGCGCTGCCGATCATTAAAATGCGCATGGGTGGCTCCCTTCGGATACAGTGTGGAAAGATCCGGCGCGGCCGGTTTACCAGTAGCTTCCGCCCTCCACGGCGTCCTTGTTGCGGATGCCCTCGCTGTCGCCGGGGCGGACCCAGGCGTCGTCGTACAGCTTGGAGATCACCGGATGGCTGTCCCAGCGTTTGCCGCGGATGCCGAACAAAAGCTGGGTCGCGCCGGCCATCTGCACCGCCTGGCGGCGCAGCTCGCGGGCGCAGTAGGCGGCCAGCGGCAGGCCGTAGGCCCCCGCCCCGATGACGGCCACGTCAAACGGCTCGGCGGCGATCTGGTGCTTCATCCAGTCCAGCGCGTCGAACCAGGTGGCGTAGCCGGTCTCCTGCCCGCCCAGGCCCTGCACCGCCGGCACCACCCGCAGGCTGGCAAATTCCGGCAGGACTTCCGGGTTTTGGAACAGCTGCTCCCGGCGGGCGTACTGGCGGCGGATGGTCTCGGCAAAGGGGTGCACCACCAAAACCCGCTTGCCAGCCAGCGCGGCGGTCCAGGGGCCGGCGTGGTAGTAAGGCTCCAGCGCCCGCAGTTTGGTAAAGCGGGTGTCCTCCCCGCAGCCGCGGATGACCTCCCGCTCGGCGCCCACGTCCCACAAAGCCAGCAGGTCGGCGCCGTGGGCGGCGTCGGCATATACCTCGCAGAAACGGGCCAGCGTGGCGTCGTCGGTGGGGAACATACCGGACAGGTTGCGCATCTCGGCGCGGATCTTGGGGGAAAAACGCCCCTCGTCGCCGGTGTCGGCGGGATTTTTGGCGGCCAGATACTCGGCCATGCAGCGCATCTCGGTGGCGCCGCACCGCCCGGCGTAGAACGGGTGCCCCCAGCGGATGCACTGGGCGATGTAATCGTTGCCGGCGGCGGCGTCCATCACCGGCACGCCGCGGTACCGCCAGCCAAAACGCAGGCCCTTGTACAGGTCGCGGGCCTTTTGCAGCAGTTTGGCGTCGTTATCCATGGGCGCGCACCCCTTTCTGCGTCAGCATGGTCAGCGCGGTCTCGGCGCTGCTGACCCACAAAAAATGCTCGTTGATCCGGCGCTGGGCGGCGTAGCCCATGGCGGCGCTGGCGGCGGCGCGGCGCACCGCATCGGGCAGGGCGCCGTCGCTGTCCGCCAATATGCCGGAGACGCCGTCCTCAATGATCAGCTCCGGGCCGGGGGCGCGGCGGGCGGCGGGCGGGCAGCCGGCGTACATCGCCTCCAGCAGGCTCATGCCGAAAATTTCCCGGTCGTTCAAATTCACAAACACGTCGCAGGCGTGGTAGTAGGCATGCACCGCCGTGTTGGGCAGCTTGGGGATGCGCCGGTACCGCGGGCCCAGCGGGGCCAGCGCCGCGTCCAGCGCCTGCGCCTGGCTGCCCTGGCCGATGACGATCAGGTTCCAGTCCGGGCCCAGCGCCTGCATCAGCGGCGGCAGCGCCATAGGGCGCTTGTAGGGGTCGATGCGTCCCACAAACAGCAGATACTTTGCGTCCGGGTCCAGCTCCAGCTCGGCGCGGATGTCCTTTTTTTCGCCGGGGATCATGGGGATGACGGCGGTGTCCAGCCCCACCGGCAGCACCCCCGCGCAGGGCACGCCCAGGCTTTGCAGCTCGGCGGCCGCGGCGGGGGTCTTGGCGTAGGCGGGGGTCTTGCGGTAGACGGCCAGGTTGCGCCGCAGCAGCAGGTCCATCACAAGGCGGACGGCGGCGGAATCGCTGGCGCTTTTCAGCGCGCCCAGCTGGCTGTAAAAATAGATGCCGTGCTTTTGGCAGAAGCGGTACAGCCCCGGCACGCCCAGAGAATTGTCTCCCATCACATGGACGGCGTCGATCTTTTCCTCCAAAAGCGGCTGCCAGCTTTTATAAAAGGCGTGGACGCCCAGCGCCCGCGCCGGTAAGTACAGCACCCGGACCATCGGTTCCAAATCCTCCGCTTTGGGGGCGGAAAGGCCGGTGTCCGGGTAGATGGCCACCGCACGGCAGCCCAGCGCCGCAAAAGCGCGGGCTAGGCCGACCTCCTGCCGGTTGTAGGCTCCTTTTTGGCCGGATGCGCCGCAGTACAGCTGCGGGATACCAATGGTGAGCATGAGGGCCTCCCTTGAACAATTCAACAAATTTGCCGGCCGTACGGTTCAGGCTTTCGACGCCGGCGCTTCAGCGGCCTGCGCCATTTGCGGCAGCCGGGTCAGGTAGCGGGCGTCGATGATCTCGAAACGGTCGTCCCGGCAATAGGTGTGGATACCCACCACGTCCTCCGGCGCAAGGCCGTCGATCTGCACGATATGGGGCTCGGCGGCGCAAAGCGGCACCTCGCTGGCGCCGCGGCGGGCAAAAAACTGCAGGTAGACGCCGTAATCCACCTTGGTGCTGACTTGGGTAGGCCGGATGACCTGCCCGCCCAGCGTGAACAGCGGCCCGGCGTTGCGGAAGCCCAGCCCGAACTCCCGATGCTGCAGGTTGAAAGGCTCGTCCGGCTCCAGCACAAAGGCGCCGGACTCCACCTCGTCGCCGGTGCCCACCTCGCCCTCGGCGGCGGGGCGGGCGCGGCGCAGGGTGAACCGGCGGTAGCGGGTGTACAGCTGGTTTTCGGGCCGGGTCTCGCTGGCCAGCAGGGTCAGGGCGTCGTCGGCGGCGGAGAGCAGGATGGTGTCGCAGATCTCGCAGCCCACGGCAAAGCGGGCGGCCTGCTCCCATTTTCCGGGAAATTCGGCACAGCGGTAAAGGGTCAGGGTATGCTCGGCGCTGGATTCGGGCAGCATCCAGGTCTCGCCGTTCCAGTCAAACACCGTGGGAAAGGACAGGTGGCTGCCGGTGGACAGCACCACCTGCGGCGTGCCGAAGCGGCCGTCGTCCGACAGCGGGATGACCGCAATGTCCCCCCGCCCGGCGGCCAGGTCAAAGGCCTCGCAGAAGATATAGCGCGCGCCGTCCCGAACGTAGAGCAGCGGGTCGGCGTACCAGGTCTTGCCGTCGAAGGGCAGCGGTGTGAAGGCCCCCTCGCCCAGGGCGGGCAGCGGCTCGTCGGCGGGGATGCGCCGCACCGCAATGGTGTAGATCTCCTTTTGGCCGGTAAGTTTTTTGAAAAGCCGTTTGGGCGGCATGTGCAAAGCGCGATAGAGCTGGTTCATGGGAACACCTTAAATTGGGAGTTAGGAATGAAAAATGAGAAATGAGGAATTCAGGTGCGGCCGCAGGCCGCGGATCGAAAATTTGGGGTGGTGGCGGCGATTTGCGTTGGCGCTGGTGACCGGAAGGCAGAACCTTTCGCAAGGGTCGAGGCTTTCACCGGCCCGGGCAGGTTTGCGGCAGGCTGCGCGTTCCGCGCCGGGCGGCGTGCCCGCCTTGCCCGAAGGGACAAAGGCCCGGCCAGGCGCCGCACCCCTCCGCCCGCATTGCGGGCACCTCCCCTTACAGGGGAGGCTTTTGGGCGGCAGTTGTTTGCAAAGCCTCCCCTGCAAGGGGAGGTGGCATCGCGTTAGTGATGACGGAAGGGTGCATTGCCGCTTTGCCATGCCAATATCCTGCCGGGTCGTGCAGCGTCTTCGCAGGGGCCGATGATTTCACCGGCCCGGGCAGGTCTGCGGCGGACTGCGCGTTCCGCCGCCGGGCGGCAGCGCCCGTCCTGCCATCTACCCTGCCCCCATCACCTGCCGGTACCCCTCCATCAGCCGGGCATAGTCGGCGTCGGGGGTGCCGCCGTAGCGGGCCAGCGCCCCGGCGCGGATGGCGTCAGGAGCGTACTGTGCCGGGTTGGCGGTCAGCGCGCGCACCGCGTCAGCCAGCGCGGCCGGGTCGCCGGGGGCAAAGCGCACGCCGTCCACCCCGGGCGTCACCGCCGCGCCCACATTGCCGATATCGCTGGCCAGCACCGGCGTGCCCAAAAGGTGGGCCTCGGCGGGCACCAGGGCAAAGCTCTCGTAGCACAGGCTGGCGGCCGCCACGGCCAGGCTGCGGGCCATCTCGGCGTGCAGCGAGCCGGGGGCCAGCCGGCCGACAAATTCCACGTTCGGCCCGGCGTTCTCTCTGGCCCAAGCATCCAGCGGGCCGTCGCCGGCAATAACAAGGCGGGGCGCGGCCGGGTCGGATTCCAGCAGCTTCCAGGCAGCCAGTACCGTGCGCAGACCTTTCAGCTCCTCCAGGCGGCCGGCATACAGCACCTGGTTGTTCCGCTCCGCCATGGGCAGCGGGGCGTCCTGCCCGGCGGGCAGCGGCGCGGACACCGGGTTGGGCTTGACGAACAGCCTGTCCGGGTCAAATACCCTGTGCCGGGCGTTGCATTCCAGCAGCTTCTGGCGGTCAAATTCGGTGGGGGTGAACAGCGCCACATGGCGGTAGGTGCCCAGCAGCCGGTGGAAGCCGTACACAAAGGCGCAGACGGCGCTTTGCGCCAGGCTGCCCCGGTAGCAGCGGCGGCGCACCGCGCACAGCAGGCTGCGGCGGGGGCAGTCCTCGCAGACTTTGCCCTGCCGCAGAAACACGCCGTTGGGGCAGAACAGCCGGAAATTGTGCAGCGTCTGCACCGCCGGCACGCCCTCGGCAAAGCAGACCCAGAACACCGCCGGGCTGGTCGCCAGCAGGGTGTTGTGCACATGCACCAGCTGGATCTGGTGCTTGCGGATCAGCGCCCGCACCTCCCGGTAGGCCTTGAGGCTGAACACCGCCCGCAGCGGCAGCAGCAGTTTCTGCCAAAGGCTGCCGTCCGCCTCGGCGTTGGAACGCTCGTACACGAACACCTGGTGGCCGCGGGCCTCCAGCAGCGCCCGCTCGGCGGCAAAGACGGCGTCCTCGCCGCCGGGCAGCCGGTAATGGGTGTGCACCAGCAAAATGCGCCGGGGCGGTTCCTGCTGTGTCTGGACCATGCGGCGCACCTCCCTTTTTTGGCAAAAAATCTTGACGTTCTATTATACCCTTTTATAAAGGAAAAGAAAAGCCCCGCAGCCGGGGCAAAGCCGGGGGCGGGGCGCCGCCCCGCCGAACGGGCAGGACGGCGCCGGCCGGGGTGGGGACCCTGCCGCGGCACAGCCCCGCCTCCGGATCGGCATTTCCTTGATTTTGTGGAAAGTGCACAAATTTAACAAAAAATTATGAGCAGGGCAAAACCACTTAGGTCGCTTTTACTGCCACTTTTGAAAAAACCGTTGATATTTTATGTCCAAAATGTTAAAGTATGATTAGTATTATGTTTAATATTGTGCGGCGGCCGCCGTGGCGCTGCACGTCCCCAGGGCACGGCGCGGCAGATCCCCGGTTTGGGGAGAGGGAGCTGTGCCTTTCAAAGCTGTCCCAAGCGGAACGAAGGAGAGGAAAAACTATGCGCAACAAGATCTGTCTGAACAAGGGCTGGAGTTTCTGCGGCCCGGACAAGTCCGTCACCACCGTGGACGTGCCCCATACCTGGAACAACATCGACGGCCAGGACGGCGGCAACGACTACTGGCGCGGCAGCTGCACCTACACCAAAACCTTTGCCCGCCCCGACTTTGACCCCGCTGCCCAGGTGGTCTACCTGGAGTTTGAGGGCGTCAACGCTTCGGCCGATGTTACGCTGAACGGCCAGAAGGTCATCCACCACGACGGCGGCTACTCCACCTTCCGTGCCGACGTCACCGCCCTGCTGAAGGACGAGAACACCCTGGAGGTCGTGGCCGACAACAGCCGCAACGACCGCGTCTACCCCCAGAAGGCCGACTTTACCTTCTACGGCGGCATCTACCGCGACGCCTGGCTGGTGGTGGTCAGCAAGGATCACTTTGATATGGACTACTTCGGCGGCCCCGGCTTCCAGGTGACCCCCACCGTGGACGGCAAAGACGGCAAGGTCCGCGTGCAGAGCTGGACCAACGTCAAGGACCCCGAAGTCACCGTCACCCTGATCGACGCCGACGGCAAGACCGTCGCTTCCGGCAAGGGCACCGACGTGGAACTGGTCATCCCCCGCGTCCACCTGTGGGACGGCGTTGAGGACCCCTACCTGTACACCGCCACCCTGCAGCTGGTCGAGGACGGCAAGCCGGTGGACGAGGTCAGCTGCCGCTTCGGCGTGCGCAGCTTCCGCGTCGATCCCAAGGAGGGCTTCTTCCTCAACGGCCGCAAGTACCCGCTGCACGGCGTGTCCCGCCATCAGGACCGCCGCGGCATCGGCAACGCGCTGACCAAGGAGATGCACAAGGAGGATATGGACCTGATCCGCGAGATCGGCGCCAACACCATCCGCCTGGCCCACTACCAGCACGCGCAGTATTTCTACGACCTGTGCGACGAGTACGGCATGATCGTCTGGGCCGAGATCCCCTACATCTCGGAGCATATGCCCAACGGCCGCGAGAACACCATCAGCCAGATGAAAGAGCTGATCACCCAGAACTACAACCACCCCTCCATCGTCTGCTGGGGCGTTTCCAACGAGATCACCATCTCCACCAAGGACAAGGCCGATATGCTGGACAACCACCGCGTGCTCAACGACCTGTGCCACGAGATGGACAAGACCCGCCCCACCACCCTGGCCTGCTACGCCATGTGCGGTCCCTTCAACAAGGTGGCCCACCTGACCGACCTGGTCAGCTGGAACCTGTACCTGGGCTGGTACGTGCCCGGCCTGTTCCTGAACGATCTGTGGATCGACTTCTTCCACCTGTGCTACCCCAACCGCTGCCTGGGCTATTCGGAGTACGGCTGCGAGGCCATGCCCAACCTGCACTCCTCCAAGCCCCACCGCGGCGACCACACCGAGGAATACCAGGCCATCTACCACGAGTTCATGCTCAAGTGCTTTGAGCGCCACCCCTATATGTGGAGCTCCCACGTGTGGAATATGTTCGACTTTGCCGCCGACGCCCGCGACCAGGGCGGCGAGCCGGGCATGAACCACAAGGGCCTGGTCACCTTTGACCGCAAAATCAAGAAGGACGCTTTCTACGCCTACAAGGCTTACTGGAGCAAGGAGCCGTTCGTACATATCTGCGGCAAGCGTTATGCCGACCGCCCCGAAGCCGAGACCACCGTCAAGGTCTACTCCAACCAGCCGGAAGTTTCGCTGTACAAGGACGGCCAGCTGGTGGAGACCAAGCGCGGCGAAAAGGTGTTTGAGTTCCGGGTCAGCCTGGACCCGGAGACCCGCTTTGAGGCCAAGGCCGGCGCCTGCACCGACAGCGCCGTGCTGCACAAGGTGGACACCCCCAACCCCGACTATGTGATGAAGGGCAAGAGCTCCAACAGCGCCAACTGGGTGTAAAGCTTTTAGCTATACAAAATCCGATGTAATAGAAAGGAGGGGAGTGATTTCGGTAAAGCAAACATACATTTTATATTGACGTATGAAGGAGGACGAAGCAAAGAATGAAGCAATCAGCCAAAAAGGCAATGTGGCGCGGCATTAGCGGTATCGCGTGCTTCACCATGTGCCTGTCTTTGATCCTGGGCAGTGCCCTGGAGGCCAACGCGGCCACCATCGACACCTACCTGGGCACCAACAGCGAGGCCCTGGTATCGGAAAATAACGAAGAAAACCCGCTGTACGATAAGTTCACCCCCCCGGCCGAGCTGCTCAACGAGGACGGCACCGGCAACTCTAAGGCGCTGATCGAGGCCGCCATCGACCTCAACCGCCGCGAGGTCGCCGAGGGCAGCGTCCTGCTGAAGAACAACGGCGTGCTGCCGCTGGACAGCGGCTCCAACGTGACGCTGTTGGGCATCCGCTCGCACTCGAACCTGCTGGGTTCCAGCTTCGGCGTGAAAGCGCAGGGTGCCTACATCAGCCTGGAGCAGGCCTTGAGCCAGAACCGTACCGATTTTGCCAACACCATCGCTTGGTCGGTGGGCAGCCGCGGCGCGGCGCCTTCTGCCACCATCAGCGAGTGGACCGGCGACGAGTTCGATTTTGAGGGCGCCGGCTTCAACATTAACCCCACCATGGTCGATATCTACGAAGCTCTGGGCGAGACCTATGTCCATTACGAGAACGAGCCTGCCGCCGAAGTCTATGACCCGGGCGAGCCCTCTGTGGACGAGATTGCCGCTGTCAACGGTAGCTACAAAGATAGCTTTGCCGAGTACGGCGACGCCGCAATCGTCGTCATCGCTCGACCCAGCTGCGAGCAGGTTGACTACCTGCCCGGCGGCGTGGCCGAGGGCCTTGGCTTTGAGCATGGCGAGCCTCTCTCTCTGACCCAGAACGAACTGGATGCCATCGAGCTGGCCAAAGAAGCCAGCGACAAGGTCATCGTGCTGATTTCCAGCTCCGCTTCGGTCGAAATCGGCACCCTGAAGAACGACCCTGACGTCGATGCTATTCTGTGGATCGGCGCCCCCGGCTGCTATGGTATGCTGGGTGTGGCAGATATCCTCTGTGGCCGCGTCAGCCCTTCCGGCGGTCTGTTCGACATCTTTACTGCTTACAATATGTCTGCTCCTGCCATGCAGAATATGGGCAAGATGTATTACACCAACACCGAGGGCACCATCACCCGCACTGGCGGCGTCCTGGGCTTCAACCCCGGCGCTTACCTCATCGAGGCGGAGGACATCTACGTTGGCTACCGCTACTATGAGACCCGCTATTACGACTCTGTTGCCGGCACCGGCAATGCCACCAGCCCGGTCGGCGCTTACGGCTCCGATACCGAGTGGAACTACGACAACGAGGTCACTTACGGCTTTGGCTACGGCCTGAGCTATACCGAGTTCACCTACGAGTTCCAGGGCGAGCCTGCCTTTGACATCACTGTCGACCCCGAGACTGGTGCCCCCAACGCCTACGCTACCTTCAACGTCAAGGTCACCAACGTGGGCGATGTCGCCGGCAAGACCCCTGTCCAAATCTATGGCCAGGCGCCTTACACGCCCGGCGGCATTGAGAAATCCGCCATCCAGCTGCTGAACTTTGAGAAGACCGAGATCCTCGAGCCCGGCGCTTCCGAAGTGGTCCCCGTTAAGGTTGACCTGCAGTACATTGCCAGCTACGACGAGAATTATGACAACGGCGACGGCACCACCGGCACCTACATCATGGATCCCGGCACTTACTACTTCTCTGTCGGCAACGGCGCGCATGATGCGCTGAACCACATCATGGCCGCCCAGGAGATGGACGCCGAACTGATGTCCGGCACCGGCAACGCCGCGCAGGCTTTGGCCGTTGAGATTGACGAGAACTTCATCTCTAAGACAATGTTCTCGATCTCCAAGACCGGCTACAAAATCTCCAACCAGCTGCCCTATGCCGACTGGAACTACTACCAGCCTGGCGAGGTCACCTACTTGACCCGTACCGACTGGGCCGGCACCTTCCCCGAGACCTACGACGCTATGACCCTGACCAACGAGGAACTGATCAACAACCTCAACGGTTATACCTACACCCTGCAGACCAGCGACGACACCAGCGAAGTGGTCTGGGGCGCGGATAACGGCATCTCCTTCTACGAGATGTACGGTGTGCCCTACGATGACCCGAAGTGGGACCAGCTGCTGGATCAGCTGACCCTGGAAGAGGCCATGTACATCTTCACCTTCGGCGGCCCCTCTATCCCCGGCGCTGATTCCATTGGCACCGTTGAGACCTACATGACCGAGAACGCCGGCAACGGCATCGCCGTCAACCTCAACGCCTCCAAGGACCCCAACGCCCCGTGGGCCATCCCCGCCAGCGACCCCAACGGCAACTGGCACCCCGAGGTCTTTGCCAACGCCCCCCTGGGCGCTTCGACCTTCAACCCCGAGCTGATGTATGAGCTGGGCCAGTTCACCGGTATTGAGTCGCTGTTCACCGGTATCAACATTCTGTGGGGCCCTGGTCTGAACACCCATCGCCATGCGTACAACGGCCGTAACGGCGAGTATTACTCCGAGGATCCCGTGCTGTCTGGCGTGGCGGCGATGGAATTTGCTATCGGCGCGCTGGATTACGGTCTGGTCGCTGCTCCCAAGCACTTTGCCTTCAACGACCAGGAGTCCGAGCGCGGCGGTGTGTCTCCCTACATGACTGAGCAGCGCGCCCGCGAGGTTGAGCTGCGTGCTTACCAGATCGCCTTTGAGGCTACCAAGTACGACACCGAGGATTATGATGCCGGTATGCGCGGCCTGATGACCTCCTTCTCCAAGATCGGCTCCATCGAGTGCACCACCAGCGAGGGCTTGATGACTGAGATCCTGGCCAACGAATGGGGCTTCATCGGCTACGCGGTCACCGACATTTACGACGACGTTGACCTGTGGAGCGCCGTGCTAAACTCCGGCACCACCTGTTTCGACACCCGTGGCCAGGCCGGATTCTACGGCACGACCACGCTGGAAAGCTCTAACCTGTTCCAGAACCTGATCGAAGGCCGCGGCCTGGACGCCAACTTCATTGATGGCGACCTGAACCTGCAGCTGAAGCTGAAGGATGCGGTGCATAAGAACATCTACGCCTGGAGCGAAAGCCATCTGATGAACCGCTACAATGCTACGACCCACATTGAGAGCCAGATGACCTGGTGGCGTGTTGCTTACTATGGTCTGGCCGGCGTTTCCGGCGCTGTGCTGCTGCTGGGCGTGGTGATGTATGTTATGGCCTCCACCCGCAAGAAGGAGGAAGTGTGACATGAAAAAGGGTACTGCCTTTTATCTCGGCGCCGTAGCCGCCGTTTTGGGCGCTATCGGCGTGGCGCTGGCTGCGTACAGCAGCATGATCAGCACCGATAATGCACTTGCCAATATGCCCTTGGTCGTTGGCGCCGGCGTGGTCGGCGTGGTGCTGGTGGTTGCGGCCATGTTGGCCCCTGCCAGCATGGGCAACCACAACCCGGTCACCGCACTGGGCGTGCTGGCCGCCATTGCACTGTTCAGCTATGTGTACGGCCAGTGTTTGCTGCAGCGTATCATGCTGATTGCCGGTTTGTTCTCTTACAACGCCGGCAACACCGTGGGCTGGAACATCTTCTATGTTGTTGTGGGCTGTACGGTCTGCCTGGTGGCGGCCTGCGTGCTGCTGATTGTCAGCAGCTTCTGCAACAACGTCAAGGCGCAGCAGTAAATTTTGCGCCGCTTGCCAAACTGTGCAAGCCAGCACGCTGTACGAACTTCCCTTAGGGTGTAACGTCGCACGGGACCCGCGGCATGGGAACTACCACATACCGGAAAACCAGGGCTGTTGCACCATACTTCGTACCGAAGCGGGCCGCCCTGCCCAAATAGAGGGCAGGGCGGCCTGTCTTTATAAAAAAGGTAAAGGAGAATGCATATGAGTGAAACATCCAAAACGGCCGGCGCTTCCGGGCACAGCAGCGTGAACCGCGCCAAGCTGTATCAGCTGGTTCTGTTCCCGCTGAACAACGGTGCGACCAACGTCTACTACGTCCTGATCCTGTCCTATGTGGCCACCTTCGGCAGCACGGTCCTGCTGCTGGGCACCGTGTTCGCATCGGTCATGGTCACCGCGATGCGCGTGTTCGACGCCATCACCGACCCCATCATCGGCGCCTTGATGGACCGCACCAACGGTAAATTTGGCAAATTCCGGCCGTTTATGGTCATCGGCAACGCCATCATGGCGGTCAGCGTGCTGCTTTTGTACATTGGCACCCCCCTCATCCCCGAAGGCATGATGTGGCTGCGCTACGTGATGTTCGTACTGCTGTACGCGGTCTGGGTCATCGGTTACACCTTCCAGACCTCCGTCACCCGCGCCGGCCAGACGGTGCTGACCAACGACCCCAACCAGCGCCCGCTGTTCACCATCTTCAACACGGTGGGCAGCCTGGTGGGCATGGGCGTCATGCAGTTCTCGGCCCCCATCATCGCCACCGGCTTTGCGGACGGCTACGGCGCTGCTGAGTTCTACGCCGTGTTTGCCCCTGTCGGCATCGTTATCTCCATCGGCCTGACCATCCTGGCCATCATCGGCATCTGGGAGAAGGACCAGCCCAAGTACTTCGGCCTGGGCGGCAGCTCCAGCGGCGAGAAGGTCAAGATGTCCGAGTACATCGCCATCATCAAGGCCAACAACCCGATGCAGCGCCTGATGGTCGCCGGCGCCGGCTGCAAGCTGGCCCTGTCCATCGCCACCAACACCACCGTTCTGTGCATGCTGTACGGCTGCATGATGGGCAACTACGACACCCTGTATCTGCCCATGATGGTGCTGGGCTATGTGTTCAGCGTCCCGTTCTTCCTGCTGACCGTCCGTACCAGCCAGAAGAAAGGCCAGAAGGCCAGCCTGGTGCGCTACGTCACCATTGCTCTGGTGATGTACGTGGGCGTTTTGGTCCTGCTGTTCCTGTGGAACCCCAACGATCCGAACTTCATGTTCTCGATCTATCAGGGCACGCTGTTCGAGTCGGATTTCGCAATCACCATCAACCCCTACACCATCCTGTTCATCATCTTCTTCGGCATCGGCTACGGCGCCTACTACGCCACCGCCGATATGCCCATCCCCATGGTCGCGGACTGCTCCGACTACGAGACCTATCGTTCGGGCAACTACATCCCCGGCATTATGGGTACGCTGTTCAGCCTGGTTGACAAGCTGGTCTCCAGCCTGTCCGCCACCGTCGTCGGCCTGGCTGTCTCGGCCATCGGCCTGTCCAAGCTGCCGACCCAGTACACCCCGTATGAGGACGGCATGAACGTGGTCGTCATCGTGCTGTTCTGCGTCATCCCGATGATCGCATGGGCCGCCACGCTGATCGCCATGAAGGGCTACACCCTGACCGGCGCCCGCATGAAGGAGATCCAGGCCATCAACGCCTGCCGCAAGGACGCCATCGCCGACGGTATGTCCAAGGAAGAGGCCATGGCCAAGTGGACCAAGGTCGAGGACCTGCCTGAGGAGTACCGCCCCACCGTCAAATCCTGACGGAACAACAGCAAAAGGCAGCCTTTGGCGCCGGGTGACCGGCGGATAGGGCTGTGACACGACCCCCGCCGAACGGAACCTTTCCGTTCGGCGGGGATTTTTTGCAACCTGTGAAAAATGTGAAAAAACGATGGAAGTCCCCTTGACAGGGGCGGAAAATGGCGGTATTATACTGTTCGTATCCGAACTAAATAAATTGGCGCTTTGCGCGCAAAGTGGGGTGAGAGTGACGTGGAAAAGGACTGCGGCGCGTGGATCAACCTCCTTTCGCACAAGCTGAAGCGGCGGCTGGACGCCACATTCCAGGACTTGGGGATCACCGGCGTGCAGAGCCGGGTGATCTTTTACATTCTGATCCACTGCAAGAGCGGACCGGTATTCCAGCGGGATGTGGAAAATGCGTTCAGCCTGAGCCGTTCAACCGCCACCGGTATCCTGCAGATGCTGGAAAAGAAAGGGATCATCCTGCGGGAAAGTGTGGCCAGCGACGCCAGGCTGAAAAGCCTGGTGCCTACCGAACGTGCGGTGGAACTGAACGCCCGTGTGTACGCCTGCCTGCAGGAAGCCGACCGTATGCTGACCAGGGGCTTGTCCGAGGGGCAGGTCCAGCTGTTCAAAGAAACTGCTGTGAAGATGGCCCAGAACCTGGACGAATGGGACGGCGAAGAGACCGGCCCGGACCCTGCCCCCGGCCGGGAGACCGCGCTGGCCGGGCAGGAATAGACGGTTTGGAAAGTTCGGCATAGAACAAATGGCGGTATCCGCCGCACAGGCTTTCCGCCTGGGGCGGCGTTTTATACCCGCACGGGCGACCGTGCAGACCCCAACAAAAGAGTGTAAGGGAAAAGGAGGAATGTCACCGATGATAAAAACTTTGGCCCGCAGTATCCGCGAGTACAAGACGCTCTCGATCCTGACGCCGCTGCTGGTGACGGTGGAGGTCATCATGGAGTGCGCGATCCCCTTTGTGATCGCCAACCTGGTCAACGAGATGCAGGCCGGCTGCAGCATGGACGTGATCGTCCGCTATGGCATCGAGCTTATTATCATGGCGGTCATCTCGCTGGTTTTCGGCGTGGCGGCCGGCAATACCTGTGCGACCGCGTCCACCGGCTTTGCCAAGAACCTGCGCAAGGATATGTTCTACAAGATCCAGGACTATTCCTTTGAGAACATCGACAAGTTTTCGGTGTCCAGCCTGGTCACCCGCATGACCACCGACGTCGTCAACGTGCAGATGTCTTTTATGATGATCATCCGCGTTGCGATCCGCAGCCCGCTGATGATGATCTTCTCCTTTGTTATGGGCTTTGTCATGGGCGGCCGGCTGGCGATGATCTTCCTGGTAACGATCCCCCTGCTGACGATCGGCCTGATCCTGGTCGTCCGGGCGGCCACACCGATCTTCCGCCAGGTGTTCCGCAAGTACGACGCGCTGAACGACTCGGTGCAGGAGAATGTCCAGGCCATGCGCGTGGTCAAGAGCTATGTGCGTGAGGACTACGAGAAGAAAAAGTTCGCTGCCGCCGCCGAGGATGTGTGCAGGGACTTTACCAAAGCAGAGCGCATTATGGCGATCAACAGCCCGATGATGCAGTTCTGCGTTTACGCCGGCATGGTGTTTGTAATGACCTTCGGCTCTTATGCCGTTATCACCAGCCAGGGGACCGAGATCGCCGTAGGCCAGATGTCCGCCATTTTGACTTACAGCTTCCAGATCCTGATGAGCCTGATGATGCTGTCCATGGTGTTCACCATGATCAGCATGTCGCAGGAGTCCGCCGAGCGTATCGTCGAGGTGCTGGGGGAAAAGAGCAGCCTGACCAGCCCCGCCAACGCCCTGACCGAGGTGAAGGAAGGGTCCGTTGATTTTGACAACGTCAGCTTCAAATATTCCAAAAAGGCGGAGCGCGACGCGCTGTCGGGGATCGACCTTCACATCAAGTCCGGCGAAGTGATCGGCATTATGGGCGGCACCGGCTCCTCCAAGTCCACGCTGATCCAGCTGATCCCCCGCCTGTACGACGTGACCGAAGGCTCCGTCAAGGTGGGCGGCCACGACGTGCGGGAATATGACCTGGAAGCACTGCGCAACCAGGTGGCCGTTGTGCTGCAGAAGAACGTGCTGTTTTCCGGCACCATCAAGGACAACCTGCGCTGGG
>ERZ1643246.1112-NODE-1112-length-30396-cov-7.341584_pt1 | contig 30396 bp, 21 predicted proteins | sample MGYA00579265_ERZ1643246 | MGnify/ENA primary metagenome ERZ1643246 (study PRJEB29033, sample SAMEA4952261) | chicken gut metagenome | biome: Broiler Chicken; feature: Gastrointestinal Tract; material: Caecum | place: Ireland | collected 2018 | study: Broiler...
GCATACAGGAGTCAGCAGATGTTGTGTCCCAGGATGGAGAAGGAATCCTGTTTTACCATAAAAACGGAGAAAATATCATAGCAGAAACAGCCAGGATACAAGAGGTGGATGAAGCGATCAGGCTTTTGCCGGATTTTCTGACGGACCGGATTTTCGGGGGTTACCTGTTCATAGAAGGCGGAGGGATCTGCGCCGGGAAGGCAGTGAAGGAAAGCGTAAGAAGCTTTACGATCCGTGTCCTTACGGCAAGCATCCAGGGAAATGTGGAAGAATTCCGGGAGAAACTGCTGGCAGGGAAAAGACCATTCCACGCAGATGAGGTAAAAGAACGATGCAGGAGATTCTGGAACAGTTATTGGAAAAACAGCTATATATTTATCTCTGGAGATGCCCCGGCAGCTGTCCCGGTGGAGGAAGAGATGCTGCGGGAGGCAGAAGAACCGTCCGAGTATAGTATTGTTTCGGATTCTCCTGTAACAACAGCGTATGTGCTGACAAGATTTATGATGAAATGCTGTCAGCATGGTGCTTTTCCGATCTTATATAATGGAATGTTGTTTAATCTGTGCCCGGGTAAGGGCAGGCATTTCAGTTATTGGACATTTGGCGAGGTATATACAGCAGCGCCGCGGCAGCCTACGCATGAGATCAACCCGGATGAACGTTCCTGGTGTGTAGAGCATCTGTGGCAGAATGTGCGCCATCCTTATCACACGTTTCTGGCACAGGGAGAAGCGGATGCTTTGAAGGTGCTTTTCAGATATTATCGCAATTTCTGGGAGATCAACCGTTTCAGGGCAAAAAAATATTATCAGGCAGAAGGACAGCACAATACGGAGATGACTCTGTCATTCGGGCTCCAGTCCATCGGGATTTACGGTGCCGACCGGACCGGAAAGCCGGCAGGGTACGCTGAGAACCGATATGGCGGTGCCGTGGATATTTCGCCGGGGCTGGAGCTGCTGGCGATGATGCTTGACTATTACGATTATATCGGGGATGCCGGATTTTTCGCCAATGAGGTCATCGTATATGCGAAAGACTTGTATCGCTATATTGAGACGAGATTTACGAAACGAGAAAATGGGAAATTAGTGATAGGGCCATTGAATTCGATCGAAACTTATTGGGATACCACAAATCCACTGCCTGTTATCGCGGGACTCCAGAGTACCTGTGAGCGCATTCTCCGGGCAGAAGATATGGGGGAAGCAGACAGGCAGTATTTTCTCGCTTATCAGAGACAGATCCCATCGCTTTGTATCAGGAGAGAAGGCAAAGAGGAATATATCCAGCCGGCAGAAATATTTGATGCTGAAAGGCACAATATAGAGATCCCGGAATTGTATGCATGTTTCCCTTTTGAACTGTACCATGAGCAGAATGATCCGGACGGAGTGATGAGAAGGACATTTGTTAAAAGAATGGAGCAGTTTGGTGGAAATCAATACTATAAGATTGGAAGTGCTCCAGATTATCCGAGCTATTCCGGATGGCAGTATTTCGGAATCGCAGCGGCGCGGCTTGGGATGACGGATATGGCACAGGATATCCTGGTACATAACGTACAGCTTAAGAATCCCGGCACACGATTCCCGGCCATGTGGGGACCCATTTATGACGGGGTCCCGGATACAGATCATGGAGCAAATATCATACATCAGCTCCAGGAGATGGTGATGCAGGTAAGAGACGGGAAGATCTATCTGCTGCCGGCATTCCCGAAAGAGTGGGATGTTTCCTTCCGCCTTCATCCGGATAAAAATACGGTCATTACGGCTGCCTATGAGAAAGGCAGGCTGAAGAAGCTGGAGGTTGTTCCGGAAAGCGCGAGGAAACGGATATACTGAAGATTACAAAAACAGGAGGGAAAGAAGATGAAAAGATTTGGACAGGTTATTAAAGTAAAGCCAGAGTTTCTTGAGAAATATAAAGCGCTTCACGCAGATCCGTGGCCTGAAGTGAATGAGATGATCAAAAAGTGTAATATACAGAATTATTCTATCTTTTACAGAAACGGATATCTATTCAGCTATATGGAATATGTAGGCGATGACTACGAAGCTGATATAGCAAAAATGGCGGCGGATCCCATGACTCAAAAATGGTGGAAAGAAACAGATCCATGTCAGATGCCAGTTGAAGATGCGCAAGAAGGAGAATGGTGGGCTGATATGGAAGAAGTGTATCATCTGAAGTGAGAATCATATAAAGATATAAGGAGGTAAGAAAATCATGATGACATCAAGAGAGAGAGTATTGGCAGCCATCGATCACAAAGAACCTGATTATGTACCGCTGGATCTTGGAGGGACACCAAGTTCGGGAATTTCTGCAATTGCGTACAATAATCTGAAAAAAGGTCTGGGGATGAAGGAAGGACACACGAGGATCTATGACGTGGTCCAGCAGGTCGTCCAGCCAGAGATTGAGATCATGGACCGGTTTGGGGTCGATGTGATTGATATCGGAAGAGTTTTTAATGAAAAGGATGAGGACTGGTATGATGTAGAGCTGGCAGACGGTTCCATCGGACAGTATCCGAAATGGTTCCGCCCTACAAAGCTGGATAACGGTGATTATGTAGTGTATGACAAAGAGGGCACGATGATCGCCAGGATGCCGGTGGGGGCAACCTTCTTTGATCAGACCTATTTCCCGTATGTAGATGATTATCCGGATGACTGGTCTGATCTTGACCACCAGATGGGAAAGGTACTTTGGAGTGCTCTCGTGCACAGCCCGTGGGATCATGCGGGGGAAAAGGACTTTTACAAGCAGTTAAGGGAGCGTACTCTCGCGCTTCGTCAGAAGACAGACCGGGCTCTCATGATCACCTGCGGATGCAACCTGTTTGAGTGGGGAACATTTTTGAGAAGGATCGATAATTTCCTCATGGATACATATGCAGATCCGGAGAATGTGGAGGCTCTTGTGGAGCAGCTCATGATTCGTCATCTTGCGACGCTGGAGAAAGTATGCGAGTCGGTGGGAGATATTGTGGATATCCTTCGATTCGGTGATGATCTAGGAATGGACACAGGAATGTTCATGTCCAGAGAAAAATATCAGGAGCTGTTCAAACCGTACCATACAAAGCTGAATGAGTACGTTCATAAACACAGTAAGATGAAAACGTTCCTTCATTCCTGCGGATCCATCTATCCGATCATGGGAGATCTCATCGAAGCGGGATATGATGTGATCAATCCGGTCCAGACGACAGCATATCAGATGGATCCGGAAACCTTGAAGAGAGAGTTTGGAAAAGATATCACATTCTGGGGAGGCGGCTGCAATACCCGGACGGTTCTGAACAGATCTACTCCACAGGAAGTGTATGACTACACGAGGCGTATGATCGATATCTTTGCTCCGGGAGGAGGCTATGTCTTTAATCAGGAGCATAATATCATGCCGGATGTACCGGCAGAAAATATTCTGGCTATGTACCGGGCGGTTGCGGACTCCAGAAAATAGTTTGAAATATGATCATGAAAAACCGAGCGGAATCTGTTATACTCTTCTGGTATGAATACCAGGAGAGTATTTATTATGATCGGATTAGGAACAATTATAAATGTGGCTGCGATCGTTCTGAGCGGAATGATCGGGCTGCTCTGTAAAAAAATCAGCAGTGCCCGCTATGAGGAGACTCTTATGCAGGTAAACGGCGTGTGCGTCCTGTTTGTGGGCATCGGAGACGCTGCCCAGGAAATGATGAAAATATCCGGCGATTCGCTGATCAGCAGCGGCACCATGATGATTGAGGCCAGCTTTGCGACAGGTTCCCTGCTCGGGGAATGGATTAATCTCGAGGATAAGATGGAGCGCTTCGGGAGCTAGCTGGCTGAAAGATAAGACCGGAAATGGCAGGGAAAACATGTTTGTGGATGCGTTTGTCACTGCATCACTGACTGTGTGTGCGATGGCAGTTATCGGCGCAATTCAGGAGGGGATCGCGGGGGAATATTCCACACTGCTTTTAAACGCGGTGCTAGTCATGCTGCTCATATTCGTAATGACTGCCTCAATGATTGGAAAAAGGCTGTATTTTTGCCGCTGTTCCTGTGGAAATCTTCCATGGATTACGCTTTTTGCCAGAGCTGTTCAGCCCGTCATGACTGACCAAGCGCTTTCAAACCGGTTTTTGACAGGCTCCATGCTTATTTTCTGTGTCGGAGTAAACTTGATATGGGAGAGGAAGCGGTTCAAAGTGGTGAATATGCTCCCGGCCATCGTCATCGCAGTAGTATGCGCGTTTGCCGGTATAGATCAGCCTAAGAAAGAGCAGTCAAAGAAAGAGGTGTAAAACCGAGTGAAATCTGTTATAATTATATCTGCAGGCAATGTTCAAGGATACAATGCATACCTGCGTAAAATCAGATAGAAAAGAGGAAAGACAATGGAGTATAAGATTACAGGCTACAAGCCGGAAAAATTATTCCACTTTTTTGAGGAGATCAGCGCGATCCCGAGAGGTTCGGGAAATGAGAAGGGGATCAGCGACTATCTCGTTAAATTCGCAGAAGACAGAGGACTCTGGGTGCACCAGGATGAGGCGCATAATGTCATCATCAAAAAGGCAGGGAGCAAAGGAGCGGAGGATAAGGCTCCGGTCATGCTCCAGGGACACCTTGACATGGTATGCGACAAGCGCGCGGGCGTGGAGCATGATTTTGAAAAGGACGGGATCGACCTGGTCGTAAAAGATGGCGTCCTCTGGGCAAACGGCACGACACTCGGTTCGGACAACGGTGTGGCAGTTGCCCTGATGATGATGGTGCTGGATGATGATGAACTTCAGCATCCGCCGGTGGAATGTGTATTTACGACAGAAGAGGAAGTCGGACTCAACGGCGCCCAGGCTCTGGATAAATCCCTGATCACAGCCCGCACGATGATCAACATGGACTCTGAGGAAGAAGGCGTGGCGACAATCAGCTGTGCAGGCGGCCTTCGCATCCAGTTTACAAGACCGGTCAAGAGAGAGGCTGCTGAGGGAAGCCTTGTATCCATTAAGATCGAGGGGCTTCTCGGAGGACATTCCGGTATGGATATCAGCAAGGAGAGACAGAATGCAAACCTGCTGATGGCGCGCATGGCGGATCATCTGATGAGGAATACAGACGGAAAGCTCGTAAGCTTTGCCGGCGGGACAAAGGACAACGCGATCACAAGGGAGTGTGAGGCATCTCTGATCTATGCGGACAAAGCAGAAGCAGAGAAAGCGGAGAAGCTTGCGTGCGCGCTGGCAAAGGATATGGCAGACGAGATCACGCCCTATGAGCCGGATTTCGCCTGTGAGATCTCAGTGGAAGACGGAAGGATCGCATCAGCGGTACCGCAGGAAGACGCAAAGGCATTTGTGGGCGCGCTCCGTCTTACGCCAAACGGAGTATTCAGCCGCAATCTCCACATGGACGGATTTGTGGTGACTTCTTCCAATATCGGTGTAACAAGGGCGGATGAGGATGAGCTTGTCTTTGTCGTATCCCCGCGTTCCTCTGTGGCGTCTCTTCAGGAAGATACGAAGGCGCGTTTCCAGACTCTGGCAGATACCTTCGGGTTCAAGGCTGAATACAGCGGAGAATACCCGGGCTGGAGCTATGCGGAAGAGTCCGGGATCCGCGAGGTATTTCTGGAGAGTTACCGTGGACTGTTCGGCAAAGAGCTGAAGCTGGAGGCAATCCATGCAGGACTGGAGTGCGGACTTTTCACAGAGGCGATCCCGGGACTTGACGCGATCGCAGTGGGGCCGACATTGTATGACGTGCATACACCGGACGAGCATGTGCCGCTGGATTCCTTTGAGCGCTTCTATGAACTGCTCAGGGATGTGCTGGCAAGACTGGCGGCGTAGATATCTGATAGATAGTCACAGTTGAATAGCAGAAGAAACATTTTTAGGACATCAGAAATAAGAGCAGCATCTGGCAGGTGCTGCTCTTTGTCACAGGAGGAAATCTATGGGACAGTTTTATGTACAGCTGGAAAAAGCGATCAAAGAAGGGCGGGGAGATATCTGGACAGAGACAGTCCTTGAAGGAGAGAATGCAGGAGAAAAGCGGATGACCGCCGGCGGAATGGATGATACCGGCAGAATGGATGATATTGACAGCTTAGCTAATGCGGGCGGCGCTGATGCCTGCGGCACGCCTGCCCGTGTGTTCAGGGAGCGTATCAGACGTGCGCCGAAACTGGTCATCTGCGGGGCGGGGCATGTGTCCATGCCTATCATCCATCTGGGAAAGATGCTGGGGTTTACAGTGACAGTCCTGGAAGACCGCCCGAAGTTCGCAGACAATGCAAGGGCAGCGGGCGCGGATCATGTCTTCTGTGAGATGTTCCGCGAGGGTCTTGCACGGATCTCGGGGGATCGGGATACCTGGTTCGTGATCGTGACAAGAGGGCACCGTTATGATTCGGAATGTCTTGAAGCGGTCCTTGGAAAAGAATACGCGTATGTGGGTATGATGGGCAGCAGGCGGAGAGTGGCTGTCGTGAAAGACCAGCTCGCGCAGAACGGCGTGGATCAGGAGAAGCTTGACAGTGTGCATACGCCCATAGGATTAAAGATCAGCGCGGAGACACCGGAGGAGATCGCGGTTTCTATCATGGCGGAGATCATCCAGATCAAGAACGGCAGGGAGCAGGGCAGCGGATATTCCGATGAACTTCTGGAAGCGCTGACAGAGGGGAAACAGAAGGCTGTGCTTGCGACGATCATTTCCAGGAAGGGATCTGCTCCACGGGGAGTGGGGACAAAGATGCTGGTCCGGGAGAACGGCAGCACAGTGGATACGATCGGCGGCGGGTGCGTGGAGAGCGAGATCATCCAGAAGGCGCTCCTCATGATGCGGGTGGGTGCACCCTTATTCCAGGTGTGCAGGGAAGACCTGACGATGGAAGCAGCGGAGAACGAAGGAATGGTCTGTGGAGGCGTCGTAGAAGTGATGCTGGAGCGGGTTTGAGAGAACGATGTGACAGTTAGCTGAGCCATTCGGGAAACTGCACAGCCCAATGGCTGAACGGTTACAGAACGGTAAAATACTCCATCATTTATATTGACACACATTTTACCTGGTGTTACCATAACTACATAGAGAAAATGATCACGTACTTATATAGGTTCATAATCGGTTGAACGTCTCTACCAGCCGCCGGAAACGGCTGACTATAAGTATGCGGGCGGCAGAGCGTGCCGTTTTGCATATCAGACAGAAAAGAGGAGGAACAGCCGATGAATGGACCTGTTTTTATTTTAAAAGGAAATATCGTATACAGTAAGGATCAGAATGAACTGAGCATATGTGAGCACGGATACCTGGTCTGCCGGGACGGGCAGGTGGATGGAGTGTACCAGACGCTTCCGTTCAGGCTGGGCGGCAATCCGATCCATGATTTTGGGGACTGCCTGATCATACCGGGGCTGGTGGACCTGCATATCCACGCGCCCCAGTATTCCTTCCGGGGGCTTGGGATGGATATGGAGCTTTTGGAATGGCTGGAGACAAATACATTCCCGGAGGAAGCGAAATATGAGTCGCCGGAGTATGCGCGGAAGGCGTATCAGATCTTTGCTGATAATATGAGAAAGAGCGCCACGACAAGAGCCTGCATTTTCGGGACTGTCCACAGAGAGGCAACGCTGCTTCTCATGGACTTGATGGAAAAGACAGGACTTGACACCATGATCGGGAAAGTCAACATGGACCGGAACTGCCCGGACTATATCATAGAAGAGACGGAAGAATCTGCCGGGGAGACTCTGGAGTGGATCAGAGATGTACTGCACAGGAAATATAAAAATACCCGTCCCATCCTGACGCCCAGGTTCACTCCCAGCTGTACGGATGAGCTGATGGAGGAGCTGAAGAAGCTGCAGATGCGTTACGGGCTTCCTCTCCAGTCCCACCTCTCGGAGAATCCGGGGGAGATCGCATGGGTAAAAGAGCTCTGCCCCTGGGCGGAATTTTATGGGGATGCGTACGACCGGTTCGGGCTCTTCGGCGCGGACTGCCCGACCGTGATGGCGCACTGTGTGTACAGCGGGGAGCAGGAGATCGAAAGGATGAAGGAGAACGGCGTTTTTATCGCCCACTGCCCGGAATCCAACATGAATGTCTCCTCGGGCATCGCGCCGGTGCGTACATTCCTGGAGCGGGGGCTTCACGTGGGGATCGGGAGCGACGTGGCGGGAGGCTCCACGGAGAACCTGTTCCGCGCGATGGCGCATGCGGTCCAGTCCTCCAAGCTGAGATGGCGGCTGACGGATGACAGCCTGGAGGCGCTGACCGCTGAGGAGGTGTTCTACATGGCAACGAAGGGAGGCGGCGCTTTCTTCGGAAAGGTGGGAAGTTTTGAGAAGGGGTATGAATTCGACGCAGTCGTGCTGGACGATACCCGGCTTAAGCATCCGCAGCCGCTGGATGTCAGGAGCAGGCTGGAGAGAATGATCTATCTGGCAGATGAGCGGGAGATCCGCGCGAAGTATGTAAAAGGGAAAGAAATCGACCTTACTTAGACCGGAGGTGAGATTTTATGGAGAAGAGAAGAGCAGAAAGAACGAAGGTACCTGAAAAAGAACACCCGGTAAAAAAGGCGTTGGAGCGGGAGCATATAGTCGGAAAGAGCATAAAGAGAGTGGACGCCTTTGAAAAGGTGACAGGACGGGCGAAATATACGGACGATCTGTGCGGCCGCGATGCGTATGTGGCAAAGGTCATGCATTCCACGATCGCCCATGGATATGTGAAGTCCATCGATACGTCTGAAGCGGAGAAGATCCCCGGAGTTATAAAGATCGTGACCTGTTTTGACGTGCCGGGATATTATTATCCGACGGCAGGGCATCCGTGGTCGACAGAAGAGGCACACCAGGATGTGGCGGACCGGCTCCTGCTGGTAAAACATGTCAGATATTACGGGGACGATATTGCGGCAGTGGTGGCCGAGAATGAGGTCGCTGCCGCGCAGGCAGTGCGCGCCCTGAAAGCAGAGTATGAGGAGCTGCCCTTTGTGCTGGATGTGCAGAAAGCGATGGAGGACGGCGCGCCCCAGCTCCATGAAAAGTACCCGCATAATATCCTGGCGCACACCTCCATACGGAACGGGGATTATGAGGCGGCAATCGGAGAACCTGGGCTTACAAAGGTGGAAGGCTGGTACGAGACGCCCGCGGTCCAGCACTGCCATATTGAGAATCCGGTCTGTTACGCCTATATGGAGCAGGGGCGGATCGTAGTTGTGACGTCCACCCAGCTTCCCCATATCTGCCGGCGGATCGTGGGGCAGGCTCTTGGGATCCCATGGGGGCAGGTAAGAGTCATAAAGCCTTACATAGGCGGTGGGTTCGGAAATAAGCAGGATATCCTCTACGAACCGCTGTGCGCTTACCTCTGCACTCAGGTGGGCGGCAGGACTGTGAAGCTGGACACTTCCAGGGAGGAGACCTTCGTATCTACAAGAGTCCGCCATGCGATCCGGTTCCATATCATCTCCTATGTACGCCCGGATGGGACTTACGCGGCACGGAAATTTGAGAGCTTTTCGGATCAGGGGGCGTACGCGTCCCACGGACACAGCATTGCGGCGAAAGGCATGGGATGTTTCCCTCAGTTATATCCCTGCCCGAATATTGAGGCGGATACATATACTGTTTTTACAAATAAATCAACATCAGGCGCTATGAGAGGGTATGGGATCCCACAGGCAATGTTTGCAATGGAGAGCCATACAGAGGATGTGGCGCGCGCAATGGGGATCCCATCTTACGAATTTCGGATGAAAAATGTCATGCCCAAAGGATATAAGGATAATTTCTCAAAGAATGTAAATTATTATGATTCTTTCAGAGAGTGCATGGAAAAAGGCAGGAAGGATTTTGACTATGACAGAAAGCTGAGAGAATATGCCCATCAGACAGGAGATATCCGGAAGGGAGTCGGGATGGCAGTCTTCTGGTATAACACCGGAGTGTGGCCGATCTCGCTGGAAACGTCCGCGTGCAGGATGGTGTTGAATCAGGACGGGAGCATCCAGGTGCAGGTCGGGGAGACGGAGATCGGACAGGGTGCGGATACAGCGTTCGCGCAGATGGCGGCGGAGACTCTGGGGATCCCATTTGAGATGGTGCATGTGATCTCCACGCAGGATACGGATGTGACTCCTTTCGGGACAGGGGCGTACGCGTCCAGGCAGACCTATATGGCGGGGTTCTCCATCCGTCAGACCGGGGAGCTGTTGAAAGAGAAGATCATAGAGACTGCCCATGAACTTACAAGGCAGATGAAAGAAAATCTTGACATTGTAAACGGAAATATTGTCAGAATAACAGACGGGGAAATCCTGATGACCCTGGGAGAGCTTGCGACAGAGAAATTATACAGCCTTACAGACAACGGGCATCTGACGGCGGAGAGCAGTTACCAGATCAAGAACAATGCCTATTCTTTCGGGTGTACATTTGCTGAGGTGGAGGTGGATATCCCGGGATGCAGAGTGGAGGTCAAAGATATCCTGAATGTCCATGACTGCGGGAAGGTCATCAATCCGGCTCTCGCGGAAGCCCAGGTACACGGCGGCATGAGTATGGCCATCGGATATGCGCTGTCAGAGAAACTCCTGTTTGATGAAAAGACAGGAAGACCGCTCAACAATAATCTGCTGGATTATAAACTTTCTACGTTTATGGACCACCCGGATCTGAGAGCAGAGTTCATCGAGAATCCAGAACCCACGAGCGCGTTCGGGACGAAAGCGCTGGGCGAGCCGCCCACATGCTCGCCTGCGCCGGCGATCCGGAACGCTGTACTCCAGGCAGTGGGGGTGGCGTTCAATGAGATCCCGATGCGGCCCCATCTGTTATTTGAAGAGTTCCAGAAAGCAGGATTGATCTGACAGAGGTTTGAACGGATAGATTTGAACTGACAGAGGTTTGAATTGAGAGAGGTATCGTTCGGAGGTGAGAGAGAATGTATGATATGAAAGCTTTGTATGAAGCGCGAAGCGTTGACCATGCCATCCGGCTCCTTCAGGAGCATCCGCAGGCCCAGATCATCGCCGGGGGGAGCGATGTGCTGGTGCAGATGAGGGAAGGAAAACGGGCGGGAGCCGAGCTGGTGAGTATCTACGGCCTGGATGAACTGCGCGGCGTGAGCATGGAGGAGGACGGGACGATACGGATCGGTCCTCTTACAAGCTTCTCCCATATCACAAGAGACCCGCTGATCCGGAAATATATCGGAGTCCTGGGTGAGGCAGTAGATATGGTAGGTGGTCCTCAGATACGCAATATCGGGACCATCGGAGGGAATACATGCAACGGCGTTACGTCCGCTGACTCTGCCTCTACGCTTTTCGCCTGGGATGCAGTGATTGAGCTGACCGGGCCGGAAGGGGTACGCCGGATCCCAATCCGGGACTTTTACATACGGGCAGGAAAAGTAGACCTTCGCCCCGCGGAGATCCAGACCGGCATCCTGATCCGCAGGGAATCTTATGAAGGGTATCAGGGGCATTACATCAAATATGCGATGAGAAATGCCATGGATATCGCTACACTGGGATGCTCTGTAAATGTAAAACTATCGGATGACAGGAAAACATTTACTGACATTCGGATCGCTTATGGAGTGGCAGGACCTGTCCCCATGAGGGCAGTGCATGCGGAGGCGGCTGGGAAAGGGCTTCCTGTGACAGAAGACAGCATCGAAAAGATCAGCAGCACTGTCCTCGAAGATGTGACTCCCCGGGACAGCTGGAGAGCAAGTAAGGCGTTCAGGGAACATATCTCAAAAGTGCTCTGTAAGCGGGCGCTCGAGGAGGCTGTGAAGCGGGCAGAGAGCGGGACAGAGCAGGAAATCGAGCGCGAGGAGAAAGCGGATATCCGAGCAGGCGTTTCTGCCGATGCGGAAAAATCCTTCAGCGGGGAAAGCGGCCGGTATAAACTGATCCGCTGCCGGATCAACGGTGTGGACCGCGAGGCAGTGGTGGACGTGAGGGCTTCCCTGACAGATATGCTCCGCAATGACTATTCTCTGACCAGTGTGAAAAAGGGCTGTGAGGTCGGGGAGTGCGGCGCCTGCAATGTGATCATTGACGGCGAGTGCTACAACTCCTGTATCTATCTGGCAGTGTGGGCAGATGGAAAAGAGATCCGCACGCTGGAGGGGCTGATGGGACCGAACGGCGAGCTGTCGGACATCCAGCAGGCGTTTATAGACGAGGCGGCAGTGCAGTGCGGGTTCTGTACGCCGGGCGTGATCATGAGCGCGGTGGAGATCCTTGAGAGAGGGAAAGAATACACAAGAGATGAGCTGAGAAAAATGCTGTCAGGGCATCTGTGCAGGTGCACGGGATATGAAAATATCCTGAACGCGGTGGAAAAGACGATGCGGAAGAGGCTGGAAAAGAATTCGGTATGAACTGGTATGAACCTCAGTATAAACTTCAGTATGAACTAACATTCAGATGATTGACTTTTCGCCTGTGCCTGTTATAATATACTTACCAAAAAAACTGGTAAGGATGGATGCAGCCCATCTGCTCCGGACAAATATCATATTACTACACAAGTAGTCGTCTAATCTTACCAGAGAGTGGGACGGCTACTTTAATTTAAATCAGGGGCAGCCGCGGACCTCATGGCAGAGTCCGCGGCTGTCCCTGTTGTCATATTTAATTACATATTTTAGGAGTTTGCCGCATGCTTTCAGATGAATTCCAGTGGCGATCAATACATAAATATTTACATAGCATGCGATATATAATTCATGAGGATTAAAGATGGATCCTTGTTCCGGTCTTCCCCTGTATCCCGTCTTTTGCTTTTTCGAGCAGGGTGATCAGCGCCTGGCGCCCGGGCTTGGACTCGGCAAATTCTACGGCAGCCTGTACCTTTGGCAGCATGGATCCCGCCGCAAAGTGTCCTTCATCAATGTATTGCTTTGCCTCGTCTACGGTAATGTCTCCCAGCCATTTCTCATCCGGCTTTCCGTAATTGATGGCTGCTTTTTCCACGGCGGTCAGGATGATGAGGAAGTCCGCATCCAGCTCTTTTGCGAGGAGGCAGCTTGCAAAGTCTTTGTCAATGACCGCGCTGGCGCCTTTTAAGTGATTGCCCTGACGGGTGACCGGGATGCCGCCGCCGCCGCAGGCAATGACAACGTCTCCGGAGTCTACCATATTGCGGATCGTCCCGATCTCCACGATCTCCTGGGGCTTCGGGGAAGCGACCACGCGCCGGTAGCCGCGCCCTGCGTCTTCCTTCATGATATAGTCATATTTTTCCGCCATTACATCCGCCTGCTCCTTTGTCATAAAGCGGCCGATGGGTTTGGATGGATGCTCAAACGCCGGATCCCCCGGATCTACCCGGACCTGTGTGATCATGGTCGCTACGGGGATATCCGTGATCCCCCGGTTTAAAAGCTCCTCCCTGAGCGCGTTCTGCAGGTCATAGCCAATGTACGCCTGGCTCATGGCAACGCAGACGGACAGCGGTGTGTTCGGCTGCTGGGGATCCTCATGGGTGAGCGCGATCATGGCATTGTTCACCATACCCACCTGAGGTCCGTTCCCGTGCGCGACAACGACTTCGCAGCCCTCCTCGATCAGGTCCACGATGGCCCGGGAAGTGATCTTCACGGCTTTCATCTGTTCGGGAAGCGTATTGCCGAGGGCGTTCCCGCCCAGGGCAATGACGATACGTTTCTTTTTCTCCATATCAAGCCTCCTGCATTAAGCCTCTTTTACAGCGGCGATCGTCTCTACCTCGCAGAGGACTCCTTTCGGAAGCGCTTTTACCGCAACGCAGGAGCGCGCCGGCTTGCCTGTGAAATACTTTGCGTACACTTCGTTAAATGCCGCAAAATCACCCATATCTGCAAGGAAGCATGTCGTTTTGACAACATCAGTGAATTCAGCGCCCTGGCTCTCGAGAAGCGCCTTGATATTCTTCATGACCTGCTCTGTCTGCTCCTCGATCGTCGTGCCCACGACTTCCCCTGTTTCCGGGGAGAGCGGGATCTGTCCTGAGAAGAAAGCGATCCCGTTCAGGATGATCCCCTGTGAGTACGGTCCGATAGCTGCGGGTGCGTTTTTTGTTTCAACATATTTTAACATGATCGTGATACCTCCTAATGTCTGCTGTGCCTGGGAACAGGATCCCGGCTGTTGATATATTTTTTTCTCGGATTTTATCTGTTTTCAAGATATCTGGCCTCTGTCTGAGAAATCGATGCTCTTACTTATTTAAAGATCCTAGGCGTGCCTTTCTCTTCCAGCTTTTTGAGAATGTCAGCCGGATCGGCGAATTTTGCAAGGAAGATCATAGCCGCGATGATGTACGGTTTGTAGCTTGCTTCTTTGTACAGCGGGTCTCTGTAACGGTCAAATACGCTTGCGTCAACTTCGCCTTCCTCACAGCTTACTCCTGTAATGTCAGCGGGCAGGCAGTGCATGTAGAGCGCTTTGCCGTCCTTTGTCGTCTTCATCAGTTCCTCTGTGCAGGCCCAGTCTTTGTGCTCCGCGTTCTGTGCCAGCAGTTCCTGCTCCAGGGCTTTGATGCCGTCGAAGTCTCCGTTTCCGTAAAGCTCAGTGCGTTTCTCCATTGCCGCGAACGGAGCCCAGCTCTTCGGGTAAACGATGTCAGCGTCTTTGAATGCCTCTGCCATGCTGTTTGTCTTTGTGAATGTGCCGCCGGATTTCTTTGCGTTTTCCGCAGCCACAGCCTCGACCTCCGGGAATACTTCGTAGCCTTCCGGATGTGCCAGCACAACGTCCATTCCAAAACGGGTCATCAGACCGATGATGCCCTGGGGAACAGAGAGCGGTTTCCCGTAAGACGGGGAGTAAGCCCATGTCATGGCGATCTTCTTGCCTTTTAAGTTTTCAACGCCGCCGAACTCGTGGATGATGTGGAGCATGTCAGCCATTGCCTGTGTCGGGTGGTCGATGTCACACTGCAGGTTCACAAGCGTCGGTTTCTGCTCAAGGATGCCATCCTTGTTGCCCAGGGTTACAGCGTCGACAACTTCGTGCATGTAAGCATTTCCTTTGCCGATGTACATGTCATCGCGGATCCCGATGACATCCGCCATGAAGGAAATCATGTTCGCGGTCTCGCGCACAGTCTCGCCGTGGGCAACCTGTGATTTGCCTTCGTCCAGATCCTGTACTTCAAGCCCTAACAGATTGCAGGCAGAAGCAAAAGAGAAGCGGGTGCGCGTGGAGTTGTCGCGGAAAAGAGAGATGCCGAGACCGCTCTCAAATACCTTTGTGGAAATGTTATTCTCTCTCATGAAACGCAGCGCGTCAGCAACAGTAAAAACTGCCTCCAGCTCGTCGTCTGTCTTCTCCCATGTCAGGAAAAAGTCCCCGTTGTACATATCCTTAAAGTTCAGGGCATTCAGCTTGTCAATGTAATCCTGTAAAGTTTTCATGTTGTGTATCCTCCTTAAATATTGAAATAAAAAATTTTATAGTATGCGGACGAAAATCCGTTTCTGTGCCATCAGATCGGAAATTATAAACTCCTCATTTGAAAAATTGTGCGTTTCTCCAGCAAACTTCCGCCTGCATTTTTCCTTTACGGCGGATGAACCTAGAGAGGCGGCGTGTGTGTCCGGAGCGGAAGTCCAAGTGGAGCGGCGGAGAATCCATCCCAGAGCCGTTAGGGCGCGGGGCGGAGCCGCACTCGGCGAACGCTCCGCACCCTTACGGCTCTGTGGATTAGTCGCAGCCGCGGGAACGTTGGAGCGAAGGACACATATGACGCCTCTCGAACGTTTTATTCGCAGTAAATACCGGGCAGTGCCGCGTACACAGCCGCGCATGTCACGAGATCCTGTTTCCATGTTTTTTCGTTCGGCGCATGTGCCTGCGCTTCCGCGCCCGGTCCGAATCCGATGCAGGGGATGCCGTTTCTTCCCATGATGGAAACTCCGTTTGTGGAGAATGTCCACTTGTCTGTCAGCGGACGGCTCTGGCGCATTTCCAGAGTCTCCTCCGCGCCGATCCTTTTGTCCCCGTAGAGAGAGGTGTATGCTTTTTCGAGAGCCTTTGTCACCTTATGGTCCTTCGGGATCGCCCATGTCGGGAAGTAGCATTCGATCTCATAGACGCATCCGGTGTAGGATGGGCGGTCGTAGTTGTACATGGAAACGACCACGTCATCGCCGTATTTCTTTACGCTCGGGAGTGCGCGGATCTCATCCAGGCAGCTCTCCCATGTCTCGCCGAATGTCATGCGGCGGTCAAGAGATACCGCGCAGGAGTCAGCGACCGCGCATCGGCTCGGCGATGTGTAGAAGATCTGTGACACTGTGACAGTACCGCGTCCGAGAAATCGTGCTTCCTCCCAGTCCGGGTTGTATTTCGGGTTGAGCATTTTTACGAGTCCTTTGATCTCTGTCCCGTCTGCGTCGTCGTTTTCGTTGAGTGCGCGCACATCCTGAAGGATGTCAGCCATCTTGTAGATCGCGTTGTCCCCGCGCTCCGGGGCGGAGCCGTGGCAGGAGACGCCTTTGACGTCGATGCGGATCTCCATGCGCCCTCTCTGTCCGCGGTAGATGCCGCCGTCCGTCGGCTCTGTGGATACGACAAATTCCGGGCGGATCTTGTCTTCGTTGATGATGTACTGCCAGCACAGGCCGTCGCAGTCTTCCTCCTGGACGGTCCCCACGACCATGATCTTGCATCCTTCGGGGATCAGGTCCATATCCTTCATGATCTTTGCTCCGTATACTGCGGACACCAGGCCGCCGCACTGGTCGGACACGCCGCGCCCGCCGATCTCGGTCTCGTTCTCATATCCTTCGTATGGATCAAATGTCCAGTTGTCGATATTGCCGATACCTACGGTGTCAATATGCGCATCGTATGCGATGATCCTGTCGCCTGTGCCCATATAGCCGATCACATTCCCCTGGGGATCGATGACGACCTCATCGAAGTCCAGCTTTTTCATCTCTGCGGCGATCGTGTCGATGTGTGCTTTTTCATCGCAGCTCTCGCCCGGGTTCCTGACGATGGCACGCAGGAATGCGGTCATGTCCGCCTGATAACTCTGCGCTGCTTCTTTGATCTTGTTGAAATCCATAGTTTTCTCTCTCCTTTTCTGATCTGAAAATATGATGAAAGTCTCTTTGTCAGGCGCCGTGCCGCGGAGGGTGCGGCACCGGGCCGCCTGAACGGATAAAAGTTGGATGGTTTCCTTGATTTATGCCGGGAAAAGACAGCTATCTGTCATTTCCGCCCCAGACGATGGATTCATATCTCTCCGGGTCCGTGTCGCCTTCTGTGGAGAAGAGCAGGACTCTGGAGTTTTCATCCAGACCCAGGTGATCCCTGAGCGGCTTGTATTCGTCCATTGTCATGATGCACGCCAGTGTCCCGAAGGGAGCGGCTCCGGATTCACCGGAAGTGACCGGCTGGTCGCCTTTGACCGGAGCTGCGAGCATGCGCATTCCCCGCGCTGCCACCCAGTCAGGGGATGCGATAAATGTATCGACGTGGTTTTTCAGGATATCCCAGGAGATCGTGTTGGGCTCTCCGCAGGCAAGTCCTGCCATGATGGTGACCATGTCGCCGTCCACGATGCGGATGTCCCCGTCCCCCGCGCATGCTCCTTTGTACAGACAGGCCGCGGCTTCTGCCTCTACGACTACAACCTTTGGCGGGTTCTCGGGATACCGGTTCGCGAAATATCCCTGGACAGCGCCTGCAAGAGAACCGACGCCTGCCTGTATGAATACATGGGTCGGACGTTCGCATCCGTAATCGTGGAGCTGTTCGTCCGCTTCCATTGCCATGGTGCCGTACCCCTGCATGATCCAGGACGGGATCTCCTCGTAGCCGTCCCACGCGGTATCCTGCACCATGACGCCGTTCTCTGTCTTTTCTGCCATGGCGTTCGCCATGCGCACACATTCATCGTAATTGTAATCCTCGATCGTTGCCTGAGCTCCCTCTGCAAGAATGTTGTTCAGCCTTGTCTGCGTGGTGCCCTTCGGCATGAGGACAACCGCCTTCTGTCCCAGCTTGTTTGCAGCCCAGGCGACTCCGCGCCCGTGGTTGCCGTCTGTCGCGGTGAAAAAGGTTGCCTGGCCGAATTCTTTTCTGAGTTCTTCCGAGGTGAGCACATTATATGGAAGCTCCGACACGTCTTTCCCGGTCTGCTTCGCTATGTAGCGCGCCATGGCGAAAGAGCCGCCCAGCACTTTGAAGGCATTGAGCCCGAAACGGTAGGACTCATCCTTGACGTAGACTTCCTTCAGGCCGAGGCGCTCTGCCATGCGGTCCAGCTTCGCCAGGGGAGTGACGCTGTACTGGGGAAAGCTCTCGTGAAAGGCGCGCGCCTTCCTGACCTCGTCAAGCCCCATGATGGGGAGATTGGAATCTTCGGTTTTCGGCATTTTGTTGACTGCCCATTTGATCGTATCCATTGAGGAACCTCCTTAAAAATGATTGCTTTATTATGTTTTTGTGAACATGCGCTGATATGAACCTGCTCCAGCCCGGATCCGCCGCTGTGCGGCTCCTCCGGGCTGTATGGCGGCCGCCATATGCCGGTGCCGCCATATCCTGCCGCCTGTGAGCCGGCTCACGCGTCAGGATATGCTGTCCCTGGCGCATGTTCATCCTTTGTCCATGTAGCTGTACAATGTAAACTTTGATATTCCCAGCAGGGACGATACCTTATCGCCGGATTTGGTGATGAGGAATGCCCCGGCGTTGTTCAGATACTGTACCACAGCCGTTTTGTCATCCTTATTCATGAGAGCGACCGGCTTCCCTACTTTCGCGATGGCCTGCTCGATGAGCAGATCCAAAAGCTCGGTCACATTGTGGGTGATCGTCTGAGGTGTATCTGATGAGCTGCCTTCCCCGCTGTCTTCCGGCCCTGTCTGCACAAGCCCGTGCACTGCGTTTTCCACAGCGAGCAGGGCGGTGATGTCGTAATTGATGGAAAAGATATAGGCAATCTTCCCATTGTCATCCCGGATGTAGAGCGTGCTGGATTTTAAGATCCGTCCGTCCTCTGTCCTGGTGAGATAGGCGAGCCTGTCCTTGATCTTCGCGGGATCTGAGCGGAGCGTCTCCAGTACGATCCCGGACGGACCGTCGCCGGCGTGCCGGTTGGACACGTGCCCGTTCTCAATATATACGATGGATTTATCCAGGTTTTTCTTTGTCAGATCGTGGATGACCACTTCGCAGGAACTGCCGAACTGGGCTGTGAGCCCGTGCGCGAGCTGTTTTAAAAATCCGAGTTTCTGAACCATTTTTTCACCTGCCTTTTTCATTGCGTGAACCAGCGGGAAAATGTGTTTGTGATGTGTGTTTCTAAACCCATCATAGCATAAAAAAAATGAGAGTCAATAGTTTTTCTAAAAATTTTTTAGGTCACCTAAAAATTAATTAGAATTCTTGTTGCAATTATATATATTTGATGGTATTCTATAAGAAGTAAAGTATATTTATATGCGAAGTGCACAGAAAATGGAGAGAGTGTGCCTTTAAAGATGTGTGTAAAATAAATAAAAAAGGAGAAGAAATGATGCTGGTTTTAGGTAATGGAAGAGTAGTTACAAGAGACGCCTCATGTCCGTTCATCGAAGACGGCGCGGTCGCGGTCGAGGGCACGAAGATCTGCCGGGTCGGGAAGTCGCAGGATATCAGGTCAGCGTTTCCTGACGCGGAGTATATCGATGCAAAAGGCGGCCTGATCATGCCTGCTTTTATCAATGTACATGAGCATATCTACAGTTCGTTTGCAAGAGGGCTTTCCATAAAGGGCTACGATCCGAAGGGATTCCTTGATATCCTGGACGGGATGTGGTGGACCATCGACCGGAATCTTACGCTCCATGATACATACTTAAGCGCCATGGCGACTTATGTGGACTGTATCAAAAACGGGGTGACCACGGTCTTTGACCATCACGCAAGTTTCGGCTCGGTCGGAGGCTCTCTTTTTGAGATCGAAAAGGCGGCAAAGGAGACGGGAGTCAGGTCCTGTCTGTGCTATGAGATCTCAGACCGGGACGGCATGGACAAGGCGCGGGCGTCCGTGATGGAGAACGCGGAGTTTATCCGGCATGCGCTGAAAGATGAGAGCGGGATGATCGCGGGCATGATGGGCATGCATGCACAGTTTACGATCTCAGACGAGACCTTTGAGCTGGCGGCGGCGAACAAGCCGGATGAAGTGGGATACCACATCCATGTGGCAGAGGGGATCGAGGATCTCCACCACTGCCTGAAGCATTACGGGAAGCGGATCGTGGACCGGCTGATGGATCACGGGATCCTGGGAGAAAAGACTCTGCTCGGGCACTGCATCTACATCAATCCCCACGAGATGGACCTGATCAAAGAGACAGGCACCATGGTCGTACATAACCCGGAGTCCAATATGGGCAATGCGTGCGGCTGCCCGCCCACCATGGAGCTGGTGCACAGAGGGATCCTGACCGGGCTTGGGACAGACGGATATACCCATGACATGATGGAGTCCTTTAAGGTGGCGAACGTACTGCACAAACATCATCTCTGCGATCCCAACGCGGCGTGGTCGGAAGTCCCGCAGATGCTCTTTGAGAATAACGCAAAGATCGCGGGAAGGTACTTTGAACCCGAGCTGGGCGTGCTGAAAGAAGGGGCGGCAGGAGATGTGATCATCGTGGCATATGATCCGCTGACGCCCATGAATGAGAACAATATCAACGGCCATCTCGTATTCGGGGTGACTGGGCATGATGTAGTGACGACCGTCGCCAACGGCAGGGTCCTGATGAAAGACCGGAGGCTGACGCAGATCGATGAGGCAAAGGTCATGGCGGACTGCCGCCAGGCAGCGGCGGAACTGGCGTCCAGGATCAACAGCAGATAAGGCCGGGAAGAAAGGTCAAGGCCAGGAAGAAGGGTCAGGGCCAGGGGTCATGGTCTGGATCAAAGACACAAATAATAATGAAAGGAAGGGCCCGGCATTGTATCTGCCGGGGGCAATATTGGGTGAATAAAAATGAGTGATACAAAACTGAAACGTGACAATTCGCAGTTATTCAAATGGGACGGGAAACCGTCGATGGGACAGGTGCTCCCCCTGGCGGCGCAGCATGTGCTGGCAGCGGTCGTGGGATGCGTGACGCCGGCGATCCTGGTCGCCAATGCGGCGAACAATGCGGGAGGCAATGTGGACATGGGCCTGCTGATCCAGGTGTCCCTTGTGTTTGCGGCGCTCTCCACGCTTTTACAGCTGTATGCGCAGAAGATCAAACTGGGAAGCGGCCTGCCGGTCATCATCGGCGTCAGCTTTGCGTATGTGCCGACTATGACAGCCATCGCCGCCCAGGCGAAAGACGTCAATACCATATTCGGCGCCATGATCATCGGCGGCGTTGTGGCGATCCTCGTAGGGCTGTTTATCCGTCAGATAAGGAAGGTATTCCCGCCCCTTGTGATCGGGACTGTGATCCTGGCCATCGGGCTTTCCCTTTACAGCACCGCAGTCAACTACATGGCAGGAAACTCTTCCAATACATATGAACTGATCGTGGAGCAGCAGGGAAAAACATCGGCTCTTGTATACGGCTCCTGGCAGAACTGGCTGGTAGCGTTCATCACGCTGGGCATCGTAGTCCTTCTGAACCATTACGGCAAAGGGCTCTTTAAGCTGGCATCGATCCTGATCGGTCTCCTCTGCGGGTATGTGGTGGCACTCTGCTTCGGCATGGTGGACTTCTCCGCCCTCTCCTCCGCGGGATGGTTCCAGGTGCCGATGCCGCTGGCATTCGGGCTGAAATTCGACATCTCGGCGATCCTGCCCCTGGCGATCCTGTTCCTGGTCAACTCGATCCAGGCCATGGGCGATTTCTCCGCCACGACCACAGGCGGCATGGACCGCCTCCCCACGGACGATGAGCTGAACGGCGGTATCATCGGGTACGGCGTCAGCAATATGGTAGGAGCACTCTTCGGATGCCCGCCGACGGCGACTTACAGCCAGAATGTTGGTATCGTAGGCTCTACAAGAGTTGTGGCGAGAAAGGTCTTCTCCGTGGCGGCAGTGATCCTTCTCGTAGCGGGGCTGATCCCGAAGTTTTCCGCACTGCTGCGGACGATCCCGCAGTGCGTGCTCGGCGGCGCGGTTGCTTCCGTGTTTGCCTCCATCGCGATGACAGGCATTAAGCTGCTCGTGACAGAGAAGCTGACTTACCGCAATACGACAGTGGCAGGGCTTTCCATCGCTATCGGCATGGGCGTATCCTTAAGCGACGGCTGCCTGGATCAGATGACACAGAGTATCCACAGCGCCCTGAACATGAGCATGAGTCTGGAGAGCTTCCAGTCCATCATCAACAATACCTTTGCATCCTCTCCGGTGGTGCTGGCGACTATCTTCGCTGTGATCCTGAACCTGATCCTGCCAAAGGACAAACCGGACGCGGCTGCATAACCTGATTTTCTGATACAGGAGGAAAGATATGAGTGATATTATGAGACCAATGTCATTTGCCCAGCTCCTTGACTGGACACTGACAGAACATAAAAAGCACGGGACTGTCTTCGGAGCCCGCCACGCGTACCGCGCAGATGAGAAATACGCAAGGACGATCTTCGGGCGGACACTGGAGACGCCCATCGGCCCCGCGGCGGGACCACACACCCAGCTTGCCCAGAATCTCGTGGCGGCATATTACACGGGCAGCCGTTTCTTTGAGCTGAAGACCGTACAGGTCATGGACGGCGCGGAGCTGTCTGCCTGCGTGAACAAGCCGTGCATCAAGGCAGACGACGAGTGCTATAACTGCGAGTGGTCCACCGAGCTGTACGTGCCTCAGGCGATGGAAGAATACATCAAGGCATGGTTCCTCTGCAAGATCGCGGCAAAGGAATTCGGACTCGGGAGCATGGACGGATTCCAGTTCAACATCAGCGTGGGCTACGATCTGGCAGGCATCCAGTCCGAAAAGATCGACAACTTCTTAAATACGATGAAGCACGCTCAGGATTCGGAGATATTTAAATCCTGCCGGGCATATCTTCTGGACCATGCAGATCTGTTTGAGCATGTGACAAAAGAGGACATCGAAAGCATTTCCGGCGACATCTGCAACTCTGTGACGATCTCTACGCTTCACGGATGTCCGCCCCAGGAGATCGAGCGGATCGCCATGTACCTGATCACGGAGAAAGGATTCCACACGTTTATCAAGTGCAATCCGACCCTTCTGGGATATGAGTTCGCGAGAAAGACTATGGATGACATGGGATATGACTATGTGGCGTTCGGAGATTTCCACTTTAAGGACGACCTGCAGTGGGAGGACGCTGTCCCCATGCTGGACCGTCTGATGAAAGTCTGTCAGGAGAGGGAGCTGGAGTTCGGCGTAAAGATCACGAACACCTTCCCCGTGGATGTGAAGCAGAACGAGCTCCCCAGCGAGGAAATGTATATGTCAGGGAAGTCTCTGTATCCGCTTTCCATTTCTCTTGCAGCAAAGCTGGCAAAAGAATTTGACGGAAAACTGAGGATCTCCTATTCAGGCGGCGCGGATTACCACAATATCAAAGGAATCGTGGACGCCGGAATCTGGCCGGTCACCGTGGCCACCACACTGCTCAAACCCGGCGGATATGACAGGACGGCACAGATGGCGTCGCTCCTGGAGAAAGAGAACGATGTGTTTACAGGCGTCAGCGCGGAAAAGACGGCGCAGCTGGCGGCAGATGCAAAGGTGAGCCCCTATCATGTGAAGGCGGTGAAGCCGCTTCCGTCGAGAAAGATGAAAAAACAGGTGCCGCTCCTGGACTGCTTTACCGCTCCGTGCAAAGAGGGATGCCCCATCCATCAGGACATCCCGGCGTACCTGCAGCTTGTGAAGGCAGGAAAATACGAAGAGGCGCTGGCGGTGATCACAGAGAAGAACCCGCTCCCGTTCATCACGGGAACGATCTGTGCCCACCCGTGCATGGGAAAGTGTACCCGCAATTTTTATGAGGATTCTGTACATATCCGTGAGATGAAAAAGATCGCGGCTGAGAACGGCTATGACGCTCTGATCGGAAAGATTGCGGCTCCGGCTGTGACAAGACCCGGAAAGGCAGCGGTCGTCGGAGGCGGACCTGCCGGAATGGCGGCGGCATATTTCCTGAGAAGAGCAGGCATGGATGTGACGCTGTTTGAGAAGAGCGGCGCTCTGGGCGGCGTGGTGCGGCACGTGATCCCCGGCTTCCGTATCCCGGAGAATGCCATCGACAAGGATGCTGCGCTTCTTGAGAAGCTGGGCGTGAACATTTACCTGAATTCAGAGATCACGGATATTAAGATGCTGAAAAATGCCGGGTACACGGCAGTGATCCTTGCCGTGGGAGCTTCCGAGCCGGGCAGGCTGAAGCTGGAAAAAGGCGAGCCGGTCAATGCGCTGGAGTTCCTCGCTGACTTTAAGGAAAAGGACGGAAACCTGGATATCGGCAGAAATGTGGTCGTCATCGGCGGAGGAAACACGGCCATGGATACCGCAAGGGCAGCGAAGCGCACGAAAGGCGTGGAGCATGTGTACCTTGTATACAGAAGGACAAAGAGATACATGCCGGCGGACGAGGAAGAGCTGGAGATGGCTGTGGAAGACGGCGTAGAGTTCATGGAACTGCTCGCCCCGGTGAAAGCAGAAAACGGCAGGCTTCTCTGCAAAGTGATGAAGCTGGGCGATCATGACGCGTCCGGCAGGAGAGGCGTCGTTGAGACAGAAGAAGAAAAAGAAATCCCGGCGGACACGGTCATCGCTGCAGTGGGAGAGAAAGTGCCCACAGGGTTCTATGAGGCGAACGGCATCCATGTAAATGACAGAGGCCGCGCCCTTGTGAATGAAGAGACATGCGAGACGAACCTTGCCGGAGTCTATGTAGTGGGCGACGGGCTCGGCGGCCCGGCCACTGTCGTGGAAGGGATCCGGGACGGGCGCAGAGCGGCGGAGGCAGTCATCGGAGAAAGCCTGGCAGAGGAGATTGTTTCACAGACAGACGAAGAAACCGTGTATAATAGAAGAGGAAACCTTGCCGATGCGAGAGAGGACAGAGAGGAAAGCGGACGCTGCCTCGGCTGTGAGGGCATCTGCGAGAACTGCGTGGAAGTATGCCCCAACCGGGCCAACATCGCCATCCGTGTCCCGGGCATGGAGAAGCACCAGATCATCCATGTGGACTACATGTGCAATGAGTGCGGAAACTGTAAGAGCTTCTGCCCGTACGACAGCGCTCCGTACCTGGATAAATTTACCCTGTTCGCGGATGAAAAGGACATGGAGGACAGTAAAAATCAGGGATTTGCAGTGCTCGACAGAGAAGCAGTGAAGTGTAAGGTAAGGTTCTTCGGAGAGACTTATATATGGACAAAAGGGGAAGAGACGAGGATCCCGGACGGCCTGCAGAAACTGATGGAGGCAGTGTGCAGGGATTACGGATATCTCCTGAGAGACTAGAAACAAATGCCGGTCTGGCGGTGCCATCTTTCCCGGGGCGCAGCCGGGCCGGGAACTTACAGAAAGAAGGGGTCAGTGATGAAACGGTTATTCAAGGGCGGTACAGTTGTCAGCGGAGATGGGATGAGAAAGGTGGATCTTCTTGTAAAAGGGGAAAAGATCCTCGCAGTGGGCGAGGACCTGGAATTCCGGGACGCGGAGGTCGTGGATGTGAGCGGGAAGCTCCTTTTCCCCGGCTTTATCGACGCCCATACGCATATGGCGCTGGAAGTGAGCAATACAGTGACCGCAGATAAGTTTGACACAGGGACAAAGGCGGAGCTGGCAGGGGGAACGACCTGCATCATTGACTATGCCACCCAGTATCAGGGCGAGAGCCTGCGGCAGGCGTTGGACAACTGGCACGAAAAGGCGGACGGGGAGTCCTCCTGCGACTACGCCTTCCATCTGGCGCTCACAGACTGGAATGAAGAAGTCAGCCGGGAGCTGGAAGAGATCGTGGCAAAAGAGACCATGTCCTTTAAGCTGTATATGACCTATGACACCATGGTGGACGACGAGACGATGTATGAGATCCTGTCCCGATTAAAGGAACTGGGTGGGATCGCGGGAGTCCATTGTGAGAATGACGGGATCATTAAGGCAAGGCTGAAAGAAGTAGAGAAGAGAAAAGGAGACAGAAAGGACGTCTCCGATTATCCGTGGACCCGCCCCAAAGAGGCGGAGGCAGAAGCGGTTTCACGGCTTTTAAAGATCGCGAAATGTGTGGATACTCCTGTCATCGTGGTGCACTTAAGTACAGCCGCAGGGTACCGGGAGATCTTAAAAGCCAGGGAAGCAGGGCAGACCGTCTATGTGGAGACATGTCCTCAGTATCTTGTGATGGATGATGAGAAATATTCCCTTCCCGCGGAAGAGGCAAGGCACTATATGATCGCGCCTCCGCTGAGGAAGAAAAAGAACCAGGAGACGCTCTGGCAGGCGCTGAAGGAAGGTCGGATCCAGACCATCGCCACGGATCACTGCAGTTTTACGAAGGAGCAGAAGATGGCAGGGGAAGAGGACTTTGCGAAGACTCCCTGCGGGATGCCCGGGGCGGAGGAGCGCCCGGCGCTGATCTGGCAGTTCGGGGTCAATGAGGAGAGGATCACCCCGGAGCAGATGTGTATCTATATGTCTGAAAATCCGGCGAAGCTCTACCATCTCTATCCGTGGAAAGGCGCGCTCATACCCGGAGCGGATGCGGATATCGTCGTTTGGGACCCGGATACAGAGTGGAAGCTGAGCGCGGAAGACCAGCAGTCAGCCTGTGATTACTGCCCCATGGAAGGGACAACGATCCGGGGCAGGGCGGAGCAGGTATATCTGAGAGGAACACTTGCGGCGGAGAACGGGAAGATCCTTGTGGAAAAGGCAGGGACTTATGTCCGCCACGGTGCAGAATAATATGATATGGATTTACAGAGAAAACCGATTGTGTGAAATTCCCTCTCTGGCAGATGCACTGGGGATTTTGGGGGCGCAGAAGGGACGTCCTGCGGCTTCTGCCGCGGGAGCGTCGGGATCCCCTGGATGCCGATGCCCTGCCCGATGTCCGGTGGTCTCCGCCGTGGGAGCGGGCGGCAAGACGACGACTCTACACAGGCTGGCAGAGGATTTTGTCCGGCAGGGACAGCAGGCTGTGGTCACGACCAGCACCCATATCCTGGAGGAAGACGAGCCGTATTTTCTGAGGGCAGCGGCCGGAGAGAGTCTGACAGAACAGCAGCTGCGGGAAGCAGCGAAGGCTTTTGCAGATCAGGTCAGGGAAAAGCTGGACCGTTTCGGACAGGTGTGGACAGGATCTCCCGCCCCGGGCGGGAAGCTCTGCGGCCTGCCGGGATCGTTTCTGGAACAGATCCGGGAACTGGGCGTCCCGGTGCTGATCGAGGCGGACGGAGCCCGGAAAATGCCGCTGAAAGTTCCGGCAGGACACGAGCCGGTGATCGATCCCCGGACGACCCATGTGCTGAGCGTGTACGGGCTGGACGCAGTGGGGCAAAAGCTGGAAACTGTCTGCTTCCGAAAAGAGCAGGCAGAGAAGATCCTGAAAAAGAACGGGACGGAGCCTGTCACCGCAGAGGATATCGCTCTTCTTGCCTCATCCCCGGAGGCGGGGAGAAAAGGCTGCCCGGAACAGGCGGCATACACGGTTGTTTTAAATAAGGCGGACAACGCTAAGAGAAGGGAAACAGCTCTTCACATATGCAGGCTGCTGAATGACAGGGGGATCGGCAGGGTGGTCGTCACCTCGCATATAGACGTCAGGAAGCAATAAATAAAACAAGCAATAAATAAAATAAGCAATAAATGAATCAAGCAGGAAATGAAGATCAACAGATGATTTCACGGAAGGCAGGACAGACAGCATGAAGATACTGATCAAAGGAGCCGGCGACCTTGCCACAGGGATCGCTTCCCGGCTTTACGGAGCGGGACATCAGATCCTGATGACAGAAATCGCAGAACCTCTTACAGTCCGGCGGACAGTGGCACTGTCAAGGGCAGTCTATGAGGGAAGCGCGGAAGTGGAAGAGATGAGAGCCTTCCGGGCGGATTCGCAGGAAGAAGCCGCTGAGGTTTTAAGCCGGGGGGATATCCCGGTGATAGTGGACCCGGAGGCCCGGTGCCGGAGATGGTTCGAGCCGGATGTGATCGTGGACGCGATCCTGGCAAAGAAAAATCTCGGGACAGAGATCACGGACGCTCCCTTTGTCATTGGAGTGGGACCGGGATTTACTGCCGGAAATGACTGCCACTGTGTGGTGGAGACGAAGAGGGGACATACGCTCGGAAATGTGATCTGGCAGGGCAGCGCGATCCCAAACACCGGAGTGCCGGGCAATGTGGGCGGCTATACCATTGAGAGGCTGATCCGGGCGTCAGCAGCGGGAAAGATCGAGCCCAGAGTCAAAATAGGCGATTTTGTGGAAGCCGGACAGGTCGTTGCAGTCACAGGCGGGGAGCCGGTATACGCGCAGATGAGCGGGATCGTCAGAGGCATGCTCCAGGAAGGCGCGGCTGTCACAGAAAATCTTAAGATCGGCGACATTGACGCAAGGGCAGAGATCTCCCACTGCTATACGATCTCCGATAAGGCGAGAGCCATCGGCGGCGGCGTGCTGGAGGCGGTGGACAGATTCGCATTGATGCAGGGCAGATATGCCATCGTCATACTCGCCGCTGGAGCAGGGACGAGATTCGGGGGCGACAAGCTCCGGGCGCTGGTCCGGGAGAAGCCTCTTTATGAACATATGCTGGAGAAGGCGGAGGCATTTTCCTCTTTCCCGTCGTTTATCGTGACCGGTGACCGTCAGATCGCGGAAGCCGCAGAGAAAAGAGGGATCACAGCCGTGCAGAACCGGGAGCCGGAGAGGGGGATCGCTCTGTCGCTCCGACTGGGGCTTCAGGCAGTGCAGAGAGCATTTGCCGATGCGGGAAGAGAAGACCGCCTGCGGGGCATCCTGTTTTCGGTCTGCGACCAGCCGGGGATCGAGACTGCCACCATGCAGAGGATCTTTAACACAGCGGCCCTGCACCCGGGAAGCATCATATGCGCGGGAAGGTCCGGGAAAACAGGAAATCCGGTCCTTTGGGACAGGAGATACTTCCCCGGGCTGGCGGAGCTTACAGGAGATGTGGGCGGCCGCCAGATCATGGACAGCCACAGAGAACAGATCAGGATCGTGGAGGCAGAGGCGGAAGAGCTGATCGATGTGGACCGGCGGGAAGATTTAAGGAGTCTATGAAAGGAAGAAGACTTATGATCAAGGTTCTGGTAAATGGAAAAACATACGAGGCGGAAAAAGATAAAAAACTGATGCGGTTCCTCCGGGACGACCTGCACCTGACCTCTGTAAAAGACGGATGCAGCCAGGGCGCCTGCGGGACCTGCACCGTGCTGGTGGACGGGAAGACGACCCGCGCCTGCATCCCCATGCTCTCAAAGGTCGAGGGAAAAGAGATCGTCACGGCAGAAGGATTAAGTGAGCGGGAGAAAGAAGTCTATTCTTACGCTTTTGCCACAGCAGGGGCAGTGCAGTGCGGATTCTGCATCCCGGGCATGGTCATGTGCGCGAAAGGACTGATCGATAAAAATCCCGACCCCACCCGGCTGGAAGTGGTGGCTGCGATCCGGAATAATATCTGCCGGTGCACAGGGTATAAAAAGATCATAGAAGGGATCCTTTTAAGCGCGAAGATCTTCCGCGAGGATCTCCCGGTGCATGAGGAGAGCGGACAGGTCAGTGTAGGCCAGGCAATCCAGAGGATCGATGCGAAGGAGAAGGTGCTGGGTACCGGTGAATATCCCGATGACATCTATCTGGACGGCATGGTCTACGGGAGCGCGGTGCGCTCTGAATACCCACGGGCAAAGGTGCTGGCCATCCATCCGGAAGAAGCGCTCGCACTGGACGGGGTCATCGGAGTGTACACAGCGGACGATATCCCGGGCGAAGTCAAGGTGGGACATCTGAAACATGACTGGGATACCATGATCCCGGTGGGGAAGGTGACCCATTATCTGGGCGATGCGATCTGCCTTGTCGTGGCAGAAAATCAGGACATCCTGGAGCAGGCAAAGCTGAAAGTAAAAGTGGATTATGAAGTGCTGGACCCGGTGCTGGATCCCTTTGAGGCGATGAAGCCGGACGCGCCCCTTGTCCATGGGGATGGGAATATCCTTGCACACGAACATCTTGTGCGGGGGGATGCGGACAAAGTGATCGCGGAGTCAAAATATAAAGTGACCACGCATTATGAGACGCCCTGGACAGAACATGCGTTCCTGGAGCCGGAGTGCGCGGTGGCAATGCCTTTTGACGACGGCGTGTTCATCTATTCTTCGGACCAGGGTACCTATGAT
>ERZ1643246.1113-NODE-1113-length-30384-cov-11.151011_pt1 | contig 30384 bp, 32 predicted proteins | sample MGYA00579265_ERZ1643246 | MGnify/ENA primary metagenome ERZ1643246 (study PRJEB29033, sample SAMEA4952261) | chicken gut metagenome | biome: Broiler Chicken; feature: Gastrointestinal Tract; material: Caecum | place: Ireland | collected 2018 | study: Broiler...
TGAACAAAATCACCGTGGCGGAGATCATGCAGTCCTGCGGCATGGCCCGGCAGCACTTTTACTACCACTTTGAGGATCTCTACGACGCGGTGCGCTGGATGTTCAACCAGGAGGCTGTGGCGCTTCTGCGGGAGCATGACGGGGTCATGCTGTGGCAGGACGGCCTGCTCCAGCTGTTCCAGTACCTTCAGGAGAACCGGGCCGTCTGCCTGTGCGCCCTGCATTCCATCAGCCGGGAGCACCTGAAGCGATTTTTCCAGACGGACGTGCATGTGATCATACAGGGCACGATCCAAAGGATCGCCGAAGAGCTGAACTACCAGGTATCCGAGGAGGAAGTCGATCTGCTGACAAAGTTTTATGTGGGGGCGCTGGCCAGCATCATGGAGGAGTGGCTGCTGGGGAATATCCGCGAAACGCCCGAGGAACTGATCCGGTTTGCCGATCAGCTTTTGAAGGACCATGTCCGGGGAGCGGCCCTGCGGATGGCGGAAACGCCCCCGGCCGCGGAACAGACCTGCAGGGGGGGATCGTAACATGAGGACGCCGATCATCGCCTTGGGCCGCCAGTTCGGCAGCGGCGGCCGGGAAATCGGGAAACATCTGGCGGAGAGACTGAACGTCAGGTGCTATGACCGGGAACTGATCACGCTGGCGGCACAGAAGGCGGAAGTGCGGGAGGAGCTGTTCGCGGGCAGGGAAGAAAAGGCTCCGAACCCGTGGCTGTTCACCGGCATCTATGAGGGCGGCCCCCAGGTGCGGAAGGGACAGCCGGCGGAGGACATCCTGTTTGAGATGCAGAGCCGGGTGATTTTGGAACTTGCTCAGATCGGGCCATGTATCATCGTAGGTCGGTGTGCCGATGCGGTCCTCCGCTCGGCCGGCATCCCGGCAGTCAGCCTGTTCATCTGCGCCCCCTTTGAGGACCGGGTCAAACGCCGGATGGAGATCGAGGGCATCGGGCAGAAAGAGGCGGAGGCTGCCGTCCGGAAAATCGACAAGCAGCGGAAGAAATACTACGATACCTATACCGGGCAAAATTGGGGCGCGCCGGAGAACTACGATTTTTGCATCAACAGTTCTGTGATGGGGATCGAGGGAACGGCAGAACAAGTCGTCGCCTGGATCAGAGGCGCCTGGTGACCCAGGCGATTTCATCATTCAATTCCACAGGAGAAGCAGAGGCTGCCGTTTCCGCTGGGAACGGCAGCCTCTGCTGTTATTTCAATTGACTGCCGTCTGAAAAGGCCTTGCCCATCTTTTCACCCAAACTCCAGTATGTCCCATTGGCCGGGTCAAAGGTGAGCGGCTTCAGCTTGGCCGGGTCGATCATCCCCGCCTCGTCCAGGATAGCCTCGTCCGCCCCGGCGTTCACGATCTCACCCGCCATGAAGTGGGTGTCCGGGTCGTAGCTGAGCAGCCTGCACTCCAGCACCAGGGGCAGCTCGTCGATCACAGGCGCGTCCGCAAATTCGCTCCTGGTCACATGGAAGCCGCTCCGCTCCAGCTTGTCGGGCACCTCGTTTCCTGAGGCCAGCCCCACATAGTCGGCCTCCACCAGATGGGCCTCGTCCGCCACGCTGACGGTAAAGGCCTTCCGCTCCAGGATGTTCTCCACGGTCTTATGGTTGGAGCTGAGGCACAGGAAGATCTTGTCGCCCCCCGCGATGCCGCCCCAGGCGGCGTTCATGGCGTCCGGCGTTCCATCCTTGCCGCAGCTGGCGATGACCATCACCGGCTGCGGATATAAAAAGGGCTTCGGGCCAAAATTCTTTCTCATAGCAGTATCCCCTCCTGCATCAATCGTGGATCTTATAGTTTCGAAGCAGCATCTCCGCCACACCGGGAGCCTCCGGATCGTGGCTGCCCCTGCCGGTGTCCAGGGAGCGCAGCTCCGCCATCTCAGCTTCGGCCAGTTCAAAGTCGAAGATGTCCAGGTTTCCGGCGATCCGCCCCGGGTTGGTGGACTTGGGCAGAACGATGAGGCCGCTCTGCACTTCAAAGCGGAGGATGATCTGGCCGGCGTTCTTGCCGTATTTCTCCGCCAGCTTGGCAATGACGGGGTGGGAGAGCAGGCTGCTGTCCCCGTGGCCCAGAGGCTGATAGGCCTCGATCTTCACATCATCCTTGGCCAGCAGTTCCCGCAGCTCCCGCTGCTGGAAGAAGGGGTTGCACTCCACCTGGTTCACCGCCGGGAGGGTCTTGAACTGGGGAACAAACTCCTTCCAGATCTTCGGCGTCATGTTGCTCACGCCGATGGACCGGACCTTGCCCGCGGCCTTGGCCTCCTCCAGCGCCTTCCACGCCCCGGCCACATCGCCGTAGGGCTGGTGGAGCAGGTAGAGGTCCACATAGTCCATCCCCAGCTTCTCCAGAGAGGTGTCCAGGCCCTTCTTTGCCGCCTCATAGCCGTAGTCCTGGAGCCACAGCTTGCTGGTGATGAAAATCTCCTCCCGGGGGATGCCGCTGTCCCGGACCGCCCGGCCCACATCCGCTTCGTTGAAATAGGCGGCCGCCGTGTCGATGTGCCGGTACCCGGCGTCGAGGGCCGTCCGCACCGCGTCGTAGGTGGGGCCGTCGGCGGGGATTAAAAATACCCCAAAACCGACTGCGGGGATCTTGTTGCCGTCGTTCAGTGTGATGGTCGTCATGTGAAAACACTCCTTTTATGAATTTCTGTTTGCGTCGATGATCTCCTGTAGAGAGATATGGGGATTGCGGTAGCGCGCCTTGGGATTTTATCTGCGATGCTCAGCCCGATGGCCTTCTGCGGACAGTTCTGGGCACAGGCCAGGATAAAGTAGAAATAATTCGTCTGAAAGCTGGACTCCCGCAGAAACTGTTTCACCATCTTAGGCGGTTCTCCGGCGTAGACCGGGCAGACGATGCCGATGGCGTCATCGGAGAATTGTCGCTGGGTCCCCCGCATCACCTGCGGGATGCTGACGGGGGCGTCCGAAAAATGCCTGGCCGCATACAGGCAGTTGCCTGTGGCGGTAAAATAGAATACCATGGATATCTTTCTCCTCTCTCACTGCATCTGCCGTTCCCAAAAGTCAATGGCACGGTCGATCCAGCCCTCGGCCACGGTCCCCTCCCCCAGGCCGAAACCATGGGGCAGGCCCTGAAACACCTCGATTTCGGCGTCTGTGCCGTTGGCCTGGATGCACCGCACCCGACCCTCCATGACGCGGTAGGAGGCGATGCCGTCGCGGGTCCCCACGCAGCAGTAGGTGGGCGGCTCCTCCCCCGTCACCTCGGACAGGCCGGTGTACTGCATCACCACCGCCGCCGGGCGGGGATAGGGACGCTCCCCAAATTCTTCTGTGCCGTAGGTGCCCAGCCAGGCCGCCATCCGCCCGCCCGCCGAGCCGCCCCACAGGGAGTAGTCCGTCATGTCGATATTCAGCTCCTCCGCATTCTCGTGGAGGAAGGCGATGGCCCGGGCCAGGTCCTCACAGGCGGTCTGGGCGCCGGGGCGGTAGATCAGGGCGAAGGCGTTATAGCCGTTCTTGGACAGCTCCAGGGCGTGGGGGAAGCTGTCCTGCATGGCGCCCACGTACATGAAGCCGCCGCCGGCATTGCAGATGGCAACCTTGCCGCCGGGCTCCCCTCGGAAGAAGAACAGGCCGGTGTCCTCCTTCTCCGGGTCGGCCGCCTTTTCCTCCTCCGTGTAGATGTCGAAAAAGACCGTGTCGCCGGAGGCGGCCCGCTCCCCCAGGGTGTTGACGATTTCCACCGTCTTGTCCGGGTTCACATGGTGATACCAGACCAGAAGGTCGCCCACGTCCTCCAGGGGCATATCCTGGGGGATCGTCAGGTCCACCGGGAACAGCAGGCGGCCGTGATCCTCAAAGACAGGATCGTCCATCACATCCCGCACCAACGTATCGCGGGTCACAGGTTCAAAGTCCAAATGGTCACCTTCCTCCGTATTCCCGAAAAAACGCTGCAAAGCGTGGTACAGATACCGCTCGCAGGCATCCACATCGTGCCGGCCGCCCTCGATGATGGCGTAGTGGAGATTTTCAGGGGTAAACAGATCCCGTGTCAGCATCTCCTGGATCTGACTGTCCGTCTGGTCCCAGATGGGGTCGCTGGTGCCGATCCCCTGGTAGATGCAGAAGTCGTCTCCGTCCCAGCCGCCGTCGGACACCACCTGTTCCAGGTAGTCCACCGTCTCCACCGGCTGGTACAGCCCGCCGTAGGTGCCCATGATCCAGCAGTCCCCGCTCATGGGCACGAAGTACTGGATGTAGTCCAGGTTATAGATAAACTGATACCAGGTGGTGACCGCCCCCAGGGAGAAGCCGCCGAAGGCCCGGTGCTCCCGGGAGGCCTGAAGCCCCTCCTCCGTCACGTCCTGGGCATAGGTGTGGTACCGGCTCTCCACGAAGGGGATCAGGTTCTCCCGCAAATCCCGGTGGAACACGGACAGCTCCTCCACCGAGCGGGAAAAGCCCTGGGACTGGTTCTGGGCATCGAAGGTGGCACACACCACGATCACCGGCGGGATGTCCCCATTTTCGATCATGTGGTCCAGCATGGGGACGATGCCGCTCTGGGCGGTGTCGAAGAAATTCCCCGCCGTCATGGTCCAGCCGTGCATCAGATAGAGGACGTCATACCGGGTATCCTCATTGGCTTCGTCATAGTCGTAGGGCAGATAGACATAGGCGGTTTTCTGGATGGCGGGCTCGGCAGGGTCCGTATAGTTTCGACTGTCGTAGGTGATCTCCACCACCTGACCGGGGTGGCCGGAGGGGACAAAATACTCCTCCGGCACCGCGCTGATGTACTCGGTCTGTTCCTGGGATGCGGCCTCTTCCCGCTCCATATTCCCCGCTGCCTCTGCCGTCTGGGTGGTCTGCCCCGGCTGGGGCCGGTCCGTACCGGGCCCGCTGCTGCAGGCCGTCAGGCCAAGCATCGCCAGAACAAGTAGTCCCGTAATCAGTAATGGTTTCATGTTCTTGTTACCTCTTGCGGAAACAAAATCGCCGGCTGGCAGGGTCCGGCATGGTGTCGGACCCTGCCAGCCGTTTCAAAGGGCACCCTTATTCGTGAACTTTCACTTGGTGGAGCATCTGGACAAACTTGGGGTCGCTGTGGTCCACGATCTCGCTGCGGCCGATGTCCAGCTTGGCGATCTCCGCCATGTCCTCGTCACTGAGCTGGAAGTCCCAGATGTTGATGTTCTGCTCCATGCGCTCCTTGTGGACGGACTTGGGGATGACGGTGACGCCCCGCTGGACGTTCCACCGCAGGGCCACCTGGGCGGCGCTCTTGCCGTACTTCTGGCCGATGGCGGTCAGGACGGGGTGGGTGAAGATACCGTGGCTACCCTCGGCGAAGGGACCCCAGGCCTCGGGGTGGACGCCGTACTCGCGCATCAGGGCCAGAGCGTTCTCCTGCTGGAAGAAGGGGTGGAGCTCCACCTGGTTGACGGCGGGCTTGACCGCCACGGTCTCGCAGATGTCCGCCAGAACGTGGGGATAGCAGTTGCACACGCCGATGGCCCGGAGCTTGCCGGCCTTGTATGCCTCCTCCATGGCCCGCCAGGCGCCGATGTAGTCCCCCATGGGCTGGTGGATCAGGTACAGGTCGATGTAGCTGAGGCCCAGCTTCTGCATCGAGGTCTCAATGGCCTGCTTGGCCCCCTCATAGCTGGCGTCCTGGACCCACAGCTTGGTGGTGATAAATAACTCCTCCCGGGGCACGCCGCACTTGGCGATGGCACGGCCTACGGCCTCCTCGTTCATATAGGCGGCGGCGGTGTCGATGAGGCGGTAGCCGCTCTCGATGGCGTCCAGCACCGCCTGCTCACAGACGGACGGGTCCGGCACCTGGAACACGCCGAAGCCCTCCAGAGGCATCTCAATTCCGTTGTTCAGCTTGACAGTCTCGATTTTGTTCATGATATGCTTCCTCCTTCATCATATAAACTGCAGTGGATGGTTGTCTTGTATGGATCGCGGCTCCGCCGCCTCCGCGGAGAGTTCTTTCTCCGTGGTGTTCCGTTCCCCCTAAGCATGAATTTTTACGCTGTTGAGCTGCCTTGCGGTGGAGAAACAGTGGTGGTCGATGATCTCACTGTGGCCGATGTCCATGCCGGCGATGCTCTCCATCTCTTTTCCTGTCAGCTCAAAATCAAAGACATTCAGATTTTCTATCATCCGCTCCCTGTGGACCGTCTTGGGAATGGCCGGGATATTCCGCTGGAGGTGCCAGCGGAGGATGACCTGGGCTGTGGTTTTTCCGTGCCTGCCGGCGATCTTGGCCAGTGTCTTGTGGTGGAAAATATCCTTCTGCGCCTCGGAGAAGGGGCCCCAGGCCTGGGGGACCACGCCGTAATCCTCCATGACCCTCAGGGCGGTGTTCTGCTGGAAAAACGGATGGACCTCGATTTGATTCACCATGGGCCTGATTTCCTGGTTCATGCACAGGTCCACCAGCCGTTCCGGGGTGAAGTTGCTCACCCCGATGGCCCGGACCGCTCCCTCCCGGTACAGCCGCTCCATGGCCCGCCAGGCGCCGTAGTAGTCACCGAAGGGCTGATGGATCAGGTACAGGTCGATGTGACCCAGACCCAGCTTCTTGAGAGATCGGTCAAAGGCTTTGAGGGTGCCGTCGTACCCCGCGTCCTGCACCCACAGCTTTGTAATGAGGAACAGCTCCTCCCGGGGCACCCCGGAACTTCGGAGCGCCGCGCCGACAGCGGCTTCATTTTCATAGGATGCGGCGGTGTCAAACAGGCGGTAACCGGTCTCCACCGCCTGTAAAACACATTGCTCGCACTGTACAGCGTCTCTGATTTGGAATGTGCCATAGCCGACCATTGGCAGCTCCACACCGTTGGAGAGGGTTCTGTACTGCATGGTGTCAAGTCCCCTTTTGTCTGATTTCTTCCCGATGAGCACATTGTAGGACCGTTTTCCTACAAAGTACAGTGCCGATTATGCAGAACGCTATAACTAAAACGCATACTATCTCTTGCAATCTGCCGGGCCGGCTGTTACAATAGCCCCAAGGTGGTGATGACCGTGTTTGAGATCTATCAGCTGGAGCAGCTTTTGGCCTTCGCCGAGTGCGGGACCCTGTCCGGCGCGGCGGAGCGCCTGCACCTGTCTCAGCCGGCCCTCAGCCGCTCCATGCAGCGGCTGGAGGCGGAGCTTCAGGTCCCGCTGTTCCACCGGCAGAAGAACAAAATCGAGTTCAATGAAAACGGCCGTATGGCGGCGGACTGCGCGCGGCAGGTCCTGGACAAGTGCCAGGACATGATCAGCCGTGTCCAGGCCTTCGACCGCAGCCAGCGCACAATTTTGGTCGGTTCCTGCGCGCCGATGCCTCTATGGGAGATTCCGCCGACCCTGTCCGATCTCTACCCCGACCGGACGATCTCCTGGGAGATGCGGGAGAACGACGTGCTCCTCCAGGGCCTGCGGGACGATGTCTACCAGCTGATCATCCTGCCCTATCCGGTGGAGGAGCCTGGGATCTCCTGTGTCAAATACGGGGAGGAGCACCTGTATTTTTCCCTGCCTCCAGCACATCCGCTCTCTGGCAGTAAGGGGCTCTATATGAGGGATCTCAACGGTGAGACCATGCTGCTGCGAAACCGTCTGGGCTTTTGGCGGGAACTGACCCTCCGGAAGATGCCGGACACCCGGTTTCTGGAACAGGAGGACATGGCCTTTGATGAGCTTGTCAGATCCTCCGCCCTTCCGATTTTTACGACAGATGCGGCGCTGGACCGGGAGGGAGCCCCCTTGAACCGGGTCAATGTCCCGATCCTGGATGAAGAGGCAAATGTGACTTATTATTGTCTATCTCAGCCACACGGACGGACGGATCTGCGTGCCTTTCTCAAAACACTTCCGATCACTTGACTTTTTATGGCTGACTGCCCCCGATTTTGAGCTGCATGCAGCGTCAACACGGCTCGACTGTTCCTCTATTGTCAGGGTCCCATGATGCAGAAAACGGGGCAGAAAATACCTCCCGCCCATTGCCGGCCGCAGGGATCGGCAATGGGCGGGATATTTTGGGGCCGCATGTTCGGCTGCCGGGCGGCAGGGGGCGGTGCCCGCAAGGACCGCTGTGGGACCGTCTGCACGGAGGTCCGCTGCATCCCTCCTTCCGGCGCACCGCCGCAGCCTGCAAAGAGACCGCTCCGCAGGAGCACTGCCGCCAGGAGCGCGCGTCGTCTTCGCTTCATCGCGGTCCTTAAAAGCGGGCTCCTTTCCGCAAAGCAAGAGGCTGGGGAGGCGCTTTGGTCTCTTTCAGTCCTTGGCCGCCTCGGCCGTCACGCCCGAGGAAAGATCCAACCGCTCCAGAAATTCTGTTCCGGACTCCACCTGCCCCAAGGGGATCAGAGAAGAGGATGCGCGGAAGTCCCGGTAGAAAAAGCAGAGATTTCCCCAGGGGATGTAGTAGCACAGGCTTCCCACATCCGGGTCACAGCTGTCCGGAGAGCCGTCAGTCGGCAGCTCCTCCGGCAGGTAGGCGATCTTCTCCGTGCCGTTGAACTCTTCAAAGGTCAATTCCAGAGGGAGCATTTCGTACAGGGCGTCCGCCGCCGGATTGTCGTTGAGCGCCACGATGATCTCAGCGCCGTCCTCCAGCAAAAACCGGATCTTTTTGCTCTCATTCATTTGTGTGATCTCCTCCTCTTGCGGTGTTTCTTCCTGTGATGGGACATCCTCATTGGGAGCGGCCGAATCCGGCGCATCGCCGGGTCCGCCGTCCAAAGGCAGTGATCCTCCTTGCGGCTGGGTCGTTTCCTCCGGTATTTGCGGCTCCTGCGTTTCAGAAGGACTTGTTTCTACAGGCGGAGTGCTGGACTCCGTGTGGGATCCGGGGGAGCCGGTATTCTGTGTCGGCAATGACTCATCTGCGCCGCAGGCCGCGAGGGATGCAGCAAGTACACAGGACACCAAAATGGAACAAAGGCGGTTCATCGTCACACCTCCAGATCCAGCCCCGCGATCCACGCCTGCACCGCGGTCTGGGAATCGTCCACCTCCGGGCGGTAAACGCCGATGGGCTCCAGGATGGTCACATCCTCCGGCAGGGCGGCAGTCAGATCCCGGATGGTGCCGGACAGTCCGCCGGTGCCGTGGGTGACGAAGGGCGCCACCGTCTTTCCGCTCCAGTCGTATTCCTCCACAAAAGTCAGCACCGGCATGGGCAGGGTGTACCACCAGTTGGGGAAGCCCAGGAACACGATGTCATAGTCCTCCATGTTGTCCACATGGGAGGCCAGGGCCGGCCGGGCGTTGTCCGCTTTTTCGTCGGCGGCACGGTCCAGGCACTCATCGTAATCGCTGGAGTAGGGCTCCTCCACCACGATGGAGTGGAGATCGCCGCCCACCTCCTGCCGGATCCAGGATGCCAGCTTGGCGGTGTTGCCGGGGGCCAGTACACTGGCGGAGGTAGTGGCGTCCACATCCACACTGCTGGGGTCCTCCACCACGGTATTGTCCGCCCAGGTGAAGTAGGCGATCAGGATGTTGCTCTCGTTTTCGTCCGTATTCTGCGGCTGCTCCCGGGATCCCTCAGAGGCGGCCTCCGTGGTCCGGCTGTCTGCCGGTGGAGTGGACGAACCCTGCCCGGAGGTGGTTCCGCCGCAGGCGGCCAGAGAGATGAGCATTCCCAGTGCCAGCAGGAAGGTCATCGGTTTTTTCATGGGTGATCCTCCTTTTGAATCGCTTGTCGGACAGCGCGCCTTTGAAGGGCTTTGCCCAGATAGTAGAAAATCGCGATACAAAGTCCCATCATGGACAGCAGGTCCAGGAAGTATAGGACAGGCGGCCGCTCATAGTCGAAGAATACAAAATGGCTTCGTAAAAAGAGGTAGTCGGCAATGTGCTGTCTGGCGAAGGCATACACACCGCAGGCCGAGATCCCCGCCGCCAGCACCCGGAGGACCGCAGTGCGGAGGGCAGAGGGCTTCCTGTTCCCGACCGCCTTCCGCGCCGCGCCCAGCATGATCCCCCAGTGGAGGCCCAGGTGGGCCGACAGCAGGAGAAATCCCCAATAGGCGCACAGCAGGTGCGCTGTCCTGGCCAGCCCCATATGACCCTGTGTGGGAAGGAAGTCGAACACATACCGGCTCATCCAGATCCCGCTGAGCATGGAGCCCAGCATACACAGAAGGACCAGCAGAGCGAGGGCGGTCTGCAAGACCCGGAAGGGCGTGTACTTCCCACGGTTCAGGGCTTTGAGCCATTTTCGGTTCAGGATGTGATGGGCGATGAACAGCACCAGCATCCCCGCCCCCAGCCACTCGTGGATCTCCTGTTCCGTGAGGAAGTAGGCCATCAGCAGAATCAGCACCACGGTCATCAGCAGGTCCACCAGGTGTCGCGCAGCTGTCTTGTTTCCCATAGGCGGCCTCCTCTCTGCCTTGATCAGGCGGCTTGCCCAAGGTCAAGGTCCAGAGCGTCCACCCACTGGGATACGGTCTCCCGGGAGGCGGAGCCGCTGAACCGCTGACCCTCCAGCCAGGTTGCCCCATCTGTCAGGGCCTCCAGGTCGGACACGCTCCCACCGATGGAGCTGCTGCCGGAGGTGCAGAAGGGCACGATGGTCTTGCCGTCGAAGTCGTAGGTCTCCAGGAAGGTGGAGATAATTTTGGGCGCGTCACCCCACCAGATGGGGTAGCCCAGGAAGATCACCTCATAATCCTCCAGATCCTCCACGCCGCCGGAGATGGCCGGGCGGGCTGTTGGATCGTTCTGCTCCCGGTTGGCGCGGCAGTCCGAATTGCTGTAATCCAGGTCTTCGGGGGTATAGGGCTCTTCCGGTACGATCTCATAGAGGTCGGCGTCCAGGATGCTGACCAGATGCTCTGCGATGTTCTCCGTATTGCCAGTGGCTGAGAAATAGGCCACCAGTACATCCGCACCCTCCTGGGGGGCGGGTTCCGGCGACGGCTCCTCCGTCCGGGCCTGGTCATAGCGCATCAGGATGGCGGCCACCTGGGCCCGGGTCGCCCGGCCGTCCGGCCGGAAGCTGCCGTCAGACATGCCGTTGATGAAGCCGCAGGTCCGCGCCCAGTCCACCGCGGTCACCGCCCAGGAGGCGATGGAGGCTTCGTCGGCATAGGCTTCCCCGGCTTCCGCGGCGGGGCTGCCCGCATAGCGCCACAGGATGGCGGCCAGCTGCTCTCTGGTGATGGGATCATGGGGACCGAAGGTGCTGGCTGTATAGCCGCTCATGATGCGGTTCCGGACCGCCCAGAGGGCGGCATCTTCATACCAGGCCCCGTCCGGCGTATCCGTGAAGGCGTCCCGTCCGGTCATCTCCGGGCTGCCGGCCATCCGGTAGAGGACGGCACACAGCTGCGCCCGGGTCATGGTGGCATTGGGGGAGAAGGTGGTCGCTGTGGTGCCGTTCATCAGGCCGTTGTCCCGGCAGTAGACGGCGGCCTCAGCATACCAGGCGTCCGCGGCCACATCCGAAAAGCCGGTGTCCGCCTCAGCGGCAGAGGCCGTCACAGACAACCCCAGGCACAGGATCAGGGCCGCCAAACATGCGGCCATTCGTCTCAGGTCTCTCATGGTGCTGCGCTTCCTTTCTGTTGTGGTTTATTTCAGGTTCCGGCCCAGCTCATAGGCCTGCTGGGGATACCGGGAGTGCTTGGTCATGGAGGGGGAGCCGCAGCCCCGGCCCCACACAGCTCCCATGTCCCGCAGGTTCAGGTACCGCACCAGCGTCTGATAATGGGCCTCCAGCGCCTCAAAGGTCCAGTCATCGCTGTTCCACGCCGCAGAGAGCATGGCGGACTTCATGTGCCTGCGCTGGATGCTGCTGTTGAAGGCGCAGAAGCGGTCGATGAGGGTCTTCAGCTGGGCAGACATGCCGTAGTAGTACAGCGGGGTGACGAACACCATCATGTCCGCGTCCAGAATCATGCCGCGGAATTGCTCCATATCGTCCTTCTGGACGCAGGGGCCCTCGTAGCCGCAGTGGATGCATCCGGTGCAGGGGTGGATGTCACTGTGAGCGGCGTCGATGACCTGGACGGTGTGCCCGGCCTCCCGGGCGCCGCGGATCAACGCATCTGCCAGCAGATTGGAGGAGCCGCTTTTGTTGGGACTGCCCTCCAGCACAACGATCTTCATGTGATACTTCCCTCACTTCTTTTTCTTTTCCGGCAGCGGATGACGTTCAGGCCCGTCTGATCGCACATGGTCTCCATACCCGTGTCCGTTCCGGCGGCCCCTTCGGCACCCCGGGCTCTCTTCCGTTGCAAATCTTTCTTACTGCAAAAGATCCTTACAGGCATTCAGCGCGTTGAACAGCCGCGGGATGCCCATGTAGGCGCCGGCATGGACCAGGGCGCACACCACTTCCTCCCTGCTGCTGCCCACTTTCAGGGCGCCGTACACATGGCTCCTGACCTGCACCTCGGCCCCGCCCATGGAGGCCAGGATGATCACGGTCAGCAGCTCGCGGGTCTTTGCGTCCATTCCGGTGCGGGTATTGAAATCGCCGAAGCCAAGCTCGGTCAGGAACCGGGGCACTGCCTCCGCGAACTCTCCGGGCAGCCAGGTGTAGCGCTCTTTGATCTCCGTACCATAGACCGGCTCCTGGATGGCCAGTCCCTTCTCATACCGCTCCTCGCTGGAGGAGAGCGTCCCCTGCCTGGGCAGGGGCAGTTCGATCCCATGCTCCCGGAAGACCTCGTTCATCACTGAGATGGCGTTCAGCGTACGGGGAAAGCCGATAAACGGGGCGCACTGGTAGACGGCCTCCCGCAGTTCCACCGGGGTGCAGCCCACGTTCAGGCAGGCGCCCAGGTGGGCCTTCAGCTGCGGAAGCGCCTGGATGGTGGTGAGGACCGTGATGGTCACCAGCTCCCGCATCCGGTCGTCCAGGCTTCCGGTGTAGCACACATCCCCAAAGATATATCCCTGCAGGATCTGCATGAACTCGGGATCGGTCCCTTCCTCGCCGGCAGCCGGCGTGTGGAACAGCTCCTGCATCTTTGCATTGGTCCTTTCTCTGCGATCCATCGAAAAAACTCCTTTCCGCTCTGCGGCTCAGCGTATTGTTTTGACAGCGTGTCAACACAGGGGCAACAAGCATTTGCCGACCTGTCCCCGACTGCTGTTTCGGCAGGCAGCCGGGACAGGCCCTTTCCGCGGCGTGTCAGCGGGAATTCAGTCCAGTTTGCTGTACGCCTCGTCGCTCACCGCCTCCAGCCACTCGTTGGCGGTATCCTCGCCGGGGACCTCCACGGCCAGGTGCGCAAACCAGCTGTCCCTGGCGGCGCCGTGCCAGTGCTTCACATTGGCGGGGATATTCACCACATCGCCGGGGTGAAGCGCCCGGGCGGGCTTTCCCCACTCCTGATACCATCCGCGGCCGGCAGTGACCAGCAGGATCTGGCCGCCGCCCTGCGTGGACTTGTGGATGTGCCAGTTGTTCCGGCAGCCGGGCTCGAAGGTCACATTGCCGATGAACACCTGCTCCTTGGAGAGGATGCTCAGATAGCTTGTGCCCGTAAAATATTGGGCATAGGCGGTATTCTCACCGCCCTTGGGAAAGATCTGCTTGAACTCGCTCATGATTCTCCGTCCTTTCTATGTGATCGGTCGTTTGCAGCCCTTGTGGAGCTTCCTGCATTTGCCCGAGATCCTGCCGGTCTTCAGATCCTTACAGATCGTCTCCCGAACAGGACCGGCCGAGGGTATGGCGGCCGGCCTCCCTGTCCCGGGAACAGGGTGATCGCTGCTGCATGGGACATATCCGCCGTCCCCCTCTCTATCTGTCTGTTACAGCCCCAGCTCGTCCAGCCAGGCGGTCACTTCGCTCTGCGCGTCCCCAAGGGTACGCTCGGTGAAGGAGATCCCCTCCAGCACCGCAGCCCCAGAGGCGCTCTCCTCCAGCCCGGACAGGCTCCTGCCAAAGCCGCCGCTGGCGCTGGTGTTGAAGGGGACCAGCGTCTTGCCGCTCCAGTCATAGGACTCCAGGAAGGTATAGACCGCCATGGGCGCATCGTTCCACCAGTTGGGGTAGCCCACAAAAACCGTGTCGTACTGGTCCCAGTCCTCCACCTGGCCTGCCAGCTCCGGCCGGGCGCTGTCCGCCTGTTCCTGCTGGGCGATGTCCAGCAGTTCGTTGTAGTCGTCCGTGTAGGGGGTCGCCGGGGCGATCTCAAACAGATCCCCGCCTGTCTCCCCCGGATGATCTGCGCCACCCGCTCCGTGTTGCCGGACCAGGAGAAATAGGCGATCAGCACGGAGCCGGGATCCCCCGTGGCGGACGTCCCGCTCTCCGCCGGGTCTTCAGCCGGCGCTGCTGCGGGTGTTTCTGTGTCTGTGGGGGCAGGCGTTTCTTCCGCTGCCGAGCCGCTGGCGGATGCCGGCATGTCCGAGGCGTTCTCCTGATTTCCGGAACTGCCGCAGGCGGCCAGGGAAAGGGTCATTGCCAGGGCCAGGAGCAGAGCGGTCCATTTTCTCATAGGGTAAGTCCTCCTTTTTACTGTTCAAATCGGATGCTGCGGGAGTCCCCGCAGGGCATGCGGATCAGATACTGGTCCGGATCGTCCGTCCTCCCGGGTCTTGGCAAAAAAGGAGCGCCTGGTCCTGCCGTATCCCGCGTCCCGGATCCAGATCTTGTGGGTGAGGAGCCGTTCCTCCCGGGCGATTTCGCTCTCCCGCACCGCCTCGCCGGCCGCCCGCTTGTTGCCGTAGCAGGCCGCTGTGTCGATGAGCCGGCATCCGGTCCGTAAAGCGGTCAGGACATCTTCTTACAGACGATCTGGTCTGTCACCTGAAAGGCGCCCGGCCCCTGCTGGGGCATCGTGATCCCACGATTGAGCTGAACGGCATCCACGCCGGTCACGCCTTTTGCCCCTCTGTCTTTTTTCTTAACTCATGCCGCAGGTAATCCAGCCGCTCCAGCTGACGCTCCCGAAAGTGGATCTCGTCCAAGGCGGCGATCCGCTTCTGGTCCAGCATGCGCAGACGCGCCATGTCGGAATCTTCCCGCTCCAGCAGCAGCCGCATATAGGTCTCCACTTCCTCCGTGGTGAAACCGATGTCGTGCAGGGTCATGATGGTGCTGAGGCGCTCCAGATCTGTGTCATCATACTGCCACGCCCCCATCACCTTCCTTACCGCGCCGCACAGGCCCCAGCTTTCGTACTCCTTCAAGATTTTGATGGGGATCATATAGCGCTTGCTGGCCTCTTGCATCGTCATGCTGTCACTTCCACGTATAAAAATCAACTGCTGGATTTCGGAACATCTGTATTTTAACGGTCCGAAGCGCAAAATGTCCAATGCCTATGTCAGATCGTGAAAAATGCGTTTTCTGTATTTTTAGGATTTGCGGCCTGAACGCGCGGCAAAATCGGGTCATTCTCCCGGCGCTCCGATGAAATGGGATGGGTGTCCGTCAGGCCGCCTGGGTGATGTCGGTGCCAAAATATTTCTCGGACAGTTCGGACAGCACGCCGGACTCCCGCATATCAGCCAGAGCCTGATCGACCGCCTCCCGCAGCGAGGCCGTCTCCTCGCCCTTGCGGAAGGGGATGGCCACCTGGGTGGCCTGGGGGTCCAGGCAGGCGATCTTGAGGTTGGCATCCGGATGGGCCTCCATGTAGTCGTAGTAGGTCACCTCGGCGTTCAATGTGGCGTCGATGCGGCCGGAGAGCAGCAGCTCAAAGGTCTGGTTCAGGTCGTCCACGCCGGTGACCTCCGCGCCATACTGCTCGGCTACCTCCGCGTAGGTGCTGGAGATGGTATTGGCGGTGTGCTTGCCCGCCAGATCCTCCATAGAGGTGATGTCGGTGTTGTCGGCGCTGACAATGACCGCCGTGCGGTTGTAGGCGTAGGGATCGGAGAAGTCGTAGGCGTCGGAGCGCTCCTCGGTGATGTCCACGCCGTTGATCATGATGTCATAGCGCCCGGCGTCCAGTCCGGCCAACAGGCCGTCCCACTCGCCCTCCACAAAGGCAGCCTCTACGCCCAGGGCCTCCGCGATCTGCTGGCCGACTTCCACATCGAAGCCCACCAGTTCATCGTTCTCATCGTGGTAGGTCCAGGGTGCCCAGGTGCCCTCCATAGCGATGATGATCTCGCCACGCTCCTGGATCTGGGAGAGCAGGTCGCCCGACTCGGTGGAGGCATCCTCCTGGGAGGACTGTCCGGCACTGCCGGAATCCTGCCCGCCGCTTTGGGAGGAACAGCCGGTGAGTCCTACCATACTGAACATGGCCGCCGCCATGAAAAGCGCCGTGATGTTTCTGAATTTCATCTCGATTGCTCCTTTTCTGATTGGAATGGATTTTCTTGGATCAGCAGGCCAGACCGATCTGGCCGCTGAGAGTCTGCAGGAAAGAACGGGTGCGCTCCTCCCGGGGACTGTGGAAGAAGGAATAGGAGTCGCCGGACTCCACCACAACGCCGTGTTCCATAAAGACCACTTTATTGGACACATTCCGTGCGAACCCCATCTCATGGGTCACTACCAGCATAGTCATGCCCTCCTCCGCCAGCGTCCGCATGACGGCCAGCACCTCTCCGGTGAGCTCCGGGTCCAGGGCGGAGGTGGGCTCGTCAAAGTAGATGATCTCCGGCTTCGTGGCGATGGCCCGGGCGATGGCCACCCGCTGCTGCTGCCCGCCGGAGAGCTGGCTGGGGTAGGAGTCCTCCCGGTCGGACAGGCCCACCTTCTCCAGGGCTTGCCTGCCGATCTGGACGGCTTCCGCCTTGGGCATCTTCCGCCCGATGATCAGCCCTTCGGTCACATTTTCCAGGGCGGTCTTGTTGCGGAACAGGTTGTAGTTCTGAAAGACGAAGGCCGTCTTTTTCCGCAGGCGGGCCGCATCCTTTTTGGAGACATGGCCCAGCAGAAACCGTTCCCCGTCAAAGTTCAACTCCCCGCCGTTAGCGTTCTCAAGAAAATTCATGCACCGCAGAAGGGTGGTCTTGCCGGAACCGCTGGGCCCCAGGATGGCAACCACATCGCCCTTGTTCACCTGCAAATCGACCTGCTTCAATACCGCCAGGTCCCCAAAAGACTTGCGGATCTGCTTGACTTCCAGCATCATACCAGCCCCTCCTCACTCATAGGCACTCAGCTTTTTCTCGCCAACGCTCTGCAGCTTTGTCAGCACCGTGCAGAACAGCAGGTAGATGACACCTACCTCCATGTACAGTGCCAATGGCTCATAGGTCCGGGCCACGATCCGCTGGGTGACCATGAACATCTCCGTCACCGTGATATTTGCCGCCAGAGAGGTGTCTTTCACCATGGCGATCAGGGAGTTGGACAGGGACGGGAATGCGATGCGCAGGGCCTGGGGCAGCACGATGCGCCGGATGGACTGTCCCCAGCTCAGGCCCGCGCACTCCGCCGCCTCCAGCTGTCCGGCGGGCACCGACTCCAGCGCCGCCCGGACGGTCTCGGCGCAGTAGGCGCCCTCGTTGATGGAAAACACGATCACCGCCGCGGGGAACGGGTCAATGAGGATGCCCACATGGGGCAGACCGTAAAACACCACAAACAGCTGCACCAGCAGGGGCGTTCCTCGGATGACCCAGATATAGAGCCGGCACAGTTCCTTCAGCACGGGGATCTTGGCGAACTGCACCAGGGCCGCCGCTATGGCGATCACCATGGCCAGAGAGAAGGAAATCGCGGTCAAAGGAATCGTCATGGTCAGCCCGGGCAGCAGGATCTGCCAAAAGGAGTCCGCCAACAGGCTCCACAACTCATTCATGGTTTGCCGCCTCGCTTTCTTTTGCTGCAAAGGATACTGCTCTCATAAAAAGCAGGCGCCCCTTCGGGACGCCTACATTCTAAAGCGGACAGCGACAAATGTAAAATACTTATGTTGTATTCCGATAAATGCTCAATCGGCATTTTTGATCCGATCCAGAACGGCAGCGGCCGCCCGGGAAAAGGCCCGGTCCGGCTTCCGTGCCCGGGCCATTCCGGTTTCGAGGAAGGTTCCAGGGGGCAGCGCGGCGCCGAGTCAAGTGCCATACCATCTCGTTCTCCCCGCTCTAAAAATGCCCCCTGTCTATTTTTCAGAATAGAAAATAGGTATTCTACATTTGAAACCCGTTGTGCTATGCTGAATACAGAGGAAGGAAGGCACGGTCCTCCTCCGGGGCATGCGCGGGAGAGCCATCCGCACCGTCCGAAAGGCCCACGCCATGGTGCCTTTGACTGCGAGTACTCCGTCTGGTATCGGGAGGCGGAGAAGGAGCCGGTCCCCTCTCTGGAAGGACCGGACATCGGGCTGGTCTGCCCCTGTCCCCTGGGGCGGGGCGATCTGACGGGTACACTGAACCGGGACCGCCGGAGAGATGCAGCGGCGCAGCAGAAAACCGGATCAGATCGCCGTGACAGGCGGCCGATATCATGCAGCAGAACCGTTTGACCGAGGAGAACAGAATGGAGGGTCCTGATGAAATACACACAGCTGGGCAGCTCAGACCTAAAGGTATCCCGGATCTGCATGGGGTGCATGGGCTTTGGCGATGCACACCACGGGCAGCATACCTGGACCATCGACGAGGCACATTCCAGAGAGATCATCCGGCAGGGGCTGGAGCTGGGGGTCAACTTCTTCGACACCGCCATCGGCTATCAGAGCGGTACCAGCGAGCAGTACCTGGGCCGGGCCCTGCGGGACTTCGCCAGGCGGGATGAGGTCGTGGTGGCCACCAAGTTCCTGCCCCACACCAACGCGGAGATCGCCGCCGGCGTGTCCGGACAGGAGCACATCCGCCGTCTGCTGGAGAAGAGCCTGCAGAACCTGGGCATGGACCATGTGGACCTGTACATCTACCACATGTGGGACTACCAGACGCCTCTCTATGACATCATGGATGGTCTCAACCAAATGGTGAGGGAGGGCAAGACCCGATATATCGGCATCTCCAACTGCTTTGCCTGGCAGCTGTGCAAGGCAAACGCCCTGGCGGAGCGGGAGGGCTTTGCCAAGTTCGTGTCGGTACAGAGCCACTACAACCTGATTTTCCGGGAGGAGGAGCGGGAGATGGCCCCCTTCTGCCGGGAGGAGAACATCGCCATGACGCCGTACAGTTCCCTGGCCGGCGGCCGGCTGTCCAAACACCCTGGCGAGACCTCCAAGCGGCTTCAGGAGGACAGTTACGCCCAGCTGAAGTACGGCGGCATGGCGGATCAGGATGCGCCCATTCTCCAGCGGGTGGCGGAGCTGGCGGACCGGCGGGGCGTCTCCATGACGGAGATCTCCCTGGCCTGGCTGCTGACCAAGGTGACGGCTCCGGTGGTGGGGGCCACCAAGCTCCACCACATCGAAGGGGCGGCGAAAGCGGTGGATCTGGAGCTGACCGACGAGGAGTGCGCCTATCTGGAGGAGCCCTATGTTCCCCATCCTCTGGTGGGCGTCATGGCCCAGAACACGCCGGCCGCGGCGAAAGAGAGCCACGTCTGGTCCACCGGAGATCAGAAGATCTGAATACCCGAAGGATCCGCCGGGGCATGGCCCCGGCGGATCCTTTCGCCTAATGTTCCGAGAGGCTCTGTGCCAGCCACCGCTCTTTCAGCAGGCGCGCCAAAAACAGCACTCCGCGCACACACAGCTCCAGACACATGGCCAGCCAGACGCCTGCCAGTCCCAGCCGGGGCGCAAGAAATGCGGCGGCGGAAATGCGCACGCCCCACATGCTGATCAGATTGAGGATGCTGGGGATCAGCGTATCTCCAGCCCCCCGCATGGCCCCGGCCGCGGCAATCGAAACGGCATACAGGGGTTCCGCAAATACTTCGATCCGGAGCACACGGACGCCGAGCTGCTGAACAGCCGCATCCGGCGTTAAAAGGGAAAAGATCAACGGGGCCAGAAAGAACATGAGAAGAGCCATTCCCGTCATCACCATCACGGCCAACAGGACCGCCAGCCTTGCATACCTTCGGGCAAGATCCCGCCTGCCGGCGCCGATGCTCTGTCCCACCAGGGTCGTCGCTGCCGTGGCGATGCCATAGCCCGGCATATAACACAGGCTCTCAGCGGTGACTGCCAGAGAATTCGCAGCGATCGATACGGTCCCGAGGGGGGCGACGATGCGGGTCGAGGCGATCTGCGCCCCGCACATCACGCTGTGCTCAAAGGCCATCGGCACCGCGATCCGGGCAGCCCGCGCCATGCAGGCCCGGCGCAGGCGCCAGGACCCGCCGCTGCGGGGCCGCAGCAGCGGAGAGCCGAAGCAGACGGCAGAAACCATCAGACAAGCGGTCACATATTCTGCCAAGGCAGTCCCGAATGCCGCGCCGGCAACACCAAGGCCCATTCCGGGGATCTTGATCCCGAGCAGCGGGATGGAAAGCTGATCAAAAATCAGGAGACCGTTGAAAACAACGTCCAGGCCGCACATCAGTGCATTCAGGATGCTTGGTGTCCGCATATTGCCGCTGCACTGAAGCATGCTCCCGCTCAGCTGCCGCATCTGCACAGCGGGCATCGCGCAGGCGTAGATCAAAAAATAGCGGGAAGCATCCGCCCGGATGGACGGGTCGCCTCCCAGCCAAACCGGGAGCGCGGCGCTGATGAAGACGCCGAGCGCCATGAGCGTCATTCCAAACAGCAGTGCGACCACAAAGGACTGGCGCAGCACATCTCTTGCCTCCGCCTCCCGTTTGGCGCCGATGAGCTGCGCAGTCTGGACGGAGAAGCCGCTGGCGATCGAAATGCAAAGTCCACTGAGGAGCCAGGTCGAAGTCGATACAAGGCCGATGGAAGCCGAAGCCTGCGCCCCCAAGCTCCCCACCATGGCCGAATCGATGTATTGCATCGCCATGGAGCTGAGCTCCGCCAGGATCGCCGGAACACTGAGGGCGATCACCTTTCCCATCTGCACGCTCCACAAAGTGAGCCGGTGGGGATCCTTTTGCAAGTACGCTTTCTCTGCCATGTACCCTTCCACGCTTTTCTGAACTTCAAATCATTATAAGCGCAGACCTGCGGAAAGCGCAAATGCCTGTTCTACATGGCCAAAGATGCTTTTTTGCTATTTCTGCAGCCGGAAGCCCGTTCCGGACCGCCGGAGGCGGGGCGCAAATACCGCGCAGGTCCCCCGCCTCTCGTTCAGCCGCTTACAGAAACGACGCCATCTCCTTCATATAGGCGGGCACGTCCAGGCCCTGGGGACAGTGGGCGGTACACGCGCCGCAGCCGATGCAGGCGGAGGGCCGCTTGTCCTCCGGCAGGGCGCCCAGCCGGGCCAGACGCCAGGAGGACAGGTCCTTTTCTCCCCCGGTCTTGTACTCGTTGAAGGCGGCAAGCAGGAAGGGGATGTCCAGCTGCCGGGGACAGTCGGCGCAGCAGTAGCGGCAGCCCGTACAGGGCACCGCATAGAGGCCGTGGAGCACGTCGCTGACCTGCCGCACCAGGGAGATCTCCTCCTCAGACAGAAGCTTGTCGTCTGAGAAGGTCTGAATATTGTCCTTGACCTGCCCCAGCTCCGACATCCCGCTCAAAACCACGGCGATCCCCGGCAGCGTCCGCAGGAACCGGAAGGCCCACGATGCCGCCGCAGCGCCGGGCTTGGCGGTCAGCAGAAGATCACGGCCCGCCTCGGGCAGATCGGCCAGCATCCCGCCGTGGGCCGGCTCCATCACCATGATGGGGATGCCGTGTTCCCGGAGGATCTCATACTGCTCCCGGGCTGTCCCGTGAAACCAGTCGTAGTAGTTCAGCTGGATCTGCACAAAGTCCCATGGGCCGCGGGCCAGCATCTGCCGCAGGGCATCGGGGGAACCGTGGAAGGAGAAGCCGAAATACCGGATCTTCCCCAGCCGCTTCTGCTCCCGAAAATACTCCGGCGCGCCGTGGTCCAGATAGTCGGAGATCAGCTTGTCCGTCACGCCGTGGAGCAGGTAGAAATCGATGCGGTCCATCTGGAGCCGCTCCAGCTGCCGGGCAAACTGCTTTTCGTAGTCCGGTTCCGCCTGCACATTGAATTTGTCCGCCACGCAGAAGCTGTCCCGGGGATATCGCTTCAACGCCTTGCCCAGAAGCACCTCGGACTGTCCCATGTGGTAGATGTACGCCGTATCAAAGTAGTTGACCCCGTGGGAGATACAGCAGTCGATCAGCTCCATGGCTTTCGGCTCATCAATGGGCTTTGCAAACCCCGGCTCTGTCTGGGGCAGACGCATCGCCCCCATGCCCAGCTGAGACAGCTGGATCCCGTCAAATTCGTGATACTGCATACTTGCTGACCCGTCCTCTCATCGTATTTACGGCTGTGGAACAGCCCCTTTTCAGCGTCAGTATAAGGGTAAAGTAAGCTTGAGAGTCAACCCCCTTTTTCTTGACGGAGGGCTCTTTTTTTCGCTATACTGCACCCAAAGGGGCGATCTGTATGAACTACACCATCAAGCAGCTCTCGGAGATGACCGGCCTGTCCATTCCAACCATCCGGTACTACGATAAAGAGGGGCTTCTGCCGGACCTTCAGCGCAAGGAGTCCGGCTATCGCATTTTTTCAGACCGGGACCTGGAGGCCATCGACCTCATCGGGTGCTTCAAGGAGTCCGGGCTGACGATCCGGGAGATCCGGCACTTCATGTCCCTGGTCAGGCAGGGGGACGTCACCTTGTCCGAGCGCCTTGCCTTCTTCCAGACAAATGTTGCCCGGCTGGAGGAGAAGCTGGCCGCTGTGCAGAATGCGCTGGAGCACTCGCGGCGCACCCTGGCGTTTTATGAGATCGCAGCGAAAACCGGATCAGAGGAGACCGCGAAAGATCTCTACCTCGCCCGGTATGGAGAGGAGAACGGATAAGCTCCTGTCCGACGGCAGTTCCTCTCCGTCATCGCCTGCCGCAGCATGCGGACAGGACCGCGCCGATGTCCTCCGGGATGCAGATGGCCTGTTTTCTCAGCTCCGCGGGAGCAGACGCCTCCTTTTGATTGACGCAGACATAGACCGCCCGCCGGTTCTCCAGCGTCATCCTCCAGAAGGGATATTTGATGATGACCGGCGTGTTGCCGCCCACGCCCAGCTCCAGGAACAGCACCCGCCCGCCCCTGTGCCGCCGCAGGAAGTCCTCATACCGCCGGGCGGCGGCATGCCAGCCCGCATCCTGGACGAAGGTGCCGTCGCACCGGAGGTTCATGGTCATGGGCCGGCCGCACCTGGGGCAGCGGGGCACCAGCTCTGCGGGGACCCGCATGTCCCGCTGCTCCGCGAACATTTTGCGGACGGTCTCCTCGTTGTCATAGGTCTCCTGATGGCAGGGCCCGGAGCACTGCCACAATCCGTAGTCCCCCTGGGTGTAGAACAGCCGCTGCTTGTCAAAGCCCGCCAGCTGGAACTGGTGGTCCACATTGGTGGTGAGGACAAAGCAGTCCCTGTCCCGCACCAGGGCCAAAAGGTCCTCATACACGGGCTTCGGCGCCTTCGTATATCGGTTCACCATGATCTGCCGGCTCCACCAGGCCCAGTACTCCTCCAGGGTCTCAAAGGGATAGAAACCGCCGGCGTACATGTCCCGGATGCCGTACCTGGCCTGAAAATCGCCGAAATACCGTTCGAACCGCTCCCCGGAGTAGGTGAGACCGGCGGAGGCGGACAGGCCCGCGCCGGCCCCGACCACCACCGCGTCCGCCGCGTCCAGCGCATCACACAGCCGCCCGGTCAGGTCCGAGGAGGCCGCGGTAGATGTCCCTGTCCAGATCCTTGAAAACATTGAAGATCACCCTTTCGATGGAAGCCGCCTGCCGGTCCAGAAACTCCCGGACCGTTTTCACGGCGATCTCAGCTGCCTCCTGATTGGGAAAATGGAATTCCCCCGTGGAAATGCAGCAGAAGGCCACGGACCGGAGGCCGTGCTCCGCCGCCAGCTCCAGGCAGGCGCGGTAGCAGGAGGCCAGCTCCCGCCGGTCCTTCCAGGTCACCCATCTGCCCACAACGGGTCCCACGGTGTGGAGCACGTACCGGGCCGGCAGGTTATAGCCTCCTGTCAGCTTGGCCCGGCCGGCGGGCTCGGGATGCCCCTGGGCCCGCATGATCTCTGCGCACGCGTCCCGGAGCTGCAGGCCCGCCGCCGAGTGGATGGCATTGTCGATGCAGCCGTGGCAGGGGACGAAACACCCCAGCAGGGCGGCGTTGTCCGCATCCACGACGGCGTCCGCCCGCAGGCGGGTGATGTCCCCCTGCCAGAGGACCAGACGGGCATCCCCTGCCGTTGGCGGCAGCGCGTCTCCGTCCACCACGCCCTTCTCCTCCGTTTCAGCGGAGAGAAGGGCGTCCTGCACCTCCAGAAATGCACGGTCCAGCGGCATGGGCGGCCGGACGTTCATCAGGGAGCGGAGCAGCCGCCGCTGACTTGTGTCGTCAGGTGGAAACTGTCCGGCCTGCTCCCGGTACTCCGGCATCTCCGCCAGCAGGGCATCGATCAAAAACGCCAGCTGATCCCTTCGGTCCATGGGCATCCCCTCCAACTCAGTGTCTGCGGCAGGGCGGCCGCGGGTCTTTCCCCTGTGCTCCCCATTGTACGACAGGACCGCGTCCCCGTAAAGTACGCACCTTTTTGTGACATGGTCACCTGGCGGTAACGATCAGGCGGTCCCCGCCTCACGGCCGGTGCGGCGGCCGCTTTTCAGAGCCGCGATGCCGGTGAAAAAACGATCAAACGCTCCCCGCCCCCTGCCGAAGAGACATCCCCAGCAAAGGACGGAGAGCGTTTGCCTGCGGCCGCGCGGCCCGGGGCCTCTGTCCGCTTCCGCAGTCCGCGGCGCAGATCGTCCGGCCGCCGTTTTCATCCAGCATCCGATCCGGATGCCTGCATCGCGAAATGCGGGAAGCGCAATGCAGCCGTATGCCGCCGGATCCCTATTCCGCACGTCTCAGATCCCGCAGGAAGGCCGCAGCCGTCGGGGAGAACGCCTGGTCCTTCTTCCACACCAGAACGCTGCCCGTCTCCAGTGCCGGCGACAGGGGGATGAACCGCAGGTCGTCCGACAGGTTCCCGAGCAGAAAGCCCAGAGCGATCCCCACCCCGTTCCGGATCATGTCGGCGGCATTGAGGATCAGGTTGTAGGTGGCGGCGACCTCCGCCTTTTCAAAATCATCTCCGAACCAGCCGGCCAGCTCCTGCTGCACCCGTTCCCGCTGGGGCAGCAGCAGCGGCACGCCCAGCAGGTCCTGCGGGGTGACACGCTCCCTGGCGGCCAGCGGGTGCTCCCGGTCCACCCAGACGCCCCACTGGTCCCGCTTGGGCAGGCGGATGAATTCATATCGGCCGATATCCGCCGGCTCTGTGAGGATCCCCAGGTCCAGCAGGCCCTTTTCCAGCCGCTCCTGGATCTCATCCGCGGTGGCGCTGTAGATGTGGAACCGCACCAGCGGGTGCTCTCTGCGGAAGCCGGCCATTCTCCGGGACAGGGCGGTCATGCTGTTGGACTCTCCGGTGCCGATGGAGATGGCTCCGGCCAGCTCTCCCTCCTGCCGCTGAAACTCCTGCTCCGTCTTCTCCGCCAGCTCCACGATCTCCTGGGCCCGGCGGCGCAGGAGCATCCCGTCCTCCGTGAGCGACACGCGGTATTTCCCCCGGCGAAAGAGCTTCACGCCCAGCTCCTCCTCCAGCTGCATCAGCTGGCGGGACAGGGTGGGCTGCGTCACGTGGAGCAGGGCCGCCGCCTTCGTGATGTTCTCCTCCCGTGCCGCCACAAGAAAGTATTTCAGGACCCGCAGTTCCATGCTGCCGCCTCCTTTCGCCACCAGTATATCACACGTTTCCGCCCGGCGCCATCAAAAAATACGATCCAGCTATGTCTCACGGCCAAAAGCAGGTATTTGCTATCTTTCAAATGCAGGAGGAGCGCGCCTGGCTGGCGGAGCCCTGTACGCGCTCCCCCCTGGCGGACATTATGGCCCTGGACCCGGCCGCCGCAGACGCTCTGCACAAAAAACCGCGCCCGCATAAAGGGGCGCGGCCCGGTGGGAGCCTCTGGCCCCCGCCGTCACAGCATCTGTTTTTCCTTCAGCTCCTGCAGCCAGGCACTCACGTGGGTCAGCAGGTCCTCATAAAATCTGCTGTCTGAAAAGGCATCATACTCCTCCAGCTTCAGAAATGCGGCGTTCCGGGTATGGCGGCCGTCGATCTCCTCAAGGTGGTTCAAGACGCCGTATTCCTCCCCATAAAATCCGATGAACTGCCAGAACACCGGAAAACGGGAGGTCTTGACCAGGATCTCCTCGATCTCCCAGTCGGACTGCAGGCGGCCGTCCGTCAGGAACAGCACCAGCACCGGCCTGTGCTGGCCGCCGTAGATCATCATGACGTCCCGCATGGCTTCAGGCTCGTTGTTGTACTGGTAGTTGAGCATGCTCATCCACCGCTCGTAGCCGCCGGACTGGGCGAAGGTATAGTCCCGGATGTTGTCCAGCGTCACCGGGTCCAGCTGGCGGCTTTTGGCGGCAAAGGCCCAGCAGTCCATGTCGCCCCGGTCCGTCAGGGCGGAGGACAGGGCAAAGAGCTTGTCAAAGATCTGCTGCACGTGCCCGGACCGGTAAAAGTCGAACATGGACCCGGAGGCATCTGCGCACAGGACCGCAGAGAGCTCCCGCTCCGCCGCCTGGGGGAACCGGGCCAGGGCGCCGAAGGCGGATTTGTACAGCGGCGCCAGAAACTCCAGATCCCCCTGGCTGCGGCGGGCCAGATCCTCCATCCGGGCGCACACCCGGGGCGGCAGCGCCCGGAGGATCTCCCCCACAGATGGGGCCGCGCCGCCGGCATGGCCCTGCCGGGACGGGGCGGGAGCCGGCCTGGATGGCGGCGGCGGAGGCGGCGCCGGGTCTGCCACCACGCCGCCGAAGCTCTCCACCAGCGCCCGGAGACCGCCGTTGAAGCCTCTCCCCACGGCGCTGAACTTCCAGTCTCCGTTTTTGCGGTAGAGCTCTCCGGCCACGATGGCCCGCTCCCCCTGAAACTCTCCTCCCGTGTAGGCGTATCGGACCGCCTCCTCCCCTCTGGCCAGCAGGCGGATGCTGCCGCGGGTCAGCTCCCGCAGGGTCCGGGAGCCGTCGACGGCGGCAGTGAAGGAGAGCCGCTGGATCTGATCCGGCAGGGCTGCCAGGTCGATCTGGAACCGGGCGGTCCCGGCAGAGGGCCCCTCCGCCAGGACCATCGCCCCGTCCGGGGTGCGCCGCTGGTTGTAGAACAGGAAGTACCGCTCGTCAGAGAGACGGCCGGCGCCGTCCAGTCCAAAGCAGGATACGTCCACGGTCAGCGGTCCCTCGTGCCGCAGCTCCACCTCCAGGGTCCAGGAGCGGCAGACCGTCTGCACGGATATCTTCTGTCCCCGCTGCAATTCCATCATGTCTTCGGCTCCTCTCCCGTGTTTACTTGCGGCCCGCCACCCAGCGGAACCCAAAGTGATAGTGGGCGTCCACGGCCCGGTGGCTGTTGAAGAACAGATCCTCCCGCCGGACCTCCAGGCCGCCGTCCCGGCCGGTGAGGCTGGCCAGGACGCAGAATCGCTCGTTGCTGTTGGGATTGTCGATGTGGACCTCGATATCCGGCTCCCCCTGCTGGCTCAGCACCACCCGCGCGTTGGTGGCGCGCCAGTTGGGCACGCCCTCGTAGATAAAGGCAAATACGATGGCGAAGTCGATGAGCTCCGGCCGGAAGAAATCCATGTTCTCTCCATTGACGCTGGCGCCGGAGCGGTCGTCCTTGTCCAGCCTGATGTAGGGCGGCTGATCAGAGGCGCCGAAGCTGCTGCCCAGCGCCTGGATGACGCCCTGCCGCCCGTCCTTCAGCCGGTACATGCAGGCCAGGTCCAGGTCGATGCCCCGGCTGAACAGGCCCTGCCGCTGGTCCCAGTTCAGATTCACATGGATCCGCTGACGGTTTTTCTTCAGGTCGATCTTATGGCTCTCACCGCTCTTCTTCAGGCTGATCTTGGTGAGATTCACCCTGGGCTCTGCGGGGGCGGGCGCCGGGGCCGGCGCAGGGGACGGGGCCGGCGTATCCGGCCTGGCCTCCTCCCCGCCGAAGTGGGCCAGCAGGGCGGAGAGCCCGCCGTTGAAGCCGCTGTCCACCACGGAGAGGTGCCAGATCCCGTCCTTGCGGTACACCTCGCAGAGGATCAGCGCCTTCTCCTGCCGGTATCCGGCGCCGGAGAAGGCGTAGGACGCCTGCCCCAGGCCGCCCTCCAGCAGCAGCGTGCCCCGGGCCAGTGCCTGCATGGTGCCGTCCTCCACGGCGATGGTCACCACCAGCCGCTGCAGGAAGTCCGGCAGCCGCCCCAGGTCGATGGAAAAGGCCGTGGTCCCGCCGGACTGCTCCATGGAGACGGCCCCCTCCGGCGAGCGGGTCTGGTTGTAGAAGACGAAATAGCGGTCATCGGACAGCTTGCCTGCGCCGTCCACGCCGAAGCAGGTCACATCCGCCTCTCCCGCCGGCAGAGACACTGCCACGGAAAGCCGCAGCCGTCCATCCTCCGTCAGGTCCGTCAGTTTGCACTTCTGTCCTTTTTGCAGTTCCATTCCAAAGCTCCTCTCCCCGCCCGCAGGCGCAGTGATACAAGATCCGCGCCGGTCCCTCAGCCCGGGCCGGCCTGGGCCAGCACCGTCCGCAGGACGAAGTCCGGGAACCGGACGTTCTCTTGGCAGACCAGGGTCCGCACCGCCGGAAGGGCCGGCAGCAGCGTCCCGTCCGGGATCATCGCCAGGTCCGCCCGGCGCAGCATGGGCACGTCGATGACGCTGTCCCCGGCACACAGGATCCGCTCCGGCCGGTACCGCCCGGCGGCCCGCCGCAGCGCCGTCCCCTTGTCGATCCCCGGCGGGAACCAGTAGACCTTCCTGCCGGAGACCTCCATCTGAAAGGGAGCGTCCTGCGCCCAGGCGGCGGCGCACCGCTCCGCCGCCGCAACGTCCGAACAGGCCGCATAGACATACATGTTCTCCACGATGCGGGCGGAGGTGACGTCCTCCCGGGCGGAGATCCGCTCCAGCAGGTCCCGCAGGGCCCCCTGATGCGCCCGCACCAGCTCCCAGGACTGGTCGTACCAGTCCCGGTCGATCTCTCCATCCCGCAGCAGCACGGCACCGTTGGCAGTGAGCGCCTCCCGGGGGAGGGCCCCCTCCGGCCACCGGATGCGCTGGTACTGCGCGATGGACCGGGTGGTGATGGGCAGCAGGCGGACCTGCCGGGCCGCCTGGGGCAGCAGGTCCACGGTCTCCGGGGTGAAAAAGCCCTGCTCCGCACCGTTCCAAAGCTCCGCGCACCGGTCGCCGGGCTGCCGGTGCCGGTGGGAGAACAGCAGCGTATTGTCCAGATCGGTGGCAAATAAAATCCGCTTCATCATCTCACGTGTCCGCCAGGTCCCGGATCAGGCCGCAGGCCCGGTAGTTCTCCAGGGGGTACTCCGCCAGCTCCACGCCCTTCTCCCGTGCCAGCTGGTAGATGTGGCCCAGGTGTTCCTCGTCCCGGAGGCTGTGGACCAGGATCTTCCAGGGCACCCGCCGCAGCAGGACCCGGGTGGCCTCCCCGATGCTGGGCTTGATGAGGTTGATGTCCCGGATGCCGAAGTCCGCCCCGATCCGCCGGACCTCCTCCAGCCCGGTCTGCCCGCTGCGGCGGGACGGCGGCGCAGGCTCCGCCCCGGCGGGAAAATGGGCCTGGATGGTATCGATGAACTGGTAGGTCAGGTCCTGGTCCATCAGCTCCCGGTAAAAGACAGCGCCGTGGAAGTCCTCCGGTCCGATGATGTCACTGCGGAGGAACGTCCGGCTCAGCAGGCCGGATACCGTGGAATTCAGGCAGGAGCTGGCGATGAGGAAATCGTCATGGGTGCCGCAGACGGCCGCCACATTGGCCGGATCCGACAGCACCGCCAGCCCCGGATCCACTCCGGGATAGTCCGCCATGGCGGCGTCCAGCTGCCGCTGGATGGCGCCCTTGCCGGTCCAGCCGTCCACGAACTGGAGATCGCCGGGGGCGTGGCGGGCCAGCAGGTAGGCCATGGCGTTGCGGTCGATGCCCCGGCCCCGGATGATGGAGATGGTGTAGTGGGGGACGTCGGCGCCGTACCGGCCCCGGAGATAGCGCCGCATCAGGATGCCGATGGGGGTCCCCGCCCGGGCCAGGGAGACCAGGGCGCACCGCTCCCCCTTCTCCGCCCAGATCTGCTCCGCCGCCCGGGCCACGGCCTCCGCCGTAAGGCCGGCATACCGCCGCAGGGCGTCGAAATAGGCGTCCAGATAGGCCTGGGACGGCTCGTATTCCAGCGGCAGCATCTCTGAGTAGTGGACGCCGCTCTGGATCCGGGCCTCCCGCTCCCGGGTGCCCAGGGGCGTCACCAGGCCGGTGATGTCTTTCAGCAGGATGGTCACATCCTGGCTCTGATAGGTACTGAACATG
>ERZ1643246.1114-NODE-1114-length-30357-cov-15.600554_pt1 | contig 30357 bp, 29 predicted proteins | sample MGYA00579265_ERZ1643246 | MGnify/ENA primary metagenome ERZ1643246 (study PRJEB29033, sample SAMEA4952261) | chicken gut metagenome | biome: Broiler Chicken; feature: Gastrointestinal Tract; material: Caecum | place: Ireland | collected 2018 | study: Broiler...
TGACTGATCATGTATTGCTTTCTGATTTCTGCAGCTGTTATATCTTCCGCTGAAAACATCCCATCCGCACTCGTCACCCGCCAAAAGGAACGCACAGGAAACGGCGCCATGGGGTGGCTGTGGGGTGGGGAAAATTCAGAGATCCAGTGCTTGCGACTGCGGGCGGACAGGAACGGCTTCTCTGTCCGGGGGACGGGCGGCAGCATCCAGATGCGAGTCAGACACATACGTCCGCCCGTACAACGAACAGAGAAGCCATTCCTGTCCGAACGCCGGAGTGAGCACGGATTCTGAATTTCTCTCCGCCCCGCGGCCGCCCCATGGCGCCGTTTCCGTCCGTCCTAAAAAAAATCTTAATTTTTTTCGTCTTGACAAAACCGTGAAACACGCTTATGATAAGAACAACCTGAACAGAAAAAGGTAATGAGAAAGAGGAGTACATGAAGAACCCCGAAAGAGAGGACGGTTCACCGGCTGAAAGGCCGTCCAGGGAAGTGGTCATGGAAGGTAGCTTTTGAACCGGGGGATTGAAAGGCAGCGATAGCAAGTGGTTGTGCAAAGTAGGTTCCCACGCCTTGTCAGCGTTAAAAGACCGGAAGGTTCGCGCCGCGGAAATTTTGCCGAAGACAGGAGCATGATGTCCGGAAAAAGAAGAGATGGCGCCGACAGATTCCATGAAGAGAAAAAACAAGGTGGTACCGCGGATAAAATTCGCCCTTTGCACAATGACTGTGCAGAGGGTTTTTTTGTTGGAAATTTTCTGAAGTTTCCGGAAATTCCAGACAGAAAAGTCCCAATATATCTATGCGGCCGCCCGGATCAAGGAGGAAAACATGAATAAGGAACTTGCAAAAACCTACGATCCAAAAGGGATCGAGGACAGACTGTATCAGAAATGGCTGGACAAAGGATATTTCCACGCCGAAGTAAACCCGAACAAGAAACCGTTTACGATCATGATGCCGCCGCCGAATGTAACCGGACAGCTTCACATGGGCCACGCTCTGGACAACACCATGCAGGACATTCTGATCCGTTTCAAGAGAATGCAGGGCTACGAGGCGCTGTGGCAGCCGGGAACGGACCATGCGGCCATCGCCACGGAGGTCAAGGTTACCGAAATGCTGAAGGAGAAAGGCATTGACAAAGATGAAATCGGCCGCGAGGAATTCCTGAGATACTGCTGGGAGTGGAAGAATGAGTACGGCGGACGGATCAACGATCAGCTGAAAAAGCTGGGTTCCTCCGCGGACTGGGACAGAGAGCGCTTTACGATGGATGAAGGCTGTTCTGAAGCGGTGGAAGAGGTATTCTGCCGTCTGTATGAGAAAGGCTGGATCTACAAAGGAAGCCGTATCATCAACTGGTGTCCGGTTTGCCAGACATCCATCTCCGACGCTGAGGTAGAACATGAAGAGCAGGCGGGCCATTTTTGGCACATCAATTATCCGATCGTCGGAGAGGAAGGAAGATATGTGGAGATCGCGACCACCCGTCCTGAGACGATGCTGGGTGATACTGCTGTTGCGGTAAACCCGGACGATGAGAGATATCAGGATCTGATCGGAAAGATGCTGAAGCTTCCGCTGACCGACCGGGAGATCCCGGTGATTGCCGACGCTTACGTAGATAAGGAGTTCGGAACCGGATGCGTAAAGATTACGCCGGCCCACGACCCGAACGATTTCGAAGTAGGAAAACGCCATAACCTGCCGGAAATCAATATCATGAACGACGATGCGACCATGAATGAAAAATGCGGCAAATATGCCGGCATGGACCGCTACGAGGCGAGAAAAGCGATGGTTGCAGATCTGGAGGAGCAGGGTCTTCTCGTAAAGGTTGAGGATCATGTTCACAATGTAGGAACCCATGACCGCTGCGGAACGACGATCGAGCCGATGGTGAAACCACAGTGGTTCGTAAAAATGGCCGATATGGCGAAACCGGCCATCGAGGCGGTAAAGAACGGTGAAACCACTTTCGTTCCGAAGAGCTTTGAAAAGACATACTTCCACTGGCTGGAGAATATCCGCGATTGGTGTATTTCCAGACAGCTGTGGTGGGGTCACAGAATTCCGGCCTACACCTGCGATGACTGCGGTGAGATCACTGTACACAAAGGCGGTGCGCCTGAGAAATGCCCGAAGTGCGGGGGAACGCATTTTACACAGGATCCGGACACTCTGGACACTTGGTTCAGTTCCGCGCTGTGGCCGTTCTCAACACTCGGATGGCCGAAGAAAACGCCGGAGCTGGAGTATTTCTACCCGACGGATGTTTTGGTGACAGGATATGACATTATCCCGTTCTGGGTAATGCGTATGATGTTCTCGGCGCTGGAACAGACCGGACAGGTTCCGTTCCACCATGTACTGATCCACGGACTTGTGAGAGATTCCCAGGGAAGAAAAATGAGCAAATCGCTCGGAAACGGCATTGATCCGCTGGAGGTGATCGACAAATACGGCGCAGATGCGCTGCGCCTGACGTTGATGACCGGTAATGCTCCGGGAAATGATATGCGTTTCTACTGGGAGCGTGTGGAGGCCAGCCGGAACTTTGCAAACAAAGTATGGAATGCGTCCCGGTTTATCATGATGAACCTGGAGAAGGCTGAGGTTCCGTCCGAGATGCCGAAGGAGCATCTGACGATCGCCGACAAATGGATCCTGTCCAAGGTGAACGATCTGGCGGTTCAGGTGACGGAGAATCTGGACAAATATGAACTCGGGATCGCAGTACAGAAGGTTTACGATTTCATCTGGGAAGAGTTCTGCGACTGGTATATCGAGATGGTAAAACCGCGTCTGTACAGTGAGACAGATGAGACGAAGGGCGCCGCGCTGTGGACACTGAAAACCGTTCTTGGCAATGCGTTGAAGCTTCTGCATCCGTATATGCCATTTATCACCGAAGAGATCTATTGTACTCTGAACCCGCAGGAAGATACGATCATGACAGCCGCATGGCCGGCCTTTGACGAGACGTGGCACTTCCCGAAAGAGGAGGCAGACGTTGAGATGATGAAGGAAGCGGTGCGCAGCATCCGTGCGGTACGCACAGACCTTCAGGTACCGCCGTCCAAGAAAGCCAGCGTTTATGTAGTGAGCGCCGATGAAGCGGTATGCGAGACATTCCGCAGCGGAAGCGTGTTCTTTGCGACCCTGGCGTCTGCCAATGAGGTTCATGTTCAGAAGAATAAGGAAGGAATCGCTGACGATGCGGTTTCCGCAGTGATCCCGCAGGCATCGATCTACATTCCGTTCGCAGAACTGGTGGATATTGAAAAAGAGATCGAACGTCTGAAAAAAGAGGAAGCACGTTTGACCAAGGAAATTGCCCGTTCCAACGGTATGCTTGGAAATCCGAACTTTGTTCAGAAAGCGCCTGAGGCTAAAGTACAGGCGGAGAGAGACAAACTGGCGGATTATCAGCAGATGATGGAGCAGGTTCGAACAAGATTGGAGCAGCTTTCAAAGTAAAATGAAAAAGTTAATCGAAATTGCCAAGAAGGGAATCGGGAAATTCAGAAAAAAGAAACCGGAGAAAGAGAGAAAAGAGCTGAGTCCCGGCTGCGCAAAAGCGCTGAGGATCTGTAATCTTCTGTCGCTGCCTCTGCAGGCAGTCGGATGCTGTATTTTATATTTCGTTGTCGAGATACTTTCCCGCAGATCAGTTTTGCAGGCGTGGACATTTATGACGGAGAAGCCTCTGGTTTTTCTGTACAATGCATTTCTGATCTTCACAACATTTCTTGTGGTTTATCTGTTCCGGAGGAGAATGCTGGTACGGCTGTTTCTGACATTTTTCTGGTTTCTGCTCGGTGTGATCAACTGCGTGATTCTTTCCAACAGGGTCACGCCGTTTACCGGGCCGGATCTGAGAAATCTCAGCGACGGTGCGACGGTTGTCACAAAATATATGTCGGCCGGTTCCGTGATCCTTGCGTTTGGCGCCATCGCCGTGGTGCTTGTATTTCTGGTCTGGTTCTGGTTTACGGGACCGAAATACCGGGGAAAAATCCGCTGGTATGTAAATATACCGGGAATCATCATAGGCGTGGTCCTGTTTGCAGGCGTGACAAACCTGGCGCTGGAACGGCGTGTGCTTTCCAGTTATTTTGTGAATATAGCGTTTGCCTATGAGGACTACGGATATCCGTATTGTCTTGCCGTGACGCTGTTCGAGACGGGAATCAGTGAGCCGAACGGATACTCGGAAGAGCTGGTGGATGAGATTGAAGAGAGCGAAGGGGAGCCGGAGGAGGATGACTCGGTGATGCCGAATATTATCTTTCTTCAGCTGGAATCCTTCTTTGATCCGAGCACGGTGACGTATCTGAACCTGTCAGAGGATCCGATTCCGACCTTTCATCAGCTGATGGAGGAGTATTCCTCCGGCTGGTTCCGGGTTCCGGTTGTGGGCGCGGGTACGGCCAACACGGAATTTGAGACAATCACGGGAATGAGCCTGCGGTATTTCGGCCCGGGCGAATACCCGTATAAGTCTGTGCTTCAGGAGGAAACCTGTGAGAGTGCGCCTTACGTATTGAGGGATCTGGGTTACTCTACCCACGCGATCCATAACAATGAGGCGAACTTCTATGCCAGAAGAACAGTCTTCTCCAGACTGGGATTTGAAACTTTCACGTCAGAGGAGTATATGCCGGATATTTCCGACACGACGCCGACCGGCTGGGTGAAGGATTATATCCTGACAGACGAGATCATAAAAGCGTTGGATTCCACACCGGATCAGCCGGATTACGTCTACACGATCTCGGTACAGGGGCATGGGGATTATCAGAATGAACCGGTGCTGGAAGATCCGAAGATCACAGTGACCGGGGCTGAGGATAAGACGAAAAATAATTACGCCTGGGAATATTATGTCAATGAGATCAACGAGATGGATCAGTTTATCAAGGAACTGACCGACCGTCTGGCGGAGTATGATGAGCCGACGGTTCTGGTGATGTACGGGGATCACCTTCCGACGATGGATCTGCAGATGGAAGACCTGACCAATAAATATCTGTATCAGACGCAGTATGTGATCTGGGACAATATGGGGCTGGAAAAGAAGGATATGAATCTTTCCTCTTATCAGATTGCCGCGGAGGTGATGGACCGCGTGGGTATCCATGACGGTACGATCTTCCGTTACCATCAGACCAGAAAAAACACGAAAAACTATCAGGTAGATCTGGAAGTGCTTCAGTATGATCTGCTGTACGGAGAGCGTTATTCCTATGATATGGATGGTGACACTCCTTATCAGCGGCTGCAGATGCAGCTGGGCGTTGTGCCGATCACGCTGACGGGCGCGGAGAACATGGGAAATAATACCTGGTATTTCTACGGAGAGAATTTTACGGCGTCCAGCAGAGTGGAAGTAAACGGGGAGATGATGGATACGATCTTCCTGAACAACAGTACGCTGATGGTCAATGATTTGGAACTCCACGACGGCGATCAGGTGACAATCGCCCAGCAGAGCAACAGCTCTACGAAAAAAGTATTGTCCCGGACGGATCCCTGGATCTGTCAGACAACGGTGACTCTGACGCCGTCAGTTACGCCGGAGGCGGACGGAACAGAGACGCCGGCTTCGGACCAGACGGCAGACCCGTCTGCGGCGGACGATACGGCAGGAACGCCGGCGGAAGAAGGTGCGGATCAACCGTCCGGCACAACCGCTTCGGATGCGGAAGAGATGCCGGCTGAGGCCGGCTAACTCCGGCTTTCTGCCCGAAAAAAATCAAAATTTGCGCTCAAAATTTTCGATTTATCTCTGGACATATTCCACCACTATTATATAATGGTAAAGTGACGGGACGGTCTGTTTCCGGCTCCGTGCAAATTCATTAGATAAGAGTGGTGGAATTTTTTGAACTACGAAGAGGCAACAGCTTATATTGACGATATACCAAAGTTTACGGTCAAGCATCCGCTCGAGCATACGAAAATGCTGATGGAGCGGCTGGGAAATCCTTCGATGGGAAGAAAGATCATACATGTGGCGGGAACCAACGGAAAAGGAAGCGTGTGCTCCTATCTGGATTCGATGCTCCGCCGGGGCGGAAAGACCGTCGGTCTGTTTACATCGCCGCACCTGATCCGGGTGAACGAGCGTTTTATGATCAACGGACAGGAGGCCGGCGACAGTGTGTTTCTCGAGGCGTTTGAGACGGTCATGGAGACGGTCCGGCAGGTTGTGCGGGAAGGGGAAGATCATCCCAGCTATTTTGAACTCCTGTTCCTGATGGGGATGGTAATGTTTGAAAAGGCGGACGTGGAGTATGTGATCCTGGAGACAGGCCTGGGCGGACGCCTGGATGCGACCAATGTGACGCCGCATCCTCTGGCCTGCATCATTACCTCCATCAGCCGTGACCATACGGAGTATCTCGGAGAGACGATTCCGGAGATTGCGGGGGAAAAGGCGGGGATCATCAAACCGGGTGTTCCTGTGATCTATGACGGACACAACCGTGAGGCGGCCGAAGTGATCCGGCGGAGAGCTGCGGAGCTGGGCAGTCCGGCCTACGAACTGCTTCCGTCCATGTACCGAAGAGAGACAGTCAGCCAGCAGGGGATTTCCTTTGTGTTTGAACGGGAAAAAGAACAGCCGGCGGAGCTGAAAATTCCGTATATCGCAGACTACCAGATGATGAACGCCAGTCTGGCGTATTTTACGATGGAGTGTCTGAAAGAAGTGCATGGGATTCCGGAGGAAATCCTGGCGGAAGGGATCGAACATTCCCACTGGCCATGCCGGATGGAGACGGTGCTGCCCGGGGTGATCATCGATGGAGCGCACAACGAGGATGGTATCGCACAGTTTATCCGCACGGCAGCACATTTCGCAAAAGAACAGGAGATCACGATCCTGTTTTCCGCAGTGAGCGATAAGAAATACGAAGAAATGATCCGTGAGATCTGCGACGGCATCCGCCCGGCGAGGGTGATCGCCACACAGATCGAGGGAAGCCGTGAGGTGCCGGCGGAAGAGCTGGCTTTGGATTTCCGGAAGGCAGGATGCCGGGAAGTATACGCGCAGGCCGATGTGGCCAGGGCATTTGAACAGGCATATGAGATGAAGGGGGATGGAATGTTGTTCTGCGTAGGCTCGCTGTATCTGGCCGGGGAGCTGAAAGACCATATCAGCAGAAGAGCAAAGGAGGAAAAAGATGCTCAATTACGAAGAGGAACTGAAGAAATTTAAGCCCTGTCTTGATGTGGACGAGGTGGAAAATGCCATCTACAGCCGCGATCTGACAGATGTGATAGATATTCTGAAAGAAATGCTGAAGACCGAACAGGAAACCGGGCAGGAAGCAGAGAAGGAAGAGTAAGGTGTGCCGATGAATTGTATGAATTGTAAGACGGCAGTCGAGCCGGGACTGGATTTCTGTCCGTATTGTGGATTTGATCTCAGAGTGCAGCGAAAATGCATGTCCCTCTCCAATATGTATTATAATCAGGGATTGGACAAGGCACAGATCCGGGATCTGTCCGGAGCCATCGATATGCTGCGCAGAAGCCTTAAATTTAATAAGCTGAATATTCCGGCGAGAAATCTTCTGGGGCTGGTGTATTTTGAGACCGGCGAGGCGGTATCGGCTCTGAGTGAATGGATCATCAGCAAGAACATCATGCCGGAGCATAATATTGCCTCCGAATATATTGAGAAACTCCAGGCGGAGCCGGCGAAGCTGGATATGATCAATCAGACGATCAAGAAGTACAATGGTGCTTTGAAATGCTGCCGGGAGAACAATGAGGATGTGGCTGCGATCCAGCTGAAAAAGATTCTCAGCCAGAATCCGAAGCTGATCAAGGGATACCATCTTCTGGCTCTGATCTATATCAAAAGAGAGGAATATGAGAGAGCCAGAAAGATCCTGAAAAAGGCGGCCAGGATCGACAAGACCAACTCGACGACGCTTCGTTTTCTGAAAGAAGTGGATTTTCAGACAGGTACCCAGACTTCTCTGGAGCCGCGCCGGTTCGGCCGCCGGACAAAGGCGGAAGAGAAAGAGGAGAAGATCACGCCGGACCGCCTGGCGGCCAACGACGTGGTGATACAGCCGCCGACCTTTCGGGAAAGTTCCTATATGGCGACGATCCTGAATATCGCTTTGGGGCTGATCCTCGGAGGTCTGGTCGTATGGTTCCTGATCGGGCCGGGACGCGAACAGCAGATCAACCGGGAAGCGGATGAAAAAATTATCGAGTACAGTGCGACTATGGCAAGCCAGGAGGCCCAGATCACGGAACTCCAGGGGCAGGTGGACTCGCTGAATGATACGACGGCTTCCGCACAGGAACAGCTGAGCGCGGCCGATCAGAAAAACAGCAGTTATGAGAATCTGATCAAGGCCATTGGCGCCTATCAGCAGGGAAACACCACCCAGACGTCCAATGCGCTGATGGAAGTCGACACGGATCAGCTGTCGGTGGATGCAAAAGCGATCTATGACGATATCTATTCCGATATTCAGGATGCGATGTTCAGTGAGCTGAAGGAAGAGGGCCAGGATGCTTTTGACAATGCGGAGTACACGACGGCTGTGGATCGCCTGACAAAGGCAAAAGCGATCAACGGCTCGGATTACACGGTACTGAATTATCTGGCGCATTCCTACCGGCTGCTCGGAGACACGGATAACGCGATCGCCGCTTTCCAGGAGATCATCAATGTCTTTCCGGGAACGGAGCGCGCGACAAGAGCGGCGAATATGATCGAACAGTTGGGCGGCACGCCTCAGGACCCGTCGGGCACGGACGAAGAAGATCAGAGTGACGAGAGCAATGAAAGCGGACAGTCTGACGAAGATACGTACGCTGATGCGGACAATGGCGGAGATGACAGTACAGATGAGGAATAAGTCAGACGGATAGGAAAACATGCCTGTCTGGCCGGCTCGTTGTCTGCAGGAATAAAAAGTGCGGCAGTTGGGACTGCCGCGGAGAGAAACCTCGAAGCCGGGGATATATGAAGAATATTTCTTTGTATATCCCCGGTTTTTTTGGCGATACACCAGGCAAGCAGCGCCGTGCTTGCACAGGCAGACATCCGGCCGTGGATTTTATAGGAAGGGAGAGTCCTTCGGAATGTTTTGGGGATAAAAATCAGAAGGGGAGAGAAAATATGGAAAAAGGGGAATTATTTCAGGTAAAAGGGAGCATATTGACGATAAAGGTACCGGCAGAACTGGATCATTATCTGGCCGATGAGATCCGAAGGCAGTCGGAAGAAATTCAGAATGAGCATACGATCCGGCAGATTGATTTTGATTTCAGCCAGACCACGTTTATGGACAGTTCGGGGATCGGTCTGGTGATGGGGCGTTTCCGTGAAATTCAGCTGACAGGCGGAAAAGTACGGGCGCTTCATGCCAGCGAGAGGGTACAGAAGATCCTGAAGATTTCCGGCGTGTCGAGAGTGATCGAAGTGGTACCGGAAAAAACATGGAAACTTTGAGGGGAGTCCGCAAGGAAACTGTGAAAGATGCGTCAGCCGGGCGGGCCGCCGGTTCTGCCGGCTGACAGCAGGAAAGGGGAACATATGGAACAGACAAACGAAATAATGATGGAATTTGACAGCCGCTCCTGTAACGAGAGTTTTGCACGGGTGACGGTAGCGGCTTTTATGACCCAGCTGAATCCTACGCTGGAGGAAGTGGCGGATGTAAAGACGGCGGTGTCGGAGGCGATCACAAATGCGATCATACACGCTTATGACAACCAGGTACATAAGATCCGTCTGGAATGCAGACTGGAGGGGAAGACCATCGAGATCGCCGTGACGGATTTCGGGAAAGGGATCCCGGACATTCCCAAAGCAATGGAGCCTTTGTTTACGACCAGGCCGGAATTGGAGCGTTCAGGTATGGGGTTTGCGTTTATGGAGGCGTTCATGGATGAGTTATCGGTGGAATCGCAGGTGGGACAGGGAACGGTGGTCCGGATGAAAAAGACGGTGGGAAACCGTTCCGTGTTTGAGGAGGACTGAGTGACAGTCCGGACAGACCAAAGGAGGTATCATGGAACATACGCTGGACCTGCTTCGAAAAGCACACGAAGGGGATAAAGCGGCGCGAGATACACTGGTAGAGGAAAATATGGGACTGGTCTGGAGCATTGTCCGGAGATTTACGGGAAGAGGTGTTGAGGCGGAGGATCTGTTCCAGATTGGCAGCATCGGCCTGCTGAAGGCCATTGATAAATTTGATACGGGATATGACGTGCAGTTTTCCACCTATGCGGTTCCGATGATCACCGGGGAGATCAAACGGTTTCTGAGGGACGACGGGATGGTCAAGGTCAGCCGTCCGCTGAAGGAACTGTCGTGGAAAGCTTATGCGATCCGCGAGCGGCTGGAACGGGAACTGGGGAGGGAACCCTCCCTGGCACAGATCGCAGGAGAACTGGAAGTGACGATGGAGGAACTGGTCATGGCGCTGGATTCCGGCGCGGAGGTGGAGTCCCTGCAGAAGACGATCTATCAGGGGGAAGGAAATGATATTTCCCTGGAGGACCGTCTGGAGGAAAAGTCCTGTGCGCAGGACCGGCTGCTGGACCGGCTTCTTCTCGAGGAGACGCTGGATAAGCTGGAGGCCAGAGAACGGCAGATTATTTACCTCCGTTATTTTGAGGAGAAGACCCAGACGGAGATCGCCAGGGAACTGGGAATTTCGCAGGTGCAGGTGTCGCGGATGGAGAAGAAGATCCTCGGCATCATGAAAGGAAAGATTCTGGGGGAGTGAGGGGCGGACGGCCCCGGTTATTGTTCGAATAAGCGCCGGCCGTCAGCGCCCGCCCGATCCCGGCGGCAGCTCCGGCGTCCCGGGTCCGGCTCCGGCCATGGGTGTACGGCGGGCGGCTGAAAAGTTGCGGAAAATCTAAACGTTCCGGGGCCGCTCTGACCGGGTACCGGAGCAATTCGCCGAGAACGCCGGATGCGTTCTCAACTCAGTGCTCCTCAGGCTCCGGGTTGGTAACCCTTCGCCTGCCCCGGCCAGAGCGGCCCCGGAGCGTTAAGATTTTCTCGCATCCTTTTCAGATGCCCGCCGTACACCCATGGCCGGAGCCGGACCCGGGACGCCGGAGCTGCCGCCGGGATCGGGCGGGCGCTGACGGCCGGTGTTTTATTCGGGCGGGAGCCGGGGCCGGGCAGAAAAAGGTTATAGTTCAGCTGGTTGCGCAGACCGTATGAAAACATAGTGTCTGTGGGCATCCAGCCCATCGCGAAGCGATTCTTAATGGCCGGATGCCGTAACAGTTCAGCTGGATGAACTGTTGCGTGGAATGTGCGGGATCGTGGAAATTGGGCTGTAAAATTTGGTGTGGAAATGGTATGATAGGGAAAGAGATTGATTTTGTTCCGGGTCGTTAGGAGGAGATTATGGATACGGAAATTTTACAGAAGCTGAAGGTCAATGTTCAGAAGGTGATCATTGGCAATGAGGAAACGTTGACGATGGTGCTGACGGCTCTGACGGCGGGCGGCCATGTGCTGCTGGAGGATGTGCCGGGGACGGGGAAGACGGTGATGGCCAAGTCGCTGGCGCGTTCGGTGTCGGCGGAATTCGGCCGGGTGCAGTTTACGCCGGATCTGCTGCCGTCGGACGTCACAGGTTTGAATTATTTTGATGCGAAGAGCGGGGAGTTTGTGTTCAGCGAGGGACCTGTTTTCTGCAATATTCTTCTGGCGGATGAGATCAACCGGGCGACGCCTAAGACGCAGAGCAGTCTTCTGGAATGTATGGCGGAGCATCAGGTGACGGTGGACGGTGTGACGAGATCGCTGGAGGAGCCGTTTCTGGTCATCGCCACGCAGAATCCGCTGGAGACCCTGGGGACATTTCCGCTTCCGGAGGCGCAGATGGACCGTTTCCTGATGCGGCTTTCCATGGAGGAGCTGTCTGCGGAAAAGGAAATGGAACTGGTACGGCGGTTTATCCGTGAGGAACCGTTGAAGGAACTCTCTCCGGTCTGTGAGAAGGCGGCGCTGGCGCAGCTGCAGAGACAGTGCCGGGAGGTGTTTGTGCATGAGGACCTGATGAATTATCTGGTGGCTGTCGTGCAGGCGACCAGGAAACATGCCCGGATCGAGAGCGGTGTCAGCCCGAGAGGAACGTTGGCTTACCTTCGGGCGTCTCAGGCTTATGCGATGGTGCAGGGAAGAGAGTACGTGGTGCCGGAGGATATGAAAGCAGTCGCTGTCCCGGTGCTGGCGCACAGGATCCGTCTGAAGAGTGGGATGTCGGAGAGCCGTGCCGCGGAGCAGGCGATCCTCGATGTGCTGGATCAGGTTCCGGTGCCGACGGAAGACTGGAAAAGGAACAGCTTATGATCTTTCTGCTGTTTCTTGGAATTCTGGCAGCCTGGCTGTGCTGGCGGCTGGTATATGCCAGGTACTGGAGAGTGAATCTGAATGTCAAAACGGAATTTACGGATCCCTGGGTTTATGAGGGAGAAAGCTCCTGCCTGCGGGAAGAGATCACAAACGATAAGATCTTGCCGGTCCCTGCACTGGAGGTGCGCCTGGCGATGAGCCGGAACCTGGAGTTTTCCAGTGACGCCCAGGCGAACACCAGCGTGACGGATCAAAGCTATAAGAGGGATATTTTTTCCCTGCTGACCCGCCAGCGGATCGTCCGGCGGCTGCCGTTTCTCTGCCGGCGGAGAGGATATTATGAGATCACCGTCGCCGGGATCGTGGGAACGGATCTGCTCTCGGGGCGCGCTTATCTGGATGAACAGCCGCAGAGTACCTCGATGTATGTGTATCCCGCTCAGATCGATACCAGGAGGATCGCGCCCGTGTGCCAGGCGATCAGCGGTATGGTGCTGACCCAGAACCGGATGTATCCCGATCCCTTTGAATTTTCCGGGATTCGGGACTATGAACGGACGGATCCGATGAAAAATATTAACTGGAAGGCTTCCGCCAGCGCAGGACACCTGATGGTCAATCAGCATGATTCCACGACCTCTGCGGAAGTGACCATTTTTCTGGACGTGGAGGATACGGCGATCCTCAAATATGAGCTTCTGGTGGAGGAGTCGATCCGGATCGCATCTTCCCTGTGCGCCCGCCTGGCAAAGGCGAAAATGGAAGCGGAAATCATCAGCAACGGCAGAGATGCGGAGACGGGCGAACCTCTGAGCTATCGGCTTCCTGCCGGTGCGGCCCAGATCCAGGTGCTGAATCAGAAACTGGCCCGGCTGATCACCGGGGAGAGGGATATCATGCCGATGGAAGAAATTTTCCGGAGGGAGAAGGCTTCGGCCGGAAGCGGGCGGACCTGTATCATGATCTCCAAGAACCGGACTCCAGAACTGGAAAAAGAACTGTCCGCGGCAGTGCGGGAAGGGATCGGCGTTCTGTGGGTTCTGCCGGTGCGGCCCGGAGCGGACGGCGAAAAAAATGAGATACCTGCAGGGCTGACGGTTCTCCGATGGGAGGCCGGAAACGGAAAGGCGGTGGGAAGAAACGGATGAAAGAAAAACAGAAAAAGCAGCAGACATTAAAACAGAGTCCGGTCCTGACCGGTCTGTCGTTTCTTCACGCCACACTGCTTCTGGCGCCTGTGCCGGCGCTGCTGTATGGTTTGATCGGAGCCGGAGAGGAGGAACTGACGCGGCAGTACTGGTCCGCCGCACTGCTGATCGTTCCGGTCATCCTCAGCTGGCTGGCGGTCCGCTATTGTCAGGCACTGTGGCTGTATGCGCTGACCGGGATTGCCGCGACGGTTCTGGCATCCTTTGCAGTGCCTGTAGTTGTAGGGGCAGTGGTAATACCGGCCTCAGAGCTGGAATTTCTGGAAAACTCCCCGACAACAGCCTGGCTGTTTTCTATGGCGGGAAAGCTGACGGCCGGCGGTCTGACAGCTCTCTTATGGGTGGTCCGCGGCAGCGCACGGATCCGGAAAGGAAAAATCCGGAAAGAACTGATGGAAATGCCGATCGGTGAAAATGCTGCGCAGATACCGGAGCTGTCTGAGATCCCCACGTTTCTTGACGAACCGCGGGCGATTCATTTCGCCTTTTTTGCTCTTTGCTACCTGATATCCCTGCCCCTCGGGGAGGACACACTGTATCGGTATATTTTCGGTTTGCTGTTTGCGGATATCCCGGTCTGCTTTTTGTACTGTTATCTGGCCAGTTTCCGGGCCTATGTGGAAGAGCATCAGTCGATCGCAAATCTGCCGGTCCAGGCCATGAAAAAGATCATTCATCTGCTGCTTGTGCCGGCGCTTCTGATCCTACTGCTTGTGATGATCCCGTCTCTGCTGTATGGGGAGGAACCGTTGACCCGGGTGCATATTGATCTGTCGTCGGAAGGGCCTGCGCCGGCCCGGATGACGGAAACGCCTGTTCAGGGTAATGACATGACACAGGAAGTTCTGTCCCAACTGTCCGGCGGTGAGGCTGCCCGGATACCGGCATGGATCGAGACGCTTCTGGAAATGGCTGTCTGGTGCATCCTGGCTGCGGCGGCATTCCTGGTCCTGCGCGCCCTGTACCGTATGGTGCGCTCCATGAATCGTTCCTTTCTGAAAGAAGAGGAGGATGAGATCACTTTTCTGGTGGAAGAAGACCACAGAGAAAAGCAGAAACGGAAACAGTCACAGGGAGTCTCCCGTTTTTTCCTCACCCCCGGCGAACAAATTCGGAAAAAATATAAGAAAACTCTGCGCCGTGCCAACCGCCGTGGCAGGAAACTGCCCAAAGGAACCGAGACTCCTGCGGAACTGGAACTCTTGGCCGGCCTGGCCGCTGCTCCGCAAAGCAAGGTTCTGGAGTCTGCGGTCTCTTTGGAACTGCCGCCCCACGAAGCGGATGGCGGGACATACGGTAAAAACACGGACCTGGAAACTCTTCACACGCTTTATGAAAAAGCCCGTTACAGTCCGATTGTCTGCACTCCGGAGGAAGCCAGACGCGTCAGTGATCTGAAGCTCTGACAGGCCGTGGTTCTCTTAAAAGAATTTTGAGATCCAGTAAATGACGCCCAGGATCCAGCTGCAGAAGATCCCGTAAAGGATTACCGGCCCCGCGATCGTAAAGATCTTACAGCCGATGCCCATGACCTGCCCTTCCTTCTGATACTCGATCGCCGGAGCCGCCACGGAATTGGCGAATCCGGTGATTGGCACCAGGGCGCCTGCCCCGGCAAATTTGACGATCAGCTGATAAACATTCAGCCCGGTCAGCAGAACGCTGAGTCCTACCAGGATCAGGGAACACCAGGAGCCGGCTGTCTCCGGCGTCATGGAGAACATTGTTTTGCCAAGATGAAGGATCACCTGCCCCAGAACACAGATCAGACCTCCCACAACAAATGCCTTTCCCATCTGGAGCGGAAGGCTGTGTTTTGGAGTGATTTCATTGACATACTGTTCGTATTCTTTTTTTGCCTTTTCACTTTTTAAACTGTTCATATCTGTCGGTCCTTTCTTAAATTGATTTATATGTGCCCGGCTGATCTGACGCAGCTGTTTTGTAGTTTCTGTACAGAAACCTGTGCGGCAGATCTGTAAATTATTTCAGTATATTTCGTATCTGTGTCTGATTGTTTACCATCCTTGATAGAAGTACAGAAGCGCTCCCAGGATTTTTCCGACTGCCATCGCCAGGATCAGATACTGGATTCCTTTTACAATCCCCAGACGGCGCATGGTGATCGCGTAGACGTTGACCACTTCTCCCAGCGCGATGATCCAGCTTCCCAGAAACAGTCCGGAAAAGAGTCCGTAAACTGCCAGGCCTGCCGTGCCGAAGGGCAGGTTTCCGTCGAACAGGCACGCCAGATTTCCCAGAAAAATCCCCAGCATACAGACATTTTCATACCACTCGACATGATCGGCGGTTCTGGTGATCCCTGCGTAGCGTGGGATGATCCCCAGACCGATCATCAGTGCCGCTGCCCCGCTGGAGACGAAAAACCCGAGAGAAAGTCCGATCAGGCAGAGAAGCAAAAATTCAGGAACTCCCATGGCTGTCTCCCTTCTGGCTGCGGTCGGCCTGTTCGATGATCGTCGTGTCGACATCGTCTTCATACGTACGCATCTCCACCTCCATAGGCGTCGGATCCTGGGTCAGTTTTCTCCTTCCGAAATGGTTGAAGAACAGAACGACTCCGACTCCGATCCCGATGGAGTAGGTGACTTCCAGCACCGAAAATCCCGGAGAATCTCTTCCGGTAAACATCTGATAGATATTGTCAAATAACGTCCGGACATCCACGTCGGTGTTGAAGGTCATGATCGAAAATCCTGCGCCTACAAAAGTGATCAGACTGACCAGCGCCACTTTCAGAATGCTGAACAGTCTGTTCTTCTGACTGGGATTTTCGTAAGTGAGAACAAATGTGGGTTCGCCGATGTGGCAGATTTCCACCTGGGGTTCGGCCTTTTCAATCTCGCGGATGACGTCGATCATGGATACGACATAGCGGCCATAGTTTCCTTTTGGGAGGGAAGCGATCTTCCGTACCTGATTCCGGGCTAGCACGGAAGAGTTTTTGCAACTGAGATCCGCGATCTCCCCCAGGGTGACGATTTCCTTTGTGACTTTCATATTTTTATCTGTCTGGATATATAATGTATCACTCATTCCTGTATCCTCCTGCCGGATTCACTTTCTGCTGTTTCCAACAGTTTGTGAAAAATCTCCGAAATTATGCGCGGATACAGGGAACGTTCAGATGCGGAAGGATTTGCCAGCGGGAAAAGAATGGCGTACATGCATACTTTTCTCTGGTCTGCCGGATAATATCTGCAAAAACCAGGAAAAGGAAATGAAAAAGATGAAACAGATGACAGGAAAACAAAGCATTCGCCTGGAGGAGCCGGTTTATATCGCATCCGGTTCCTCTCTGGTTGGGGAGAAGGAAAAAGAAGGGCCTCTGGGTGATTTTTTTGATCACGTGTTGACCGACCCCATGTGCGGCGGTCAGAGCTGGGAGGAAGGAGAAAGCCGGATGCAGCTTGAGGCTGCAAAGATGGCGATACGCAAGGCAAATCTGAAGACGGAACAGATCCGAATGATCTTCGCCGGGGATCTGCTGGCTCAGTCCATCGCGTCTTCCTTCGGACTGGTGGAATTGAATCGGCCGATTTATGGTCTGTTCGGCGCCTGCTCGACGATGGGAGAGGCGCTGTCTCTGGGAGCGATGGCTGTGGCAGGCGGTTATGGAGACTGGGTGTTATCCCTGACCTCCAGCCATTTCGGAAGCGCGGAGAAGGAATTTCGTTTCCCTCTGGCGTATGGGAACCAGAGGCCATTGTCTGCATCCTGGACAGTGACGGGGAGCGGCGCCTGCGTTCTCGGAAAGAAACGCACGAAAGTAAAGATTACGGGACTCACCACCGGGAAGATCGTCGACTACGGTCTGAAAGATTCCCAGAACATGGGAGCGTGTATGGCACCGGCTGCCTGCGATACTATCTGCCAGAATCTGATCGATTTCAACCGCCGTCCGGAAGACTATGATCATATTATTACAGGCGATCTGGGAACCGTCGGGCAGGAAATTCTTGTGGAACTTCTTCGGCAGAAGGGATTTGATATCTCCGCGCAGCATCTGGACTGCGGGATCATGATTTTTGACGAGGCCACGCAGGACACCGGAGTGGGAGGAAGCGGGTGCGGCTGTTCCGCCGTTGTTCTGACTTCCTATCTCCTGCCGAAGCTGAAGAATGGAGAATGGAAGAGGATCCTGTTTGTTCCCACAGGAGCGTTGATGTCAAAAGTGAGTTTTCAGGAGGGACAGAGTGTGCCCGGGATCGCACAGGCTGTCGTGATAGAACATGAAGAGGAGGAGTCATGATGGAGTACGTGAATGCATTTTGGATCGGAGGGCTGATCTGTGCGCTGGCGCAGATCCTTCTGGACAGGACTAAGATGATGCCCGGAAGGATCATGGTGCTGCTTGTCTGCACCGGCGCAGTCCTGAGCTTTCTTGGAATTTATGAACCATTTTATGAATATGCCGGTGCGGGAGCCTCAGTTCCGTTAATGGGATTCGGACATCTTCTGTACCAGGGGGTGAAGGACGCAGTGGATGAATCGGGATTTCTGGGATTGTTTCAGGGAGGATTCCGGGCAGGAGCGGTCGGCTGTTCCGCGGCTCTTATTTTCGGATATCTGGCCAGCCTGATCTTCCGGCCGAGAATGAAAAAGTGAGACTGCGGAAGGCCGGAGGAAACGCAATCGTTTGGCCGGCGGAACTGTTACACAGAGTAGGCGAGGACGTTGAAGGCCCGGTTGCAAGTTTCCGGTGTTCGTGTTAGAATATGGGACAGCGGCAGACCGCAGAAATGTCAGGAAAGGAAGAGATCGAATGCTGCATGAATATTCGAGAATGGAACTGCTGATCGGGGAAGAAGGGCTGGAGAAACTCCGGAATTCCAAAGTGGCGGTCTTCGGGATCGGCGGTGTCGGTTCCTATGTGGCGGAGGCTCTCGCGAGATGCGGGATCGGAACACTGATCCTTGTGGACAATGATGTAGTATCCCTCACTAATCTGAACCGACAGCTGATCGCGCTTCATTCCACGATCGGACAGCAGAAGACCGAAGTGATGAAAAACAGGATCCGGGATATCGATCCGGAGATCGTGGTGCATACCTATGAGACGTTTTTTTCAGAGGAGACGGCCGAAGTGTTCGATTTCTCTTTCTATGATTACGTTGTGGATGCGGTGGACACGGTGACTGCGAAGATTCTTCTGATCGAGATGGCAGCGGCGGCGGGGACTCCCGTGATCTCCAGTATGGGTACAGGAAACAAGCTGGATCCCGGAAAATTCGAGATTACGGATATTTCCAAGACAAGTGTCTGTCCTCTGGCGAAGGTAATGCGCAGGGAGTTAAAGAAACGCGGTATTAAAAAATGCAAGGTTCTCTACTCGAAAGAGGAACCGATCAAGAGCAGAAACTCGGAGGAGACAAAGGGTACGGCGAAGCGTCCTGTCCCCGGAAGTATTTCCTTTGTGCCAGGCACGGCGGGACTGATGATCGCCGGAGCAGTGGTGAGAGATCTGCTGAAACCAAAAGAAACGAGGATAACAGATGGCAGATAGAATCAGAGAGCGATTTTGTGAAATTGTTGCAGAAGACAGAGTGCTGGAACAGGAACCGATGGCTCGTCACACGACTTTCAGGATCGGAGGTCCGGCGGATTATTTCATAGAACTGGGAAATGTTGATGAGATAAAAGCTGCGGTCGGGATCTGTCAGGAAGAAAATCTCCCGTGGTTTGTGCTTGGCAGAGGCAGTAATCTTCTGGTCAGCGATCAGGGTTATCGCGGTGTGATCCTTTCCATCTATAAGAATTTTCAGAACATTGACATTCAGGGAGAGATCCTTACCGTACAGGCAGGGACGCTGCTGACTACGTTGTCCGGAAAAGCTCTGGACGCCTCCCTGAGCGGAATAGAGTTTGCATCCGGTATACCGGGCACCGTCGGCGGCGCCGTGGTGATGAACGCGGGAGCCTACGGCGGCGAGATGAAAGATATCGTTCGGCAGGTGACGGTCCTGGATCAGGAAGGGGTCGTCCGGACGTTGACCGGCGAGGAGATGCAGTTCGGTTACCGTACCAGTCTTGCGAAGAAAAAGGGATACATAGTGCTTGAAGCGATACTGGAGCTGAAACCGGGAGAGAAAGAACAGATACGGGAAAAAATGCAGACGCTGAAGGCGAAGCGGATCGAAAAACAGCCGCTGGAATACCCGAGTGCGGGGAGTACGTTCAAGCGGCCGGAAGGCTACTTTGCCGGAAAGCTGATCATGGATGCGGGATTGCGCGGCGCCCGTGTCGGGGACGCGCAGGTTTCGGAGAAACATTGTGGATTTGTGGTCAATACCGGCCATGCAACGGCTGCTGATGTACGTGAGCTGATGCGGCAGATCCAGGAGAAAGTACAGGAACAGTTTGGAGTTCGCCTGGAACCTGAGGTAAGGTTTCTTGGGGAATTTTAGATAAGGAGTAGATGTATGCGTTTTGTAATCGTGACAGGAATGTCCGGGGCCGGGAAAAGTACCGCGCTGAAGATGCTGGAGGACGCAGAGTATTTCTGTGTGGACAACCTTCCGATCCCTTTGATCGAGAAATTTGCGCAGCTGACGATGGACGGGACCGCCGGAGAGATCCAGAAAGTGGCGCTTGGTATTGACATCCGCAGCGGCCAGTCGCTGTCGGATCTTCAGTCAGTGCTGGAAAAGATGAGTCTTGCGGGTATCCGCTATGAGATCCTGTTTCTGGATTCTTCAGATGATATTCTGGTGAAACGCTATAAGGAGACGCGCAGAACGCACCCGCTGGCCGGGGCTGGCCGTGTGGACGAAGGTATTAAAAAAGAGCGGAAGGCGCTGGAGTTTCTGAAACAGGAAGCGGATTATATCATTGACACCAGCCAGCTTCTGACAAGGGAACTGAAAGCGGAACTGGACAAGATTTTTATTCAGGATCAGAAATTTCAGAATCTGATGATCAGTGTGGTGTCTTTCGGATTCAAGTATGGAATCCCTGCGGACTCGGATCTTGTTTTTGACGTGAGATTTCTCCCGAACCCTTACTATGTGGAGGAACTCCGCCCTCTGTCGGGGAACGATGCGCCGGTGCGGGATTTTGTGATGGGGTATGAGAACGCGAAAATCTTTGCCGACAAGTTGGAGGATATGATCACGTTCCTTCTTCCAAACTACATCGCTGAGGGAAAGCATCAGCTGGTGATCAGTATCGGCTGTACCGGAGGAAAGCACCGCTCTGTGACCCTGGCTAACGAGCTGTATCAGAGACTGTCGAGAGCCAGCGAGTATGGAGTCAGGATCGAACACAGAGACATAGAAAAAGATGCTGTCAGAAAAAAACAGTAAAGGCGGGCGAGGAGCATGTCGTTTTCCGGAGAAGTGAAGGAAGAACTTTCCAGACAGATCCCGGAGGCACGTCACTGTCAGATTGCGGAGCTGGCCGCGATTCTCGGACTGTGCGGTCAGGTGAGGGAAGAAAGTCAAGGGCAATATGCTATAAAAATTCAGACAGAAAATGTGTATGTTGCCAGAAAGTACTTTACTTTATTGCGAAAAACATTTAATATAGAAGCAGAACTTGTAGTACGTCAGAATCAGAAGGAAAATACTTACATGATTTCTGTGAATGAGCCGGAGCAGGTTCGAAAGGTTCTTCAGGCGTCCAGAATGATGCCGGGGGAAGCGAATGATACTTTTATTCATTCCGCACTGGTGCAGAGAAGATGCTGCAAGAGAGCGTTTCTGCGCGGTGCATTTTTGTCATCAGGTTCCATCAGCGATCCCAATAAATTTTATCATTTCGAAGTCGTATGCCCCGATCCGGAAAAAGCGGAGCAGATAAAAGAAATTATTGGATGCTTTGAGATGGAAGCACGCATTGTGAGTCGTAAGAATCACTTTGTGGTCTATGTCAAAGAGGGGGCTCAGATTGTTGAATTGCTGGGTGTCATGGGAGCTAACGTGTCTGTGATGAATCTGGAAAATGTCCGGATCCTCAAGGAGATGCGCGGCAGCGTGAATCGAAAGGTAAACTGTGAGACGGCAAACATCAACAAGACAGTCAATGCGGCGGTGAAGCAGATCGAGGATATCCGTTTTATCCAGGAGAGGATCGGATTTTCGGAACTTCCGGAGGAACTGGAGCAGACAGCAAGGCTGCGGCTGGAATATCCGGATGCTACGCTGGCAGAGCTGGGAGCAATGTTGACGCCGAGCGTCGGTAAATCGGGCGTCAACCATAGGCTGAGAAAACTTAAGGGTATTGCAGAAGAGTTGAAAAGGGAACAAGGAGGAGAATTATTATGATTAAGAAACCAATTACCATTCGTATTTCTAATGGCCTGGAGGCCAGACCGGTAGCTATGCTGGTGCAGGTGGCGAGCCAGTATGAGAGTGAGATTTATGTGGAAAGCGGAAATAGAAAAGTCAACGCGAAGAGCATTATGGGAATGATGACGCTTGGCCTGGACAACGGAGAAGATATCACGATCGTTGCAAACGGCGGCGATGAGCAGGAAGCGATCGACGGAATCGAAGAATATCTGACGAATCCGGAGAAGCAGAGTAAATAATCGAATGCGCAGCAGACAACTGCATATACAGAATAAACAGAGCGGTCGGAGAGATTTTCCGACCGCTTAAATTTTCTTTCTTAAATCATACAGGAGAGCCGGAGGCAGGACCGGCGACAGGTTTCAGGCGGAACCAATAGGTGTAAAAGCGTGTGTAGCCGAGGGATTGGTAAAGATGGATGGCAGCCTCGTTCCCGTCTACGACCTGGAGATAGGATTTTGTGGCGCCCAGACTGTGCCCCTGTTTCAGGATCGTCTGGCAGATAGAACGGGCGTAGTTTCTGTGGCGGTAATCGGGATGAACATGGATCGCGTACAGGCCGATGTATTCCCGGTCCAGGATCCCGAGCCCGGTGGCGATGATGGTTCCGCTGTCGTCAGTGACGGACGCACAAATGGTCTGCTTTGGGATTGCCCGGTACATGGACGGTACGATGGTGCGATGCATGATATTGGTGGTGCCTTTCAGGGCAAAGAGCGCTTCAATCCACTTCAGAGGGATGAAACTGCTGGTGGTGACGAAGACGTCCGGGTTCAGGTCGGAGACATTGTCCAGCGGGCGGGTCATAACATGGGTCGTGTGCTGGATTTCGTAGCCGCGTTTTTCCAGATAGCGGTCAAATTCGGACGGCACCAGAGGACTGATCTTAAAGATACATGGAGTTCCCCACTGCCGATAGATTTCTTCACAGTAATCGACCTTCTCCGGAATCGGAAGCAGAGACGGTCCGATCTGTTCCACACTGTTGGTCCTGTGGGTGTAAAAGTAAGAAAAGCGGAGGATCCATCCGTCGTAAATCTGCATTTGATGGGAAGGCCATGCGTTCAGTGACAGGTCTTCAATGGTTTTTATCCTGGAATCCATAGAGGTTTTCTCCTTCTTTCGTACCGGTACTTTTCCGCTGCGGTCCGTGCTAAACGCGTGCCACTGGCATGCAGCACCATTTGCCGGGCAACGAACAGTGAACAGCGAATGCTGTGAACCATTCGCGGGTATTGCGGCGGATAGGGAAGGAATCTTCCCTTTCTGGTCTATGAATATTATAGAGAACATATAAGGGGTGTTCAAGAGGAAATTTTCCGGATTTTCTTGGAGTGATCGTCATAGCTTATTGGTTGAACTGTGATCGGTTACTGGCAATTTGGCAATTCAGTCACTGCCGCATTTCATTTCCCGAGTTTCTGGAGACAAGAGCGCCACAGTTGAAAAACAGGAAAGATGGAACAGAATATACGTTGAATCGATCGTCCGGTCTGGATGGGACGATCGCCTATACGTTTGAGTCACCGGAAGAGCCCATTCAGGAAGAGCAACATCGAAGTCACAGTTCCGGTTCTGTATGTGGAAGTTCCGGCAGACGAAACACTTACCATTCCGCTGAACGGCGCTTCGGATCTCATTGATATAGAGGTTAAAGAGGATGCGAATGGACTTGTGCTTTCGTTTACTTCCATGGATCTGTATCATCTGCCGTATGATCTGGTCCTTATCTCCGGTGGGGACGCTTATGATAATTTCGGCGTCTCTTGAAACGTCCAGTATGCTGAAGCGGTATATTCCTGAAAGCTACAATTTTTCAGATTGATATTACGCCCACTTTAGCTTACTTTCAGAAACGCCTGTGTGAAAAAAACGTCCCCGGGGGACCTCCGCTGTGGAAGCTCCCGGGGACGGTTGTAATGGGAATGAACCTCTGTTATTGTCAAAGAACAGGCAGTGTGTCTGCCGGATCTTTGCCCGTGGAAGACAAGATCAAAGATACAGTTCTGGTTCTTTCCGCACGGAGCAGGCTTTTTTTAGTGCAAGAGCTACGGCGGATACCATGATGCTGTTTACCTTGCGGGCAGACTGCGGACATTGGGCGACGCAGCGCATGCAGGAAATACATTTGCTGTTGTCTGTCTCTTTGGGATTTTCCTTACTGATGGCCTGTGCCGGGCAGCTTTCCGCGCAGAGGCCGCAGAGTGTACAGTCGGAGTCTGCTTTCGGGATCAGTCCGCCTCCGCCAGCTTTTTTGTAGGGGCGGTTTCCGGGAATCTCGGGGGCAGAAACGGTTTCAGGAGAATTTTCCAGTTTTTCCTTGATCTTTTCGGCAAACGCATGAAGTACGGTTTTGTCCTGCTCGTCCGGCCTGCCTGCTGCATATTGGTGAGCGATGGAATGTTCCGCAACTGCGGCGACAGCGGCAGTCACCCGGAAACCACACTGCACAGCGGTGTCGTTCAATTCTATCAGTGTGTCTTCGTAGGCGCGGTTGCCATACACGCATACAAGCACGCACCGTGCCTGATTGCCGTGAATGCTGCTTAGTCTCTGGGTGGCCAGCGCCGGAACACGGCCGCCGAAAGATGGAACAGCGATCACTGCAATGTCATCTTTTTCCAGTTGAATTCCGGAGAAATCCGTCCTGGCATCTGAAAGATCAATCCGTCTGGCGTCTTTCACCCACTGTTCGGTGATGGCGTCTGTGACTTTCTGTGTCCCACCAGTGGGACTGAAAACAATTTGTACGATATTCATGTTCATGCTTCCTTTCTGTTGAATATGTATTTGTCCAGCCGTTCAAAGGCTTCTTTCACCCGCGTGAGCGGCAGCGCCAGGTTCATGCGCATAGCCCAGGGTGCGTTGAAAAGTTTTCCTTCCTGCCACATAACACCGACGTTCCATCCGGCTTTCGCCAGATCAGCCATGTTTGTCTCATGTGTCAGGCACCAGTTCTGAAAATCCGGGAGGATCATATAGGTTCCCTGTGGTCTTGCCACATCAACGCCCTGAAAATGTTCTTCGATATAATTGCAGGCATATTGGATGTTGCCGTTCAGTACGGTGCGCAATTCGTCCAGCCAAAGAAAACCTTCCGGTTTATACGCGCCGATCAGTGCGTGCATGGAAAAGACATTCATATCATTATAATGACATTTGCTGCTTTGGCTTTGGACACGATCTCGCAGGTATTTATTATAGATAATATGGTAACTTCCTACGAGTCCGGCCAGATTGAAGGTTTTGCTGGGAGCGTAAAGGGCGATGACCCTGTTTTTGGCGTCTTCGTTGATGCTCTGGGTGGGAATATGCTGATATCCGGGCATAGTCAGATCGGACCAGATCTCGTCGGAGATCACGATGCAGTCGTTTGCCCGATAGACCTCCATTGCCTTTTCAATCTCCCATTTTCCCATACTCTGCCGCATGGATTGTGCGGGCTGCAGAAAACGGCTATGTGAATCTTATGCTTTTTCAGTTGTGCATCCATATCGTCGAAATCCATTCGCCAGATATTTTTCGCATCCTTTTTCAGGGGACTGTGAACAATGCGATATCCGCCGTTTTCAATCGACATTGTGAAGCCGGTATAGCATGGACTGTGGAGAAGGACAGCATCTCCCGGGACTGCAAAAGCGCCAAGCGCGGACATCAGCCCGCCCAGTACACCATTTTCATAGCCGATATGCTCCGGTTTCAGTCCTGTCACACCATTGCGCCTTTCCTGCCAGTTTATGATGGAATTGAAATATTCCTCCGTCGGTAGGAAATAGCCGAAAGCAGGGTGGTTTGCGCGTTGGATGATCTCCTGCTGGATGGTTGGAACTGTGGGAAAGTTCATATCGGCGATCCACATGGGAATTGGGTCAAATCCGTCTCCCGGCTTGTCAGGGGTGAACCCGGGAACCGCCCCGAGTGCATCCACAGCAGCAGCGTCCATGCCGTGGCGGTTTAAGATTGATTCAAAATCGTATGTCATATGTTCCGCCCTTCTGCCTATGCTGTGCTTTTTGTTTACATAATCAACTATACGCTGAATTATTTACAATGTCAAGTATCTTGCGGTAAATCCCGCGCTTGACGGAAATTATTTTTTTCAGTACACTGTATATAAATATCAAATAAGGCAGGAGAGTTTTTTGGAGAACGAAGAATTAGATCAGATGATTCACTGGGCAGATGATATTTATCAGTTTGTTATGGTGATGATGGACCATATGAAGCAGCCCCGCGATTACGGCACAGGGAAAATACTTAATATGGTAGAGATCCATACACTGTCCATGATCTCGGCGGATCCGGGGATTTGCATCAGCGATGTGGCCAGAAAGTGGAATCGGACATTGAGCGCAGCCAGCCGAAATATCGACCGGCTGGCTGCGAAAGGATATGTCGAGAAGAAAAAACTGGATGGAAACAGTAAGACGATTCATCTGTATCTCACAGAGAAAGGTCAGCAGCTGGCGGATCTGCACAAGGCCTATGATCAGGAAAAGACGGAAAAATTTGCAAGGCTTCTTGCGCAGAAATACAGTATGGAAGATCTTCGGAATTGTATAGAGATGATGAAGATGATCCAGCAGTTTTACACGATGGAAACGATCGATCCGGAAGCGGACGTTTGAAAGGATCTTCTGGCTCTGCAGTGATGGCACAGTAAGCGCGCCGGAAAAGAGGAAAAATGAAAGCAGTCAGTATCATATCAAAAAGAAGTTATCATATTGGAGGAAAAAAGGTCACGATCGAGGGAAGTGCTCCGGTTGAGACAAGGTTCTGGCCGGGCGGGCCGCCGGTAACCTATGATCCGAACGGAGATTTCCAGGCCGGGCAGATGTATGTTCAGTACACGAGACTGGAGCATCCCGTTGTGCCATATCCGGTATGCATGATCCATGGAGGCGGCGCTACCGGAGCTCTCTGGGAGAGTACGCTGGACGGGCGTCCCGGATGGGAATTCAGGTTCCTGCAGAATGGGTTTCATGTCAATGTCTCCGACGGTGTGGAGCGGGGACGCTCCTCCTGGGCACAGTTTCCGGAAATCAACGAGGGACCGCCGATGTTCAACAGCTATGCGGAGCGCTGGACAACCTATCGGCTGGGGCCGAAGCCGGGAGTGCCTTATGAGGGAAGCCGGTTTGACTACAGCAAATATGATCAGTTTATGAAACAGCATGTGCCGAGATGGACGACGTCGAATGCTATGGTGCAGGCGGCTTATGACGATTATTTTGCCAGCATGAAGGATGACATGATCGTTCTGGCCCACAGCCAGGGAGGATTGTTTGCGCTGAAGGCGGCATTGAAAAATGTCGAAAATATACGCGGTGTGATCATGCTGGAGAGTTCCTCTGACCTGGACGTGGATCAGGTGGATGTGACGCCTTTTCGGGAGATCCCGTTTCTGTTTCTGTACGGGGATTTTCTCGGAGAGGAATACTGCATTGACGGCTACAAATGGCCCGGCGCTTTCGCCTGGGAGGGCAGCATGAGAAATCTGCATCACAGGCTCCTGGAACTGGGCGGAGACAGCACCTGGACAGAACTCCCGGATCTGGGAATCCGAGGAAACACTCATGCGTTGATGATGGAAGATAACAGCGACGAGATCGCCGATCTGATCTGCGACTGGATACGGGATCATGTGAAATAACAACAAACAGCAGGCATCTGCACAGCCCTTTACGCTGTTTCGGTCTGAAACAGTAGATGCAGCAGCCTTTTTCCGGAAGCAGTCCGGAAAATCTTCTCCTCGGCACGGAGAATTCCATGGACATTTACGTGATCTTCTTCCAGATTTACCAGGAAGTCTGCCTCCACAAGGATCTGGTAATCCAGTCCTTGAATATCGGTATAAGTATGGTGGTGTCCGATCAGCCAGCAGATGCGTTCGGTCATCTCCCGATCCAGAGAGAATCCGGCCAGCAGTTTTTCCGCTTCCGGCGGCCCTTCCAGTTCCTGATAAGGGCCTGCGCTGCTCTGGTACTTCTCTTCGCTGATCTTAATGCCGATATCGTGGAGCAGAGCCGCAATCTCCAACGTTTCCTGCGTCCGGTGGTCCAGCCTTTCCTGACGGCCGATCACAGCGGCATATCCGTATACTTTCATAAAATGGTTGATCCGACGCACATCGTATCGGTCATACTCCATCATTTTCTCCGCAATGGCGGCAATTCTCGATGTCATAAAAATCTCCTCCTATTAAATATGGCGTCTCAGCGCCCGGCAGATGAGTGTGAGACACAGATTGCTCGGAACTTCGTGTTTCCGCAATCCTGAAACCGCCTCACATCCGCCTGTTTTTTTCGAAAAGTGGCTGCTTTTCGGTGTTTCACGCGTCAAAAATCATATATTTTCATGCAAGCATGAAATTTATGAGTTTTTGTCGCTTGCTTCATTTTATGAGTTGCCCATTTGTCGGCAACTCATTTTATCATATTAAACAGTAAAAATCCACGGGCTCCGTTTTCTATCTCCGCCTGGTGCGGGCATTCCGCCGGCTGAACGGTAACCGGGAATGGTAACAGTTCAGCCATCTGAACTGTTACGGCATCCAGCCATTAAGAATCGCTTCGCGATGGGCTGGATGCCCACAGGCACTACGTTTTCACACGGTCTGCGCAGTAAATGCGCAGACCTGGCTGAACGGTAACCGGGAATGGTCCGCTCCTTCCTTCGATTCTTGCATTATTCAGGAAAAAGCGTTATAATAAAAAACCGAAAGATTCTGAATGAAACTATGTACATCCAAAAGATTCGATGGTAAAATAGGGATAACTGTTCAGAAGGAACAAAAAGTTCATACTCCTGAAGCCGTCTGCAGACACAACTGCAGGACAGAAGCTCAGGCATAACATGAACGGCGCGAAAATTTAAAACCTACAAGAAGCCAATAAGGAGTAGAGAAATGTCGAAATTCTTAAAAGCAATCGTAAATATAGTATTGCTGGTCGCGATACTCTCGGCTGGAGCGCTGCTGATCCCGCCGCTGCTGGGAGTCACGACAAAAGTATCCGATGGGACAGGAAATACCAACCTGAGCCGCGGCTCCGTGACCTATGCGACGAGTATGCAGGCCTCGGAACTGGAGACGGGGGATAAGATCCTTCAGGATGACAGCAACGGGAGCTATGTCTATACGGTGACCGCTATTGCTGCGGACACCTCCACTTACACCCTGACCGATGATGTCAGCGGCGATACACAGGAACAGCAGCTGTCGGGCGGCGTACAGAAGGTAGCGTTGACCGTGCCGGTGATCGGAATGCTCTCTTTGACTCTGCAGAGCAGAGAAGGCATTATCATACTCGGATTGTGCGTTGCTTTCCTGATCATATTGTTTATCCTGTCGGAAGTATGGCGAAAAGATGATGACGAGGACGAGGACAGCGAAGACGAAGAGGAAGAAGCGGAAGAGACCGATGAGGAAGAGGAAGAAGAACAGCCTCTGACCCGGAAGGAAAAGCGCCGTCTGAAAAAAGAAGCCCGTCGAAAAGCCAGAGAGGCAGAAGAAGACGAGGATGACGACGATGTTGCCGAGGACGACGCAGAGACGGAAGAGAGTTCTGAAGACGGACAGGAAGAAAATTCCGGCGATGATGAGACAGAAAACAGCGACAGTGCTGACAGCCAGGAACCGGAAAGCGATGATGAAATGACGATTCCGCCGCTGGAAGAAGAACCGGAAGAGAGCACAACGGTTGATCCGGACAGTCTGAAAACTGTGGCGCCGGAGGAACACAGCGAAACACCTGAAGAAGAAATTTCTGAAGAATTACTGGAAACGATGGATGGCACATCGCAGGAGGAAAACCAGGATCTTGATGAAGAACTGGAACGTTCTCTTGCCGACGCGGTAGGAGCGCTTCTGCGGGGAGATGATGTTTCCCGGGAAGAAGACAGTTCCGAACCGGCTGACGGCAGCGCGGCTGCTGAAGTTCCGGAAGAGAGCGAAGAGACAGTCGTTTCAGAAACCTCTGAAGAGACAGAAGAGATTCCGGATACCGAGGATAACACAGAAGATACGGAAGAAGAACCGGAACTCCAGGAGACAGAAGATGAAACACCTGCCGAAGAGGAGACGGAAGAGACCGAGCCGGAGATCGATCCGGAAGCTCCTGTAGAACTGGCCATGCCGGTTCTTACTGCCGAAGAACTTCTGAAAAAAGCCGAAGAAGCCGGCGACCATCCAAAAGTGATCGAAGACAAAGAAACCGGAGTAACCATCCTCGACTACTCCGATATCGTGTAAAAAAACTCCATGTACTGAGCAGATCCGATCAGCTCAGTACATGGAGTTTTTGCTTTCTCTGACATCAGAAATCCCCGTCCCGCACGCAAAACCCAGGTAGGGAAGAAGGAGGCTCTCCCAAATGTTTTTTTAAAAAAACAAAAAAGTCCTTGCATTTCCAAAAACTATCCTGTATAATGCAGATGTTGTGACATTGATAGCTATGAAGCGCGAGGTT
>ERZ1643246.1115-NODE-1115-length-30339-cov-59.011161_pt1 | contig 30339 bp, 20 predicted proteins | sample MGYA00579265_ERZ1643246 | MGnify/ENA primary metagenome ERZ1643246 (study PRJEB29033, sample SAMEA4952261) | chicken gut metagenome | biome: Broiler Chicken; feature: Gastrointestinal Tract; material: Caecum | place: Ireland | collected 2018 | study: Broiler...
AGCGACTACATGCGCAGTTGTTTTGAACAGGAATAACCTAGGGGACTGGCTTTAGCCGGTCCTTTTTTCTGTTGTCAAGTACGGGGTCTCGTGAGGCGCTTACGTTTTCTCATAATAAAATGTTAAAATCGAATTTTTAACTTATCTGTTAAATGATTGCTCTTGATCCAATCTAGAATATGCGGATTGAGATCAGTGAGCGTTGCTTTTTGAGTCAGTACCTTACCAATAAATGCTTCAATTTCCTTATCCAACTTCAAACTACTTACCAGCTGCTGTGCACTTTGTACATCGCTCACAAATTCGTTGACAGCTCTACTACTTTTTGGAAGTCCGCTCTTACTGCTCGCTAGCCTTCTTAGCAGATCCTCTGTATTAGTACGATTTGGTAGGAGTTCTTTTAAAGAATTCAGAGAATTGTACGCCCCATTTGCTTTTTCGGCTGCACTTGCTTTCCAGATCTGTTCAGCAGAAACCTGACATGTATTCAGTACACTTTTTAATGCTGAAACATCTGCCGATGAAAGAGAATAGTTTGAAGTTTTTTCGCCACAGGTATTGATCCATCGATTCAAATCATCCAATTGGTCTTTGGTTAGAATGGCCGACACAACACCGCTGTTTTGAATCGCTTGAAGCACTTCGGCTAAATTTTTCAATCGATCCGCCGTCATTTTAAGATCCTTCAGATCCGCATTAAGCTTTCCTATTGCAGTATTGTTATCCCGAAGCCGCGACACTTCCACCATAACATCACAGGCTTCCCGTAAGCTTTCTATCATCATGCCCGCGCCTCCAGATTATCTGTAATGTCTAAAATATGATCCAGCTCATCAATCACTGCGGCAGATGTATCACGATCAATCGGAGTTGTTCCTTCTCCTGTACGCTGTTGGAAACTCTGTTTCACTGAATCAGCCAAATTGGCTACCTTCTGCAAATTGAAAATATATTCGTTTAGCTTTGCGATTGGATCACTTGAGAAATGCGTGATTACCTCAATGGAACTAGTCATTTTTTCTGCATTCCGTACGGTTTGGAACAACGTCATAAGCTCCTGGGCCCAGACAACTGGCTCAGCATCAAACTTTGCTTCTAGAGAAGATTCATATACCTGACGTGACTGTCTGCATTGTGCATAGAAACGTTTGATTTCATTGATTAGATCCACCAGATTTTCCTGTGTGGGAACCTCTCCTAAAATCTGAATTAATTTTTGAACTGCCTCATTGGCTAGATTTTTCTCCTCCTGCGCTGCAACCTCCACTTTTTTATATAGGTTAGAAAGAATTCTAAGCGTCCCTTGGTAAAGCTTACAATCTTTATAAGCAGTCAGTTCATCCGATACATCCCACCCTTTTTTCTGCAAGTGGGACAATGACTGAAGCAGCTCATGATAGCGATAAATTCTCACAGAATTAGAGGTGGCACCATTGGTAACACCCATAGTTGTATTAGCTCCAGCTGTAAGAAACATTTGCGCCTGTAAGTAAGAAGCGGAATCATTTCTGATGCTTACTACGATCTGATCCCAACTTTTGTTGTTTCTTTTTTGATAGGTAACAGGCTTCTGTTTTCCCAGCAGTACTTTTAGGAGCTGATAATTGTCCGTTATATCAAGCTGCTCCCCTTCTAGGCTACGCCGCAAGTACTCCAAAGCCAAACAGCAGGTAATGAACGGCTGTTCTTCCTTTTGAGTAATCGAACCACAAATACGTTGCTTAATATCCGCCTTATTTTTCTCTAACCACGTGATGAGAATATACTGATAATAAGCAGCATCTTTGAAGTCCCAGCTTTTGTAAAAATTGAAAGATGCCAGTGCACAAAGGACCGTACGAACTTCTGAAGTTCTCGGCAAATAGATAGCTGCCACAGCTGGATCAATCTCTTTTTCAGATCCTTCCATCATGACAAAGTGTCCACTATTTCTTCTTTTATCTACAAAATAAGCTGGAACTCCTTCATCTTGCCAGGGTATGCCTTGTACTACAAAATTGCCAACCCAGTTAAAATAGTCACTGTCATAGTTTGGTTTTGTTTTCTTTTCAAACCAGGACAAAATATCATCATAAAATCGTTTATATTCCACTTCTGCCTTTGATTTAACCTGAATGGCGGGTGCAGGCTTTTCTGGACCAGGCCGTACGGGCGCTTTGCTTTCCGCTGTTTTAGGTACGTTTTCTTCCTGAACTTTTCCAAGACCAGAAAAATCGCCCAGCCCGATTTCAACAAAAAATGCACTTGGGATCGCACCAATACAGCTATTGCTACTAACAGACGTCCCATCACCCCATGTTGCCAGCAAAGTTTTCAATCGGGTTTTATCCTTTGCAGGCAAGTCACTCTCTTCTACACTACTGGCATAGGTAATGTTCATGGAAGGCGCTTCAATATACGACGGTATAATCGGAAAAGACCCATCATGATCCACCATTTCCAGAGAAAATTGGCGGAACATCTGCCTAATCGCATAGTCCAAATAATGACGAGGACTTTTCTCTTTCAGTCCCTGGAACATCCTTACCAAACTGCGTTTTGTGAACGGATAAAGTGTCATCTCTTTTCCATCTACGGTAATGCTGTCCCATTCATAATCCGGTTTAAAAGCTGCAACAGGAAGTTCATTGGGCCGGGCCCCTTGCTGATACCAGCCAGACAAGAGCTCCGGGCTACAGTAAACTGCATTCAAATACCGGGCCGCCATTTCCAACAAAAAGGGTTCTTCGCTAAAAGATTGCTCAATCACGTTGATCTGTTCGCTGACGCGGTCGGTAAAATTGTCTCTGAATGATTTATAGTAACTATCTGTAATACCTATCACAGACGTAACTCTGCACAGATCACTATATCCGCCGCCGTTTTCTACAGCAAGAGCCGTAATCAACTCACTGTCCACAATGCTGAAAGAGGTAAAATCCTCAATTAAAATCGTGAGGTTTTTTCCTTCTTTCCGCAGCTGTTTACGTAGATTGACAAACAAGTCTCTCGCATTTTCACTGGTAATATTGGCACAGCTCTGAATCACGGAGGAAGTAAAGCGGTTCAAATAAGCTGCCAGCTGGCCCATAGCCTCTTTATCGCCCCGTAGCTCATCGATGTAAAAATCCCGCGCTTCCGAAGCTGCCTCTTGTCTAATGCGACGAACCATATCTCTGGGAAAGTCAAAGTCATTTTCCATGAAAATCGAATCAGCTGTTACGCCTGAATTGACTCCCGCCGTAATCATCCGATAGCATCTGGTGATCGGTCCATTCTCACCCATCAGGTATTCCTGTACTCGCATATCCCGAAGAAAACTGGCAATATCTCTGCACTTGATAGGTTTGTAAAATGAACCACTGTGATCTGTCTGGACTTTTGCAACATAGGCATTGTAAATGGTCTGTTTGAACTCTTCTTCACTTTGAGATGCACCAGCATTCACAAATTTTTGGAATTTTTCTCTCAGCTCATCATCCTGTACCATGCCGGCATCCAGCATTTGTTTGACTGCACCTCGACTGGTGTTCCCAAGTCTACGCAAAAAAATGACTTTTTCCTTATCTGGATCGTAATTGTTTCCATCATGGATCAAACGCCCATACAGCCAGCAGATTAAATGAGACTTGCCAGTACCAGCCTGTCCACGAACAATCAGCATTTGATGCCGGTTGGCACGATTTAAAATGTATCTCTGATAAATTTCTTTCTCGCTCAAATGAGCTGGCTCTGTCGTAATGTCACCGGACTCGATTACCTCCAGATCCTGGAATGGGACATGTGTCGCCATGAAATACTGGTTATCAGTCGCTGTGCTGTCTTTTTTTATGACAGAGCGTTCCATACGCTGGGAAAGTTCAGTCCAATTCATTATGCATGGCCTCCTTCACCAGAATAGAAGAAAAATCATTAAGTCGTACGCCATCTAGCGGATACATATGAACTTTTTCCGCATCGTTTGCCGAAATGATATCAATTTTTCCCAAGTCCTTCAACGTACGTAGCCCGTTAGATACGGCGAGGCACAATTCTGTCTGACTACAGGAACTTGCTGCCTCAGGAACATTTTTCTTGAGCCAGTTTAAAAACTCCATGCTTCCGATTTCTTGTTCAGCCTGAAAAGGCTGCATCGCATCCTGAAGCCGAACACACAAATTCGGAATCAACGTTGTACCGTACTGATAGGCACATCCTAAAAAGCGAGCCCAAAATCGCCAACCAAGGATATCGTTTTCATCTACGTGATCGATCCCCGATTTTACCGCCTCCGCAGCATAGGTTGCAAACGTATTAATGGGCAAAACATCCGCATTCGCAGACACGAACCATTCTGTTACTTTAAAAAAAGTAGTTTCCGTGTTCGTCAAAAGTCTATGAGCAGCGTATCGACGAAATCGGACTGGAGAAGAAATCACCTCTGGATTCGCGATGAATTCGTATTTTTCACCCTGACTTTTAATCAATCCCAATTCTTCTGCAGTGTTGATGCTATATCGAACGCCTTCTGATGGAGCAGACACATCATCCTTCAATTCACACAGTTTTGCTACTTCTATCGTTTTGAGCGGCTTATCTGCAATCATCCGTGCAATGGCCAGAACTCTTTCTGGCGTGGCGCCAGGTCGCATGCGATCATAATGTTTTTTAAACATATAAATTACTCCTTTTGAAATTGCGCCAAGGACCCATAATTGCAGTCGAGGAATTCATTGAGTGGCCGCATCTGTGAATAAATCATCATATCTTCCTTACCAAGAAGAATTTTATGAATTCTAGAGAACTCCTTAGTATGACAAGCTTCAAACAGCTGATTGTTTCTGCTTTGGTTCTCATCGAAGAGAATCAAAATTCCTCTTTTAAATAGCCATGGAGCTCGTTTGCTTATAATCAAAAACTCATCCGACGACAGAATCATTCCTTCTGGAACCACTATAAGACTATCTACTTTTGGCAAAACAATACAATCAAGGCTCAGTGCATTGCTTCTGCTTATGAGCTCATTCAGATCTACTGATTCCCAATCTTCTACCGGCACAACCACGTCATATAAACTCCCAAACAGTTTCCTCAGCGGACCGTTCATCGGCTCATCCGTCCACTTGATTGGAAAATTCTCACGAATTTTGATAGAATCATCATAATTAATAGGCTGGCTTGAATGTACTGGACATCCACTGCATACTTCTTCCGCTAGCGGGAACAAAGTTGTGAGTCGTCGTCCCCAGCACTTTTTCTTTGGGTTCCGTACCAAATCGGCCATCTGCCTGTAGCCATTGGTCCTCATTTCATATTCTTTCTCACGGTCTGGCTGAATCGCACGGCGAAGTTTTTCCTTATCCATGAGGGTTGCAGTATCCATAAGCTTGAAAGTAAACAGGTATGTATTTTTATCCGGAACATACCGTACATCCTCAATTTGGATATACCTTTCCCGGCGAAGAAGAAGGAGTGCATTCACATTCCACATCATATTCTGTATGCCGGTATGCTGCGCATCTTCATCTGAAAACGAGCTCGGGACCGTATTGACATCTACAGTTATTCGATCCCCTTCTATATAGGTATCCGGACTTTGAACCATGCTATACCAGCGTATCATCAGATTATCAACGCGCAAAACACTTTTCTTGACAAGACCAAAGGCCTTTTCCAGATCGCTTCTTTGTCCAGACTTTCCGATGTATGGCATTAAAATACTCAGAGATGGCAGACCATCCCGTCCAGCACGCCCTACTTCTTGGTAGAACCGACTTAGATTCTCAGGTACACAAGCATGAAGAATAGTTCGAACATTCGATTTATCAACTCCCATTCCAAATGCTGATGTCGCAATCATTACATCTATCCGATCCTCTTTCCAGGACTTCAATAATTCTTCGCGCTGCTTAGAAGGCGTTTTTCCTGTGAAGATCTGGATATTTTTATATCCCTGCTGTGCAAGAAGCTTTTGAAATTGCTCTGCCTCAGCCGGCTCAATCACATATAAAATCAGAGGCTTCGGGAGTATCCGCACCAATTCTATTGCTTGTTTTTCTCTCTGCGTATACTGATGGCATTCTCTAAAAATAAAACGAGGCTCTTTACGCAAGGAATCACACCGGTACTGCACATTCTTACCATCTTGGCCAAACAATTCAAACAAAACTTGAACAACATCTTCTGAAAGTGTGGCTGACAGCAAATAAGTCCGAATTGTATGATTAGACCACTCTCTCATTTTTCTCAGGACAACCGAAAAGATTTGAAAATCTGGTCGGAAATATGTTCCCCAATCTGGTACGATATGAGCCTCATCAATAACAACATTCCCTAGGTATTTCTGCTTTGCAGCTTTCAACAATGCATCGTGTAACGCTAGATTTTTGAGCATAGCTTCTGGGGAAGTGAAGATGAGTCTGGCCTTCTGGTTTGAAATCTCATTTTGCATTCTTGCGACCTTGGTCTGGTCTGTATCACTTCGATAGCAAAAAATATGATCACATATATCATTTCCTACAATGCTATTCTGCGCCTGAATAAATTGATCCGAAGCCAACGCCACTGTAGGGACTATCACAATGGTCAGCTTATTGGATGTAGCAGCTACCATCTGCGTAATAAGGCTTTTGCCGCCTCCTGTAGGCAGCGATACCATCAAAGTATAATCCTCAGGAAGATTGACAGCGGCATGTACTGCAATCTTTTGCTCAATCGAGCGATAAGATGTAAAATGACTATGCTTGGCAATGATACTATCCCCTATGGATGAAACGCTTTTTTCTACCACAGTCTCTTTTAGTTCATATACCTGCTTTACAAAAGACTGATTCGGCAGCCACTCAGGAAAAAGATACGATGCATCCACACAACCATCTGTAGCCACACTAAGCCCAAACTGCAATCCACTTTCCCTGATAACCTTCTCAATCAGCGGCGGCATAGGGAAACGTCCTACAAAAAGAATAAAGTTGCGGAGAAAGAGCAGCAAATCTTGTCTTGAAATTTCGCCACAGTTGTATTGCTTATACCTGGTAAAAAAAGTCAGACACAAGTTGGCACGTACTGCATCACGTGTTTCTTTCATAGAGACAAGTCGTGCGTATTCTTCCTCAATCTGCGCCCTTGCACTGGCAGACGACAGCTTCTTTGTGAGATAATTTTCAAATAGCTCAATATAACTCACGTCCTACTTACCACCTTCATAAAGCAAACTGAATCTACCGAGATGGTAGGATAGGTCAATGCATGAAACACTGCCTGATAACAGCGCTTCATTTCCTTTATCCGATCTAGATTTTTTCCTAAGTAGATTGCTTCCGCCTGATATCCATTGACCACCCGAACAATCTCCTTTTTTGCAGTAACTAGATCAGATTCCTCTTTGCACTTTTCCATTGCCATCTGATAAGCTTTTCGGGCAGCCCGTTCCACCAAGATATGCCATTCGCTCGATGGATTACACTCGATAAACTTTTCGATGCGCGAGTTTCCTCCTGTCCCAGCACGCTCTCCCAGATGTACAGCCTTGCGCAAGTTATAACTGTCATCTAAGAACTCATTCAGTTCTTTTTCCGAAATCTTCTCATCATCTTTTCGCAGCGGAACAAAAACACGAATTTGACGCGCAGGCAGATAGACACCAAACTGCGAAAGCAGCGGCAGTGGAACATGTTCGTCCAGCAAAAAACTTATATTAGGCCCAACATTATAGGTAAACGCAAATCCAATATAATCAAACGATCCACTAGATTCAAAGGCACAGCACCGTCCACGCCCATTATGTACTGCATTTCCCACAATGCTGTCAAAGACCGGATCACCAGGTGCAAAGAATAGTAGATCCTCTCGTTTAATTGCTGTTGCACGATCAAAGGTACCCAAAATCTGATTGAAACGTTGCACAATAGAAGCTCTATTATAGTGATTCCAGTCAGGTGGCACCAATAACGCTTGCATTGCTGCTCGCGCACGGAAGCCGCTTTCATTGAAGCAGACAATATGACTCGTATCGCTTGTTCGCTCCGGCTCAAGTCCAGCCTGACTGGACCATTTCATCATTGCAATCTGGAATGGATTTCCTTCCTCGCTTTGGTACAGCTTTAGCATATTTCTTACAGCTATTCCAAGCGGTTTATAAATTTGCGTTCCTGAATCGTAAAGCTGTTCCTCTTCCACAGCATCCTTGGCATCTTCGGTAATATCTATAATTTCATCCAGCGCATGTTTCAGTCCATTCCGCAAATCATCCGCCAGCGCTTCTGCAATGGCCATGTTAAGCTCTCCGGTGATGATTTCCAATCCACTCAAGGATTCCTCAAACAGCCCCATTCCCTGATTCCAAATCTGAAATAGCTGGCTCTCAATGGTATCTTCTGCAAAAAGTACAACAGAGTGAACAATCAGATGATTCTCATCACGCCCCAGACGATCCAGTCGTCCAATGCGTTGTTCGATGGCATTGGCTGTCCACGGCAAATCCAAATGAATAATCCAGTCAGCATTTTGAAAGTTTCGTCCTTCACCACCAGTTTCATCGCAGACCATGATTTTGCACTCTTCCTGGTTTTGAAACGCATAGACACTTTCTTCCAGCTCCTGGACTGACATACCTTTCCGGAAGGCTACCGCTTTCATCTTACGTATCTGAAGCAGTTCCATAAACTTCTTATGGGTCTCGATAAAATTAGTAAAGACCACAATTTTTCCCGAATGTACATCGTTCAGATCAATTTCTTGTTCAATAAAGTCAACAGCCCGCAAGATACGACTTTTGATTTCATCTGGACGTTCGTCCAGATAGGTATTAGCCATTCTAAGTTCATCTTGTGCCTGCTCCGCCCATAAAAGAACACTTTCCAGTATATTCGGTTCTTTGATTCCCTGTCGTTTTATTTCGCTAAGTAGCGCCCACGGCGAACTAAACATTGCCATTAGCAATGGCTGTACCGTTTGCGTCACATAGTTTTCGTCCTCGCACTGGTCTGACAGGTATTGAATCAAACCATTATAAACATTAGCTTCCCCATATCCTTCTTCATCGGAGCAAGCTTTATACGGCAATGGGTGTAATCTCCGCTGTCCTATTGACATGCCCAAATTACAGCGTCTATTTCGAATCACTTTTCTCTGTACACGGTAATTTTCCGTTATATACGCTATACAAAGCTGAACATCTGCCAGTCCATGATCCGCTGAGTCTTGATTCAGTTGAGAAAGCCTCCGCTTTAAATACTTATCATCCAGCATTTCAGCCAGTTCATCCAGTAAACCAAAAATTTCTTCCCTACGTTCCGAATCATCAAATTCATTGAGATCTCGCATCACACGATTGACCCTGCGCTGTATCTTTTCCTGATTTTTCAGTAATACCGAAAAATCTGACAAATCCATCTTTTCATATTGCTCAGGCAACAACAGCTTGAGCAGCTTCAAGTATTCTTCTTTTCGATCTTGTATAGGAGTAGCGCTAAGCAATAGGACATTTTGTGTTCGCTTACTCAATGCAAACATTTCCTTATACTTGTCCGGCATTGAAAGCAACCGGTGCGTTTCATCAACCACCAACAAATCCCAATCTTCCTGCAAAGCCGGATGCCCTGACACTAAGTCTTCCAAGGGCACAATAAATTGATGAGCAAGGCGAACCAGTTTTATATTGTCTAGTGCATGTAGGTTATATTTATAGTTTAGTTCTGTCTGCCATTGCCGCAACAAAGCGCGGGGCACAACATATAAAACCCTTAGCTCAACATTTTCACTAGCCATTATTTTGACCATAGAGCATACTTCAATTGTTTTTCCTAAACCCACTTCATCGGCTAACATATACCGGATTGGTCTGGACTCAAAAGCTCTCGCAATTGTTGTAATTTGATGTTCCATCAGAAAAACTCTGCAGCCTGAAATCACATCAAACCCATACATGGAATTATCTACAAGGTGCATATTTTCGCTTACTTGCAAGCGTTGTGCGTACCAAGTTGGATTCTGAAATTCATAATGAAGCATCTGCTCCACAGGCTCGTAATCGCAAGAAGTATACTCGATCTTCAAAACATCTTCCGTATATTTCTTTATTTCACCATTGTATAACCTGATATAATATGAAAAATAGACATCTCCCTCCTCTAAGGGATTTGCAACCAGAATCTTGCCCTGCCCCTCTGGTGTTTTCACTTTGGCCCCTTTACATCCATGACAGCGAGCCACACGATTCACCGGAAATTCGGGGGTATCTCCGGTCTTAAAAATATGCTGGTAGATTTCTTTTGTCCCGCAAAGATCATGAATTTTAACAATTACTGTCTCGGAAAGTTCATTCACAGCAGTAATTTGGGCTAAAATGAAATTTCTTGGAAATTGGGCATCCATTGTCTCGAACAACACTGGACAACGCACATACTGACCGCGAATCAAAGTTATTCCACCTCGCTAAATATATCAGGTGCATAGGATCGCAAGCAAATATCCCTATTTCCACAGTTATAGCACCATTCTCCAACACGCTGCTCCGGTGTACTGGATTCATTCAAGTAATCCATCGTTGCTTTCAGTAATCCATTGCATAAAGCAGCCTGATTCTTCTGTTCCGATTCTGGCACGGACCGGAGCGAATAGGTTCTGCTGTTTCCCTCTGTCTTTACCAGATTTTCGAAAGCCTTGGGCAATTCGGCACTTAACTGGGTCGAATCGTCTACTATGAAGAGCGCTTTTCCAAAAATCTCACGCGTTTTCATATGACGATCATCATAGCGGGAAATGGGCGATTGTCTGTTGCCTCGGTTTTCCTTTGTAATAATGTTATTTTTAAAATAATTACTTGATTTCCGAGTCAAATCAGCAAACTGGGACTGGCGATTTTTCCAAAACGGAAAGAACCGCTTGATCTTCTCTGCTTCCTGCTGCAAAACTGCACCATATTGTCGGGCTGCTTGCTCTGTCGGAAGTCCGCTCAACCTTTTCCACACCTGTGCTACTAACACATTTTCAAATAATTTTTCGTATAGAAACAGGTCATTCATGCTAGGTTGTGGTGCAAGGACATAGTCAAATAGATACTTGTAAGGGCACAAAAACATGTCCATCATTTGGTAGGGATCATACCGCATTTTAGTGATGTTTTTCCCTGCCAAAAAACTAACAAGTGGATCAGGATCCTGCTTGTTTTCAAGCAGAACAGACTCTTCTTCTACTCCCAAAAGACGTAGCAAATTGAATTCCTCGGTGGTTTCATCTTCATACTGCCTCACATAACTAATACAAGAATCACATTGATTATAATATAATCCGTAAAAGAGGCAGTAGCGCAGAAAGGCACTTCTTTCACAAAGCGCAGCATAATATACCTGAAACTGCAAATCAACTGGTGTATATGCTGCTTCAATGAAACGCTCCGTGAGCGGCCACGGTAAGAGATCATTCACTGATTGATTCATATCACGATCTGAAACACAAGCAAAGTGGTATACTTTGCTTTGGCCCGGTCGATTTTGTTTTTTACTACCAAGAATATCGCCATCAATCTGCTCAAAGTTTTTCACGAGCCAGTTCGGATCCGGTGTTTCTTTTTGTCTCAGAAAAAAGTAAATTCCATTTTTTAGGTCATCAAAGGTCCCTTGCATTTCGTCAGATTCAGATACCAACCTGATTTCTTCAAAACGTTCCAGCAGCTTTCCGACGAGTTCTCTTTCCTCTTTATCTGCAAGCTCATTCTGACGCTTTTTCAGGAACTGTTCCAGTTCCTCGAAGTGTTTTTTAAAGGAGAAATAATTGGTACCTGTTTTTTGCCCATCCGATATAAATAGCTTGCACGCAATCTCATGAATACACTGAATTGCTTCAATAAAATCCGTCACATTTTTCCGGCTTACTTTGTATTCCTGGTAAATGGCCATTGATTTAAATGAAAAGGCCGTAGAATTCGTGACCGAATTATGTACTTCATCGTATCGCGGCAAATAATCCTTAGTCAGGCGTTCCATCAATTCCGTATATGTAGTAATATTTTCAAAAAGGGGCTCCAAATGAATTGCCGTTTTTAAGAGTTCTTCCGCGTGATACTTTGGCAAAATACCAGAATTCAAACATTCACGAATATCTATATAATCAATTCGAATATCACCAATTTTCCAATCCCATAAACGATACAGCGCTAAAAAAAATTGTCCAATCGGATAAGACAGAAAATGTCGATTTTTCGAGTAATCCGGATAATAAATTTGAAGAAGATCCTCTACATCCTTATTTGCTGTGTAGATTAGCTCATCCATTCGGCTTAAAATTGCGGCAGTTCCAATTTTTTGGTAAGGTTTTCTATACAAACATACTTCGTTTTCGATTTGCTTCTTTGCTTTGTCCACATGGTCTGAAATATATCCCGCATAGTCTGAAATATTTTCAAACCGCTTTACCTTCATCCCACGGTAGAGATTAAAGTTTTCCTTGAATCGTGGATTAAGGCGATCTGTCCTATCTTCGCACATCCATCCCATTGTCTCAGCCAATGCATGACCTGGTTTAGGTAATTGTCCAGGAACATGATACGCTTTTATTTTCTGGTCTGCGTGCGTTTCAGCCCCAAAATATTGATAAATGTAGTTCCAAGACGAGTAAATAGATGGAAACTCTTTCTGAAAGTTATGCAGAAAAACCACTTCAACACCGCTCTGTTCCAGCGATGTAATGAACCGCAACTGCACTGGCGAGAATTGATGTACACCATGAATAACAATTTTTTGTCCGTCCCATTTTTCAGCCGCTAAAATTGCGCGATCATACATGGCAATGCGTTTGTTATATACCGTGGTATTGTTTTTATCACCTTCGCCCACACGGCTTTGATAATCCTCTTTTTCCTTTTTAGCTTTTGCTTCAATCAGCTGCCTTATAACGTCTAAAGTTGGCACTGTGGGAAACATGAACAACGAATTTTTTTCTTTTTGAATTTGTCGCAACAAGGCGACAAATAAACGCTGTTCCTTATTGGCCGCTTCTTCGTGCAAAGAGGATGCCGGAATTCCCAACTCAATGAAAAGGCGAATTGCATCCAGCATCGCATTTTTATTGTGATTTAACGCAGAAAAAAACGCATCATTCAATTCATGATTTTCATGCATACGTGTGTAGATACGCGTCAAATAACCATACTGACGGATTTGCCCTGCTATATTTTTTGTCCAACGCCCAAACACACGATTCTCATCAATGATTTCATCCAGTGGACAGATCAAAGCATCTATCCTGTCCTGCATTACATCGACCATACCATTTACAAGAGTGCGAGAGCTGCACAACTGCGGACATGCATGAATTTCAGACCAGAAATCCGTTTCAGCTATTCGGTAAGGATCTGCATATGTGTAAATTTTATATGGCATTATGCTCATCCTCCCAAATCATTTTTTGCCAGCTCATGGTATTTTTGTTGTCGACTTTAATCCATGAAAACGAACGAATTGCCCTTGTCATTGCCACATAAAGAATTCGCATTTCTTCACGTTCTCGTTCAGATTCTTCCGACTTCTTGTCAAAAAAACTGTTTTGAAAAATATGTTTATCTACGGTTTTAATTTGATATCCCACTTGGTAACCATGTTCTGACAAAGAAGTGCTAACATATAGATTTGCTTTTTTCAGTTGGTCAATTCGGTTAAAACAATACGGTAAGATAACAGAACCATATTCCAAACCTTTTGATTTATGAACTGTAATACTTCTCACAATAACCGGATTTTTCTCTGTATCGTCAACTGGATTTCGACTATCAACATTTTTACATGAACGGATATTGGACAGCAAAACATCAGCCAACGAGTTGATGGTCAATGCGTTTAGATTACAAGTTTCCATCAGTTCTTCAAATAAAAGATCTACATTTTGCCGATAGTAGTTCTGTTTCCATTGATTCTCTCCACCGTAGATAATCCAAGGCTTCAGCGCTGTGTAGATAGTTCGCATCACTTGCATCACTGGCTCAATTCGCAAACTCTGTACGACTTTGTTCCAATTCAAGTTCGACGAAGTCAATTTCTGATCGATCAGTCGTTGAAGCTCTTTGGCCTGATCCGTATCTGTAACCTTATTGCGCTGCCGCCAATTGCCTTGTTGCTTCTCCCGAATTTGATACATACATGCTTTGCTAGCTCCACCCCCAATAAAGTTGGAGGCGGCTAATGCGTAGAGGTAATCTGCTTCGTCATAATGCAGCAGTGCATTGGCCATGGTCAGCATATCCAGGGCTGGCTCCGTTCGATACAGGTCTCCGCCTGTGTTAGTCAAAATCTCAAACGGCATCTTTTTCCGCTTTGCTTCCTGCCGAATCAAGTCAGCCTGCCAATTTTCACGTACTAAAATAGCAATTTCTTTTTCCTTGCCGTCTAGTATTATCCCATTATTTTCTTCATAGTTAATCCGACGAATCTGCCACTCCACCTCTTTCAGCAGAGCATCTATAATATCCCGCTCATTTTTAATGTGAATAGGTCTATAAAACTTGGAAACACTATATGTTCTATTGAACCATCGCGTCCCAATCAGTTTGTCCTGCTGAGGATCATAGAGCAGCAGCGGATCCTCTTTTTCCTCATGGACGCCCCACCTCGAAAAAGACCGGTCAAATACCTCCAGTAATCTTGCATCTGTTCTAAAATTCTTAGTCAAAGAATACTCTAACCATTCATCTTTTACTCTATCGATGTGTAATTGATCAAAAGCTTTTTCCTTAGCTCCGCGGAACCGATATATGCATTGCTTTACATCACCTACTACAAATAGCTTGTACTGTAATAAGTTCGCAATCTGCTGCAGTGCCTCTATCTGCACATCATCGGTATCTTGAAATTCGTCCACAAACAAAAACTGTGGTGTTCCTGTCTGCAGTCTTTTCAAACGCTCCGCGTTATCCGTATTTTGAAGGCACCGTTTCAGTACCGACATCATCGCACTAAGATGAATCTGATCTTCCTGTAATAGTTGTTCTGAATATGTCTTCTCTATTTTTGGAATCAACGTTGCAAAAAGTTGATGCAATTCTTTTCCATTGCCGGGTGTTCCAAGATTTATGAGGTCACCAAAACTGTCCGGTGTCAAGCTCTGGACATCAACGCTTTGATTATGAAGACGATTGATAAAATCCAGAATATTATCCTGAATTGCATAGATCGGTTGTCCAAGTTTCGATGTATACTCTTCTCCGTACTGTCTAACTTTCTCCATTAAATACTGATCCAGCTTTTCTGCAATAATTTGTTTTCTGGCATATTCTCCGGATACAATGCTCACTTCTACCCCATATCCCATTTCAATTCCAAGCAAGGAAATCAGACGTTTGGCGTATGCATGAATTGTACTAATTTGCATCTCATCAATGGAACCGATGAATCGAAGGTAATCTGCATTTCCCGTCAGCAAATAAAAATTGTTGAAATATCGCTTTATTTTTCTTTTCATCTGGTCGGCCGCATCATTCGTAAAGGTAATCATAACAATACGGTTTGCCATATCCTGCACATTACAGCTCTGTGTACGGCAAAGAAAACCGATTCTGGAAATCATGGTATATGTTTTTCCAGTTCCAGCTCCAGCTCGAACTAAGATATTTTTGGTCGCATCCGCATGCTCAACTTCATACTGTTCTGCATTAAATGAGCTGTGCCTTCCAATTTCCCGCAGAGTCTGTTTCTGTTGTTCATTCTTTATCTTTCCATCTACAATGCAAAAGGAAGGTATATCTTTGGATAACTTATCATCTGCATAGCACAACAAACAATTGAATGCCCTGTATTCTTTTTTCCAGTCACCCTTTGGTTGTTTCGCATCTAAACACAACTTTACATTTTCACCACAAGACTGCACCCCTTGCTGTTCCAATGCATCTGAAAAAGCTTGTCCCAGTCTTTCCAACAATTCATATTCCCTCACAACCACAATTATTTTTGTTCCGTCAAGGTACATTGCAATCATGTGATTGATTTCGTCCTGTGTAAAGTTTCTTCCCATTTGAAAGAAATAAAAAACAGAGTAAATAGAATCTACTTTTAGTGGGGCAGAACGCACCATTTTTTCCTGGGCATTTTTATCCAAACTTTTTAAATCCAATTCAGACTCAAACAGTTGTCGCACTTGTAATACAAGTTTTTTATCAAATAAATTGCAATAAGAAAGGCTCCTTTGACCATTTTTCATCGCCAAATTCACCTTGCGATACAAGGCAGCTTTGCTTTCAAGGTCTTCTTTTAAAAGTGTTGACTCCTCTTCACAAACAGGCTCCAGATGTTTGAATTGATAATCAGGACCTGTCAGTTGCGGAAAACAGACCATCGGAAACACGTAAGGAGTCTTGCCAGTCTTTTGGCGAATCCGATTTCGCAGCGAAAAAACGTACCCTCGAGCCTGTTTCATAGGGTTTGCCGCTACCAATTCCCCGGAAGACGTTTGGATGATAATTTGATCCCCGTTTTCCACTCTTTGAATTGTTGTTGGTTTCCAGGCTTTTACCTCTACAACCGCAATTCCCTGATTCGGGATCAAAACACAAATGTCAAATTGCGTTCCGAAAACTTCTCTATTACGGTAAATAATGCATGAATCATCAAAATACTCAGTGAATTTTTGAATTACGTAATCCTCACCCCAATTGTCAGTGTGAGGATTTGATCCAACAAAGTGTGCCATATTTCACATTCACGCTCCGCCCATTTGCCAAATTATGCAAAATACATCGTATCCATAATAGCACAAATTGTAAAAGTCGACAACTTCATAATTTGATCCTGTTAATCTAGTTCTATCGATTCGTTCATTATTTTTCCCTTGAATCATCCAAAATTCTTTCTTTCTTTTCCCACCGGTTCAAAAGTTGATCCACATTGGCCTTCACCGTCAGCAGCTCACGCATCTCCTCACGGGCACGGCGGTACTCCGGGTAGAGCTTTCTTTTTTCGGCCAGCAGTTCCTGATACTCTGCACTCAGCTCCTTGACCTTGGGCAGCTTCTTCAGTTTCCGCTTGTCAAAGGCTGCTTTGGCAGCCTTGTGGAGCAGGATGTCTCCCTCATGCTCGGCCAGGAACTTTTTGCTGTACCCGGCTTTCCGATAAGCCTCATACACCTCTCGGGTCTTGGCGTAGTTGATGATCTGCGTTCGCAGCTCTGCAATCTCGGTCATCCGGTTTTCTGCCGCCTTGATCCGGGCGGCCAACGCATCATAACGGGCCGTGGCAGAGGACGCCTTTTCTTTCAGGACCGCATAGTCCATCAGGTTATGCTCGGACAGGTACATCATGGTCTGGGCCATCTGTTTCAAATTGAACGTCTTGGCCCAGTTGACATACCCCATCCCCTTCCCTTCCTGGAGCTTTGCCTGAATATCCACCAGCAGGTTGATCTTAGGGGCTGCCGGCACAGCGGCAACAGGCTTTTTGCGCGGCGTGTGCTCTTTCTTTCCGGACAGAACTGCCGCCGCATCCTCCTGGGTATAGCCTTTGCCCAGGCTGCTCATGCGGGCCGTTTTTTCCAGCCAGGGGCACAAATCGTGATGTTCTTCCCTCGCTGGCCGACCGTGCAGCCCGACTGTTCCAGTTCCTTCAGAAAGGCCGGCATATCCGCTGGCTTTCGGGCCAGTGCTTTGTCGATTGCAGTGCGCAGCAGCTCCCGGTGAGACGGTTTGGCCTGATCGCCCAGCCATTTGTTATAGCTTTTTCCATGGGGCTTTGGATTCTCCACGATGGAGTATCCGTTCTCAATGCAGATGGTGTCACTGAGCCGCCGCACCGCCCGGGTGCTGCCCCAGAAATTGCGAAACTTCCGGTCGCAGTCCAGGTTGACTGCGCTCCAAATGATGTGATTGTGAATATGAGCCTTGTCGATATGGGTACAGACAATAAAAGCGTGATTGCCTTTGGTGAACCGCCGCGCCATCTCCACGCCGAGGCGGTTTGCCTCTTCCGCTGTGATCTCCCCCGGCACAAAGGATTGCCGCAGGTGATAGGCAATCACATCATCCTTGCCCCGTACCCTGCCCGTGGCTGCTGTATACTGCCGCTTGGCCAACAGGAACTCGGCGTCCGCAGTCCGGCTGTCACAGGCATAGCTGGTGACAAGCCTGCCATCATCCGTCTTTTCCGGGTTCTTTACATACCCGATGATATCCCGGATGGCGCGTCTCACGGTTCGGCCCTTCCCGGTGTGCAGCGGCATGATGCGGGTGGTGGCCACTTTACTTTTCTCCCCTCCATTCACTCTGCAAATGAAAAGAGCAGAAATCCCTTGAGAGACTTCTGCTCCAAAGCACCCTGGAACAGGTGCTCTTCTAAAAATGGACTATCTTACAGCTGGTTGTCAAAATAGATCGCTGCGGCCAGTTCAATAAAATTACGAAGGCCCACATAAATCAGTACAAAAGTGATGACCCTTTGAAGTGTCAGCACAGTTGTCTGGGTATCCACAATCAAAGGCAAAACGATGGCGATGCAAATCAGAACAAGGTAGGATAAATTTGCGGCATTATTTGCTTTCAGCTGGATCATTTTCCATCGTTCATCGCCCTTGTACTGTATCTGCTTTTTGGCCTTCCACAGATAAAGCCCCAGAGTGATGCAAAGAGCTGCCACAAGAAAAACCAACAGAATCACTTGATCGTTCATATTATTTGTCCTCCTTACGTTCAAAGACCTGATCCAGTGGTACACCAAAGGCCTCGGCAATTTTAAAGGCAAGTTCAAGAGATGGGGTGTATTTATATTTTTCGATTGAGATCACCGCCTGTCTGGAGATTCCAACCTTCTCCGCCAAATCTGCTTGGGTCCAGTCTCTTTCTGCTCGCAAAACTTTAATTCTGTTACATATCAAAGTCATCACTCCGTTTCAAAATGTAATTAGGTGATTATATCTATATTGTAATGTAGTCATTACATTTTGTCAAGAGCCAAAATCATTTTGAATCATAATAAGGCGGCCTGAACTTGCAGGCCGCCTTATTTTAGTCATAAACGCTTTCCTGAATCCAATACCGAAGTCCTTGAATCCTGTCCAACAGCCATAACGCGGCGGTAGGCAGCCCAAAAGGACTTGCCAAAAAGGCCAGAACCAGGTAAATGATGCCGCCTGCCACAGAAGAACTGAGGAACAGGAACGCCGAACAAACGCAAAGAAGCAGGCTGACCAGTCCCAGCACCGCACCGGATACACACACCAGCCATGTGCAGAACCAGACAAACAGGGCTAGAATGGCTATGACAGGGGCTGCTGCAATTTTCAGCAAAAGCTTGAAGATCGAGAACAGAACAGTCATTTTTAGGGCCTCCTTTGTGGTTTTCTGTAGTGATTCTCTCAAATCCTTTTTCAAAGAGCAAGGATGTCAACCAATAAAAAAGAGGAGAGGCGATGCCGACGCATCGCCTCTCCCCTATTCTTATGAGATATTTGCCAGCTGTGTCAGGATTGTATGCACTCCTTCCCAAATCTCCTCCTGACGCCTGGAGAGGTCAGCTAAATCTTCCTGATAGACGCGGCCAGTGGAATTAACCCTTCGGACAAGCTGATTGAGGTTGTTGCTGCTGCGCCGCAGGAGAGACAGCAGTTCTTTCAGCTCCGGCAGATCGAGTTTGACGGCATAGCCATCCAAAGCCATCTTCCGCAGATAGGCTTCCCGGTTGAAAACACCCAGCTGTCCCATCTTTTCCTCGATCTGTTTCAGCTCCTCGGCTGTCACCCGGAAGTTGAGCTGGATGTTCCGTTTCCGCTTGGGGGTAGTCATCTTTCCGGCTCCCGCTTCTTGGGAGGCGATGCCTTGGTCTTACCGGCGGGCTCCTGTCGCAGCTGCCGCAAAACAGACACTTTGATAGGTTCATCTACTTCGTAGTTGCTAGGTATAAACACCTCTGGAACCTTGAATTTGTTCAAAAAATAATTTAACAACTTCGAATCCAGTGATACAAAATTTTGTTCTCCAAGTCCTACAATCAAAAAAGTCCCAGCTATTACATCATATGGCTTATTTTGTTCATCACGCAATATACGATTTAAGGGTTTCCCTTTTACTTTACCTTCATCATCACAAAGAAGGGCAACTGGTTCCTTAAATGGATAGACTGCTTGTATATTTCCTCCAATCTCATCCTGAAGAGCGTTCAACCCAACTGCTATCTCCTTAGCATAAGGTGCCTTATTTGGCTCTACTATAAGGACTTTAATCTTTTTCTGCTCCATTGTACACATTACCTTTCCGGCTCCCGCTTCTTGGGAGACGCTGCCTTGGCCTTACCGGCGGTCGGCTCCTGCCGCAACTGTTGGATCACCGACGGCTTTTCCTTCTCCCGCTCCCGAGCCAGGTCCCGGACCTGATCCACAAACAGATTGACAAGTCCGGGATGGCTGTCCACCAGCCACCGGGACCGCCGATTTGCTCCATCTACTGCCAGTGGCATGGGCACCGTCTGCGCCCACGCTTTATTCTCACGGGAGAACCGGGCATCCCAGTCCTTGTCCTGTACCGTCGCAGCAAGGACAGTCTGGACCCGCTCAGGTCCAAACCGATCCAGGACTTCCTGCGCCGCTGCTTTGGCGTCCAGGCTGTTTTCCTTATAGCTGCCGTCGATGGCTTCCTCAATGGCTTCCTTGCAGGAGATGTTGAGCCATTTCTCCTGCACGGCCTGCTCCGCTTTGCGGTACTCTGCCATGCTCTCGAGGTAGCTCCAGACTTCCTCCATGTGGTGCGTTTCGGCTGCTTCATACGTGTGGAAGAGGTCATCCAACGGGGTGGGACAGGCCAGCAGGGCTACGATTTGGCCTCTGGTCAGATCGTCCTGCTCCAGAGCAAGAAGAAAATCCTCCCGCACGCTGTACTCATAGCTGCGTTCCAGAATTTTCTCAGGCGGCTGTGTCAGCAGCCATTCCTTGAACTGCTCCTGTTCCGCAAACATTTTCTTATAAAGGGCTGTATTCAGTTCTGCATCGGTCATCGGACATCCGCCTCCTTTTCATGGGTTTTGGGCCGGGGTGTCCGGTCAGGCACCGCAGCTTTCAGCTCAGCCAGCACGGACGGCTTGCGGCCTTCCTCTTTTGCCTCCACTTTTTCTTCTCCGGGCGCTTCCTGGCTGGGGCTGTCCTCCATGTTCAGGCGGGCGTCCAGCTCTGCCAGGCGGGCAGATTTCGCGGCCAGTTCATCCTCCTGCGGGAAGGGCTTGCCCAGCTCGGCCTGAGCGGCATCCCGCTGCTGGATCAGGGTTCCAAGGTGGTTCTCGGCCTTCTCAATCCGTTCCGGGAAGTTGTCCAGGGCGTTGTCCAGCCGGGTGATGTCACCTCGGGCATCGGTGCCCAGGAACACATGGTTATTGGACAAACCCTTAAAAGCAACCTCAAACTGATTGTGGAAGGCGTTGTAAGAAAGCTCCATCGGGAAACCTCGATAGCTGCCAATTTCCATCGGCTCAGCCGAGGGTAGTTCCTGGCAGGCCGCCAGCAGCCGCTCACCGGCTGTGAGTTTATCCTCATAGTGCATCCCTCGGATGACCATGCCACAGAAGCCATCCTTCACCTGGGGATTGGCTTCCGCCGTTTTGGCATCCTCTTTCATGCAGGCAATGACCTCTTTCTGGTGCTGGATGGAGGCCGGGAAGGTCTTGAGCAGCTTATCTTCCAGCCGGTACTGCTGACTCTGGTGGTCCGCTTTGAGAACTTTGAGCCGGGCCACCTCGATGTCCAGGTCCATCTTCTCCTTGATGAGCGGATTTCCGGCGCACAGCGCCTTGATTTCGGCATAGCTGAGGGCCTGTTCGTCCACATCCTCGCAAGAGCGGACTGGGGATTTGCTCGTCATAATCTGAGAGATAAACCGCTGCTTGTTCTCCAGGGTCTGAAAGAGGTAGGCATCGAAGGTTCCTTCGGTGACGTAGTTGTAAACCTGCACTTCTTTGTTCCGGTTACCCTGGCGGACGATGCGGCCATTGCGCTGGGTCATATCCGAGGGCTTCCAGCCCACGTCCAGGTGGTGGACCGCCACCAGCCGGTCCTGTACGTTGGTTCCAGCGCCCATCTTCTGGGTACTGCCCAGCAGGACCCGGACCTGGCCCGCACGGACCTTGGAGAACAGTTCCTTCTTTTTAGCCTCGGTGTCGGCGGTGTGGATGAAGGCCACTTCCTGTTCAGGCACTCCCGCCGCCAGCAGCTTTGCCTTGATATCGTCGTAGACATTGAACTGCCCATCCCCTTTGGGAGTGGATAGGTCGCAGAACAGGAGCTGGGTCAGCTTCTGTTCTTTTCCATCTTCCCAGATTTTCAGGACGTTGCGGACGCAGGCGTTCAGCTTGCTGTCCGGGTCATCCGGCAGCAGCGGATTCATCAGCCGCTGGTCCAGGCCAATCTTCCGGCCATCATTGGTTATACAAAGCATATTGTCCTCCGCAGCATCCACCGCGCCGCTGTGAACGGCGGCGGCTCGCTTGGAAAGCTCGGCCACCATGTCCTTCTGGATATCCGAGGGCTTCACCACCACCGTTTCAAACTTAGCCTCTGGCACCGGCAGGTGGAGCTGATCCGAGGTTTTGATATCGGCTACCTCTTTGAACATATTCATCAGCTCGGGCAGATTGAAGAACTTAGCAAAACGGGTTCTTGCCCGGTAGCCGGTGCCTTCCGGAGCCAACTCTATTGCAGTTGTAGTCTCGCCAAAGGTGGACGCCCAGCAGTCGAAATGGGTCAGGCCCTTCTGCTGCAGGGTGCCGTATTGCAGATACCGCATCACCGTATACAGCTCGGTCATGGAGTTTGAGACGGGGGTGCCGGTGGCGAAGATCACTCCCCGGCCTCCGGTCAGCTCATCCATATAGCGGCACTTGCCAAACATATCGCTGGACTTCTGGGCCTCTGAGGTGGACAGTCCAGCCACATTCCTCATCTTAGTGTACAAAAAAAGGTTCTTAAAACTGTGACTTTCGTCTACAAACAGCCGATCCACACCCAGCTGCTCGAAGGTCACAACGTCATCCTTCCGCTCGGTGGCTTTCAGCTTATCCAGCTTCTGTTCCAGATTTTTTCGGGTCTTTTCCATCTGCTTGATGGTAAAACGTTCTCCTACACGGTACTTCATCTCTGTGATGGCAGCCTGAATCTCGTCGATCTGCTCCTGGATGATGCGCTCCTGCCGTTCAAAAGAAAGAGGGATTTTCTCAAACTGGCTGTGACCAATGATGACCGCATCATAATCACCTGTGGCGATCCGAGCGCAGAACTTCTTCCGGTTGGCGGTTTCAAAATCCTTTTTATTTGCCACCAGCAGCTTGGCGCTGGGGTAGAGGTGCAGGAACTCCTGTGCCCACTGGAGGGTCAGGTGGTTGGGCACCACAAAGAGGGATTTCTGACAAAGACCCAGACGTTTGGCCTCCATAGCGGAGGCTGCCATTTCAAAGGTCTTGCCTGCACCAACCTCGTGAGCCAGCAGAGTGTTTCCGCCGTAGAGCACATGGGCAATGGCGTTTTTCTGGTGTTCCCGCAGGCTGATCTCAGGGTTCATACCCACAAAATGGATATGGCTGCCGTCGTATTCCCGGGGACGGGTGGAGTTGAACAGCTCGTTGTACTGCTTGACCAGGGTTTCACGGCGCTGCGGGTCCTTCCAAATCCAGTTGGCAAAAGCATCCTTGATGGCCTGCTGCTTCTGCTGAGCCAGAGTGGTTTCCTTTTTGTTCAGCACCCGCTGCTGCTTGCCGTTCACATCCTCAACGGTGTCATACACCCGCACATCTTTCAGATTCAGGGTGTCCTCCAGGATTTTATAGCCGTTGGCCCGGCTGGTGCCGTAGGTCTCGTAAGCGGCCACATCATTGAAGCCGGTTTTGGTCTTGCCCTCGATCTGCCACTCGGCTGTAAGGGGTGAAAAGTTCACCTGGATGGCCCGCCGCAGATAGAATGGGACTTGAAAGGTCTCCAGCATAAACTGCTGGATCACCTTGGGGTCCAGCCAGGTGGCACCCAAACGCACATCAATTTCAGAGGCTTCCAGATCACGGGGCTGGGCCTTGGTCAGAGCTTCCACGTTGGGGGTGAACTCTGGGTTGGTCTGGACGGCCAGCTGGGCAATCCGCAGCTTATTACGGACGTTGCCGGACAGGTATTCATCCGCGGTCTGCCAGCCTGCTTCCGGGTCGGTCACATCCTGCGAAGGGTCTTTGAAAATTACGCCCCGCAGGTCGGTGATGATGCTGTCATACTCTCCGGGTTTGCCCAGCAGCTCGGACATATAAGGCAGGTCCACCCGTCCTCGCTCTCCGATGGAGATGGCCAGCGCCTCGCTGGGAGTGGCAGCATGGCTGATGTTCCGTTCGGGCCGGATGGTCCGTTTCGTGAACATATCCGCCTTGCTTTTCAGCTTGCCGTTCTCGTCCAGGTTTTCCAGAGAACAGAGCAGGTAATAGGAAGAATCGTCCTCAAAGAGCCGCCCGTTTTTGCGGTCGTTCAGCAGGCCGTATTCTGCTGCAAACTTATCATAAGCCACATTGAGTTCGGACTGTTTTGCCTGGATGGCGTCATCCGGGCCGTCCTCCATCTGCAGGTCAATCAGCTCGTGGACGATTTGACGCAGTTCCACCATGCCCTTGACCCGTCCCTTGGCCGTGTCATTCAGCTCCAAGTGGGTCATGACCGAGTTCTCGCGGTAGTAAACCTCTCCATCTACCACCGTGTAGGAGAAGTTCTTCACGTTGGGGTCAGCGGGCAGGAAATCGCGGCCCGTCTCAGCCTCTCCCACATCCGGGGCGGTATGCTCGGCCTCCCGGTATTCGCCTTTCAGATGGGAAATGGCCTCCTTAAGCTGTTTGCCCAGGTCTGCACCTGCAATGGGCAGCACGGTGCTTTCCTCCCGGCCATACTGGGTGCTCTCGGTGGTCAGTTCTCCCAGGACCATTTCAGGATGGTCCACAAAATACTGGTTGATAGAGATGCCGCTCTCGGTCTGGCCCAGCTGTACCCAGTCGGGTTCCCGGTCGATGGGCCGGTCACGTTTTTGCAGGAAAATGATGTCGGACACCACATCGGTGCCGGCATTGGCGCGGAACGCATTGTTGGGCAGCCGGATGGCCCCCAGCAGGTCGGCCCTTTCGGCCAAATACTTGCGGGCGGTGGAATCCTTGGAATCCATCGTGTACCGGCTGGTGACAAAGGCCACCACGCCGCCCGGGCGAACCTGATCCAGCGCCTTGGCAAAGAAATAGTTGTGGATCGAAAATCCCAGCTTGTTATAGTCCCTGTCATTCACCCGATACTGGCCAAAGGGCACATTGCCGATGGCAAGATCGTAGAAGTCCTGCTGCTTGGTGGTCTCAAAGCCCGCCACCGTGATGTTGGCTTCCGGGTAGAGTTTTTGGGCGATACGCCCCGAGATGCTGTCCAGCTCCACGCCGTACAGGCGGCTGCCTTGCATAGACTCCGGCAGCATTCCGAAAAAGTTGCCCACGCCGCAGGAGGGTTCCAGGATGTTGCCGGTCTGGAAGCCCATCTTCTCCACTGCATCATAGATGGCATGAATGACGGTGGGGCTGGTGTAGTGGGCATTCAAGGTGCTGGCACGGGCAGCGGCGTATTCCTCGGGAGAGAGCAGTTCCTTCAGCTGGGTGTACTCCTTGGCCCAGCTGTCTTTGTCGGGGTCAAAAGCATCTGCCAGGCCGCCCCACCCGACGTATCGGGACAGGGTTTCCTGTTCTTCCGGGGTGGCATTTCGATTCTCAGCCTCCAGCGTTTGCAGGGTGCGGATAGCTTCCACGTTGCGGGCAAACTTCTGTTTGGGACCGCCCTCGCCCAGGTGGTTGTCGGAGATGTGGAAGTTCTGGGCGGGAGGCGCAGGCGCTTCTTGTTCGGGAGGCTCAATGGGCGGCTCGATGTGGAGTTTTTCGACCACCACATCGTAGGGAAGATTCGTTTCTTCTGCCGGGTAGGCTGCCACCGGTTCCGTCGCAAAGGTGGGCTGGGCGGTAAGCTGCGCCCTGCGGGTCTCGATCTGGCTCCAAAGTGCATCCTGCTGCTCATCGCTCAGATTCAGGTTTTCGGCCCAGCGGTAATCCAGTGCCACTACTTTAAGGGCGTCTGCATCCGCTGCGTGTTCGATGGATTTGCTCCAGTAGTCAAACTCCACCGCTCTGGCCAGCACATCCTCCAGCTTTTCCAGCTCCGGGCGGGACATCTTATTCCAGATATCGTCCTTCTGGCTCTGGATGGTAAAACCTTCGCCGTCATCGTGCTGGGATACGGTGTAGACCAGCGTGTCCGGCACCCCGTTGATCTTGCAGGACAGGTGATACTCCTTTTCCCGAGAGATCGCGGAATAGCTGCTGCTTTCTACCTGGATGTCGGTCACGTTCTCCGCCGTCAGAGGCTTCTCCGGTTTGGCCGGGGCCGTTTCCTCCGGCACATCAGCGGCGGGTTCTGCGGCTGCCTGCTCGGCATCCTCCACCACCTGCCGAATAAAGGGATCTTTGTCCAGCTTTTCAGAGTCCACCACCTGGCCGTTTACGATACCTCGATCAGCCAGTTTTTCGCGCAGTGTCTCCCCTTCTGTGCGAGGTTCATCGGCAGTTTCAGAGGGCACCTCCGGGGTATCTTGTTCTGCTTCGTCCAGATACTTGCCAGCGGCAATCAACACACCGATCCTTTTGGCCGCATCAGACCAGGAAAACCGCTGCTCCTGCCCATCGGGATAGGAGCGCAGCTGGATGCCGCGGGCATTGTACTCCAGGAAACCGTGGCTGCCATCCAGGAAAGTCTAGCTCTGCCCACCGATGCCGTACTCGTTTTTCAAAAACTCGGCCCGTTCTTTGGGGGTGTGATCTTTATCAAAATAAGCTGCAATCCGCTCTTTGCCCTGGGCAAAGCCGCTGCCGCTGGCCAGGGCCAGCGCAATATCCTCACCGGAAAAAGAAAAAGCGGAGACTTTTTCGGTCTCCGCTCGTCGGTCGATCTGTTCGATTTGCTCCGCCTCGGTGAGGAAGAAACTCAGTTGTTGATGAGTTCCGCCATCAGGATTTCCTCTGCCTGCGCCTTGCAGGTGTTCATCAGTCCCACCCATTTCATCGGGTCGCGGGCTTTCAGCTCCTCCGTCGCTCCCGCTTCCTTCGCCAGCTGGGGCATCATCTGTTCCAGCCGCTGGTGCGCCGTCTCGTCCACCTCCTGCAGGTGCGGGAACAGGCTCCCGGACAGCAGCAGCTGATTGTAAATCAGACGCCGGTGGGTTTTGAGATACGTCTGCCGCATCCGTCCGTACTTGCCCAGGGGCTTGGCCGGGGCCGGATCGAGGGCCAGGTCCGGGATCAGATAATCCCCGTTCTGAGAATAAGTTAAGCTGCTCATATTCTTGTCTCCCTTCTATATTTCTGCGCCGGGTGGTTGTCTTGATGGTCCTCTCGATCTGCCGCAGCACCTGACTGCAGCTTTCCGTGACTGCTGTGCCCAGGACGTTCGCGGCTGCCGGGGTACTGAAGGAATAGACCGCCTGGAAATCATCCCTGTCAAACCAGCCTTCCGGGTCGATGCCACACCGGGACAAAAGCAGCCAAGTGATACTTATGGCTCCAGCCGACTTGAATTCCATCTCAAGTCCAAGATCATCATACCCTTCCAGCAGGGAACCGTCAACAATGTCGCGGATATCCTGGGCATTGTTGTCCCAGTAGTCCTCCACCAGTTTGCCGGAGAGATCTGCAAGCTGCTGGGCGAAGTTGGGATTACTTACCCCATAGGTTTTCGCCAGCATCTCGGCCACCGGTTCCCGGAAGCTGTAATCCATTTGCCAGAGGTCCGGGTCCAGAGAGTTTCGGCGGGTGCCAGTGTCCGAAACATCGAACACATACCGCAGGTGCGGGGTGCCGCCGCTGTCATCCAACAGGGCGATGCCTTTGGAGCCGCGCCGGACAAACCGGTTCATCCGGTTGTTCCACACATCGTACTCAGCACAGGCGGTGGCGTCCGGGCGTTGGGCGTAAATCAGCAGCTGGTCGAAATACGGGTACTTGTACAGCCTTCCGGCCAGCGATAAAAAATCCGCCCACCGTTCCCAGTTTCCGGTCAGACGGCGGGCGGTATCGGACGCAAGCTGTGAATACAGCTCAGCTTTTGTGGGCATAGGAATTTCCTCCTTTCTGAAAATTCAAAAAAGAAAAGCGGAAAGCCAAAACGCTTTCCGCTGGATCATAAATATTCCTATTGACTTTCGTTGCGATTCTGCGTTTCACTTTTTTGCAGACACAATGCGGACCGCTGCAGCCATACCTCCATCTCCATACGTTGGATGTTGCATAAACTCATCTGATGCTTTACTCAGCTCCTGGTTACCTCTCACCGTATGAAGGATTTCAGCTTCCCATCCAAACAACCGCGCCATTGAGGTAGCTTCAACTCCCAAAATCGCATCCGCCACATGATTCCGGTAAGATTCCAGATGCTTTCCAATGATAAAACGCATAAGATCCAAACGCTTTTCCATACTCGTTATATTCGATGAAGCAGGCGCGGTTCGGTAGTCAATCAAAGGTTGCTGGACTACTCCAATCTGCAAATCCGGTTCGGTTTCCAGCATACTCAGGAAGAAGTCCCAGTCTTCAAATCCTGAGCGCATACTTTCATCATAACCACCGCACTTCTCCCAGTATTTGCGGCGCATTATATGAGTCGCAGCGCAGCAATTTTTGGAAAGGAATGCTTTTAATCCGCCCCCGCATGGGCGGACAACCGCATCCAATACCCCAAAAGTCTGCATCCATGACGATGCTGCAACCATAGATGAATCACCGTGGAGCAGCTGACTGACCTTTTCAATATAAGACGGCTCCAGCTTGTCATCACCGTCCAGCACCAAAACCAACGGTGTTTTTGTCTCGGCAATTCCGGCATTTCTGGCTGATGATACTCCTCCATTTGATTTCCGTATCAGTGTAATGGGGAGATGTTTAGAAAAAGTTGTTTCTACTTTCTTTAGGACTTCCAGTGACTCTTGATCCGTAGATCCATCGTCCACAAGGATTACCCTTGCGGGCGGTGTGGTCTGTTCGCACAAAGACCGAACAGCTTCCATAATCATAGTCCCTTGATTAAAACTTGTGACAACTGCCTCAACATCCTTGGCAATATTCCGCGAAGCCTCCATCTTGATACTCCTCCCACCGGCTTGCATTTTTAACCATTATATCGGAACCGATTTCCTTTGAAAATAGAAAAATGATAGGTTCTCATGCACTTTTCATCAACACCCGAAACAACTCTTATTCTCTATCCTGTGTCCTTTTTCGATGTACATTTTTAGGAGCAGGTGTAGTCTTACTGTCAGTCTCTTTCAATTCTTTCAGCACCGATTTTCTCAGCATCGGTTTCAGCGGGTGTTTCCACCGGGCAAAAGCCATATCTTTGGGGCCGGTGAAGCCCCCGTAGGCGTCCCGCTCATAGGCACGAACCCGGTCAAAGCCCAGGTCCTTCCGCAGCTGCTTCAGGATGCCCATAACCTCGGGGCTCTGGTTCACGGCATCCATCCGGGTGTAATCGTCCACCAGGTAGTTCTTGCCCTGCCGGACCTGGAGCAGGTCGGCAGCGCCGGGCGGATTCTCTCTCTGAACCCCAAAGGTCAGACGGGCCGCCGACAGGTCCTCGCTGTTATAGGGTTCAGAGCGCAGCTCCTGAAACCGGGCCACAGCCTGCTCATAGGTGTCGAAAAACTCAATGGGCGTATGGGGTTTGCTCCCTGCCGCTCCCGTCCAGGTGGCAAGGTCCGGGATGATATAGCACTGCCACTTGCTATTTGTTGCTTTTTCCTCTGACATAGGCCCTCCATATAAAACAAAAAGCGGGAACCAAACGGCCCCGCAAAATTGCTTGCAATATCGATTCAATCGTTGAAATAGAAAATTACCGCTCACCCAAATATTGAACAATCTGCCTGCTGTTCCACTGTAACGAGCGTGGAATATCATTTCTTTCGCTTAACACAGCCATTGTCCCCGGAACAATCTGTGAAATAAATTCTGGTTGTTTTAGATTCAGTGCTCCTATCAATTGCCCGATGAAGGAACGATACCTTACTACATCCACCGACCCAACATGGAATACTCCACACTTCTTTTCTGTTACAACCCACTGAATAAACTGTGCAATTTGCAAATCCGACACATGATTGCTGAAAAAATCTTCATACACACTCATCTGTCCAATCTGACACCCTTTTATTACTTCTTGGAGCCTAGGGTGTATCTGAGAAGTCGGCTCATATGTGCAAAATGGAGAAAATGACAGCAGAAGCAGCAAGGAAAAGAAAGGCCTGAAAAGAATCGGCTCTCTTATCATAGCGTGTAGAGATACGCCTGAAATCTTTCAAGCGACAAAAACAGCGCTCTATTACCTTCCGGCGCTTGTAAG
>ERZ1643246.1117-NODE-1117-length-30320-cov-7.535767_pt1 | contig 30320 bp, 26 predicted proteins | sample MGYA00579265_ERZ1643246 | MGnify/ENA primary metagenome ERZ1643246 (study PRJEB29033, sample SAMEA4952261) | chicken gut metagenome | biome: Broiler Chicken; feature: Gastrointestinal Tract; material: Caecum | place: Ireland | collected 2018 | study: Broiler...
CCCTTAAAGCTGATTATCCGCTCTTTGACCACCGTCTACGACCACGGCCGCTTTGACCCGGAGGACGACTTCCAGTTTATCGAAAACGCCGTCAGCGCCTTGGTGGCCTCCAACTTGGCCTACCATGAAAAGGAAAAGGACATTGGCAGCAAGACCGACGGGGAGGTGCTGTGGAGGCTGTTCCTGGGGGAGGGCATCGACACGGCAGCCTTCCAGCGGGACTTGGATAACAGTTCCATCCGCCTGGCGGGCACCCAGTTTGTCACGGGGTACCTGCACGTACACGGCCTGGACAACAGCAAGCAAAGCGCCTTTTTCACCAAGAGCTCCCTGTGGGCCCTGCTGAGCCAGCTGTTCCCCGAGGAGGGCAAAAGCGTACACCCCTTGGTGATTGACAAGAGCAACCTGGTGTTCCTGGCTGTGTTTGGCCAGGAGGAAGCCGCCTCCCAGTTCTGCGGGGAGCTTTCCCTGCGGCTGGAGGGGCTGGGCAAGCAGATTGAGAAGGACACCGGCTGGCACCTGGATTTTTTCCTCAGCGAGGCCATGCGCCTGGCGGAAAACGTGCAGGTGGGCTATCAGCAGTGCAAGGACCTGGCGCTGCGGGTGGTGAAGGACAGCGGAAAGTTCGTCTACACCACCCAGGATTTGCCGGCCTTCCAGCAGATTTACCGCTACACCATGGACCAGGAATTGCGCTTAGCCCAGCTGCTGCAATACGGCACCCAGGAGGAACTGCAGGCCTTTTTGGACGAGCTGTTCGAGCAGAACCTGCGCAAGCTGCAGCTCTCCGACGGGATGCAGAAAAGCTTCTTCACGGCGGTGCAGAACAGCGCCTTGCGCAGCCTCTCCCGCTTCCAGCTGGAGAAGGGCGCCATCCACCACGAGACGCTGAACTCCCCCCAAGAGCTGCGGGCCTATCTCTCCCAGCTTCAAGAGGCCACCCAGCGCTCTTTGGGCATCCAGGCACAGCAGGCCCAGGAGGAGAAAAAGCAGGCGGTGCTGGCCTTTATCAAGGAGCACTACGGCGAAGCCGATTTGATGATTTACCCCCTGTGCGAGGAACTGGGCTGCAGCGAGTCCTCGTTAAACCGGTTTATTCACGAGCAGCTGGGGCTCTCCTTCTCCGATTTGCTGGAAAAGACCCGGATGGAGGCGGCCTGCGCCTTGCTCCAGCGGGGCGGCTTAACCGTAAAGGCCATCGCGGAGCAGACAGGCTACGCCAGCGACGCCTCCTTCCGCCGGGCCTTTAAGCGGGTGATGGGCGTCTCCCCCAGCGACTACCTGCGCGCCCACCGGGCAGAAGGCAGCCCCCAGGAAAACCCATAAAAAAAGGAGGGCCGCTGGGCCCTCTTTCTTGTTGCGTCCACTTCCCCATCCCGCCGCGCCGTGCTATAATAGCAGGGAAAAAGCAAGAAACGGGGTGGCTGCCATGAGGCAGGGTAAAACAGCCACCGCCCGGCTGATTCAGCGGGCGCGGGGCTTTCGGTATTCGTTGGTGTGGGAAGGCATCGCCGTGGGGGCGGCGGCCGGGCTGGTGACAGTGCTGTTCCGGCTGCTGCTGTCCCAGGGGGACGCGCTGCGCCAGGCTTTGGGAGAACTACTCACCGGGCGGCCTTGGCTGCTGCCCCTGTGGCTCGTGGCGCTGCTGGTGCTGGCCGCTTTGGTGACGCTGCTGCTGCGGTGGGAGCCCCTTATCAGCGGCTCGGGCATCCCCCAGGTGGAGGGGGAGCTGCAGGGCCATCTCTCCCAGACCTGGTGGCGGGTGCTGCTGGCCAAGTTTGCGGGCGGGCTGCTGACCATTGGGGCGGGGCTCTCCCTGGGGCGGGAGGGGCCCTCCATCCAGCTGGGGGCCATGGCGGGGAAAGGCGTTTCCCGCCTGTGCCGCCGGGACGTGACCGAGGAGCGGATGCTGCTGACCTGCGGCGCCAGCGCCGGCCTCTCCGCGGCCTTTAACGCGCCCCTGGCGGGGGTGCTGTTCTCCCTGGAGGAGCTGCACAAGGACTTCTCCACCGACGTGCTGCTGTCCACCATGTCCGCCTCCATCACGGCGGATTTCATCTCCCGCACCCTCTTTGGGCTGGGGCCGGTATTCAGCTTTCCGGAGCTCTCCATGATGCCGCTGGCCCACTACTGGATGGTGCTGCTGCTGGGGGCCCTGCTGGGGCTGGTGGGGGTGTTTTACAACTTCTGCGTGGCCAAGGCCCAGGACTTGTACGCCAAAATCCCCTGGGCCTACGTGCGGGCGGTCCTCCCCTTTTTGCTGGCGGGGGTGCTGCTGGTGGTGTACCCGGCGGTGCTGGGCGGCGGCCACAACTTGGTGGAGGCCGTCTCCCAGGACCAGGCGCTTCAAGGGCTGCTGGTGCTGTTCGCGGTGAAGTTCCTCTTCTCCATGGCCAGCTTTGGCGCCGGGGTGCCCGGCGGCATCTTCCTGCCCCTGCTGGTGCTGGGGGCCGTGGTGGGCAGCTCCTTCAGCCAGGGCGCCCATCTGCTGGGCCTGGACACCGCTACGGGGAACTTCGTCATTTTGGGCATGGCGGGGCTGTTCGCGGCCATTGTGCGGGCGCCGGTGACGGGCATTGTGCTCATCAGCGAGATGACCGGCAGCTTCTCCCACCTGCTGACGCTGTCTCTCGTCTCCTTGGCGGCCTATGTGGTGGCGGATTTGCTCCACTCCCCGCCGGTGTACGACATGCTCCTGGCCCGGCTGCTGAAAAAGGGAAAGGCCTCCCCCGCCCCCTCCGGGGAAAAGCTGCTGCTGGAATCCCCGGTGAGCGTGGGCGCCCCCGCCTGCGGCAAGGCCATTCAGGAGCTGGCCTGGCCTGGACGCTCCTTGGTGGTGTCCATCAAGCGCCACGGGGAGGAGCTTCTCCCCCACGGCGGCACGGTGCTGGAGGCCGGCGACGTGGTGGTGCTGCTGTGCGACCAGCAGGAGCTGCCCCAAGTCCACGCGGCCCTGGAGCACCAGTGCAAAGGCAACTAAAGCAAGACGCAAAAAGCCCCCGGAACACGGCGCGCAGCCGCTTCCGGGGGCTTTTCAGTTTGTTATAGGAATCGGAAAAAGAAGAAATACAGCACCAGGGCAAAGACCAGCACCACCAGCAAAACCGCCGGGACAAACACGATCAGGGCGGCCAGGACCATGGCTAGGCGGTCCTTTTTTTCCAGGGGGGTCTTTTCAATGTCCTTTTCGAAGCGTTCCTCCGCCTCTTTGACATGGAGCACCCGGTTGAGCTTTTTTCGGAAAAACATAACCTCAGTCCTTCTGCTTTAGGGGGAAGTGGCAGGCCACATAGTGGTGGTTGCCCATATCCCGCCATTCGGGGACCTCGTTCTTGCACTTTTCCTGGCAATAGCGGCAGCGGGTGTGGAACTTGCAGCCGCTGGGCGGGTTCACCGGGCTGGGGATGTCGCCCTCCAGCAGGATGCGCTCCCGGCCGCCGTTGTCCTCCTCGGTGGTGGGGATGGCGGAGAGCAGCGCCTCGGTGTAGGGGTGGTAGGTGTGCTTGAACAGCTCCTCAGACTCGGAGAGCTCCACCATGTTGCCCAGGTACATCACGCAGATGCGGTCGCTGATGTACTTCACCACGCTGAGGTCGTGGGTGATGAACAGGTAAGTCAGGCCAGCCTTTTCACGCAGCTCGGAGAGCAGGTTCAAAATCTGGGACTGGATGGACACGTCCAGGGCGGAAACGGCCTCGTCGCACACCACGAACTTGGGGCTGAGGGCCAGGCTGCGGGCAATGCCGATGCGCTGGCGCTGGCCGCCGGAGAACTGGTGGGGATAGCGGTTGAACATATAGCTGGCCAGGCCGCAGTCCTCCATCACCTTCATGATGTACTCCTTCATGGCGGGGTCGCCCCGCTTGAAGATGCCGTGGGAGGTAAGGCCCTCGCCGATAATCTGTCCCACGGTCATGCGGGGGTTCAGGGAGGAATAGGGGTCCTGGAAAATCAGCTGCAAATCTTTGCGCAGCACGCGCATCTCCTCGTAGGAGAGCTTCTTCAAATCGATGGCCTTGCCATCTTTATAGTAGAGGATGTCGCCGTGGCTCTGGGGGTACAGCTGCAAAATGGTGCGGCCCAGCGTGGACTTGCCGCAGCCGGACTCGCCCACCAGGCCCAAAGTCTCCCCTTCGAAAATATCCAGGGAGATGCCGTCGTTGGCGCGGACATAGCGCTGCTTTTCCCGCAGCTTCGTCTTCTTCACGGGGAAGTACTGCTTCACGTCCCGCAGGCGCAGCAGCACCTTCTTCCCGTCCACCACTGGCTGGGCGCTGTCCTGGCTTTCCGCCTCGATGGTGTTCAGCTCCTTGTTCTCATTCTCCATGTTCTTTTCTCACCGCCTTTTCCGGATAAAAGCAACGTACCACATGGCCGGGCTCCACCTCGTGAAGGGTGGGCTCCGCCTCCTGGCACTTTTGGGTGCAGTATTTGCACCGGGGGGCAAACTTGCAGCCCTGGGGCAGATACAGCGGGTTGGGCACCGAGCCGGGGATGGCGTCCAGCTTCTCGCCCTTGGGGGTGTTCAGCTGGGGGATGGAAGTCATCAGCCCCTCGGTGTAGGGATGGGAATAGGTGCCGTCGTGGAAGATGGTACGGGCCGGAGCCTTTTCCACAATCTGCCCACAGTACATCACGGCCACCTCGTCGGCCATCTCGTGGATGACGCCCAGGTCGTGGGTGATGAACAGGATAGAGGTGCCCATCTCCCGCTTCAGGTCGTTCATCAGCTTAAGAATCTGGGCCTGGATGGTCACGTCCAGGGCGGTGGTGGGCTCGTCGGCGATGAGCAGCTTGGGCTTGCAGGCCAAAGCCATGGCAATCATCACGCGCTGGCGCATGCCGCCGGAAAGCTGGAACGGGTACTGCTTTGCCACCCGCTCGGGGTTGGGGATCTTCACATCGGCCAGCAGGCCAACGGCCTTTGCCCGGGCCTCTTTCTTGCTCATGTTCTGGTGGATTTGCAGTGTCTCGCCAATCTGGCGCTCCACGGTGAACACCGGGTTTAAGGAGGTCATGGGCTCCTGGAAGATGACGGAAATCTCGTTGCCGCGGATGTGGTACATCTCCTTCTCGGTGCAGTTGCGGATGTCCTTGCCGTCAAAGGTGATTTCGCCGCTCTCGATATAGCCGTTGCCGTCCAGCAGCTTGATGATGCTCATGGCGGAAACGCTCTTGCCAGAGCCGGACTCGCCCACAATGCCCAGAGTCTTGCCGGCGTCCAGGGAATAGGTCACGTCGTTTACAGCCTTGACGATGCCCTTTTTCGTTTTGAAATAGGTGTGAAGGTTCTTCACTTCCAGCAAACTCACAGGGCTCACCTCTCTTTCGATTTGGGGTCGATGGCGTCACGCAGGCCGTCGCCCACACAGTTGATGCTGATGGTGCAGATGCCCAGCGCCAAGGACGGGAACACCCACCGCCACCAATAGTTCTCGATAACCTGGCCGTTCTGGGCGCCGTTGAGCATGTTGCCCCATGTGGCGTTGGGCTCGCTGACACCGAAGCCGATGAAGGACAGGGAGGATTCCGTCAGCATGCAGGTGGCGAAATCCAGGGTGGCGTTGACGATAATCACCGTGATGATGTTGGGCAGGATGTGGCGGAAGATGATGCCGAACTCCTTGACGCCCAAAGCCTTGGCCGCGGTGACGAACTCCTGCTCGCGCTCGGCCAGCACGCTGCCGCGCACCAGGCGGGCGATGCCGGGCCAGGAGAGGAAGCCCAAGATGAACATAATCAAGATGATACGCTGCAGCTCGGAAATACTGTTGCCCAAAATACTGGACAGGATAATACAGAAGGGAAGGAAGGGAATGGAGGAGACAATCTCGGTCAAGCGCATCAGCAGGTTGTCCAGCTTGCCGCCCTTGTAGCCAGAGACGCCGCCCACAATCACACCGATGAAGGTGGAGATGATAACAGCGATAGCGCCCACGGTCATGGTCATGCGGCCGCCCACAATCAAACGGCGGAACACGTCGCGGCCAAAGCCGTCGGTGCCCATCAGGTAGCCATCCAGGCCCCAGCCCTTCACCTGGCCATCCTCGGTGATGGCGTAGCTGCTGTAGTAGCCGGAGGACACGGAAGCCACGGTGCCGTTAAAGTTGGGGACCTTGGTCTGGCCGAAGTTGTTGTCGCCCCAGGTGACCACGGAGCCGTCATCCAAAATAACGGTGTAATGATAGCGGCCCGCGGAAATGGCGGTGACATGGCCCTGGATTTCCTCAGGAAGGTTCAAGGTGCCCTTGACGTTGTTGCCCCACACGTGGACCTGGCCATCGTTGGTCAGGGCGGCGGCGCTTTCGTCGGTGAGGGCGATGTCCACCACGTTGCCCTGGATCTCCTCGGGGATGTTGGTGAACACAGAGGTGGTGGTGGAAAGGGGCACCACTTCCCCATCGTTGGTCAGCGCCATAACGATGTTGGTGTTGTCGTCAAACTTGGCGATGTTGCCCTGCACCTCGCTGGGGACGCTGACGTTGAGCAGGTAGGCGCTGCCCCAGTTGTAGAGGCGGCCGCTCTCCGTCAGGGCCAGGGAAATCTGGTAGCCGGCGGAAATCTGCTTGATGGGCTGGGGAGAAGCCTGAAGCTCCACGGGCAGGATATTCAAGCCCATGCGGTCGTTGCCCCAGGTGAACAGCTGGCCTTCCTCGTTGACAGCCAGGACGTGGTCCAGGCCGGCGGAGATTTGGGTCAGCTTGCCCATCTCCGAGGAGGAGGGGATGTTCTTTAGCTTTTCCGTGGGGAAGGTGCCCCACTCGTACACGTTGCCGTCCTTATCAATGCCCACGGAGAAGGTGCTGCCAGAGGACACCATCTGGGCGTTGCCCTGGAGCTGGGAAGGGACGCTGAGCATCCCGAAACCAGGGGCCACGTTGGACTGGGTCACGTCCTGGTAAGACAGCTGGATGGGATAGAAGAAGGGCAGGATGATACAGCACAGGAAAATAATCAAAAACAGGATGAGGCCCGTCATGGCCACCTTATCATGCACAAAGCTCTGCAGCACCATGCGGGCAGGGCTTTGCATCAATTCCTCTTCTTCCTGGGGAAGGCCGCCTAGCACCATGCGCTGGGCAGCGGCGGCAGCGGTGGACTTCCGCTTGCCAAATAAACCTTTCTTTGCCATTGGGTGACCTCCTCTCAGTTTTCTAGCCGGACGCGCGGGTCCACGATGGTGTAGGCGATGTCCATGATGACGTTGCCCGCCAGGGACAGCACCACGTAGAACATCTGCATGGTCAGCACCACGGAGAAGTCACGCTGCATCAGGCCGTTGATAAGGGTCTGGCCAAGGCCGGGCCACAGGAACACGTTTTCGATGACGATGGAGCCGCCAAACAGGGAAACCACCCAGGCGGTGGCGATGGTGACCACGGGAATCAAGGCGTTGCGGAAGGCGTGGACATAGATGACCACCTTTTCCCGCAGGCCCTTGGACCGGGCGGTCTTGATGTAATCCATGCGCAGCACGTCAATCATGGCGGCGCGGACATACCGGGTGATGCTGCCAATGCCCGAGATGGACATGACGATAACAGGCAGCGCCATGTGCCACAAGGTGTCCAGGGCCATTTGGAAGCTGTTGCCCTCAAAGCCCGCTGTGCGCACGCCGCTGATGGGGAAGATGGGAATCTTCACCGCGAAGGCGAAAATGGCCAGCAAGGCGATGATAAAGCTGGGAAGGCTGTAGCCCACAATGGTGACCACCTGCACCGCCTTGTCAAACACGGTGTTGCGGCGCACGGCGGTGGCGATGCCCAGCGGCACGGCGATGAGGAAGGTGACCAGCATGGACACCAGGTTGAGCATCACGGTGTTGAGCATGGGCGTGCCGATCATGTTGATAACGTCGGTCTTATACTGGGTGGAGTAACCGAAGTTACCGGTGAGCATATTGGTAATCCAGCGGATGTACTGCACGTACAAAGGGCTGTTCAGCCCCAGGCTTTCCCGCGTCTGCTCGTAGAGGCGCTGGTACGCATCGGGCTTCATGTTCGCTTTAGCGTCGCCCAGCATCATGGTGACCGGGTCGCCAGGCATGATTTTATAAATAAAGAACATCAAGATGGAAATAATGAAGAAAACGAAGATGATATAGATGAATCTCTTCAGCAGATATCTGCCTTTTCCCACTTGTATCCCCCCATTTCAAAAATTAGGTTTGTTTAGAAAGAACCGGCGAACCCCCAGACGGGGCCCGCCGGACTCTCAAAAGCTCATCATTTTGAAACCCACAGGTTAAAAATTACTCGGTGACCCAAGCGTCCAGAACAGCGTTCTGCCAGCCCCAGGTAGCGGTGTTATCCCAACCCTGCACGCGGGTGGAGATGAAATCGTAGTACTGGTCGGAGTACAGGGGCACATTGGGCAGCTTCTCGTTCCAAACCTTGATGAAGTTCTGCCAAGCGGACAGCCAGCCATCGTGGTCGTCGTAGGGGATGCTCTTCAGAGGCATAACGGCGTCGTTGAGCTCCTGGTCGGCAATCCAGTTGGTGTTGTAGTTGCCCATCCAAGCCTCGTCGTTGGAGAAATAGTACCAGGGGGAGTTGGCAGTGGCGAAGCCAGTGGCCAGGTTGTACATGTTGTACTGCGTATCCGTAGCATGCAACATGGCGTTCTGCAGGGTGGCGAAGTCGGTAGTGGTGGGCTGCAGCTCCATGCCGGCGGCTTTCATGTTCTCGGGCAGCATGGTAGCCAGCAGCTCAGAAACAGGGTTGCCCTCGGAATTGCACCAGGTGATGGTCAGGGGCTTCAGCTCGCCGTTAACATCCTTGTAGCGGACGCCGGAGCCGGAGTAGGGAGTGCCGTCGGCATTGAGGGTCCAGCCATCCTCTTCCAGCAGAGCGATAGCGGCCTCCACGTTCATGTCATAGGTGTTCAGGTTCTCGTTAATCCAGTCAACGGACTCCTGATACTCCCACTGGGCCAGGCCGTAGAAGGAGTGCACCACGGAGCCGTAACCGCCGGTGTACTGACGGGCGAACTCGTTGCGGTCCAGGCAGTAAGCGATGGCCTGGCGGACCTTCTCAGAGTCGGTGGGGAACACGCTGCAGTCGAACTGCAGCTGGCCGTAGCCGTTGCGCATGTAAGAAACCTGGTTGGCAGCGCCCTCTTCCACCAGGTCCAGGCCGGCGTTGATGGTGTCGCCGCCGCTGGCGCTGTACAGCACGTCCACAGTGCCGGCTTCCAGCTCGTTCATCATGGTGTCGGAAGACACGGTCTTGATGACCAAAGTCTCGATGGAGGGCTTTACGCCGCGGTAGTCGCCCACGAACTCGGGGTTGGCCTTCAGGGTAGCCTGCTGGCCGGCCTCATCGAAGCTATCGAACAGGTAGGGGCCGCAGGTGACCTTGGGATTGTACCGGTAGCCGGTCTCGGTGTTGTTGATGGTCTCCTTCAGCAGGTCAGCGGTGAAGTCGCCGGTAATCTGGGCGCCGTTCTCGGTATCCACCACATCGCAGTCGGGGGCAATCACAGCCAGGGGCCGGGGCCGCAGGGAGGCGTAGGTGATGTCATAGTGGTAGGGAAGCTCCTCGGCCTTCACGGTGAGGGAGTAGGTCATGTCGTCCACCAGATGGACACCGGCAAAGGTGTCGGCGGTGCCGGCCAGCCACTCATCGTAACCCACGTAGGAATAGCCGCCGTTGCAGGGATACGCACTGTCCATCTCCTTCATCTCGTTGCTGTTCTCCAGCAAAATGGCGAAGACGTAGTCCTTGGCGGTGATGGGGGTGCCATCGCTCCAAACCAGGCCGTCGTTGATGCTGACGGTGTAGGTCTTGGTGCCGTCCTCGTTCTCAGTCTCCTCGTGGGAGGCCACCACGGTGGGGTTGTACTCAAACTCACCCTCTTTGGTATACACCACGGTGTCATAGCCGCCGTGGATCAGGTCATACATCTTGTAGTTGGTCTCAGAGCTGGAGAACCCAGTATCGTAAAACTCGTTGATGACCTGGGTGACGGAGCCGATGACCAGCTGGCCGGTAGGCTCAGTGGGCTTTTCGCCGGTCTGGCCAGCTTCGGCATCAGAGCTCGTGGAGCTCTGAGACTCAGAGGTGCTCACCTCTGAGGAGGAACCCTGGTCGTTGTTGGTAACAGGCTGCTGTCCGCAGGCGGCCACCGACAAAGCCAGGAGCCCTGCCAGCAGCAGGGACGCAATCTTCTTGGTTTTCATCGCTGTTTTCCTTCTTTCCTCACGTTTGTGATTATTTGGTCTTGGCAGAACAAGAAAGCCCACACCTTCTTGCAGGATAGGACCGTCCTTCCTTCCAGGACACATATGCGAAAGCCTGTTTATTGTAGCAAATATCCGATAAAAGGTCAAGTGGTTTTGCAATATTGCTCGAAGAAAAATGCAAACAGGGTCATTTCGGCTTACTCTGCCATCAGGGTTTCCATCTCGCCGATGAGGCTTTCAAACAGCTGCAGGGCGTCCCGCACCGGGGCGGGGGTGCTCATGTCCACGCCAGCGCCTTTCAGCAAGGACACGGGGTCGGTGGAGCAGCCGCCGGAGAGGAAGCCCAGGTAATCCTGCACCGCGGGGGCGCCCTCTTTTAAGATGCGCTGGGACAGGGCGATTGCCGCGGAAAAGCCGGTGGCGTACTGATACACATAGAAGTTCATATAGAAGTGAGGGATGCGGGCCCACTCCAAGGCTATCTCTGGGTCAAGGACAACATCCTCGCCGTAGTACTCGCGGTTCAGGTCGCCGTACTTCTGGCACAGGCTCTCGGCGGTGAGGGGCATGCCCTGCTGCACCTGCTGGCTGCACCACAGCTCGAACTCGGCGAACATGGTCTGGCGGTAAAGGGTGGTGCGGAACTGCTCCAGGAAGTAGTTGATAAGGTAGGCGCGCTCCTTCTTGCCGGTGGTCTTGCCCAGCAGGTGCTGCATCAACAGGGACTCGTTGCAGGTGGAGGCCACCTCCGCCACAAAGATGACGTAGTCAAAGTAGGTGATGGACTGGTTCTTGGCGGAGAGGTAGGAGTGGAGGGCGTGGCCCATCTCGTGGACCAAGGTGAACACGTCGTTTAAGGTGTCGGTGTAGTTTAAGAGCACAAAGGGATGGCAGCTGTACTGGCCGGAGGAGTAGGCCCCGGAGCGCTTGCCCTGGTTCTCGTAGACGTCGATCCAGCGGTTTTCAAAGCCCTCTTTCAGCATGGCGAGGTAGTCTTCCCCCAGGGGGGCCAAAGCATCCAGGGCCATCTCCTTGGCCTTTTCAAAGGGGATTGTCTCGTCCTGGTCCGGCACCATGGGGGCGTAGATGTCATAGTAGTGGAGCTCGTCCACGCCCAGCAGCTTCTTGCGCAGGCGCATATAGCGGTGCATCACCGGGAAGCTCTCCCGCACGGCGGCGATGAGGTTGTGGTAGATTTCCACGGGCACCTCGGTCTTGTCTAAGGCGGCGGCCAAGGCGGAGGGGTACTTGCGGGCGTCGGCGAAGAACTGCAGCTGCTTCATCTGGCCGTCCAAAGCGGCGGCGAAGGTGTTCTTAAAGCTGTCGAAACCCTTGTAGTAGCTCTCGAAGGCGGACTTGCGCAGCACCCTGTCGCTGCCCTGCATCATGGGGATGAAGGTGCCGTGGGTGACGGGATGCTTGCGGCCGTCCTTGTCCACGGCGTCGGCGAAGGTCAAGTCGGCGTCGTGGAGGTTCTTGTAGATGTCGCTGGGGGACTGGCTCACCTTCCCGGCGGAGGCCAGCAGCGCCTCCTCCTTGGGGGAGAGGGTGTGCTCCTTCTGCCGGCGGATGCGGGTGAGGGCCAGGCGGTAGTGCTCCAGGCCGGGCTCCTCCTGGTAGAAGCGCTCCATGGTCTCGTCGCTGATGTCCAGGATTTCCGGGGTGGCGAAGGCCGTGGCCTCGTCCGCCTGGATGAGCAGGTTCATCATCTGGCCGCTCATCTTCTGGGCCTTGGAATCCCGGGTGTCCTGGTCCCGCAGGTACATGGCGTAGCTGGCAAAGGGCTCGCCCACGCGGGTGAACTCATCCTCCAGCTGGAGGAATTTCAGCAGCCCCTGGGCGCTCTGGCCCAAGGTGCCCTGGCAGGCCCGCAGGCCGTCGATGGCCGCCTGGACTTTGGGGATGTCCGCCTCCCAGGCCTCATCGCTGGGGTACAAATCGGTGGTAGCCCAAGTGTACTGGGGGTCCAGCTCACTGCGGGCGGGGATTTTCTGTTCGCTCATATAAAAGTACTCTCCTTTCTTCCATACAGCAATCATACTACAGTTGGCACTATGGCACAGTATAGCACAGCCGGGGCCCCAGGGGAAGCCCTAGGAGAAATTTTCCGCACGGAAAAAAAGGGCCCCGCGAAACCGCAGCAGCCCTTTTGGGACCAGTATCGTATCACACTAGTATCTCCAGTATTATTTATTTGTATAGAATACCAGCCTTTTTCTCGTTTTTTAGCCGGTAATCAAAGGCCAGGGCTCGAAACAGCGCTCCCGCAGCTCCTCCATGGCCCGCTGGGGGTCTGTCTCCCCGCTGAGCCACAAGGTGTAGCGATACTCCCCAAAGCCGGAGAGGTCCATTTTGAAGTTGGTCTCCCAGGTGTTGTTCATCACCCAGGAGTACACCGGGCGGCGGTTGTTCTCCTCCCGGTTGTCGCACAGGCGGATGGGATGGTGGGCTATCCCCCAAAGTAGAACAGGGGCACATCGTACGAGGCGATAAGGGCGCTGCCCTGGGGGCACACGTACGCCAGGCCGTCGTCGGACATGGAGTACTCCATGCAGGTGCCGGGCAGCTGGTGTTGTAATAGCGGAGGATATCCCCCTTCTCCGCGGCGGCCCGGCCCAGCAGCTGGGAGGCAGCCTCGTGGGCCTTGGAGGCGTAGCTGCTCTTGCGGGCGTCCAGGTTGAGCACCATGGTGTCGTAGGGGTTGGTGATGGTGGAGGAGTGGCCCCAGGTGTGCTCGGCGTAAAGCAGAAGGTTGTCCTCGGCGGCGCGGCAGAGGGCCGGGCTCTTCTCCCCCAGCTGGGGTTCCAATCGGCGGGCCAGTGCGTAGCGGCGCTGGGCCTCCCGGCGGCGGTGGAGCACCTGGCTGTCCACCAGGTCGCAGAAGTTGAGATAGGTGGCGGAGAAGCCCACCCGGCCGGCCTTCATGTGCTCAAAGAGGGCCTGGGCCTCTTGGGGCGTGGCCTCCTCCAGGAATTCCTCCACGCAGAACCAGGTCTCGCAGTTCCAGCGGAAGTTCTGGTTCTCCGGGTGGGAGAGCAGCTCCAGCACGGTGTGGATGTAGTTCACCTGGCCCTGGAGCAGGACTTGACCCAGGACAGGGTCTTTGGCATGATGACGGTGCGCTCTTTGGGGGACTTCTTCGTGCCGGAGAAGGTGGCCCAGGCCCGGCAGGCCATCCAAAAGGGAAAGCGGGTGCTGGTCTACGGCGTGGGGGCCACCCTCCTTGCGCCGGGGGATGTGCTGGTGTACGCGGACATCACCCGGTGGGAATTGCAGCTGCGGTTCCGCCGGGGGGCGGACAACTGGCGAACCGCCCGGAAAAACCTGCCCAAGCTCAGCAAGGTGAAGCGGGGCTATTTTGCGGAGTGGCGCTGGGGGGACAAGGTGAAAAAAGCCTGCCTGTCCCGGATGGACTTCTACCTGGACACCACCACCCAGGGCAGCCCGGCCCTGGTGGCGGGGGCGGACTACCGGACCGCTTTAGAGGAGCTGGCCCACCGGCCCTTCCGCATGGCGCCCTACTACGACCCCGGCGTGTGGGGGGGCGACTGGATGAAGAACACCTTTCAGCTGCCGGAAAACGGCAGCAACTACGCCTGGAGCTTTGACGGCGTCCCCGAGGAGAACAGCCTGCTGCTGGGCTTTGGCCCGGTGGTGGTGGAGACCCCCGCGGTGAACCTGGTGTTCTCCCAGCCCAGGGCGCTGCTGGGGGAGCGGGTCCACGCCCGCTTTGGCACGGAGTTCCCCATCCGCTTTGACATGCTGGACACCATCCACGGGCAGAACCTGTCTTTGCAGGTGCACCCTTTGACGGAGTACATCCAAGAGGCCTTTAACATGCGCTACACCCAGGACGAGAGCTACTACATCCTGGACACAGAGGGCGAGGAGGCCGCCGTGTGGCTGGGGCTGAGAACCGGCATCGACCCCGCCGCCATGGAGCGGGATTTGCGCCTGGCCCAGGAGGGGGTGGCGCCTTTCGACGCCGCCCGGTACGTCAACCGCTTCCCGGTGAAGAAGCACGACCACGTGCTCATCCCCGCCGGGACGGTCCACGGCTCTGGGGCGGGCACCATGGTGCTGGAGATAAGCGCCACGCCCTACATCTTCACCTTTAAGCTGTGGGACTGGGGCCGGGTGGATTTGGACGGCAAGCCCCGGCCCATCCACCTGGACCACGGCGTGAAAAACATCCAGTGGGACAGGGACACGGCCTTCTGCCAGGAGCACCTGCTCCACCAGGAGGAAGTGGTCTGCCAGGGGCCGGAGGGCAGCGTCACCCGCACGGGCCTGGCGGAGCGGGAATTTATCGACACCTTCCGGCTGGCCACCGCCTCGGCGCTGGAGGTGCCCCGGGACGGCAGCGTCCACGTGCTGAACCTGGTGGAGGGCGAGGAGGCCCGCATCACCAGCCCCACGGGGAGCTTCCAGCCCTTTACCGTCCACTACGCCCAGACCTTCATCCTGCCGGAGGGGGCCGGGGGCTACCGGGTGGGATCCCCCCAGGGCGCGCCCATCCGCGTGATTCTGGCCCGGGTGCGGGGGTGAGCCATCCTTCCGCGGGCCGCGCCGCAATTTGGGATTGACAGCCTATCCAAAAAGTATGTAAAATAAAGGGGAACTTTGGTCCGCACATCATTTTTAGAAGGAGGCAGACACGCGCTGCGTGCCAACTACGACTATGAAATACGATTTTACCAGCATCATCGACCGGCACGGGAAAGACGCCATCGCCGTGGACGGGCTTGTCCCCGGCGGGCACGGCCCCCAGCCCCCCAAAGAGGGCTTTGACATCATCCCCATGTGGGTAGCGGACATGAACTTCCCCACGGTGCCCACCATCACCCAGGCCATTGCCCAGCGCATTCAGCATCCTTTCTTCGGCTACTTTGCCACCAGCGACGATTACTACAACGCCATCATCCACTGGCAGGAGCAGCGCAACGGCGTCACCGGCCTGACCAAAGAGTGCATCGGCTATGAAAACGGCGTGCTGGGCGGCGTTATCAGCGCCCTGAACGTGCTGTGCTCCAAAGGCGACAACGTGCTGCTCCACTCCCCCACCTACATCGGCTTTACCGGCTGCCTGACCAACAACGGCTACCACATTGTCCACAGCCCCCTGGTCAAGGATGAGGCGGGCATCTACCGCATGGACTTTGCGGACATGGAGAAGAAGATCGTGGAGAACAACATCCACGCCACGGTGTTCTGCTCCCCCCCACACCCCCTGCGGCCGGGTGTGGGAGCGCTGGGAGCTGGAAAAGGCCATGGAGCTGTTTCAAAAGCACGACGTCATGGTCGTCTGCGACGAGATTTGGTCCGACATCATTCTGGAGGGCCACAAGCACATTCCCATGCAGTCCATCTCCGAAGACGCCCGCCAGCGCACCGTGGCCCTGTACGCCCCCTCTAAGACCTTCAACCTGGCGGGGCTTATCGGCAGCTACCACATCATCTACAACAAGGCGCTGCGGGACAGGGTGGACAAGGAGAGCTCCCTCTCCCACTACAACTCCATGAACGTGCTGTCCATGCACGCCCTCATTGGCGCCTACACCCAGGAGGGCAGCGACTGGGTGGACGAGCTGCGCCAGACCATCACCGGCAACGTGGACTACGCCTGCGGCTTTATCGCCCAGCACTTCCCCGGCGTGAAGGTGCAGAAGCCCCAGGGCACCTACATGCTGTTCCTGGACTGCACCGAGTGGTGCGAAGCCCACGGCAAGACCATCGACCAGGTGCAGCAGGCCGGCTGGGACGTGGGCGTGGCCTGGCAGGACGGCCGCGCTTTCCACGGGCCCTGCCACATCCGCATGAACCTGGCCCTGCCCCTCTCCCGGGTGCAGGAGGCCTTCGACCGGCTGCAAAAGTACGTGTTCGTGGACTGAGCGAATCTACCATAACAAAAAAGAGCCAAGTCTTCCCATTGCGGGGAGCCTTGGCTCTTCTTGTTTTTATCGGATTTAGAAGGAGACTTGGAGCTCCTGGCCGTTTTCCACGGTGACCACCTGCTCCTGGTCCCCCAGCACCACGCGGTAGGTCTGGCTCTGGGGCATGCCGGGGTAGGAGCCCTGGCGGGCGCCGATGGTCAGCACCCGGGCGCTGTCGTCCCAGGTGAGGGGCGTCTCGGTGTAAGCGCCCTGCTCATAGCGGTAGGAGTCGCCCTCGTCGTCGTAGAGGGTGAAGCTGCCGTCCTGGCCGGGGTACACCCGCAAGGTCAAAGCGGGATGGGGCTCCGCGCCGGGGTACGGGGAGGCAGGGCCCAAAGGCAGAATGGTGCCCGCCTTGACGAACAAGGGCAGCTTGTCCAGGGGGGCGTCAGCCTCCACAGTGCGGCCGCCCTGGTAAAAGGCGCCGGTCCAGAAATCGTACCAGCCGCAGCCCGCGGGCAGGTAGACGGTGCGGGTTTTGGCCACGCCCTCCAGAGGCTGGGAGTCCACGTCGTAGTACATGGGCTGGGTGACGGGGCACACCAGCAGGCCCGGGCCAAAGAGGAACTGGCTGTCCTCCTGCAGGCAGGCGGGGTCGTTGGGGAAGGCCAGGCCCAGGGGCGTTAAGAAGGTGCCGCTGTGGAGTGTCACATTCCCGGCCAAGGAGTAGATGTAGGGCACCAGCGAGGCCCGCAGCCGGATGAACTTTGCGATGGCGTCGTAGAAGGGCGTGCCCTCCTCCCCAAAGCGCCAAATCTCCCGGGGAGTGTCGGTGCCGTGGGAGCGCATCATGGGCATAAAGGTGCCCAGCTCCAGCCAGCGGGTGTACAGCTCCCGGTAGCCCAAATCCTCGCCGCGCTGGGGATAGTCGCCGCAGCGGAACCAATCCTGGCCCGGGGCCACGAAGAACCCGCCGATGTCAAAGGTCCAGTAGGGCTCGCCAGAGGCGGAGAAGTTCAGCCCCTCGGGGACCTGGCGGCGCAGGGTCTCCCAGCTGGAGCCGATGTCCCCGGACCAGGTGACGGTGGCGTAGCGGTGCTGGCCGGCGAAGGAGGAGCGGGTCAGGTTGACCACGCGCTTCTCCCCGGTGGTGGCACGCTGGCCCTCGTAAATGCCACGGGAGTGGTGGAAGGAATAGGCGGTCCACTCGCCGCCGTCCAGGTATTTCTTGGCGGCCTGGGTGTTAATCATGGCCCGCTCGTGGGGCTCGGGGCGCAGGGCAAAGCCGCCCCAGTCGGCCTCGAAGGGCTCGGTGCAATCGCACCACCAGGCGTCCACGCCGTGCTGGAAGATGCCCTCCTTGGCCTGCTTCCAGTAGAGGTCCCGGGCCTTTTTGGAGAAAGCGTTATAGGTGGAGCGGTTGCCCAGCATGTGGCCCTCCTCCAGCATCTCCCGCTGGTTATCGCCCATACCGTTCATGTTGGGCCAGATGGACACCATCAGCGGCGCGCCCAGCTGGTGGAGCCGCTCCATCATGGCGTCGGGGTCGGGATAGCGGGCGGGGTCAAAGGACTTCTGCCCCCACTGGCCCGGCTCCCAAGACTGCCAGTCCTGGATGATAAAGCTGAGGGGGATGTCCCGCCGGCGGTACTCCTCCACCGTGTCGATGAGCTCTTGGGCGGATTTATAAAATTCCTTGGACTGGCCGTAGCCATAGGCCCACTTGGGCAGCAGCGGCGCTGTGCCGGTGAGCTTGCGGTAGGCGGCCAGCACCCCGGCGTACTCCGGGGCGGCCAGGAAGTAGTAGTCCAGCTCGTCCACAATGTCCATCCACACGTACGAGCCGTAGCCGTCGTCCTGGAAGGTCATCAAAGAGCGGCAGTCAAACAGGAAGCCGTAGCCCTTGGTGGACACAAAGCTGGGCACACAGGCCTTCATGTTCTGCTGGTAGAGCTGGCGGCTCTTGCCCCGGAGGTTGCCGTAGCCCTCCTCGTGGGAGCCGAAGCCGTAGAGGCCCTCGTCCCCAAAGACGAACTCCACCTTGGCGTGGTAGGCCATGCGGTCCTCCACGGTCTCATAGTCGCCGCCGGTGATTTTCACCCCGTCGGCGGTGTGGCGCTCCACCAGCTCCCCGTCCTGGGAGAAGATGTTGCGGGTCACCTGGGTTTCCACCAGGTGGCGGCCGCCGGTGCGGGGCTCCCGCACCAGGACTTCCCCGGTGGGGGCCAGGTAGGTCAAGGCGCCGGTGGCCAAATCCACCCGGATGGAGCAGGCCTTCAGCTTTAGGGTGACGGCGCCCGCCTCATCCACCACCTGATAGCAGGGGCAGGGGGATTTGTCCAGCACCACGGGGGTGTGGTTCTCCGTCTCGGGCTGGGGCAAAAAGTGGTCACGCCCGGTCTGGGTGACGCGGACGGCGTTCTCGTTTACCGGGTACAGCCGCAGCAGGCCCTGGGGCCCCTGCAAGACCAGCGCCGGGTCTTTCTGGATGACTTGATACATAGGGTACAGCTCCTCTCTGTTGACAGGCCCGCGCCTGCCGTGTACAATAGCTACTATAGCGCTTTTTCCGCGAAATTTCTTCCATTCCATGGGCATTTTTTAACACTTTACACGCAAAAGAGGGATTTGCATGCTCTTACGGGAACAGTATCAGGAGCACTCCGAGCGGGACTACCTCTCGGTGCCCCTGGCCACCTATCACTTCGAGCAGGTCACCATCCCCCTGCACTGGCACCGGGAGGTGGAACTCATCCTCCCCCAGGAGGCCGGGGAGCTGGAGCTGGAGGGCCAGCTGCACCCCTATGGGCCCCAGGAGCTGCTGTGCGTCAACCAGGGGGTGCTCCACCGCACCTGGGCGCCCATCCCCCTGGCGGACCTGCTGGTGGTGGACCTGGACTCGCTGCTCTCCCCCCTGCTGCGGCAGGACGGTGGCTCCTTCCTCACCCGGCTGGCGGAGGGGAGCTTGGCGTTCCCTCTGGGCGTAGCGCGGGACACCCCGGCCTATGGGGAACTGGCGGCGTCCTTCCGGGCCTGCGTGGGTTTGGTGCGGGAGAAGCCCCCCGGCTGGGAGCTTCCCGTACAGCTGGAGCTGCTGAAGCTTTTAGAAACCTACCACAGCCACGGCCTGCTGGTGGAGCGGGGCCCCCGGGCCAGCGAGCCCCACACCCAGGCGGTGAAGGAGAGCATCGCCTACATGCGCCGCAACCTGGACCAGGAGCTCTCCTTAGAGCGGCTGGCGGACCAGGCGGCCCTCTCCCCTTCCCACTACATCCGGGTGTTCCGCCGCTACACCGGGCAGACGCCCTTCGCCTTTTTAAGCGACCTGCGCCTGCGGGAGGCCGCCCACTGCCTGGAGCAGGGCATGACGGTGAGCGAGACGGCCCTCCACGTGGGGCTGGGGAATTTGAGCTACTTTATCCGGCTGTTCCGCCAGCGCTATGGACAAACGCCCAAGCAGTATCAGCTGGGGCTTACTTCCCGCAAAAAATGACGCAACTTTTGGGATAATTTTACAAAACGGCCATCTTTCCTCTTGCACAACTGACAAAAACAAGGTATAATAGTTTCCATAATTTTCTATGTTGTCATATCCGGGAGGAGGCAAGCCATTGAACGGCACTTTCAAAGCAGTAGAGCGGTGGCAATCCCACCAGCTGCGCTGCCCCAAGGATCTGGATGAACTGCTGCGGGGCTTCCGGCCCCTGTTTGCTTATCACGACCATCTGCTGGAGGGCCGGGAAATTCCCCTTGCCACTGTAGAGGAGTTCTTTAAAACCGGGGCGGTTTCCCAGTTTTCCGGCGACCCCAAAGATTTAATGCTGCTCCAGGGGCAAAGGAATTGCTACGAATACCTGCGGGAGCGGGTGCTGGCCCGGGACGACCTGGAGACCTCCCTGGTGCTGGAGGTGCACCGCATCCTCACCAGCGGCACCTACACCGAGCCCTTCTACTTAGTCAACGGCGAGCGCCCCGGGGAGCTGAAAAAGCGGGATTACGTCACGGCGGTAAACGCGGTGGGCGCCGCCGCCCGGGATGTGGGCCGGGAACTGGACCACCTGGTGGAGGAAGTCAGCGGCTACTGCGGCTCCGAGCTGCTGCGGGTGGCGGCCTATTTCCACTGCCGCTTTGAGAACATCCACCCCTTTGCCGCGGGCAACGGCGCCACCGGCCGCACCATGATGAATTATTTCCTGATGATTCGCGACCACCCGCCTGTGGTGTTTTTCGCCGAGGACAAGGAGGAATACCTCCAGTGTTTGACCACCTATGACCAGCAGCGGGACCCTCGCCCCCTGGCGGCCTTTTTGGAGAAAGAGCTGGCCAAGACCTGGGCGGAGTGAGCCCCGCTGGAGAAAGGAAGGAAACTATGGTTTTCATCTGCTACCCCAAGTGCTCCACCTGCAAAAAAGCCCAGGCCTGGCTGAAGGCCCAGGGCCTGGACTGTGAAGTGCGGGACATTCAAAAAGACAACCCCACCTTGGAGGAGCTGCGCCAGTGGCACCGCCAAAGCGGCCTGCCCCTGAAAAAGTTCTTCAACACCAGCGGCCAGCAGTACCGGGCCCTGGGGCTGAAGGACAAGCTTCCCGCCATGACAGAGGAGGAACAGCTGGCCCTGCTGGCCACCGACGGCATGCTGGTCAAGCGGCCCATCCTCCTGGCAGGGGAGCAGGTGCTGGTGGGCTTTCAAGAGGCCCAGTGGGCCCAGGCGCTGCTGTGAGGCTCTTTTTCGCCTTGGGCTTCTCCCCGGCCACCCGGCAGGCCATTGCCCAGGTCCAGCAGCGGCTGCGGCGGGCGGCGCCCACGGCGCGGTGCCCGGCAGAGGGGAACCTCCACCTGACCTTGGCCTTTCTGGGGGAGGTACCCCCTGCCCGCCTGGAGGACGCCACCGCAGCCCTGGAGGCCATCTCCCCCCGGCGGCTGGCGCTGCGGCTCTCCCAGATAGGGCAGTTCCCCCAGGAGGGCGGCCTGTGGTGGCTGGGGCCGGAGCCCTGCCCGGAGCTTTTCGCCCTGCGGGAGGAGCTCACCTCCCAGCTGGAGCGGCGGGGGCTGTGGTACCAGCCGGGGGAGTTCCGCCCCCACGTGACGCTGGCCCGGAAGGTGTCCTTCCCCGGGGAGGCCCCTGGTGTGGAAGCGCTCCTCCCCCAACCCTTGGCGGCTCCCTGCGGCCGGGTGAGTTTGGTGCGCTCCCAGCTGACAGCTGCCGGAGCGCTCTATAATGAGGTGGCGGGGAAAAATCCCCCTGTGTAAAAAAGGCAACGAAAAAACGCCTGGTGTGTCTCAGCGCACCGGGCGTTTGCTTTTGAGGAAAGGTCTGCTTACTCGCCCTTGTTCAGAGCGGCAATGGCATTTCTCATGGCGGCGATAACGGTGGGGTCCTTCTCCCGCTCCAGGTAGTAGCGGAGATGGGCGCTGGCGTGTTCGTTGTCCATGTTGCCCAGGGCTTCGGCGGCAGTGGCGCGCACCTTGGGGTCATCGTTGGTCAGCATGTCGGGGACAATGAAATTGAAGGAATCGTCCTTGCCAATTTTACCCATGCCGGCGATAGCGGCCAGGCGCACTTCCTCGTCCTTGTCTTGGGCCAGCTTAATGAGGGCGGCTTCCTTCCCCTTTTCAATTGCCTTTTCGACCTTTTCGAGCTTGCTCATGGTATGTAAGACCTCCTGTAAAATGGAACAAACCAAGGATGAGGAACACCCTTGTTAGTTTGCTAACAATTAATGTACCGTCCTAGTTTTACAAAAGTATGGTTACAAAATGAACAAATTATGAATTTATGTGGACATTTGCTAAAAAGCAAGGATAAGAGGGGAAAATTTTCCTCTCGCTCACTGGCTCAGATCCGCGCGGATTTTCTCGCACAGCTGGATGAAGGTCTCCTTCTCCTCTGGGGTTAGGCAGTGGGAGATGCGCTCCTCCACCTGGCGCACGCTGCGCTCGATGCGCTCGTGAAGCTCGATGGCCCGGGGGGTGAGCTCCAGTTTTTTCAGGCGGGCGTCCTGCTCCACCGAGCTGCGGGTTATCAGCCCGTTTTTCTCCATCAGCTGCAAGATGCCCGTCACCGTGGAGCGGCGGATGGAGAACTGCTCTTGGATGTCCCGCTGGAACACCTCTTTGTCCCGGTTTCTATACAGATAGCCGATGATCCACCCCTGCACCCCGGTGGGATGGTCGTCCACCCCGTCAAAGGCAGCCTGGTCCACCGTGCGCTTGACCAGATGGGACAGGGTGCGGATTTGGAAGCCGATGTCTTCCCGATATTCCACAATGGTTCACGCTCCCGAACTGTTAGGATACGAACAGTATACGCCTTTTCCGGCGGCTTGTCAATGGCAAAGTGAAAGGCCCCCACCGGTGGCAGGGGCCTTTGCCGGGCTGTTTATGGCTTTGGGAGCAACGCTGCTTGCGTGGGAAAGACCGGCCTTGACGGCCGGTTTGCCTCGCGCTTTCGTTTGCGGGCCTGCCCCTTTCGTTGCGGCTAATTCTACTTACAGCCTCCGCTTACGTCTGTCGCTCTCGGAAGGAAGACCGGCCCTGGCGGGCCGCTCAACGAGTTTGCCTTGGGGCCGCAGGCCCCCATTTTGGCGAAAGGGCATGCCAAAACCGGCAAACGTCGCCCGCCTCATTTTTTAGCTCGCCTCTCCCCTTTTGGCTTGGCGCCTACTGTCATTTACAGGGCCCACCCAAGTCTGTGGACTTCGGAAGGAAGACCGGCCGGACGGCCGCTCATCGAGTTTGCCTTGGGGGCCGCAGGCCCCCATTTTGGCGAAAGGGCACGCCAAAAACCGGCAAACGTCGCCCGCCTCATTTTTTAGCTCGCCTCTCCCCTTTTGGCTTGGCGCCTACTGTCATTTACAGGGCCCACCCAAGTCTGTGGACTTCGGCGGGAAAAACTCGCTGGTGGGGAAGTCGATGCGGCGGAAGAGCTCGCAGGGATTGTCGCTGGAGGCCACGCACTCCTTCTCGGGCACGCAGAAGTCGTAGGCGGGGATGAGCATTTGCACGTTGCGCACCATCTGCACGATGATGAACAGCCCAATGGTGACGTACACCGTGTTCTTCTGGGGGCAGCTGTCGAAGTCGCCGCCGTAGCGCTGGCAGATGCTCTCGGGGATGCGGCAATAGGGCTCGCAGCCGCAGGAGGAATGCTCGCACAGCCGGGCGGAGAGGGCCACAGGCTGGGCCACCTGCACCGTGGCTTTGGGCAGCACCCGGGCGTCCTCGGCCTGGACATCGTCCATGGAGCAGCCGGAGGTGAACAGCTTCACGTTGCCCTCGCTGCCGTAGAGGACCACCTTCTTGTTGAAGATGGCCACGCCGTTGATGGGCACCGGGCAGGAGGCCGTCCCCCCGAACAAATCCAGGCAGACATCGAAGAAGAAGGTCATGTCCACGGAGTAGAAGCCCTTGTTGAAGGGGATGGGCTGCAGGTCGATGTACACGGTGATGACGTTCACCTCCCGCACCCGGACGTTGGTGGCGCTATCCACCAAGGACTGCCGCGCGGCGGGGAACAGAACCCGTATATCCTCGATACAGTCCTTGTCAGAGCAGGAGTCGTACACCCGCTGGGCATCGATGCAGACGGCTTCTTTAAAGTATTCCTGGCAGCCGTAATCGGCGGCGCTTTCGTTTTCAGCCATAGTATCTCCTCCTTATAGGGATTTCCTTCCCATGATATGTGGCGGAGGGGATTTGGTGCCCCGTACCTGGAGCAGCCACGTTACGGGGTGCAGCGAGTCCACTCGCCCTTGCCGTCTCGGGTGATGCAACCCAGCGGGCCGCGTGGGTGCACCGGACCTATGCCAGTTTTTTACAAAAAATTCTTGTGTTTTTTACAAAACTATGGCATGATACCTTTAGACAACACTTGCTCTGGGAAGGATGAAGTTTCATGTCTAGCGGCGAAAAAGCCTCCTCACAAAAATTTACCAAGGCCGAAAAGAGCTGGATTCTCTACGACTGGGCCAACTCTGTTTACGCCACCAACATCATGGCCGTGCTGTTCCCCATCTACTTTGGCAGCGTGTGCGCCGCCGCCGGGGCCGATAACCTGGTGCTCTGGTCCTATGGCACCTCGGTGGCCACCTTTATCACCGCCGTGCTGGCGCCCATTCTGGGCTCCTTGGCCGACCACAAGGGCCACAAGAAGCGCCTGTTCGTGGCCTGTTTGGTTCTGGGCGTGGCCTTTACGCTGTTCTCCGCCCTGACCGACGACTACCGGGGCCTGCTCGTCGGCTATGTGATCTCTCACATTGGCTTTTCCGGCTCCTGCCTGTTCTACGACGCCTTTTTGACCGACGTCACCACCCGGGAGCGCATGGACCGGGTCTCCGCCTGGGGCTACGCCATGGGCTACATCGGCGGCAGCACCATCCCCTTTGTGCTGGCCATTATCATCCTCTTTGTCATGGGCATGGAAAACCCCATGGCCTTTAAGCTGGTGATTCTCCTCACCAGTGTGTGGTGGCTGGTTTTCTCCATTCCCTTCTTGAAGAACGTCCACCAGGTCCACTATGTGGAGGCCAAAAAGGGACTGCTGCGCTCCACCTTCCGGAACCTGTGGGCCACGGCCAAGGACATCTTCACCCACAAGCGGGTGTTCCTGTTCATCATTGCCTACTTCTTCTACATCGACGGCGTGAACACCATTATCTCCGTGTCCACCTCCTACGGCACCACCTTGGGCCTGGACACTGTGGGCATGATTCTGGCCTTGCTGGTCACCCAGGTGGTGGCCATGCCATTCTCCATTTTATTCGGCAAGCTGGCCGGGAAGGTGGGCTCCATCAACCTGCTGTGCGGCGCCGTGGGGATTTACTTTGTCATCACGGTGGTGGGCTTCTTCATGGGCTTCAACATCGAGCAGAACCCCGGCAGCGAAAGCGCCCTGGCCCTGTCCCAGGGACTGTTCTGGTGCATGGCCTTTTTGGTGGGCACCGTGCAGGGGGGCATCCAGGCATTAAGCCGCAGCTACTTTGGAAAGCTGGTCCCCGCGGACCGCTCCAACGAGTACTTCGGCTTCTTCGACATCTTCGGCAAGTTCGCCGCGGTGATCGGCCCCCTGCTGGTGGGGCTGTTCACCCAGTTCACCGGCCGGGACTCCATTGGGGTTATCAGCCTGGCCATCCTGTTCCTCATCGGCGAGGCCATTCTGCTGGCAGGCAGAAAGCGGCTGTTCGGCGAGGAGAAGCAGGGATAAAAAACGAAACGGCCGCCCGAAAGGGCGGCTTTGGTTTGTTAAAAGAGCTTCTATGGGGGAAAGCAGCCGCAGAAACGGGGCCTGTGGCCCCTGTCTGCTAGTTCTGCTTTTCAGCCGCTAAGCGGCTTTTAAGACCGTGGGGCGCTGCCCCACACCCTGCAAGCTTTTTGTAAAAAGCTTGAGCAAAAACTTTACTTTTTTCTTTCTTAGACACACCCGGGCCGCCCAAAAGGGCGGCTTTCCTTTTGCCGGGAGAACATCACAGGCCAAGGGAACGGCTGGCGCCAGCACGCGCCCGTATCACAGCTTCTCCAACCTGGCGAAATTGGCGAACAGCTTTTTCGTGCCCACCTTCTCAAAGGCAATCTCCAGCAACGTATCGTTGGCCATTGGGGTGGCGGAAAGCACCATCCCCTGGCCGAAGGTCTTATGTTTCACGGTGTCGCCGGCCCGGTAGGTGCCCGCGGGGGTGGGCTTCACCGGGTGGGGCTTGTATAGGGGCTGAGGTTTCGCCGCGGCGGTGGGGACACTGGGACGGGCCGCCCCGGTGGGCACAGGCCTGCTCCAGGTGCGGGACTGGCTGCGCTCCAGCAGCTCGCTGGGGATTTCCTCGGCAAAACGGGACAGCCGGTTGCGGTTGGTGGTGCCGAAAATCATGCGGCTTTCCGCGTGATAGAGGTACAGCTCCTCCCGGGCACGGGTGATGGCCACGTAGGCCAGGCGGCGCTCCTCCTCCACCTCCTCGGGGTTGTAGAGCACGGCGCCGCTGGGGAACACCCCCTCCTCCCAGCCGGGGAGGAACACCACCGGGAACTCCAGGCCCTTGGCGGAGTGGATGGTCATCAGCACGGCGGAATCGGCCCCGGCGTCGTAGTTGTCGATGTCCGTGAACAGGGACACCTCCTCCAAGAAGCCCGAGAGGCTGGCCCCTTCCCCGGCCTCCTCCTCGTACCGCTGGAGCATGGAGGACAGTTCCTGGACGTTCTCCACGCGCTCCTCGGCCTTTTCCGGGTCGTCCTGCTTGAGGTATTCCAGGTAGTCCAGGCGCTCCACCAGCTGGGCGTAAAGCTGGCTGGGGGCCATGCCCTCCTGGTTCATGCCCATCAGGTCATCCATCATCTGGACAAAGGGCGCCGTTTTGGCGGCGGCCCGGGCGATGGCGGGGAAGTCCTTGGGGTGGCTCAACACGGTGTAGAGGCTCTCCCCCACCTGCTGGCCGATTTCCCCGGCCAAATCCACGGTGCGCTCGCCAATGCCCCGCTTGGGCACGTTGACAATGCGCCGCAGCCGAATTTCATCGGCGGGATTGTTGATGACGCTCAAATAGGCAATCATGTCCCGGACCTCTTTGCGGTCGAAGAAGCGGGTGCCTCCGATGATGCGGTGGGGGATGCCCTGCTTGGCGAACATGCGCTCCAAGGCCTGGGACTGGGAATTCATCCGGTAGAGCACGGCGAAGTCCGAGAACTTCCGGCCCTTGGACACCCCGTCCAAAATGGCCTTGGCGATGCAGTCGGCCTCGTCCTGCTCGTTTTCCGCCAGGTGCAGGCCGATTTTCGCCCCTGGCCCGGCGGCGGTCCAAAGGGTCTTGCCTTTGCGCTCCTGGTTGTTGGCGATGACGGCGTTGGCGGCGTCCAGGATGTTCTGGGTGGAGCGGTAGTTCTGCTCCAGGCGCACCACCTTGGCCCCGGGGAAGTCCTCCTCGAAATGCAAAATATTCTCGATGGTGGCCCCCCGGAACTTGTAGATGCTCTGGTCGTCGTCGCCCACCACGCACAGGTTGCCGCTGCGCTGGGCCAGCAAACTGACAAACCGGTACTGGGCGTGGTTGGTGTCCTGGTACTCGTCCACCATCAGGTAGCGGAAGCGGTTCTGGTAGTACTCCAGCACGTCGGGGCAGGTCTCGAACAGGCGCACGGCGTTGACGATGAGGTCGTCAAAGTCCATGGCGTCGGCATCGGCCAGGCGGCGCTGGTAGACCCGGTAGGCCTGGGCCACCTTCTTCAGGCGGAAGTCGTCCCCGGCGCCGGCCTCGAAGTCCTCCGGCGTGGTGAGCTTGTCCTTGGCCCGGGAGATTTCCGCCAGGGCGCCCCGCACAGACAGGGCCCGCTCGGGGATGTCCAAATCCTTGAGGACGTCCTTCATCAGGCGGCGGCTGTCGTCGGTGTCGTAGATGGTGAAGTGGGAGGTGTACCCCAGCCTGTCCCCATCCCGGCGGAGGATGCGGGCGCAGCTGGAGTGGAAGGTGGAGGCCCACACCTCGTCGCCGCCCTCGCCCAGCATCTGGCACAGGCGGGCTTTCAGCTCCCCGGCAGCCTTGTTTGTAAAGGTGATAGCCATTACACGCCAGGGCGGGCAGGGGGCCACCCCAAGCCTGGAGCGGACAATGTTTGGCAGCTCGCCGTCAAGGAGGTAACCTTTACACAATTCGACATCCTCTGGGGTGAGGTCTTGGCTCATCAGGGGGCTGTGGTAGGCCTGGCCATAGCGGACGATGTTGGCAATGCGGTTGACCAGCACGGTGGTCTTGCCGCTGCCGGCGCCGGCCAGCACCAGGAGGGGGCCTTCGGTGGAGAAGACGGCCTCTTGCTGGCGGGCGTTCATGCGGGAGAAGTCCCGCTCCATCACCTGGCGGCGCAGGGAAAGCAGTTCTTGGTTGGTCATGGTTGTCACGGGACCTTTCTTTGGTAAGTACTATGGTAAAGGAATTGCGTAGCGAAACGGGGGCGAGCGCTGTTGAGGCGGGCTCCTTTTTTCGAAAGCCGCGGCCTGGCCCAAAGGGAAAGGGCGCGTGGCAGCCCAGCGCTCTGCCAGCTATTATACCCTACTTCCCCCCGGAAAGCAATGGCGGAGTGTCCCCGGCGTGGGGCGTTTGACAAGCTGGGAAAATCCTTGTAAACTAATAGAAATACACTCCGGAAAGGACGATGGCCATGAACACGGAACAGGCGCGGGATTTGCTGGCGGAATGGGCCAGGCAGGGGCAGGAGGCGGCCCCTCCGGCGTGGGAGGAGCTGCCCGGCATCCCCCTGTACATGGACCAGGTCATCCTCTACCTGGGGGAAAGCCTGGAGCTGTTCCAGCGGGAGGGCAGCAGCCTGCTCACCAGCTCTATGATTAACAACTACGTGAAAACCGGGCTCATCCCCCACCCGGACAAGAAAAAATACACCAAAGAGCACCTGGCCGGGCTGATGGCCGTGTGCATGCTCAAGCAGGTGCTGCCTATCCAGGACATCAAGACCCTGTTCTCCGGCGGCATGGACCTCCACACCTATGCCCTGTTCCGCCAGGCCCACACCGAGGCCTTGGCGGAAACCTGCCGCAGCCTGGAGGAAACCTGCGCCAGCGGGGCAGACTTGAAGCAGGCGGCCCTCCTTTTGGCGGCGGAGGCCAACGCCAAGCGGGCCGCGGCCCAGCGCATCCTCTCCCTGCTGGGGGAAGACGTGCCGAAAAAGCCCAAGGAGAAGGGGGAAGGAAAGGGGGCCAACCCATGAAAACCGGCGTGAGCACCGCCTGCCTGTACCCCCTGGAGCCCGAGCGCTCTTTGGACTTGCTGCTGCAGCTGGGCTACCGCCGGTTTGAGGTGTTCCCCAACTGCATGGAGGAGCTCTCCCCCGCCTACCTGCGGGACTTAAAGGGCCGGGCGGAGGCCTACGGGGCGGAGTTTGTGTCCCTGCACCCCTTCACCTCGGCGATGGAGTCCTCGCTGCTGTTCGGCGACTACCCCCGCCGCACCCGGGAGGCTTTTGACTTCTACCGGCGGTACATGGCCGCGGCGGCCTATCTAGGGGCGAAATACGTGGTCATCCACGGCCAGCCTCAGGGCCACGGGAAGCTCCCCGACGAGGGCTACTGGCAGCGCTTTGGGGAGCTGTACCGCATCGGCTATGAGGAGGGGGCCTTCCCCGCCCAGGAGAACGTGCGCCAGCACCGGGGGGCTGCGCCCGCCTTCATCGCCGGGATGCGCCAGTATTTGGGGGAGGACTGCGCCTTTGTGCTGGATGTAAAGCAGTGCCGCATGGCCGGGGTGGAAATCGGGGACATGGCCCGGGCCATGGGGCCGCGGCTTCTGCACGTGCACCTCAGCGACGGCGCGCCGGGGCGCCCCTGTCTGCTGCCTGGCGCCGGGGAGATGGAGCTTACTCCCTTCCGGCGGCTGCTGGAGGGGCTGGGCTTTGGGGGCGTGGTGGTGACAGAGGTCTACCGGGACAGCTTTTCCCAGGTGGAGGAGCTGGCAAATTCTCTCTCCTACACAAAAAAGGCCTTTGAAACGCCCATTTCCTGACAAATTTCTTGCTTTTAGCGGACAATCTTTGGTATAATAGAGGATAGAGAAAGAAGTCCGTGGCCCAAGGGCCGCTGGAGGAACGCTAGCAGGAGGTGCTTTGCTTTGAAATGCCCCTATTGTGGTTATATTGAAAGCCGCGTTATTGACTCCCGCCCCACCGACGAAGGGGAGCGCATCCGCCGCCGCCGGGAATGCCTGAAATGCGGCAAGCGCTTTACCACCTATGAGGTGATTGAAAACGTGCCCATTGTGGTGATTAAGAAGGACAAATCCCGGGAGACCTTTGACAGGAACAAGCTGTTAAACGGCCTTCTGCGCGCCTGCGAGAAGCGGCCGGTATCCATGGACACACTGGAGCGCATTGTGGACGAGATAGAGAACCTGCTGCAAAACTCCCTGGACAGGGAGGTATCCTCCCAGCGCATTGGCACCTATGCCATGGAAAAGCTGAAGAACGTGGACGAGGTGGCCTACGTGCGGTTCGCCTCGGTGTACCGGCAGTTTAAAGATATCAACAGCTTCATGGAGGAGCTGTCGAAAATCATCAACAGCAAGAAAGAGAACTGATGCGGAGTGCCTCCGCTGTCAATTCGCGCCAATGGCAGCTCGCTATCGCTCGTGCTCATCGAGAGGATAGCGCACGTGCGCGGCCCAGTGCCTGGGTTCTCAATTCGCGGTGCGTGGCCGCACGGGACAAATCGCGCCAATGGCAGCTCGCTGCCGCTCGTGCTCATCGAGAGGATAGCGCACGTGCGCGGCGGGGGACGAGCG
>ERZ1643246.1118-NODE-1118-length-30319-cov-12.523692_pt1 | contig 30319 bp, 27 predicted proteins | sample MGYA00579265_ERZ1643246 | MGnify/ENA primary metagenome ERZ1643246 (study PRJEB29033, sample SAMEA4952261) | chicken gut metagenome | biome: Broiler Chicken; feature: Gastrointestinal Tract; material: Caecum | place: Ireland | collected 2018 | study: Broiler...
TTACTCTGTTCTGAGGGCGATTACGGGGTCCTTTTTAGCTGCCGCGGAAGCAGGTATAAGACCCGATACAAGGGTGAGCGCAACGCTTACGCAGACCATTATTATCGCCTGCCATATGGGCAGCGCGGCAAGACCCGAAATGCCCGTGAGCGGGGTTAAAATAAGGTTGATTATTCCCTGCAACAGGTAGGCAACCAATATGCCGATGAGACCGGCAAAAAGGCCTATTATAAACGTTTCGGCATTGAACACGTGGCGTATGTCGCGTTTGCGCGCGCCTATTGAACGGAGTATGCCTATTTCTTTGGTGCGCTCTACAACGGAAACGTAGGTGATGACGCCTATCATTACCGTTGAAACGACGAGCGATATTGCAGTGAACGCGACGAGCACATAGGTGATTGCGTTTAAAATGGTGTTTACCATTCCCATAAGCGTACCAACGGTATCGGAATAAGTGATTTCAGTAGGGCCATCGTAGCCGTCGTAAGTGCCGTGCTCTTCAAAGTAAGCCGTTCGGGCGGCTTCGACAGCCGAATTCCAGCCGCTCATATAATCGAGCATTTCCTGCTTGGTGGTGAAATCTTTGGCGTATACGGATATGCCCGAAGGCGTATCGTTGCCGCCGAGTTCGCGCACAAGCTCTGACGCGGTTACCGACGTGGAATTATACTTGGGGGTGAGCTTATCGAGCGCTATGCTGCCCGAACCGCCGCCCTGAGTCGTTTCGAACATACTTTCAAAGGTCAGTTCGCAAACAAGCGAATTTATTGTGGAGGCAATCGTTTCGGGACTGCCTGAATTTATTGCATCCTGCAAAGTTTTTACCACGGCAGACTGCATATTGTGCTGAATATAGCTTTGAAGAAGGCTTTCGGTTATGCACAAGCCCGAAGAAAGGCAGCCATACGTAAGCCCGTCTTTTAAGCGGAGTATGCCGCTTATTTCGATAGTGGTTCCCTCCTCTTCCGTCACGGGGTCCTCGTCTTCGCTGGCTACGGAATAGCCGTCGTAAAAATAGTTGTACCCCGTAAGCTCTACGGGAAGATTGTATTTTTCGTCTACATACACCGAATCGTTGTAATAGAGAGTGTATTCTTTGCCAACAATCTCGTCGAAAGATATGCTTGCAGGCTCTTCGCCTTCCGAAACGCCGTCTTCCGAAGATATGAACAGGTCGAGGAATTCTTCCTCGGTCATAAAGCCGAGCTGGACGAGGGTGAGGTCGATTACGTCGTTGCTGTCGCCGACAACGAGCACTACCTGGTTTTCGTTTTCGGGGAAATCGCCATAGATTACATCATACTGCGACCGAACGTATTCGCCGTAGTTTTCAGCGCTGAAATCGGTATTCGGCATTACGCTTACCACGTCGGTGAAGTAACGCACGAACTGAGTGAGGTTGGAAAATTCGTCGGCGCGGTAGGTTAAAAGATAGGTATAGTATTCGCGCAGGCTTTCGAGCGACATATGCATTGAAGTCGTTTCGCCTTCGCTTGTGGAGCCCGAGCCGATTTCTACGTCGGTGAACAGGTTGGTGGATATGTTTACGCCGTAAGAATACATTATGGCGTTATACAGCTCTTCGGGCATAGCTTCGAGATATTCGAGGTAGGTCATCTCTTTGCCGTCTATCGTGGCCTTGTTGCCGTCGGTCAAATCGTTGGTTGTGGTCATACCCTGCGCGAGCTGCGAAAGGAAGGAATTTATATATACCTTATCTTCCACTTTGTCGAGTTCGAGGTTCATTGAACCGTTCATAAAACTTGACATAGCCGAGTTGAGGTCGATTGAAGTTTCGCTTACCTGCACGGGGTAGTAAGAGAGCATATCCTCTTCCGTCTGGGATATGTAATTGTTGAAACCCGCAGAGAGCGCGAGGACGAGGCACACCGAAATTATGCCTATGCTGCCCGCAATGGCGGTAATTAACGTGCGCGCCTTTTTGGTTAAAAGATTTTTGCCGCTTAAAAAGAATGCCGTTACAAGCGACATCGAGGAGTGCTTTTTGGTGCGCAGGCACTTTGCTTTGCCTGCGGACTTCTGCTCCCCAGCCCCCTCTTCGGCCTCCTGCGCCACTTCCGCCTGCTGCGATTGAACTTCGGCGCGGTGAGAGAGCACCTCTTCCCTCTCCTCTTCTTCGGAATAGGGGGCGCTGTCTGACACGACGAGGCCGTCTTTCAGCTCCACAATCCTTGTGGAGTATTTATAGGCAAGCTCGGGGTTGTGCGTTACCATTATAACAAGGCGCTCGCCTGCGATTTCCTTTATAAGGTCCATTATCTGGACGGAAGTGTTGGTATCGAGCGCGCCCGTGGGTTCGTCGGCAAGCAGAATTTCGGGATTGTTGACGAGGGCGCGGGCGATTGCCACCCTTTGCATCTGGCCGCCAGAAAGCTGGTTGGGGCGCTTGTTCAGCTCGGAGCCGAGGCCTACGCGGTTGAGCGCCTCGGTTGCGCGAGCCTTGCGCTCTTTGGGGCTTACGCCCGAGAGCGTGAGGGCGAGTTCGACGTTGGCAAGCACCGTTTGGTGAGGTATCAGGTTATAGGTCTGGAATACGAAACCTATGCGGTGGTTGCGGTAGGTATCCCAATCGCCGTCCTTATAATCTTTGGTGGAGATGCCCTCGATTATAAGGTCGCCCGACGTGTAATGGTCGAGTCCGCCGATGATGTTCAGAAGGGTGGTTTTGCCGCAGCCCGACGCGCCGAGAATAGACACGAACTCGTTGCGGCGGAACGAAAGGCTTATGCCCTTCAAAGCGGCGACTTTGGAATCGCCCACCTGATAGTCTTTGGTGATGTTCCTCAGTTGAAGCATATTTCTTTTCTTCCTTAATTTAAAAAAACTTAGTCTGCGTAAAAGGTATATTATTAGTCTGCGTAAAAGGTATATTAAAAGATATTATTTAAGGGTGCCGCGCCGCACGGCGCGGCACCCGCATTACCACGATGATTATACTATCCGTTTATAAACACAATGTAAAGATTTGCGTAATTTTTTATGAATACTTTTATACGGATTGCCCCGACGGTTACTTTTCGCCGCCGTCTTCGCCGCCGTTTTCCGTCTGCGCGGAAGAACCTTCGTCCCCGCTTTTCTGCGCGTCAGATTTTTTGCGGCGCTCTTCTTTCAGCCCGTCGAAATAGTCAGAAAGCATTTCCTGCACGCTTTTGCCCGATTTGAACGCAAACAGGAAACTTGCCCTTTTGCGCTCCAACTTTTCGCGGGTACGGCTCATTCCGTCGCGCGCACGCTCTTTACCCTTGCTGAATTTTTCCTTCACGCTCTGTCTGCCGCGTTCTATTCCGTCTTTTACGCTCTCTTTCAGCTTTTCAAAAGATACGACTATTCCGTTCGTTTTTGCAAACTTGCGTATTTTTACCGAAAGGTTGAGCGAATGGCATAAATCAATTACGAACACGCCGAAGAACAATCCGACGAAAAAGGCGAAACCGAGGTGCGTTACAAACCAGCCGACCCAGTCGATTATGTATTTATGGATAAATATTATGTAGATTGCGGCCGCCGCAGTCCATATCAGCGAAAACAGAGGGCAGATTATGCCCTGAATGTTGCCCCACCGTTTTGAATAGTCCCACAGTTTTATCTTCATTCCCTTTATAAAGATTATACCTGCAACATATTCGAGCAGCGTAAGAAGCACTCCCGCTATGACGATTAGAATAAGACTGTCTGCCCAAGCCATACCCGTATCTACGGGAATGAAACTTACGCCGTACATAAACGTAAGCCCGAAGCCGTAAAGCGGAAGGTAAGGGCCTGTCAGAAAGCCGGGGTTTATCCATTTTTTTGCCGTAAAAATTCTTCTGAACAGCACCTCGGCACACCAGCCGAGGCAGCTGCCAACAAAGAACAGAAAGGCGATTTCAAGCAGAACCTGCGCAACCATAACGCTTTACCTCTTCCGCCCTCGCCCGCCTTAATTAAAACTGCGTTAAAACGGGCATATGTGCGGGGCAATTATATTTGCAATTTAAACCTCGGCCGTTTGCAAAGCCGCATTGCGCCGATTTATGAGCGCTGCGCGGCTTTAAGCCTTTGGGCGGAGCGGTCTTTGCCGAGTATGCGCATAACCGTGCACAAGTCGGGCGAGTTGGGGCTGCCCGTTATGGCTATGCGCACGATTTCGGCGGCGTCTGAAACGTTGCCCTTATACTTTTCCGGATTGGCCTTATACTCCGCGTTTTCAGCGGCAAAACCTGCGCCTGCCGCCGCCTGTTTGAGCTTTGCAAACCATTCGGAGTTATCGTCGTTTTCGTCGTAAAGCGAGGCGAATGACGCGAGCATTGCGTTTACCGTTTCGCCATCGAAGCGGAACTCGTATGCGGGGTTGAAAGTATCGTCGAAGAAGTAGTCCATAAGGCGCACGCCCTGTTCGGCGCGCACTATATCCTTGCGGCGCTTTTTCTGTCCCGCGCCCATTATCAGTGCGAGAATGCTTACCACATACTGCCTGTCTTTGAAATGCTCCCTGTCGGCGGGCGTGCCGAATTCTGATACCCAGCCGTTTAAAAAGCCGTACATCGCCTCGGGCGTGAGCTGCGAAAGCACGTCGCGCGAGACGTCGTTGAGTTTGTCCAAATCGAACAACGCGCCGCTCTTTCCCATCTTTGATACCGAAAACGGGAACTGAGTATAATCTTTGTCGGGATTTTTAGCCGCCCACTCTTCAAAGTTGGAATTTAAAAGCGTCATCAGATATTTGATTACGGCGACGGGATAGTAGCCTTCGGCGCGGTAATAATCGAGCGAAAGTTCGGGGTCTTTGCGCTTGGAAAGTTTGCGCTTGGTGCCGCCGTCTACCTTCATAAGCGAGCAGGTGTGGCCGTAGCGCGGCAGTTTAAAGCCCAGAACGTTGAAAAGCTCTATATGAATGGGCAGGCTTGAAAGCCATTCTTCGCCCCTTATCACAAGGGTGGTGCGCATAAAGTGGTCGTCTATGGCGTGCGCGAAATGGTATGTGGGTATGCCGTCTGACTTTAAAATTACCACGTCCTGATTGTTTTCGGTGACGGTTATGCTGCCCTTTATCGCGTCGCGGAAGGTATGTTTTATGTTTACGTCGCCCTGCGATTTAAGCCTGATTACGTAGGGTTTGCCCGCGTCGAGCGCGGCGTAAATCTGTTCTTCCGAAAGGTTGCGGCACTTTGCATATTCGCCGTAGTAGCCCGTTATCTGCTTTTTTTCGGTCTGAATTTTTCTTACTTCGTCAAGCTCCTCTTCGGTGCAGAAGCAGGGGTATGCCAGCCCGCGTTCGATGAGGTCTTTTGCGAACGCCCTGTAAATGGACGCGCGCCGGCGCTGATAGTAGGGGCCGTAGGCATTTTCGCCGTCTATTTCGGCGCCTTCGTCGAAGTTTACGCCGAAATATTTAAGCGAACGTATTACCGATTCAACGGCCCCCTCCACCTTGCGCTTTTCGTCGGTATCCTCTATGCGCAGATAAAACACTCCGCCCGTGGTGTGCGCCGTACGCTCGTCGGCAAGCGCGCTGTAAAGGTTGCCGAGGTGTATGAAGCCCGTAGGCGAGGGGGCAAGGCGGGTTACTTCCGCCCCCTCTTTAAGCGTTCTTGGAGGGTATGCCCTTTCGCAGTCTTCAAGCGAGGGCAGGTCGCTGTCGGGAATAAGCCTTGCGGCAAGTTTTTTAAGGTCCATATTCATCTCTCGTTCGCGGCAAAGGCCGCGTTTTTAAATTTTTTTGCTTATTAAGTATATCACAAACGCGCGCGCGTGGTGCGTTTTTTGCAGATTTAAATAAAAAAAGTTATAATGTGTAAGTTAGTTACAATACAGCCGGCGGGCCATACAATAAAGAGCCGGCATATTGTGCGCCGCGGGCTGTTGCCGGCGGCGCGCATCCGCTCGGTTCAGCGCAGCTTAGCCGCGCCCGCATTTTGTTTTTTTGCCCGAGCCTTTGCTCCTTTTGAAGAGCCTGAAAAGCCGAAGGCATACCGACGCGGCGGAAATTCCCGCCGCTATGCCGAAAAACGCGACAAGCGCGTCGGTTCCGTATAAAAAGGTCGAAGAAAAGTCGCCGCGGGTGAGGCAGTCTGCCGCGAGATAGAGCGCCGCCCCCGGAAGAAGCGGGACGACGGCGGGCGTGAGGAACACGGCCGCGGGTATGCCGTGCGACAGGGCAAGGGCATACCCGCACAGATATGCCGCCGCAGCGCCGCACAGATTGGCACAGAACTGACCGAGCGGCGAAAAGCTGAGAGTGTATACCGAAAAGCTCAGAAGGGCGGCAATCACGCAGGGAAAAATGCGCGAAAGACTTGCGTTCATCATTATGCAGAACCCCGCAGCGCCGAGCGCGCAGGAAATAAACGTTGTTGCCGCTCCTCCGCCGCCCGAAGGCGAAGACGCGGGAGTTATGGGTGCGAAAACGGCGCCCGCGGCTGCATACCCCGCCACTATCGCCGCCGTTGCCGCAAGGCCGTAAAGCAGACGATACCCGCCCGAAAATATGTCGCCGGACAGCACGTCGCGCAGGGCGTTGCACAGTTGCAACCCGGGCACCAGAGTCATTATACTGCCGAGCATACACATTGCAGGGCTTACAGATATTCCGAAAAGATTGAAGGCGGCGCAAAGGATAAGGCACGCGGCGCCGCCTATCAGCGAAAGAAGAAGCGTGCGCGCAATGCCGCCCGCCCCGCGCACGGCGAGTGCGGAAGATACGCGGCATATTATCGCTCCCGCAATGAACGCAATGAACGAATCTGCCGCCCCTCCGCCGAAAAAGGCGCAGAAAGAGCCGCACGCCAACGCTCCGCCGAACGCAGTTTTAAATGCTTTTGCGCCGTATTCATTCAAAGAAAGAAGCAACTGCTCTGCCTTTAAAAGGGATTGACCCCGTTCCGCGGCACGCAGAACGGCAAAGTACTTTTCGAGCAAAGAAAGGTCGTTGCCTGCGGCATATGTGCGCCTCAATTTAGTTACGGAAAGCCCCTCCGCCTCTATGCAGACCATAATGTGCGAGGGAACGGCTATTGCCCGGGCATCGGAAAAACCATACGCGGCGCACGCGCGAAGGGCGGCAGATTCGGCCGCGCCAGACGAAGCTCCGCAGGATATAAGCCCGCAACATATTGCGCACGCAAAAGACGCAACGCGCTGTGCAAAAGCGGGCAGGTTTGTGCCGTCGGTAAGGTATCTCATACCGATATACTATACCGCAGCGCAGACAATATGCCAAAAAATCGGAATTTAGAAATAATAAATTATTTGCAAATTAAATTATAATTAAATTTAATTGAAAAATTTGTTTTTTTACTGCACTTATTTTACTTTTCTGAAAACAAACCAGAGGATTATAAGCACTTCGAACGGCGAGGCCGCCACAAACAGCAGCCAGAGGTTGGACACCGAAGTAAACAGATACATAAACGCAAACAGCATTGCCGCAAGCGACCACAATATCAGCGAGCAGGCAATTGCGTTGGTTATTCGGTTACCCCACACCGCAGAAAATACCATAAGCACAATCGACGAGACGAACGCCGCCGCAACGAAGCAGAGATATTCGTGCGTTAAATCGGGTATATAGCAGAGTATGACGAAGAGGCCCGTTGCTATGAACCACACGAGCGCGAACGACAAAAGCGTTATAAGAAGGCGCTTTTTGCGCTTGTGGAGCACGGGCTTTACTTCCTTTTCCTTCGGCCTGCTTACAAGGTCGTCTATGGTTATGTTGTATATGCCGGCAATCTGCATAAGCACGCGGATATCGGGCACAGACTCGCCCCGCTCCCACTTCGATACGGCTTTATCCGAATAATTCAGAAGCTCGGCAAGCTGGGCCTGCGTAAGATTTGCCTGGGTGCGGAACCTGAGCAGATTTTCTGCAATTACTTCTTTTATGTCGTCGGTATTCTCACTCATACTCAGATTTTACCAAATTTTTGCTCTAAAAGCAAGCAATAAAGGCAACTCTACTGTAAGTAGAATGTGAAATTTTTACAGTAGAGTTGACTTTTGCGGCAGTATAGACAGCCAATTTATTTGTAGAAAGCAAACTCTAACAATAGGGTGTAATTTTTACGCGGGCGGTATATAATGTTTTTGTAAACAAAAGGCGCAATGTGCGGTCAGATTCAGACGTTACCGCAGCCTGAAAGCGGTCTGAAAACTCGTCTGCACTCGTCTGCGACCGGGGCAGCATATTGCGGCCGCGAAAGGAAAGAATACACATTCAATAAGTTTGCACCATTCGGTAAGTTCGCACCACTCAATCAGTTCACACGCGGAAAAACGCAGAAAATTCCGCAGTTTATAAAAATACTTTACAGGTTTTTTCAGGAGGAATATTATTTTGAAATTTGACATTTTTGTGGATTCATCGGCAAATCTTACGGAAGAGATGATTGCGGAAAGCGACATCAAGGTTATACCCTACATCTGTATGTGCAACGGGAAGGAAATAATATGCTATAAAAACGGCGTTTCGTTTGCGCAGGCGGCAGAGGAATTTTACACGGCAATGGCAGAAGGCGCCGAAGTTTCTACCTCCCTTATAACGCAGGAGAGGATAGAGAACGAATTTGAGCCTTCGTTGAAGGCGGGACGCGACGTGCTTATGATAACGATATCTTCGCAGGTGAGCGGCACAAACCACCAGGCACACCTTGCGGCTGAGGCGCTGGAAAAGAAATACCCCGAAAGAAAAATTTATATTGCCGATTCGGTAAATTCGGGCTTCGGCGAGGGCTTGCTTGCCGTACAGGCGGCAAAACTGCGCGGAATGGGCGAAGACACCGAAACGTGCTTCAAGTGGCTGGAAAACAATAAATTCAGGCTCAACTCTTACTTTACGGTCGCAGACCTCAAATATCTTAAAAAGGGCGGAAGAATTTCGGGCGCGGTTGCAATTGCGGGAACTATCCTTAACATAAAGCCCATTTTAAATGCCGACGGAAACGCGCGCATTTCTATGTGCGGAAAGGTGCGCGGAAGAAGAAAATCGGTTGCCGAGCTTGCAGACTACTATAAAAATTATGCGGTATTCCCCGAGGCGCAGACCGTTGCAATAAGCCACTGCAACTGCAAGGACGACGCCGAGGCGCTTGCCGAGATGGTGAAAGAGATGGGCGCGCGCGACGTTACAATCGAATACTTCGATATTGTGAGCGGAGCGCACGTAGGCCCCGGCTCGCTGGGAATATTCTTTATGGGAAAAGACAGAAGGGGCGAACACGCCGCCACCGAAAAGAGAGCGGCAGGCAAAACCGTGCGCGCGGAGAGCAGGTAAGCAAACATCATCCCCTCCTCCCGCATAAAAAGCGGAAAATGTGCCGCAGCGGCAACAAAAAATACCGCAAACTTTTGCGGCATTTAAGCAAATTACGACCACACAACTCCTAAATAAAAAAACTTGGGCTGCCGCCGCGCAAAATTTGCGCGGCGGCAGTTCATTGCGGCATATTGCCGCATCAATCGGTATTTTTATCAATTCACAAAGCCGTGTGCAAGTGGCTTGAAACTGCAAGCTCTCTGCCGTATACCGCAAAATGCGGGCGCCCTGCCTGCTTTAAGGCAGCCTTTTTATCGGCGGCCTTTTCGGCTACCTGCTTATCTTCGGCTTACTCATCGGCGGCCTACTTTTCGGCTACCTGTTTATCGGCGGCTTATAATCGGCGGCCTACTTTTCGGCGGCGGCTAAAACAGCCTGGGCAACGGGGACTGCCGCCGCGCTTCCTATTATGCCTGCGCCAAGTTCAAGCAGGGTTGCCATACGCCCGGGGGTATCGGCCCCGTCGGCCTTGATGAGAGCCCTGTCTTTTACCGCCGCCTTTATCAGCTTCAAATCTTCCTCGTCGGCGCCGCTACCGAACGCATCGCCCGCAGTGCGCAAGCACGCTATTCCGCACTCGACCGCAAGCGAGCACAGTTTTGTGAGCTCTTGCGAAGTGAGAAGGGGCGCTTCGAGATTTATGCGGAGAGTCGCCCTCTTCGCCGCCGATTTCAGCTTTTTGAACTCGCGCTTGACGTATCCCCAACTGCCCTCTTTTACAGCCGAAAGGGGCGCGGCCACCTCCACCGCGTCTGCGCCGTCGCGGATTGCGCGCTTGACCTGGCGCACCTTTATATCGGTAGTGTCGCTGCCGCCCCACGCAGAGATTGCCGCGGCGACCGACATTGCGGAAGCCGTACCTAAAAAATCTGAACACGGCTTTACGAGGTAAGGCGTGACGCATACTCCGCCCAGCCCCGCCTTTTCGCCGTCTTTAAGAAGTCTGCGAAGCGTTGCCCTGTCTGCCGAAGGCGCTGTGAACGACAGCTCTATTCTGCTGATTATCGCGCGCGCTTCCGCAACGCGCTTCTGCCGTTTGAACTCATCAAATTCCTGCCGCTCCTGCGGAGAAATTACAGTATTTTCGTTTATCTGCGATTGAACTTCCATATTTTACCTTTTAAACCATTATGCTCCAACAAAAGGCAAAATATACGCCTTGCCCGTGAGGTAAAATACAGCTATGGAAGCGATAGGAATACTGTACCTTGCGATACTGTTTATAGCCTGTTTTGTGTTTGTGGCGATGGTAAAACTTGCGTTGCTGGGATTGAGGAGCATAAAAAATAAGCCCGAGAGCAAGCCCGAGGAACCCAAAAAAGAAGAACCGCCCCAGCCCGTATACTATATTGTGGAAAAGAAGCGGTCGAAAAGCAGGGCAAACTACGGCGCGCCGCGCGAGATTAAATTCAAAGAGGACAAGTAGGCAAACGAACTGCCGCCGTTGCCGCAGGCAATCAGGCTAACCCGCTTGATTTTGCGGGAAATTTGTGATATTATGCCGCTATGGACGAGATAAACATAAGATTTGCAACCGAGCACGATTGGGCGGCAATTGCCGAAGCCGAAGCAATGTGCTTTCCCGAAAGCGAGCGGGCTGAGAGCGCGACGATAAAAGAGCGGCTTGCGAAGTTTGCCGACTGCTTTTTGCTGTTGTTCTGCGGCGGCAGGCTTGCCGCATACATAGACGGCGCGGCCTCAGACAGGCGCGACCTGACGGACGATATGTTCTCCTCTGCCGACTGCCACAACGAAAACGGCCGCTGGCAATTTGTTTACGGGCTGGGAGTTGTGCCCGACTTCCGCGGGCGGGGCTTTGCGGGAGCGCTTGTGCGCGGGTTCTGCGACCTTGCAAAAAGACGGAAAAAGCTGGGAGTTGTGCTGACGTGCAAGCCGAAGTTAGTGCCGTTCTACTCAAAATTCGGATTCAAAGACGAGGGCGTATGCCCATCCTCGCACGGCGGCGCCGTGTGGCACCAGATGAGAATGACGTTTTAAGCGGCGCCCGACCTTTTTAGCAATTGAAAAAATAAGCGCAATACGTTGCGCATAAAAATGTCAAGGCCGCGGGCGAAAACGCCCGCGGCCTTAACATTAAAGATACAAATTTTTAAGTTTCAGTCGGTATACTTGTTCAGGTTGGAGCCGTTTTCCCACAACCTTTCAAGGTTGTAAAAGTCGCGCATTTCGTCGTTGAAGATATGAACGATTACGTCGGTGTAGTCAATAACATTCCACCTGCCCTCTCTGCCGCCGTCTTTGCGCGAGGGAATCTCGCCGAAGTCCTTTTCCATCTTTTCTTCAAGATTGTCGCAGAGCGCCCTTACCGCCGTAGACGACCTTGCCCCCGCGATTACAAAATAATCGCAAAGGCTTGACTTTTCTGAAACGTCGATATAAACGATATTTTCGGCCTTTTTGCTTGACAAAATTTTGCAGACAGCAAGTACTTTTTCTTTACTTGTCATTCAGTAATTTCCTTTTTTTGAATTATTTTATTTGCAAAAACTATTGATTTTGCAAAGTTTTGTTTGTTTTATTGAGGTCGCGGAAGTATTCATAGGCCTGCTGCGTGAGCGGATAAATTTCTTTACCCTCGGCCATTAAATGTTCGAGCTCTTCTTTCAGCGCCTGCTCGGCACACACGTTTACGTCCTGCTTGAAGAGTTCGCGAAGCCTTTCAACTCCGTCGTAGTCCCTGCCCTCTTCGAGCATATCGGAAAAGCAAATCAGCTTTTCGAGGTCAGACATCCCCGCCCTGCCGCTGGTGTGGTAGCGTATTGCGTTTAAAATATCGGGGTCGGTGACGCCGAACGCGTGTTCTGCAAGATATGCGCCGCTGTATTGGTGCATTACGTTTTCGGGAACGCCATCGGGCGGGACGAAGCCCTTTAAAAGTTTATCTGAAAGTTTTAAATTCTTTGCGGCGTCGTGCAGAGCTGCGGCGGTAAGCGCCGTCTTTTCTGTTATCTTAAACCTGCGGCAGTTTTCCGCCGCCATAAAGGCTACGCGCAGGGTGTGCGCGGCGCGGCTTTTTGACATCAGCTTCTGCGCCTTTGCAAGCCCGGGGATTGAATAGAGGTTGTTTGACTTTATGTATTTTGCCACCGCCGCGGGAACGCAGTCGGATACGTCGTAACCGAGCGCCACCGAAGCGCGTACGCGCGTGGAAGATACCTTTGCGCCGGTGTAGCCGATTATAATGGCCTGTTCGCCGAAAGTTTCTTCAAACCGCTTTTCTGCCCCGGCTATATCTTCGCTGCCTTCGCGGGCGCATACGGCAATGCGCACGCACTTTAAAATGCGTTCGGGATAAACCCAGTCTGAAAAGCAGGCGAACATATCTGCGCCCATCAGAAAGTAAATTTCATCGTCGGGGTACATATGTCGGAGATATTCGCAGGTAATATACGAATAACTTGCACCGCCCTTATTTATTTCGAAGTCAGAAACTTCGCCCAGCCCCGAAAAGGCAAGTCGGCACATTTCTGCGCGCGCCGAAGGGGGCGCCGTAATCTGGCCCGTTTTATGCGGCGAAACAGCCGTGGGCATTATTATAACTTTTTCGGCGCCGATTTGCGCGGTCGCCGCTTTGAGCATTGCTACGTGTTCGTTGTGGACGGGGTTGAACGCACCCCCGAAAAGTATTATCTTCATAGTCGGTAAAATAATGTGAGTAAAAATAATGTTTAAAAGATAATTTTTGCGGCAAAAACTGTGGTATGAAAAGATTTGTGCCTTTAATTGCAGACGCCGTTCTTGCCGCAGTATGTGCGTTTTTGCTGTTTTTTACGTTGGTAAGATTTTATTTTTCAACCGCGGCGGGACTTGCCGCGGGAATTATCGGAGGGCTTGCCGCAGGTGCGGGCGCGTTTGCTTACATAGCCGCAAAGCAAAGCAGGTCCGCGAGCCTTTCGGCTGGCAAAAGAGAGGCCGAAAAACTTGCCGTACACCTTGCCTGTATTCCGCAAAGCGAGGCCGAAGAGCTGTTTATGCGCTGCCTTGACGGGGCTGAACAGAAGGACGGCCGCATTGAATGCGAGGGCGAAGCCTACTTTACAAAATTCTGTATGGAGCCCTGCGACCGCGACGATTTGCTGCCCGCCGCAAGGTTTAAAACAGATAAAAAAAAGTATTTTGTATGCAACGCCGCAACTAGCACGTGCGCAGAATTTGCCGCAGACTGCGGCGTGGAAATAATCTGTGCGGACGGCGTGTACGAACGATTGAAGGCGCGCGGCGCACTGCCCGAAAAGTATACGGGCGAGGTTAAAAAAGTTAAATTTTTTGCGCGGATAAAGTCGCGCTTTACAAAAAAACTGTGCCTGCCCTCGTTCGCGTCGGGTGCGGCGCTGCTGTTTTTCAGCTACTTCACTTACTACCCGATATATTATATAGTGACAGGAAGTCTGCTGCTTTTGCTGTGCCTCGCCGCCGCCGTATTCGGCAGAAAGAAAGGCGCTTAAAACGCATTGATTGAGGCATATATGCGTGGCAATAAATATTTTTGCAATAAAAACAAAAATATATTGCCGTCAGTTCAATTGGATATGCTCTATGCCCTTTTTATTTGACCTGCGGTATAAAACCGCCTTTCTTCCTATCACAATCACGCACTCGGCGCCCAGCCTTTCGGCGAGCTGTTCGCCTATCTCGCGGGGAACGCCGTCGGCGTTTTCGAGTATATTTATTTTTATAAGCTCGCGTGCTTCAAGGCAGTCGGAAAAACTTTTGAGCATATTTTCGCCTATGCCTTCTTTGCCCACCTGCCCCACGGGCGAAAGGTTTGCCGCGAGCGATTTTAATTTACTTCTCTGTTTTGACGTAAGCATTTTTATACCTTATACACGCACGCCGTCCGCGCGTGTTTTTTATTTCAAATTTATTGTATGGCTGCGTTTTCAGATTTCTCCGCTACGCCTGCGGCTTCGGTCGAAATGACACTGCGGGAACCTGCGGCTTCGGTCGAAATGACAGCGCCACAGAAATATGCTTTTACTCGACGAAGTCGAACTCCACGTCGCCGATGGATACAGTGTCGCCTTCCTTTACACCCATATCGTGCAGGCGGGAAATTACTCCCTTTTCGCGCAGAATTTTTTGGAAATAGGCCATAGAGTCGGGGTCGTTCAGCGTTACGTTGCGGCAGAGCATATCCACGAGGGGGCCGACCACCACGTACGTTTCGCCGTCCATATATATATCGAAATCGAGGTTGCCGCTTTTGCGGTAGGTGAACTCTTCGTCCACCTCTTCCCTCGCTACGGGGGGAAGTTCGGCAAGCCTTGCAACAAGCTCGTCCAGAAGGGGTTTGAGCCCCTCGCCCGAAACTGCCGTTATGGGGAAAATTTTATACTTTCTGCCGTACTTCTTTTTGAAGGCCTTTACGTTCTCTTCCGCGCCGTAGACGTCGCACTTGTTGAGCGCGATGACCTGCGGAAGTGCGGCAAGTTTTTTTGAATAGCCCGAAAGTTCGGCGTTTATCTTTTTGAAATCTTCGACGGGGTCGCGCCCTTCGCAGCCCGAAATATCGACGACGTGCAGAAGAAGGCGAGTGCGCTCTATGTGGCGCAGGAAGTCGTGCCCGAGCCCCGCGCCTTCGGCTGCGCCCTCTATAAGCCCCGGTATGTCGGCCGCGACGAAACTCTTATCGTACACGCTGACTACGCCGAGGTTGGGGGAAAGCGTGGTGAAGTGATAGTTTGCAACCTTGGGACGGGCGGCGGAAATTTTTGAAAGAAGGGTGCTTTTGCCCACGTTGGGGAAGCCTATTATGCCCACGTCGGCAATGACTTTGAGTTCGAGGACTAAAACGTGGGGTTCGGTCTTTTCACCCTTCTGCGCAAAGTTGGGCGCGTGCCGCCTGGAAGTGGTGAAGCGAACGTTGCCCTTGCCGCCCCTGCCGCCTTCGGCAATCAGCTTTTTTTCGCCGTCTGAGAACATATCGGCAATCACGGTGTCCGTTTCGAAGTCCTTTACCACGGTGCCGACGGGCACCTTTATTATCATATCCTTGCCGCCCCTGCCGAAACACTGGTTGGTGCCGCCGCGTTCGCCGTTTTCGGCAAAATACTTGGAAGTAAAGCGAAAGGGCAGAAGGTCGCCCATCCCTCTGTCCGCAACGATGTATACGTCGCCGCCCTTGCCGCCGTCGCCGCCGTCGGGGCCGCACGCGGGCTTGCCTTTGTACGACTTGAACGAGTTCATTCCGTCGCCGCCGTCGCCCGACTTGATTTTAATTTTTACCTTATCGGTAAATACGTTCTTATCTATCATTGTTATAAATTTTCAGCCATTCGTCGGCACGCTCGCAAAGCTCTGCATTGTTCTGCGTCTTTGCTATCGTGGAATACAGATTTTCCGCGCTCAGCTTGCCGAGCATAAGCCTGCGCAGTTTGCAGGCGGTATCGAGTTCTTTGGGCGAAAGCAGAAGGTCTTCCCTCCTCGCGCCCGAGGCGCGGATATCTATTGCGGGGAATACCCTGCGCTCTGCAAGTTCGCGCGATAAAACGAGCTCCATATTGCCCGCCGACTTGAACTCTTCGTAAATAATGTCGTCGAGCCTGCTGCCCGTATCGACGAGCGCGGTGGCGATGATGGTGAGCGAGCCGCCGTCTTCGGTGTTGCGCGCGGCGCCGAAAAACTTGCGCGGTTCGGTGAGCGCCTGCGGGTCGAGCCCGCCCGAGAGCATTCTGCCCGAGTTGGTGACGGAGTTATAGGCGCGGGTGAGGCGGGTTATGCTGTCGAGCAGAATTACCACGTCTTTGCCCGCTTCCACCAGCCTTTTGGCGTGTTCGAGCGTGAGCTGCGCCGCGTGTATGTGGTGGTGTTCGCCCTTATCGAACGTGGAATAAACTACCTTTGCGCCCGCCACCGTGCGGCGGATATCGGTCACCTCTTCGGGGCGTTCGTCTATCAGAAGGACTATTACTTCCGACTGAGGGTAATTTTCGGTTATAGAGCAGGCAATGTCTTTGAGCATTGTTGTTTTGCCCGCCTTGGGGGGAGAAACTATCAGCGCGCGCTGACCCTTGCCTATGGGAGAGAACAGGTCAATCACCCTGTCTGTAAGAGTGCCGCCCCTGCGTTCCAGGGTATACCTTTCCACGGGATAGCAGGGAATGAGCTGTTCGAACACGGCGCGCGGGTTGAGCATATCGGGGCGCACGCCGTTTACGCTTATTATATATGTGGCGCCGGGACATTCGTTTTCCCTGCGCCGCTTTGCCTTGCAAGTTATAAAGTCGCCTTCGCGCAGGCGGAAGCGATTTACAAATGAAGTATGCACGAACACATCGCCGCCCGACGTAAGTTCGAAATTGTGAGTGCGCAGAAACCAGAATTTATCGCTGAATTCAAGCACGCCCGTATACACGGCCTCATCGTCGTCGTCATATTCGCTGTCGGAGCGCACCCCCATCTCTGCGGGCGCCTCTTCTTCGATATATTCGGTGCTCTCTCCGTCCTCGCGCTCTTCGTCGCCGGAACAGTTCCTGCACTGTTCGACGAGTGCGACGACTTCCCTGTCGAAAACTTCCGACTTGGGCGGCGCACCCTTGGTTGAGCGGGGCACGGGGTCGCTTTTGCGGCCTGCGATGTCGAGTATGCCGGCAATCAACGGCTCTTTATTCATATCGGCGGGGCGCTTTACCCCCACTGCCCTGCCTATCTGACGCAGGTCGTAGATGCTGCGCTTTTCAAGCTCCGCCCTCAGTTTCTGCAACAATTCGCTAACTGTCAATCTTCGACCTTCTCCATAACTATTATTTTAGTGGCGTCGCCGCCCAGGTCCTCGCGCGAAATTTCAATCTCGCCGCTCTCGTCGGTTTCCACTTCGTCCTCTTCAAAGAGGTCGGTGAATTCTTCCACCCTGTCTATATCCAGCTTTTTGCCCTTTTCGCGGTAGTGCATAGGTATTACTATGTCGGGCATAATCCTGTCTACGTATTCCTTGGCCTGCTCGGCGTCTATCGTGTATGTTCCGCCGACGGGAATGAGGAGCACGTCTACGGGCAGAAGCGATTCGATGAGCTCGGTCGAGCATTCTTCGCCTATGTCGCCGAGGTGGCACACCTCTATGCCGTCCATACTGAATTTGAAAATTATGTTCTCGCCCCTCTCTTTGCCGCCGTTGTTGTCGTGAAAGCTGCGTATAGAGTTTATCTCTACGCCCGTCACGTCGTAGCTGCCCTCTTTATCTATGACCATAGGCGAGCCGCCTATCTTTTCGACGGCGTCGTGGTCGTAGTGATGGTGCGATACCGTAACCGCGTCGGCAGTCACTTTGGGCATAGTGCAGCCTAACCTGTCTGCATACGGGTCGGTAACGACGGTCGTGCCCGTACTTTCGATGAGCTGGAAGCTGGAATGTCCTAAATACCTGATTTTCATAAAATCTGAATTTTCTCCTGAGGCGTGTTTCCGCCCTTTATGTTATGCCTTATATTTTATATTTTTTTACAATTATCTGACGAGGGAACAATCCGGCGGCGCAGTGCAGGCAGGTCGGCCGCACATACGCGCACACGCATTTATGCGCGCGGAGCAGGCTTACGCTTTGCGTCGCGTTCGCGCCGCCTTTCGGCAACGAACACAAGCTCTGTCTGTTCGCGCTCTTCGCCCTGTTCGTATAAAAGGGTGACGCGGCAGCCCTCTTCGCCGCATATCGCAGCGACGGTGCGCGTGAATACGGGAATTATAAATTTTGCGCCGCCCTCCGAAAGGATACATTCGCTGTTCTCCCCCTCTTCGAACTTCATCAGAAGGGTGAGCTTTCCGCTCCGCCTCTGCGTTACGGTAAAGCCGCGGCATTCGAGCGAACACCCGTCGCCGTCAAGCGAGTAATTTACGATAAACCCTTCGGGGGTGCGCATAAGTTCGCCTTCCGTGCAGAAGCGGGAATTTTCGCCGCCCGCGCACGAATATATATTTATGTTTACTTTCATCCTGATGTAACCGCGCACGGCGCGTAAGAGATAAAACGTCCTTATTTGAGCATAGTGAGCTTTATGCCACCTTCCGACGAGCGCTCTTTATATTCAAAAAAACGGTCTTTGCCCGCCTTTAAAACGCCTTTGAGCTCCTCCGCGTCGCCGCCGTCGAGCGCCGACTTAATCTCGGAGAGATTTTCAATGAGCTGCGCAATCCTCGCCGAAAGATTTTCTTTGTTGAGAAGGTACAGCTCTGACCATACCCCCTCTTCAACGCCCGCGATGCGGGTCATATCCTGAAAGCTGCCGCCCGTAAAACCTATGCAGCCGGCAATTTCGCCGTCTTTGACGTATGCGTTGGATACTATGTGCGCGAGCTGGGAAGTATAGGCAATCTTTTTGTCGTGCACGTCGGCGGAACATTCGACTATGCACTTGAAGCCCATATCTTTTACGAGCTTTTTGATTATGTTCTTTGCGCCCTCGTCGGTCTTTTCGCACGAAGTTATGACCATACTTGCCCTGTCGAACAGGTCGGCGCAGGCGTTGTGCACGGTGGATACCTCTTTGCCCGCCATAGGGTGCGTGCCCACGTAAAAAAAGTTCCTGGGGCGGGAATAAATTTCGCGCTCGATAAAGCCCTTTACGCCGCAGATGTCCGCAACCACGGCTCCCTTTTTGAAGGCGTGGGAATTTATGAAGTTTAACGCCGCGCGGGGAGGAAGGGCGACGAACACCACGTCGTACCCCTCAAAACTTTCTGCTTTTTTTCGTATTATTCCGTTTTCGAGCGCGTAGGCGAGCGATTCCGCCGAACGGTTCCAGCCGTCCGCCGCATATCCCGCCCGCGAAAGCGCCATACAAAGCGACCCGCCTATAAGGCCGAGCCCGGCGACGCATATCTTCATATCTGCAATTCCGTGCACAATCTGTGCGAATACTATTCTATATCAGTATAACATAAAAATCGGGTTAATTCAAATGAATTGACTATATTGTAAAAAAATCTTTTGAGGTTATTTAACGCTTTTGCGCCGCCTTGTTCCGCCGCCCTGCCGCAGGCAAAAAAATTTTGAGGCAAAGAGCGCTTTATTGCAATTATTTGCGCTTTGTGCAGTTGACTTTCGCCGCGCAAATATTTATAATTGTAGTTGATAAAAAAATATTGATTCAAGGAGAATGATTTTTTTATGAACAAGATGTCTGTAAAAGACCTTAAAGACCTCAAAGGCAAAAAAGTGCTCGTCCGCTGCGACTTCAACGTTCCTATGAAGGACGGCAAGATTACCGACGAGAACAGAATCCAGGGCGCGCTTCCCACCATCAAGTATCTTTTGGAAAGGGGCGCAAGGGTTACGCTTTGCTCGCATATGGGCAAGCCCCACCCCATATTCTCCAAAGAGTTCAAACTCAATAAAAAAGACCAGAAAAAGGTAGACGCCGGCGAAACCACAGCCGAAGCGATAGAGGCCAAGGCGCGCAAGGAAGAGCCCGTAAAGCTCACCCTTGCTCCCGTTGCGGCAAGGCTCAACGAACTGCTCGGCGGCAAAGTTGCGTTCGCAAAGGACGTTGTAGGCCCCGACGCAAGGGCTAAGCGCGACGCCCTTAAAGACGGCGAAGCCGTACTTTTGGAAAACCTCCGCTTCCACTGGGAGGAGGAAAAGAAGGATTTGCAGTTCTGCAAAGACCTTGCGTACGATGCGGAAATATACGTAAACGACGCGTTCGGCACGGCACACCGCAGCCACGCTTCCACCGCCGCTATCGTTGAATACGGCATTATAAAGACGGCCGTATGCGGCTTCCTCATCGAAAAGGAACTCACCGTAATGGCCGACACGCTCGAACATCCCGCACGTCCCTTCGTTGCCATTTTAGGCGGCGCAAAGGTTGCAGACAAGCTCAATGTTATAAACAACCTGCTTGAAAAGTGCGACACGCTTATTATCGGCGGCGGTATGGCATACACCTTCCTCAAAGCAAAGGGATACGAAGTGGGCACTTCCCTTCTGGACGAAGAAAAGATTGACTATTGCAAAGAGATGATGGCAAAGGCCGAAAAGCTGGGCAAGGAACTTCTTCTTCCCATCGATACGGTTGTAACATCCGCCTTCCCCGAACCCATCGACGCACCCATAGAGGTTGAGACGGTTGATTCAAACAAGATACCCGCAGACAAGATGGGTATGGACATCGGCGAAAAGACGAGGGCGCTTTATGCCAGCCGCGTGCACAACGCAAAGTCGGTTATTTGGAACGGCCCTATGGGCGTGTTCGAGAACCCCACCCTTGCAAAGGGCACTATCGCGGTAGCGCAGGCGCTTGCAGACGTTTACGGCAAGTGCACCACCATCATCGGCGGCGGCGACAGCGCGGCGGCAATCCAGCAGCTCGGCTTTGCAGATAAGGTTACGCACATTTCCACGGGCGGCGGCGCTTCGCTTGAACTGTTCGAAGGCAAAGTCCTTCCCGGCATCGCCTGCCTCAACGACAAAGACTGATAAAACAATTTCAACGGCATATTTGAGTGCGGCGGCGGGAATTCCCGCCGCCGCATATGAAGATTAAAAATTATGAAACTATTTATTAGCAACAATAAGATTTGTAGAAAAAATGAAATTGGTTTTATATTGCTATTTTTATGCAAAGACCGAGTGATAAGTTTATAACGAAAAAGCATAAAATTGCCATACATCTTGTTTTTTCAATACTTGCATTACTGACAGTTTTACCGTTGACGCTTTTGCTTGCACAAAAAAGTGGCGCCATACTTGGCATAATAATGCCTAAATGGCTTATTTTAACGCTTATATGCATAGTTTGCGCAGTTGCCATCGTAGTCGGGATATTACAAGCTAAAAGAGGTTACAGGTATGGTTTATACCTCGTCTTTACAGTTTCGGTGCTCCTGCTCGCAAGTCTTTTGGTTGGCGCCTTCGACGACGCGTCATCCGGCAATGTGCTTATAACTGCGAAAAACTTAATATGCGCAGTTATGTTTTCCGCAGCTGCGTTATTGCTTGTTTATTCAATGGTATTATTCGGAACAGGGGATAACTTGCAGGCGATAATAGTACTTTGCATATTTTTATTGTTACTTGCAACGGCTGTGATATTTACATTTTTAAGCAATTTTTTGAGTTTTGGCGGAAGCACGCTGTTTACCGCCGACGACGGACACACATTGATTTTTGAATCGATGGAAGGGCGCGTCAGCGGAAATATTTGGCAAAAGATATCACCTTTTACTTTCGGCAAAGTAGGATACCTTTCTTCCGATATCAGTGCAAATGAGCACGATATTGCCGAAACTATTTTTTGCTTTGACGAAGGGTTTATAGTATACCTCAGCGATATATCGCAAACGTTTTACTATATAAAATAATTTTAATTTAATATGATGCCGCAACAAGCGGCAAAGGAGTTTGTAAAAATGCGTAGACCTTTTATTGCAGGCAACTGGAAGATGAATATGACCGCCGAAAGCGGCGCAAAACTTATTGAAGAACTTAAACCCCTCGTAAAAGACGCCGACTGCGACGTGGCGCTGTGCGTGCCCGCCATCCTCATCCCCGCTATGACCGAGGCCGCCAAGGGCAGCAACATTGCCATAGGCGCGCAGAATATGCACTGGGAACCCAAGGGCGCTTATACGGGCGAAATTTCTGCCGATATGCTCAAAGAGTACGGCGTTAAATACGTAATAATAGGTCACAGCGAAAGAAGGCAGTACTTCGGCGAGACAGACGAAACGGTAAACAAGCGCACCAAGGCAGTTATCGCCGCGGGAATGACTCCCATTATGTGCATAGGCGAGACGCTTGAAGAGCGCGAAGGCGGAATTACCGAAAAGGTTTTAGACCGTCAGCTCGAAGTCGGACTTGCGGGAGTTGAGGACGTCACCAAAATAGTCATTGCCTACGAACCCGTATGGGCAATAGGCACGGGCAGGACGGCCACCGACGAGCAGGCCGAAGAGACGATTGCCTATATCCGCAAGAAGATTGGTCAGCTCTTCTGCCCCAAGTGCGCAGAAAAGGTTGTTATACAGTACGGCGGCTCTATGAACGCGGGCAACTGCAAGGGACTTATGGCCCAGCCCGACATAGACGGCGGACTTATCGGCGGAGCTTCGCTCAAACTCGACTTTGCGACTATCGTAAATTACAACAAATAAAATAAAGATTTCAAAATTTAGCGCGCCGAGCCGTTTCAAGCGGAGCGGCGCGCGGTTATAAATAATCAGGGTACGGCCTGCGCCGCGAATAGTTGCGGCATATGTGCCGTTCAATTGACAATTTTACCGTAAAAATAAATTTTAAGAGGAAAGTAAAAAATAAGACTATGGCAAAAAAACCTTACGCTATCATAATTATGGACGGCTACGGAATTGCTCCCGCGGGCGCAGGCAACGCAATAGAGCTTGACGGAAGCAAGAACGTGCACGAACTTATGAAAAACTACCCCTCCGCCACCCTCGGCGCGAGCGGACTTTCGGTAGGTCTGCCCGACGGACAGATGGGCAACAGCGAAGTCGGCCACCTGAATATGGGCGCGGGCAGAATAGTTTACCAGGACCTCACCAAGATTACCAAGGAGATTGAGGACGGCGACTTCTTCAAAAACCCCGTGCTTGTGAAGGCGATGGAAAACGCAAAGGGCGAGGGCAAAAAGCTGCACCTTTACGGCCTTTTATCGGACGGCGGCGTGCACAGCCACATAACCCACCTTTTTGCCCTGCTTGAAATGGCAAAGAGGCACGGACTTAAAGAAGTTTACGTGCATTGCTTCACCGACGGCAGGGACGTTTCGCCCACGTCGGGCGCGGGCTTCGTGCGCGAATTGCAGGCGGAGATTGACAAAATCGGCTGCGGCAAGATAGCCGACGTGTGCGGCAGGTACTACGCGATGGACCGCGACAACAACTGGGACCGCGTTGAAAAGGCATACGATATGCTCACCCTTGGCGAGGGCATACATTGCGAAAACGCCGCCGACGCTTTGGAAGCAAGCTACAAAGAGGGTGTGACCGACGAATTTGTAAAGCCCACCAAGGTTTACGAAAACGGCAAGCCCGTCGGTCTTATCGAAAAGGGCGACAGCGTTATATGCTTCAACTTCCGCCCCGACCGCGCACGCGAAATTACGCGCGCCGTTTCGCAGAGGGAGTTCGTTGTGCCCAAGGGCACGGCCTTTGAAAGAAAGACGGGCTTCCTTGAACCCGTTTACGTATGCTTTACCGTATACGACGCGCAGTTCGAGGGCGTGGAAATAGCCTTCCCCAAGACGACGCTCAAAAACACGCTGGGCGAATACCTTGCCTCGCTCGGCAAAAAACAGCTCAGGATTGCCGAGACCGAAAAATATGCGCACGTAACGTTCTTCTTCAACGGCGGCGTAGAGGCGCCCAACAAAAACGAAGTGCGCGACCTTATACCTTCGCCCAAAGTTGCAACTTACGACCTGCAACCCGAAATGAGCGCTTACCTTGTGACCGACAAAGTGATTGAAGAGCTTGAAACGGGCGAGTTCGACGTGGTAATCCTTAACTTTGCCAACTGCGATATGGTAGGCCACACGGGCGTTATCCCTGCGGCGGTAAAGGCCGTTCACGTGGTTGACGAATGCGTGAAGCGCGTTCTGGACAAGATACTCGAAATGGGCGGCTCGGCCCTTCTGACCGCCGACCACGGCAATGCGGACAAGCTGCTCGACGAAGAAGGCAAACCCTTCACCGCGCACACCACCAACCGCGTGCCCGTGGTGCTGGTTTCAAACGAATACAAGAACGCAAAACTGAGGGAAGACGGCATACTTGCCGACCTTGCCCCCACCCTTTTAACCGTTATGGGCGTACCCGTTCCCGCAGAGATGACGGGCAAAAGCCTTATAGCAAAATAACGAGCATTTAAAATTTATTGGCGGAGGCCTTGCGGCCTCCGCCTTTTCTTTGCGCGCGGCGCGGCAAAAATTGCCGCGCCGCGCTCTGCTATAACGCTATGCCGCGCGCCCAACCGGTAAAACTACCCACACCTCCATTATAACCGTAAAGGCACGGCGGAAAAAATTTTCCGCCGCGCCTTTTATGATTATTGCAAGTGTGAACTCTGCCGCCGTTTGCATACTCTATTATAAAACTTATTATAATAAGTCTTATAAGACTTGTCAAGTCTTTTAATACTTGAACAGAATATAATAGCGGTATGGAAAGGGTAGATTTTGACGCAAAAAAATTTGCAAGGCGGCTGAAAGAGCTGCGCGGTCTGCACAACCTCAGCCAGATGGCGCTTGCCGAAAAGACGGGGCTCAGCCAGTCCGCAATTGCAAAATGGGAAGTCTGCCGGACGGAGCCGACGGCCTCGTCCATTGTTACCCTTGCCTGCTTTTTTGACGAAAAGATTGAATATGTTCTGGGCATAACCGACTGAATTTGAAGCCCCGCGGCAAAGCAGAGTGCCGCGGGGCGCTTTTTATGCGCGGCGGGACGAAGAGGCACTGAAAACGTTTGCAAAAAATTTTGCATAATAATATAATTGATAGCGTAATTTTACGGGCGCCGCGAAAACAGAAACCGCGGGCGAAAGTTTTATTTGATGGTTAAGTTTGAAGCAGAGAAATTTTTCAGTAAAAATTATGTAGTGGTTATCGGCGCCCTCATTTGCTGTATGCTGTGGGGCAGCGCGTTCCCGTGCGTGAAAGTAGGCTACGGGCTGTTCGGCGTAGACACCTCCTCATACTCATCGCTTATTCTGTTTGCGGGCATAAGGTTCACGCTTGCGGGCGTGCTGGTGCTCGCCTTAGGCTCGGCATTGCAGCGAAAGTTTTTGTTGCCCAAGCGTAAAAACATCTGGCGGGTCGCGGTGGTCGCGCTCTTTCAGACGGCTATGCAATACACATTCTTTTATATAGGGCTTGCCAACCTTACGGGCGTTAAGAGTTCGGTGCTGAACGGGCTGGGCGTGTTCTTTACCATAATTGCCGCGTGCTTTATTTTCCGCACCGAAAGGTTTACGCTGATAAAACTCGTTGGCTGCATACTCGGGTTCGGCGGCGTGCTTGTGATGAACCTTGACGGACTGAACTTTGAATTTTCGCTCACGGGCGAGGGCTTTATCATATTTTCGGGGCTTTCGGCGGCGATGGCGGCGGGCTTTGTGAAGGTATTTTCCAAGCACGAGAACACCACAACGCTGTGCGGCTGGCAATTTTTTTGCGGCGGGCTTGCGCTTGTGATTATAGGCGCGGCAACAGGCGGAAGCATACGGCCGACTTCGGGAGCGAGCTTTGCAATGCTTTTTTACCTCGCCTTCCTTTCGGCCTGCGCGTTCACTTTGCAGGGGTACCTTTTAAAGTACAACCCCGTTTCGAAAGTGGCCGTGTTCAAGAGCACAAACCCGCTGTTCGGGGCGCTGTTTTCTGCAATAATTCTTGGCGAAACCGAACAGCTTTTGCACTATACCACCCTTATTGCGCTGGCGCTGGTATGCGGAGGCATACTTATTATCAACCTTTTGGGCGAAAAGCGAATTTTTCGTGCAAAGACGCCTTTAAGTGCGCCTGCGGCGGAAAGCGGCGGCGCGCCGCAAGACTGTCAGTTTATTGCAGACGGCAATATTCCGCCCGATAAGCCTGACGGAAGAAGCTACGGCGCGCCGCACGAAGAACAAGACGCGCAGGACGGGCAAAACGACGGGGCAAACGGCGAAGAAAGCGGGCAGAACGACGGGCGGTAGCGCATTTTTAACAAAAAATTTTAAAAACGGCAGTTTTTTGTTTGGACAAACGCGGCCTTTATGGTATAATAATTTTCGCTTGAATAAATAAATCAGAGGTTTGATTGATGCTTACTGCAATTTTGGCACCCGCGGGTATGACGCCTTCGGAATATACAATTTATATAACCTTTACCCTGATATTTATGGCGCTTTTGTTCATCGCCGCCATAATCGCCATCATCGTGGTACTCTTCCAGAAGAGCAACTCCGACGGTATTCAGGGCATTACCGCCACGAGCGAGACCTTCTTCGGCAAGAACAAGGGCAGAAGCATAGAGAGCAAACTTAAAAAGTGGGCGTGGATAACCCTCATCGTTATCGGCGTGCTCGCAATCGTAATTTATATAGTGCAGGTAATGCTTCCGTAAGCATAACCCTATACATTCTTCTGAACATACAAAAGATGAAAAAGGCGGCTTTATTTTAAGCCGCCTTTAAATATATTGCGGTTTGTTAAAATGCCGCCCGTTGCAGAAAATAGTATTATAAATATCATATAAAATTACAATAGTTGCGGTATATGTGCCGCCCGATTGAAAAACAGAAAGAAAAAAATTATGACTGTAAGAGAGAATATTGTTCAACTTTTTGAAAGCGGAAAGCTGGCGTTTAAAACTGAAAAGCAGATTTGCGACATACTTAAAATTACGCACGGCGAAAGAAAATCGGCCGCCCGCATTTTGGGCGAGCTGGAAAAAGAGGGCGTGATTTTAAAGACCAACGTAGGCGAATACTGCACCCCCGCGCAGGCGGGCGCCGTTTGCGGCATTATTCAGGGCAACGAGCGCGGATTTGCCTTTCTGATTCCCGACGGAAAGACGGGCGATATGAAAGATTTGTTCATCCCCCGCCACTCCCTTCACGGCGCGCTCGACGGCGACAGAGTGCTTGCCGTGAGAATTAAGGGAACGGAGGACGAAGCGAGCGTGGTTAAAATACTTTCGCGCGGGCGCACGGCGGTTGCAGGTACGTTCGAGCGCACGGGCGGCGCGTGCTACGTTGTGCCCGACTGGTCGAAATTCGCGCCCAGAATTTTTGTGCCCTCCTCCCTTTCGATGAACGCAAAGCAGGGCGACAAAGTGGTCTGCCGCATAACCGCCTATCCGCACGGCAAGGCGCCAAACGGCAAAGTGGTTGAAATACTTGGCAAGGGCGGCGACTTTTACGCCGAAGAACTTTCTATAATACGCAACTACGGCCTTTACGAGCAGTTTCCCGCCGAAGCCGAACGGCAGGCAGAGCGCGTTGCCGCGCAGAAAGTGGTATTGGGCGACAGGCGCGATTTGCGGGATACTCTGACCATAACGATAGACGGCGACGACACGCGCGACATAGACGACGCCGTATCGCTTGAACGCAGGGGTGAAAACTTTGTTCTGGGCGTGCATATAGCCGACGTGGGGCACTACGTTAAGATGGGCACAAAACTCGACGAAGAGGCGTATTCGCGCGGGACGAGCGTTTACTTCCCCGACAGGGTGCTGCCGATGCTGCCGAGGGCGCTTTCAAACGGGGCGTGCAGCCTGAACGAGGGCGAGGACAGGTACGCCCTTTCGTGCATAATGACGATTGCGCCCGACGGCGAAAGAATAAGCAGCGAAATTTTTGAAAGCGTGATAAAGAGCGACCACCGCACCACCTATAAAGAAATTACGGCGCTCGCCGAAGGCGACGAAGCAATGCGCGGAAAATACCCCGACCTTATTGCTATGTGCGCCGATATGAAGGAGCTGTGCGGCGCGCTTGCCGCCCGCCGCGAGAGGCTGGGGAACATTGACCTGAGCGTAAAAGAGGCGCACATATACCTTGACGAACGCGGCGAGATAGTAATTCCCGACTACGAACGCACCATATCGGAAAAGATGATAGAGCAGTTTATGATTTGCGCCAACGAGGCTGTGGTCGAGTATATGCAAAAGAAGGGCGCGCCCTTTATGTTCCGCGTGCACGAGCCGCCCGCGCCCGAAAAGGTAAGCTCGTTTTTATCATTCCTCTCCGACCTGGGAATAAGCGGCAGGGTGAGCGAGGACGAGCCTGAACCCGGGCAGTTCCAGGCAATACTGAAAAGAATTGCGGGCAAGCCCGCCGAAAGCGCGGTAAACAAGGTTATGCTGCGCACGATGCAGAAGGCGCGCTACTTCGAGCGGAACTTAGGGCACTTCGGCATAGCAAGCGAATGTTACTGCCACTTCACCTCGCCCATACGCCGCTACCCCGACCTGTTCATCCACCGCATAATAAAGGGCGTGCTGCACGGCGGAATAGACGAGATGCGCGAAAAGTACGCGGGCGTTGCCGCGGAAGAGGCGGCACACTGTTCGCTGTGCGAGAAGAACGCCGACGCCGCCGAACGCGACGTGGACAGCCTTTATAAGGTAGTTTATATGTCCGAGCGAATCGGCGAGGAATACGAAGCCACCGTTTCGGGCGTGACGGCATTCGGCGTGTTTGCCGAGCTTGACAACACCGTTGAAGGGCTGATAAGGCTGGAAAAACTGCCCGGCGGCAGTTACGAATACCTTGAAGACAAGTTTGTGCTTAAAGGCGAACGCACGTTCCGCCTGGGCGACAGAATTAAAATACGCGTAGACGGCTGCGACTGGGGCAATATGCGCCCCGAATTTTCGCTTGCAGACGCACCGCAGACCCCAACAAAGCCAGGCGCTGAGAGCGGCAAAAGGCGGGCGGGCGACAAAAACGGCACCCAAAAAGGCGGCAAAGACGGCAGGCAAGGCGGCGCAAAACAAAGGCGGAAAAGCGGCGGAAAGCCGCGCCGCGGCGAAGGACGGACGGAAAGCGGCAAAAAATATACACGGCGCGGCGGCGGACACAGAAGGCGCGGCTGAAAAAGTGTTTACAAACGCGCCGTTTATGGTATAATGGTATGGATATGAAAAAGACTATTGCCGTAAACAGGCAGGCAAGCTACGAATATTTTATAGAGGAAAAGTTCGAGGCGGGAATAGTGCTCGAAGGGGCGGAAGTAAAATCTTTAAGGCGGGGAAACTGCAACCTTAAAGACAGTTTCTGCTTTTTGCACGGCGGCGAAATGTTCATAAAAAATATGCACATTGCCGTGTACGACAAGGCGGGCGCGTTCAACTCGCACGATTCAAAGCGCGACAGAAAGCTGCTTATGCACAAGGCTGAAATTGCGCGCATTGCGGGCAAGGTGAACGCCAAGGGCTTCACCGTGGTGCCCCTCTCGCTCTACTTTTCGGAAGGTCTGGTCAAGGCGGAGATTGCGCTGTGCCGCGGCAAGCAGAACTACGACAAAAAGCGCGCCATTGCCGAAAAGGACAGAAAGCGCGAAATGGAGCGCGAACTCAAAAATTACAACTGATTTTTTTGTATGCGCATACGCGCAGCACTTACACGACAGAAAAAAAGGGGTAACTTCAACATATGCCTATCGTCATCGACAGAGATATTCCTGCATTTAAAATTCTTACGGGCGAAAGATGCTTCGTTATGGACAAAGAGAGGGCGCATTCGCAGGAGATTCGCCCGATAGAGATTGCCATTTTAAACCTTATGCCCACCAAAGAGACGACGGAAACGCAATTTATGCGACTGCTTTCAAACAGCCCTTTGCAGGTGAACATAACGCTTATAAAGACGGCGACATACAAGAGCACTCACACCGAACAGCAGCACCTTGAAAGGTTTTACAAGAACTTTCAAGACATAAAGGAACAGCGCTTCGACGGCCTGATTGTAACGGGCGCGCCCGTTGAGAATATGGAGTTTGAAGAGGTTGCCTATTGGGAGGAGTTCAAAGAGATTCTTGACTGGACGAACACGCACGTAACCTCCACCCTGTTCATATGCTGGGGAGCGCAGGCGGCGCTGCACTATTTTTACGGCATAAAAAAGCACCCGCTGAAACAGAAGTGCTTCGGGATTTTTGCGCACCAGCGCATACGCGGGGACAAGCCCGAACCGCTGATGAGGGGAATTTCTGACGAATTCCATATGCCGCACTCCCGCCACACCGTGGTGTATGCCGAGGACATAAAGCACATAAAGGAGCTGGAAATTCTGGCGTATTCCAAGCGCGCGGGCGCTTCGATTATCAAGAGCAGCGACAACAAGCGCGTGTTTGTGATGGGACATATGGAGTATGACCGCGACACGCTTAAAAACGAGTATGAGCGCGACAAGGCCAAGGGGCTGGACATTCAGCCGCCCGTAAACTACTTCAAAGACTCCACCCACACCGCCGTGAAGATGAACTGGACCTCCACCGCCAACCTGTTTTACATAAACTGGCTGAACTATTACGTATACCAGGTTAC
>ERZ1643246.1120-NODE-1120-length-30275-cov-5.017637_pt1 | contig 30275 bp, 24 predicted proteins | sample MGYA00579265_ERZ1643246 | MGnify/ENA primary metagenome ERZ1643246 (study PRJEB29033, sample SAMEA4952261) | chicken gut metagenome | biome: Broiler Chicken; feature: Gastrointestinal Tract; material: Caecum | place: Ireland | collected 2018 | study: Broiler...
AGCCCTTCTTCGCCGTATCTCCTGTATCTCTCCCGCATCCTTGCCCGATGCCCGCTGTGCGGGTTCTGACGGGTTTTTTCATCTGATTTTTCCATAACGGTAAAACGCGGCAAGGAGTTTGTCCCCGTTGCCTTATTAAATGTAGCACATTTGAACAAAATTGTGTATAATATTTCAGTAGTTTCCGCGAACAGACCTGTGTCGGCGGAAAAAGGAGCGAAAATGAGCGTTATAACTGACAAAACCTTTGGCGATATGCTGGCGGCGCTTCAAAAAATTCTGCGTGTCAATACCGTCAAATCCGCCGCCGAGCCGGGGAAGCCTTTCGGCGCCGGCAACGCCGCGTGCCTCGACGCATTTCTTGCCATGGCGGAAGACATGGGGTTTGAGACTTACAACTGCGACGGATACGCCGGGCACGTCGATTTCGGCGACGGCGAAACCTTCGGCGTGCTGGGGCATCTCGACGTGGTGCCCGTGGCGGACAAAGGCTGGGCGCGCGACCCTTTCGGCGGCGAAATCAAAGACGGTTTTCTCTACGGCAGAGGCGTGCTTGACGACAAAGGGCCGGTGGTGTCATGCCTTTTCGCCATGAAACAACTCAAAGACGAGGGCTTCCGCCCGTCCAAAAAAATACGCCTGATTGTCGGCTGCGACGAAGAAAGCGGCTGGGGATGCATGGACTACTATGCCCGAAAAGTGCCGCTGCCGAAAACGGGTTTTTCTCCCGACGGCGATTTTCCCGTCATCAACGTGGAAAAAGGCGTGTGCCACATTGACATAGACGCGGGCGCGCTTCCGAGCGGCGTGAAAGAAATCAGCGGCGGTCAGAGAGTAAACATCGTCCCGGACGAATGCCGCGCCGTAATCGAAGGCGGCGTCAGCGTATATAAACAAAGCGGGGCGGCTGCGCCCGAAAAGACTTTTTCAGGAAAGAAAAGCGACCTGCGCCTTGAAGCCGACGGCAAAAACGTCATCGTCACGGCTTTCGGCAAAGCGGCGCACGGCTCCACACCCGAATTCGGCGACAACGCCGCAAAGAAACTGTTCGCCGCCCTGTCGGCGCTTTTCCCGGGCGACAAAACGATATCCCTGGCAAACGCCGTGTGCGCCGATTATTACGGCGAAACTCTCGGCATTGCCATGAGCGACGGCGTCAGCGGCAAAATGACGGTAAACGTCGGACGGCTGCGCGCCGAAAACGGCAGACTGGTCATGGGGCTTGACATACGCTACCCCGTTTCTTGCGCCCAAAGCGACCTGCTGAAAAAACTTTCGGCGGCGACGGGCGCGGCGTATAAAATCACAGGCAGCCACAAACCGCTGTATGTGCCGGAAGATAACCCTCTGGTCAAAACGCTGCTGGACGTTTATAAAAGTGTGACGGGCGAAGCGGCCGCGCCGCTCGCCGTGGGCGGAGCGACGTACGCCAGGGCGCTGCCCTGCGGCGTGGCGTTCGGCCCCGTGTTTCCCGGCGACGAAAAAGTCATTCACGAAACAAACGAGCGCGTTTCGCTTGACAAACTGCGCCTTATGACGGAACTTTATTATACGGCGATAAAACGCCTGTGCATGTAAAATAAACGGCGGCGCGCCGCCACACGAGAGAGAACTATGGACGTAAAGAAAATTTTAAGTCAACACATCGAAATAGACGGCGTTTCCGGGGAGGAAATATACTCGCTCGTCACCGAAACGGCGGACAGCAGGCTGGGCGACTTTTCGCTGCCGTGCTTCCGTTTCGCCAAGGCGCTTAAAACCTCCCCCGTAAAAATCGCCGAAGACCTCAAAGAAAAATTCGACGGCTGCGAAATCGTCAGCGAAGTGCGCGCGGTGAACGGCTATCTCAACTTTTTTGTGGACAACAAAGTCTTTTCGCGCGGAGTGCTTGCCGAAGCGGCGGCGGACGGGTTCGGCTCTTCCCGCGTGGGAAACGGCAAAACGATATGCATCGACTATTCGTCAATCAATATCGCGAAACCTTTCCACATAGGCCATCTTGGCACCACGGCGATAGGCGGCAGCCTTTACAAAATCTTCAAAAAACTGGGGTATAACGTGGTGGGCATAAACCACCTTGGCGACTGGGGCACGCAGTTCGGCAAACTCATTGTGGCGTACGACCTCTGGGGCGACAGGGAAAAGATAGAAAAAGGCGGCGTGGAAGCCTTGCAGGAGATTTACGTCAGGTTCCACCGCGAAGAAGAAACCCGCCCCGAACTGACCGAACAGGCGCGGCACTGGTTTGCCCTTATCGAGCAGGGCGACAAGCGCGCTCTGGAACTTTTCCACTGGTTTAAGGACATCACTCTTAAAGAGGTGGACAAAATTTACAAACGCCTTAACGTGACTTTTGACAGTTACAACGGCGAAAGTTTCTACAACGACAAAATGCAGCCCGTGCTTGACCAACTTGAAAGCAAGGGACTGATACAAACAAGCGACGGCGCCAAAATAGTCGACCTTTCGGCGTATGACATGCCGCCGTGCCTGCTGGTCAAAGCCGACGGCGCGACGCTTTACGCCACAAGAGACCTCGCGGCGGCGTTTTACCGAAAAAAAACATACGACTTCGACAAATCGCTTTACGTCGTGGCGTACCAGCAGAACCTGCATTTCAGGCAGTTGTTCAAGGTGCTGGAACTCATGGGCTGCGACTGGGCGAAAGACTGCGTGCACGTGGCTTACGGCATGGTGTCGCTCGCAGAAGGCGCCATGTCCACCCGCAAAGGCAATGTGGTGTGGCTGAGCAAAGTGCTGGACAAAGCGGTGGAAAAAGCCATGGCAATCATCGACGAAAAAAATCCGTCGCTTGAAAACAAAGCCGAAGTCGCCGAAAAAGTCGGCGTAGGCGCCGTTATGTTTTCCGCCCTGCAAAACGCCAGGATAAAAGACATCACCTTTTCGCTGGACAAGGTGCTCAATTTCGAAGGCGAAACGTGCCCTTACCTGCAATATACATACGCGCGCACGGGCAGCGTTCTTTCAAAAGCCGGCAACATCGTAAACGCCAGAATCATGCCCGACTATTCTGCGCTTGACAACGACGAAAGCAAAGAACTCGTCAAACTGCTCAACAGGTATCCGTCGGTCATCGCCGACGCTGCCGACAAGTACGAGCCCTCGGTCATTTCGAAATATCTCATAGACCTGGCGCAGGCTTTCAACAGGTTTTATATCGCCCACCGCATTCTGGACGAGCCAGCGGCAAGGCAAATCGCCAGGCTGACGCTGACGAAATGCGTAAACAAAACAATCAAAGACGGTCTTGCACTGCTGGGTATAGACGTGCCTGAAAAGATGTGATTTTCCGCCGCGCACGAAACGCGCAGCGGCGGAATAAGATAAATCGCTATGGTTTATTCAATCAGCGAAAAAAACATCGGAAAACTTCTTTTGGACAGTAACGGAAAGACATTTTACGGCGCGTATCAGGAGTGGTACCCCACCCTGTTCCGCCGGATGGCGGGCTGTGGTCCCACGGCGGCGGCAAATCTGCTGGCGTGCGCCTCGGAAGACGTGCCGTTCGGCACGGCGGAAGCCCGCGTCGCCGTTATGCAGACCATGTGGAACTATCTCACTCCCGGCGTGCGGGGACTGCACCGCGTGCGCAAATTCAAAAACGGCAGCGACGCGTTTTTCAAAGCGAAAAAACTGTCTCTTTCATGCCGCTGCGCGGAATTCGCGGAAGACTCTCCTCTCACTATCGGCCAAACGGCGGACTTCATAAAAGAAGCCCTTTCGCTTGACGCGCCGCTGGCTTTTTTAAACCTTTTGAATAACTCCGTCAAAGACCTGGAACGGTGGCACTGGGTGACAATCGTGTCTTTCGACGACGCCGAAATGACCGCCACGGTGTTTGACGGCGACAAAAAATTTCTGCTGCCGCTGCCGCTGTGGTTCGAAAAGCCGCGCGACCGCTGCGGGCTGGCTTATTACGCTAAATAAAACGCCGCAAGGCGTTTTTTTCATGGACGCCGCCGTTGACACATGGGGCAAAATATCTTATCATCTTTACAAATCCACAAAAAGGAAATGAGCGGTATGAAAAATTTGATAAGATGTTTCGCCTGCGCCATGGCGCTGGCGGCCTGTCTGTGCGCCTTTACGGCGTGCTCCGACCACACAACCTACAACTGCGAAGCCTATGACTTCGTCGCCGCCGACGGCTCCGTCATGAACATGCTCAACATGCTCAACGGCCTGACGCTAACCCTCAACAAAGACGGCACCTGCTCGCTCGTCGTGGCGACGCCGGCGGGCGTTGAAAGTTACGGCGGCACATGGAAAGACCAAGACGGCTATATCGTAACGGCAATCAACGCCGACTGGAGCATGAATCTCAAAAAAGACGGCAAAACCCTGACGCACACCGGCGCTGAAATCATCAACGGCGAAACAGGCGTGTCCACCGTGCGCTTTGTGAAAGCGTAAACAAAAACCTCCCGCAAGGGAGGTTTTATTTTATGCAAAAGTCTTTTTATTCCGCTGTTATCCACCTGAGTTGGTCATTGTCCCATGTGGTATAAATCGTCTTGTCCGGCACGGTTACCGTTGCTTTGCCGCCGACGTTAACCACGGAGGCGGAGTTTGTTCCATAATCGGTCGGCGACGTTGGACCGAAAGTTATATTTCCTTTCGCCGTCACGGTGACGCTGCTGTCGGCGTCCGGATTGGAAATATACCACGCGTTGAGGCAGCCCGTGAGATTGTTCACCTGGCCCGGCACAAACCACGACCAGTAATATCCGCCGTCGACTGTAATGTCGATTGTTTTGACCGCCGAGGCGGATGAAAAATAACTTGCCACCAGCGCGCCGAGAGGTATTTCACCGGCAGACCAGCTTCCGCTCGCGGCGTTTTGCGTCCATGTCGTGTCGTCGCCTTCGATGTCGCCCATCCACGCCCGTGCCGTAACGTCGGTAAGGACGGCGGTGCCCTCCGCCACCACTATGCCTCTGCCGAAGGCGTAAATAACCGTGTCGTTGACGGTCAGCGCGCCGCCTTTGGAGTTAAAATAAATGCCGCTCTGATAATATCCCTGCGGGATACTGTCGTCAAACCTCTCGAAATCACAGCCGGTAACGGTCACGTCAACGTTATCCGCGCCCACATTGATGATTTCGTTTTGGGCGACATTGCCGCTTTCCGCCTCGCAGCCGTCCAGCGTAACTTTTGCGTTATCGCCGACGACCTGCACCGCTATACCGTCCCATCTGAGAGAAACGCCTTCAAGCGTCAGTCCGGCGCCCTCATTCACATAAAATATACCGCCGGCGCCGACGGCAACAACGCCGCAGCCGGAATAGGTGTCTTTGTGCTTAATCGTCAGTTTGGTGTTTTTCGAAACCGAGGCGGCCGGCAGATAATCAACCCCGCCGGTGATAGTCAGGTCGTCGGCAAGCAAAACGGTGATTTCTTTGCCCCGCGCTGCCGTCATGGCACTGTCCCACTCGGCTGATGTTATCTCGATGTCGCTCCACGCGGCGATTTCTATTGTGCCGCCCTTTTTAATCGCGTCGGCAAGCGCCGCCCCTGTGGACACCACGGTGTTTTCTGTGGTCGAGCCGCCAGAAGTGCTGTTTTCCACAACGCCGCAGCGGCCGCAGCGGTGTTTATACACGCCGTTGTCGAGATACGGGTTGCCCCACTTGTGCCCGAGGGCTTTAATGGTTTCGGTCTGCTTTTCCCCGCACCCGCAAACACGTTCTTTCGAGCCGTCTTCAAGACAGGTGGCTTCTTTCACGGTTGTCCATTCGCCCCACGCGTGTTCATGCTCCGGGTCGCCGCAGGCGGCAAGCATGAACAGAGCGGCGAACATCACGGCGGCGCACAGCGCCGCTAGCCATTTTCTTTTTTTCATCTTTCCTCTCCTTAACCAGGCGCCAATGCGCCTTTATTGAGATTATCATACCCCCCCACCCCGCAAGTTGTCAAGCGCGCGGCGGCGCCCTTCGCTGAAAAGAAAACGGCAAAAAAAAGAGCGGACTTTTTGTCCGCTCTCAATTGTTATTCTTTTTGTTTCCATCCGTCCACACGGATATAAACCCCGTCGGCGGCGATGTCGGCGGCGTTTGGCATAAAATTGCTTTGGGTGACCGTCACCTCGCCGTTTTTTCCGAACACCGTTGTCTGAAACACGGGGTTAGGCGACATGCCGCTCGGTTCGCCATTGAAATCGGGTTTCATGCCTTGCCCTTCCACAGGCTGTGCAGGTTGCAGTAAGCGTAAGCGTCTATCGCTTCATCGCCGTCCACAAGCGCGAAAACCGCCTCAGGTTTGTCCCCCGGTTTCAGTTGTTTGCGCTGGTTGCCCGTTTTGGTTTCAAGGGCAATCCACTCTATGTAGTGTTCCGCCGCCATAGGGTGCTCGACTTCGCCTACTTTCACGGTAACGGTGTTGCCGCTGACCGAAATCACGGGCACGTGTTTTTCAGCGGCGGCGTCGGTGGTGCCGGGCACGATTTCCTGCATTTTCTGCCCGCAGCACATTACAGGCACTCCGCTGTCTTTGACATAAGCGATGATGTTGCCGCAATGGGCGCAAATATAAAATTTCATTGGTGTGTTCCTCCTTGGCTTTTTTATATTATATCACACTGCCGGCGCGAAGTATATAAGCGACGGAAAATTTCCGCCGCTTTTTTCCCGCCCAGTCAGTAATTGTACTTTTTGCGGTGCGTCAGCAGGAAAGTAACGGTAAACGCCAGCGTAAGTATTTCGGCGGCGGTCACGGCAAACCATATGCCGTTTACGCCGAGTATCATCGGCAGCAGCAACACCGCGCCCACCTGGAACAGCAGCGTGCGGAAAAAGGAAATGAGCGCCGAAATAAGCCCGTTGCCCAGAGCCGTGAAAAACGCCGAGCCGAATATGTTGAAGCCGCTGAGCAAAAAGGATATGGAATACAGCCTCATGCCGTGCGACGTCAGTTCGAGCAGGTCGGCGTCATACCCCACGAAAATGCCCGCCACGACAGGCGCGAAAACTATGCCTATCGCCGCCAGCGCCGCGCCGGCGCAGGCGGTCAGCACCAGGCTCTTTTTGAGCAGGTTTTTGAGTTCGCCGTGCCTTTGGGCGCCGTAGTTGAAACTGATGAGCGGCGCGCTGCCCACCGAATAACCTATAAACATTGAAACGAACGCGAAACTCAGGTACATTATCGCGCCGTAAGCCGCGACGCCGTTTTCGCCCGCTATCTGCATGAGCTGCGCGTTGTAAACCATGTTGAGCACCGACAGCGACAGGTTGGTCATAAGTTCCGACGAGCCGTTGGTGCATGTTTTGACAAGCACTTTGCCGTGTATGCCGAATTTCGTGAAGCGCAGCAGACTGTTGTTTTTGCGCAGGAAATATATAACCGGCAGCCCGCCGCCTATAAGCTGGCTTATGGCGGTGGCGACAGCGGCGCCCGCCACGCCCCACCTGAACACGGCGACGAACAGCGCGTCCAGCGCTATGTTGGTGCAACCCGCCGCCACAATGACCGCCAGCCCGATTTTAGGTTTTTCCGCCGTGACGAGCAGGTTTTGAAACACGTTCTGCAACAGAAAAAAGGTCAGAGAGACAAGCAGAATCCTGCCGTAAGTCATACAGTGCGCCATCATGTCGTCCGTGGCGCCCAGCGCCCTGGCGACAGGTTCCAGAAGCAGCTGCCCGGCCGCCGTCAGTATCACGCCCAGCGTCACGGCGAAAACCACCAGCATGGTAAAATACTCTTTCGCGCGCTTTTCGTCGCCCTCGCCCAGCGTTTTGGCGACAATAGCGCTGCCGCCGGCGCCCACCATGAAGCCCACGGCGCCCAGGGCGATAGGCACGGGCATAATCAGGTTTACGGCGGCAAACGCCGTTTTGCCCACAAAGTTTGAAATAAAAAGCCCGTCCACCACGCCGTATATGGAAGTGAACACCATCATGATGACCGACGGCATGGCAAACCGCAAAAGTTTTCCGTAAGTAAAATGTTCGCCCAGCCCTATTTTGCGTTTTTCCTTTTTAAGCACGCTTTCCATACTTTTTCCTCACGCCTCTCCTTTACCGCGCCGCAGTTTTTCAAACTGCGCTTTGAGTTCTTTGTTGAATTTCGACGGCGCCTCGGCGAGAGCCCGTCTTTCCTCTTCGCCCAGCGCCTCCCACGCCCTTTCTTCCGCCTCGTAAACGCCGCGCACATATATGTCGGCAAAGGCGCGACCCTTGTCCGTCAGCGAAATGTTTTTGACGCGCAAATCGTCTCCGGCGGCGGCAAGCGTTATCAGCCCGTTTTTTTCCAGATGGCGGCACGCCGAGTTTACCGTCTGCTTGCTTATAAACAGCGTGTCGCTTATTTCGGCCTGCGTTCTTACGCCTTCGCTCACCATCCAGATGACCCAATACTCCATGACCGCCAGCCCGCTCTCACGGGCGAAAGCGGCGTATATGCCGTCCGCCTCTTTGTACGCCAGGCGGAATTTTTCCAGTTCTCTGTCTGTGTTTTTCATGACGTTTCCCTTCTGCCGGTATAATAGTATTATTTCGGACTGAATTATCATAATTCATACCGCCGCCGATGTCAACCTCGGCACAAAAAAAAGACGGGCAAAAGCCCGTCTTTTATATCAAAATTCATTCGGCGTCTTCCGCTTCCGCCGGCTGTTCGCCTTCGGCGGTTTCTTCCGCCGGTTCTTCATGCGGGGTGGTCGCCACGCACACCACTTTGGCGTCGTCCTTAAACTTCATTATTCTGACGCCCAGCGTGTCCCTGCCTATTTTGGAGATATCGCTGGCCTGCACCCTGATGATTACGCCGTTGTCGGCGATGAGCATTACGTCTTCGTCAGGCGCCACGAGTTTAAGGTTGACGAGGTTGCCCGTTTTGGCGTTGAACACGCCGGCTTTAATGCCTTTGCCCGCCCTTGCCTGCAAGCGGTAGTCGGCGACGTCGGAAATCTTGCCGAAGCCGTTTTCGCTGACGGTCAGCACGTCGTAGCCGCTCTTGATGACGGCCATGTCGGTTACATAGTCGCCTTTGTCAAGTTTCATGCTGCGCACGCCCTGGGCGTCCCTGCCCATAGGGCGCACTTCTTCTTCGGAAAACCTGATGCATTTGCCCTTGTGGCTCGCCACGAGAATTTCGTCGTAACCCGTCGTAAGCGACACCGAAATAAGTTCGTCGTCGTCTGTCAGCGAAATGCAGATTTTGCCCACTTTGCGGATTGACTCGAACTCTTTAAGGTCGGTTTTTTTGATGAGGCCGTTTTTTGTCGCCATAAGCAGATTGCCCTGCCCCGATTCTTTTCTCGGTATGACTGCCGTTACCTTTTCGCCTTCAGTGAGTTGCAGCAGATTGACCACCGCCCTGCCGCGCGCCGTCTTTTGCGCCTCGGGCACTTCATACGCCTTGATGTTGTACACCTTGCCCTTGCTGGTGAAAAACAGCAAATCGTCGTGGGTGTTGCACACAAACATGTTGACGACAAAGTCTTCTTCCTTGGTTTTGTGCGCCGTCACGCCCTTGCCGCCCCTGCGCTGGGTTTTATATTCCGCGGTAGGTATGCGTTTGACATAGCCGAAATGCGTCATTGAGATGACGACGTCTTCCTTTTCTATAAGGTCGCCGATGTCGATTTCGCCGTAGTCCAGCGAAATTTCCGTTTTGCGCGGCGTGCCGTATCTGGCGCTGATTTCGCGCAGGTCGTTTTTGATGATTTCGCCCACCTTGGCGGGGCTTTCGATAATGCTTTTGAGTTCGGCGATGTATTTTTTCAGCTCTTCCAGCTCGTTTTTGAGGCTTTCCACTTCCAGGCTGGTGAGTCTTTGCAAACGCATTTCCAGAATGGCGGTAGCCTGCTTGTCGCTGAGCAGGAAGGTTTCCATCAACCTGTCTTTGGCGACGTATTTATCGGCGGATTTTTTAATGATTTCTATAACCCTGTCGATATTGTCCTGCGCTATTACAAGACCTTCCAGAATGTGCCTGCGTTCTTCGGCTTTTTCCAGGTCGTATTTGGTTTTGCGCAGCACAACGTCGTTCTGGTGGGCGATATAGCGGCTGATGATTTCTTTAAGGTTGAGCACTTTCGGCTCGCCGTCGGCAAGCGCCAGCAGGTTTATGCCGTTTGACACCTGCAACTGCGTGTGTTTGAACAGCGAGTTGAGCACCACCTGGGCGTTGGCGTCTTTTTTGACGTCGATGACAATGCGCATGCCCTGTCTGTCGGATTCTTCCTTGATGTCCGAAATGCCCTCGAGTTTTTTGTTTTTGACCATGTCGGCGATGGACTCGATAAGGCGCGCCTTGTTGACCTGATAAGGCAGTTCCGTCACGACGATGCGGCTTCTGGTGCCGTTGTTGAATTCCTCTATTTCCGTTTTGGCTCTTATAATTACGCCGCCGTGCCCCGTTTTGTAGGCGTGGCGCACGGCTGCCCTGCCCATAAGTATGCCGCCCGTCGGATAGTCAGGCGCGGGGATTATGGTCATGAGTTCGTCCACGGAAATATCCGGGTTGTCGATTGTGGCGATTACGCCGTTTATAACTTCGTTGAGGTTATGCGGCGGAATGTTGGTCGCCATACCCACGGCAATGCCGTCGGAGCCGTTTACAAGCAGATTGGGGAACCTGGACGGCAGCACGACAGGCTGTTCCAGCGTTTCGTCGAAGTTGGGATAAAAATCCACCGTGTTTTTGTCAATGTCGCGCAGCATTTCGCTGGCGATTTTGGACAGTCGGGCTTCGGTGTACCTTTGCGCGGCGGGCGGGTCGCCGTCCACCGAACCGAAGTTGCCCTGGCCTTCCACCAGCGGCTCGTTTATGGAAAAATCCTGCGCGAGGCGCACAAGGGCGTCGTAAACGGCGAAGTCGCCGTGCGGATGGTATTTGCCCAGCACGTCGCCAACGATACGGGCGCATTTTCTGTACGGTTTGTCGTTGGTGAGGTTGAGTTCACCCATGGCGTAAAGAATACGCCTGTGCACCGGTTTAAGACCGTCGCGCACGTCGGGGATTGCCCTCGACACGTTAACCGCCATGGCGTAAGCGATGAAAGACTTCTTCATTTCGTCTTCGACGCCCACCTTGACCACCTTGGAGTTTTCCAGCGCTTTTTGATATTCTATATTGTTTACGTTATCGGTTTTCTTCATATTTCCGCCTCATCACACGTCGAGTTCTTCCACAAGTTTGGCGTTGTCCACAATAAACTGACGCCTGAGTTCAGGTTTTTCGCCCATAAGCACGCTGAATATTTCGTCGGCGGCGTAAGCGTCGTCCATGGTTACCTGCAAAACCGTGCGGGTTTCGGGGTTCATGGTGGTTTCCCACAGCTGTTCGGCGTTCATTTCGCCCAGACCCTTGTACCGCTGTATCGCCTCGCCTTTAATGCCCAGTTCGGCGATAAGCCTGTCTTTCTCCTCGTCGTTATAGGCGTACACCGGCGTTTTGCCTTTCATGAGTTTGTAAAGCGGCGGCTGCGCTATATAAACGTGCCCCCTTTCAATCAGCGGCCGCATAAAGCGGAAGAAGAAAGTCAACAGCAAAATCCTGATGTGGCTGCCGTCCACGTCGGCATCGGTCATGCAGATGATTCTGTTGTAGCGCAGTTTGCTTTCGTCGAAATCGTCGTGTATGCCGCAGCCGAAAGCCGTTATCATGGACTTTATTTCCTCGTTTTCGAGTATGCGGTGCAGACGGGCTTTTTCCACGTTGAGGATTTTGCCCCTGAGCGGCAGAATAGCCTGGAAGCGTCTGTCGCGCCCCTGCTTCGCCGTGCCGCCGGCCGAGTCGCCCTCCACCAGATAAATCTCGCAAAGGTCGGCGTTTTTCTCGGTGCAGTCGGCGAGTTTGCCCGGCAGAGTGGTGTTTTCCAGCACGTTTTTGCGGCGGGTAAGTTCCCTGGCGTTGCGCGCGGCTTCCCTTGCCCTTTGCGCCGTCTGGCATTTGAGGATAAGTTCGCGCGCTTCTTTCGGGTTTTCTTCGAGATAAGCGCCCAGTTCCTCTGTAACGACCCTCGCCACGGCGGTGCGCATTTCGCTGTTGCCGAGTTTGGTCTTTGTCTGCCCCTCGAACTGCGGCTCGGTGAGTTTGACGCTGATGACGGCGGTTATGCCCTCGCGCACGTCTTCGCCGGACAGTTTGTCGTCTTCTTTAAGCACGCCGAGTTTTTTGCCGTAATCGTTGATGACCTTTGTCAGCGCGTTTTTGAAACCGTCAAGGTGCGAGCCGCCTTCTTCTGTGTTGATGTTGTTGGCGTAAGTGTAAATAAGTTCGCTGTATCCGTCGTTGTATTGCAGGGCGATTTCCACCTCGCCCTCTTTGACGGATTTGTCTATATACACCGGCTGCGAAAACAAAACGTCTTTGTTCTTGTTGAGGTTTACCACAAATTCCGCCAGACCGCCCTCATAGCAGAAAGTTTCCTTGCGCTCCTGCCCAGGCCTTTCGTCTTTAAGGTTGATGACTATGCCCTTGTTGAGATACGCCACTTCGCGCAGACGGTTTTTCAGCCTTTCGTACTGAAACTCCACCGTTTCGAAAATTTCGGGGTCGGGACGGAAAGTGATGGTGGTGCCGGTTCTGTCGGCGGCGCCCACTATTTTGAGCCTTTCTTCCGGCTTGCCGCGGTGGTAAACCTGTTTGTAGTGGTTGCCGTTCTGGAACACTTCCACAATAAGGTCGGTGCTGAGCGCGTTGACGACAGAAATGCCCACGCCGTGCAGACCGCCCGACACGGTATAGCCGCCCCCGCCGAACTTGCCGCCGGCGTGCAGTTTGGTCAGCACCACTTCCACAGCCGAAAGCCCTTCTTTTTTGATTATGCCCGTCGGTATGCCCCTGCCGTTGTCGGCGACGGTGAGCGTGCCGTCGGCGTTGACAGTAACGTCGATTTCGGTGCAGTAGCCGGCAAGCGCCTCGTCGATGGAGTTGTCCACTATTTCCACCGCCAGGTGGTGCAGACCTTTTTCATCGGTGGAGCCGATATACATGCCGGGTCTTTTGCGGACGGGTTCCAGCCCTTCCAGCACCTGTATTTGCTCTTCCGAATAATTGTTGGGTTTGTCCATATTACCTCCGTAAACCGTACACACGTCCCGCGCGAACCGCGGGACAAACCCTTTGCCGCCATTCCGACCGACGGCAAAAACATCGCCTGTGTCTTTTTGCTATTATACCACAATTATACCCTTTTTGGCTTGTATTTTAAGCCAATAATGACATGTTTTTTTGATGAATTTTTTCATTTGCCGTTTTAAGCCCCTTATTTGCCCTGTAAACGGCATAAAACGGCTTTTTGACAAAACACACTTTCAAAACCAAGTAAAAAAGAAAAACAACCTTGAAAACACAGGCGCCCGGGGGCATAAAAAAAGGAAGCGCGCGCTTCCTTTTTTTAATTTTGCTTTCTTTGTTAAAATCACTTGAAATTTTTAATTTTGCGTAATCTTTCCGCCGCTCACGGTAAAAAAGCGGCATTCTCCGCGCGGCGTTTTATTAAATTCCGTGGCGGCGACCAGCGTCTGCGTGCCGCCGATGTATTCCAGCAGTCTGTTTTGGCGGGCGGCGTCTATTTCGCCGAACACGTCGTCCAGAATAAGCACAGGTCTTTCGCCGGTTATTTCTTCCATAAGGCTGACTTCCGCCAGTTTGAGCGACAGCGCCGCCGTGCGCTGCTGCCCCTGCGAGCCGTATTTGCGTATGTCAACGCCGTCCACGGTAAACTTTATGTCGTCCCTGTGCGGACCGCGGAGAGTGTAGCCAAGCCGCAGTTGCTTCTCCGTGTCGAGCGAAAGTTTTTCAATCAAATCGGCTTTGGCTTCTTCTTTGGAAAAGCCGGTCATGTCTGTCTGGTACACAACGCCGAGTTCTTCCTTCCCGCCGGAAAGAGCGTAATGGGCGTCTGCCGCCAGAGGAAAAATCTTTTCGGCAAAGCCCGCCCGTTTGAGGTAAAGCCGAGCCCCCTCTTCGGCGAGTTGGGCGTCCCAGACGGACAGCATTTCTTTTATGTCGGCGTTTTTTGCCTGCGTTTTTATGAGATTGTTGCGCTGGCTTAAAATTTTGTTATACCGCGCGAGAGTGTAAAAATAGTTTTTGTCAGTCTGGCACAGGTCAATGTCCATAAACCGTCTGCGGGAATCGGGGCCTTCCCTGATGACCCGTATTTCCTGCGGCGAAAAATATATCACGTTGAGCCTGCCCATGAGTTCACCTATTCTGGCTATGGGCATGCTGTTTACCGCCACACGCTTTTTTTCGCCGCGGCTGAGTTTGATTTCAACCGAGCAGACGCCGCTTCTCACGGCGGTTTCGGTTTTGACGGAAGCCCAGTCGCCGTCGCGGTTAATCATATCCTTGTCGCGGTCGGTTCTGGGCGACTTGCCTATCGAGCACAGCACTATGCTTTCCAGAAAGTTGGTTTTGCCCTGCGCGTTTAGCCCCGTGAATACGTTTAGTCCGCCGCAGAGCGAAATTTTTTGCGCCCCAAGGTTCCGGAAATTTCTGACGGTTACGCTTTTAACTTGCATTGTGTTACCGTTTGAGTATCATGTCTTTCAGGTCTTTGACGTAAACGGCCATTCTGCCGTCCGTCTTGCACTGTTCTTCTATCTTGTTGCGGGCGTGAAGTATAGTCGTGTGATCTCTCCCGCCGAAAATCTCGCCTATCTTGACAAGCGGCATTGTCATGAATTCCGTTATAAGATAAATGCATATCTGCCGCGGCTCCACGATTTCCTTGTTTTTCTTTTTGCCTACAAGCGACTGCCTGTCCACGTTGAAATATTCCGTGACGGCGTCTATTATCGTGTCGGCGGAAATCATTTCTTTCTGGTCGTCGGTGTAGTCTTTAAGCGCCTCGTTCACCACTTCCATGTCTATCACGGAGTGGTTTATGAGCGAAGCGTAACTGATGACCCTGGTCAGCAGACCTTCCATGTCCCTTATATTGCTCTGCACGCTGCCGGCAATGACTTTGAGTATGTCGTCGCTTATGTTGGCGTTCTGCTCCGCCGCCTTGCGCTGCAAAATGGCTATCCTGGTTTCGAGGTCAGGCGGCTTGATGTCGGCAATCATGCCCCACGCGAAACGTGTGCGCAGCCTGTCTTCCAGATGCTGGATTTCTCTCGGCGGACGGTCGCTGCTGATGATAATCTGCCTTTCAGCGGTGTAAAGGTCGTTGAAAGTATGAAACAGTTCTTCCTGCGTGGCGTCGGTTTTGGATATAAACTGAATATCGTCAATCATCAGCACGTTGCAGTTGCGGTATTTTTCCCTGAAAGCCTTTTTGGCGTCGCCCGGGTTCTGGGTATCCCTTATCGCCTCTATAAGTTCGTTAGTGAATTTTTCGCAGCTGACGTAAACTGTTTTATACCCCGGCCTTGTTTCTTTAAGCCTGTTGCCGATTGCGTGGAGAAGGTGCGTTTTGCCGAGTCCCACGCCGCCGTATATAAACAGCGGGTTGAATTTTTTGCCCGGCGCTTCCGAAACGGCTTTCGCCGCAGCCGCCACAAACTCGTTTGATTTGCCCACCACAAAGTTGTCGAAGGTGTATTTTTTTATAAATACCGAGTCTTCCAGTATATGCTGCGGCACGGGTATCTCCTTTTCCTCGTCGGCGTAAAGGTCTTTCTGGTCGGGCGTAATAAACTCCACGTCGTCAAGCATGGGCAGAATCATCTGCATGGCGTCTTTAATCTGCGTGTAAAACCTTTTGCGCACCAGATTTCTGCTGACTTCGCTGTTTGAACAGAGAATGAGTTTGTTGTTCATTATGCTGACGGGGTCCGTAGTGTCCAGCAGTGTGTCGAAACCCAGAGCGGGTATCATCGTTTCAAGTTCGTCAAGCATTTTTTGCCACAGTTCTTTTACGTCCATTTTTTAGGTTTCCTTTATGTGTTTTCCGTTTTATTAAATTAAGCGTCACGGAGTTATTATACAATAAGAGCGGCGGTTTTGTCAGCGGCGGCGCCGAATTTTTCGGCGGCGCCATTCCGCGGGTTTTACATTATACACCAAATCCGCCGCCAAATCAAATTTTTCTTTTGCTCCTCCGCTTACGGAAAACGGCGGCGCGGCAATAAAAATCCGTTATATGTGGACAACCCGCAGCAAAAAATCCACAAAAGAAACGGCGTTTGTTTTTGCCTGACTGACAAGATATTGTATTGCAATTTTTCTTTGTTTCGTTTATAATGTATTTGCCGCCATAACGGCGGATAAAAAACAATGGTTTTCCACAACTTAACACAGACTACTGCGTCTGCTGTTATCTGAAATAAAAAAAACATACGACAAAATTTTTTGCGGAAAGAGGAAAATATGAAAGTTGTTTGCCAAGGGCTGGAACTCAGCGACGCTGTCATCAAAGTAACAAAAGCAATAAACGGAAAAAGCGTTTCACCAATTCTCGACGGAATAAAACTCACCGCGAAAGACGACTGCCTGACGCTTTTCGCCACCGACCTGGAACTTGCCATTGAAAAGAAAATCAACGCCGAAGTTCTTGTGGAAGGCGAAACAGTGGTGCCCGGCAAATTTTTCGGCGAGCTGGTAAAGATGCTTACAAACGAGCAGATAGAACTGACGCTGGACGAAAACCAGAAACTCAAAATAAAATATACCGACGGCGAAGTGGAAAAGAAATGCTTTTCCGTCGAGGAATATCCCGAGTTGCAGCGCATAAGTTCCGGCGGCGGCTTCTGCATTCTCGCCAAAGAACTTAAAGACCTTATAAGCAAAACAATTTTTTCCGTGTCGGTTGACGAAGGCAGGCCTACGCTCAAAGGATGTCTGTTCGAGGCGGAAGACTATACGATAAGCGGCGTGGCGCTTGACGGATACAGACTGGCGCTCGTCAAAAAACCGCTGGAACAAAAAGCCGACAAGACAAGCATAATCGTGCCGGCGAGGAGCCTTGCGGAACTCAGCAGATTTCTCGACGACAGCGACGACATAATTCACGTTAAAGTGGAAAACAACTTTATGATGGTCGACCTTGAACACACCATGATAATGACCAGGCTGCTTTCCGGCGATTTTATAAATTACAGACAGATTATACCCGGCGAGTTTGACACGAATATTATCATCAACAAAGACCAGTTCAAAAACAGTCTCGACAGGGCAAGCATACTTTCCAGGGGAGAAAAGAACAATCTCGTCAAACTCGACATAAAGGAAAACGTGCTTTATCTCATATCTAACAGCGACGACGGCGCTAATCTCAAAGAGAGCATAGCCATAAACCTGTCGGGCAAAGACATGACGATAGCCTTCAATTCCAGATATCTGCTCGACTGCATGAAAGCCATCGACGACGAATTTATAAAGATAAATCTCAACACGCCGGTCAATCCGTGCGTTATAACCCCTTGCGACAAGGAAGAATACCTCTATCTCATACTTCCGGTCAGGATGGTGTAAATAAAAAACGAAAGAAGCGGAAACGCTTCTTTTTTTTGTTACATCGCGGCGCGGCGAAAGAAAGGCGCTCATAACTTGACACAAAAAAAATTTTACACTATACTGTATCGGATAAACAATACTATATTGGGGAATTCCCTTGTAAAAAAGAGAGGACATTATGAAAAGAACTTATCAACCTAAAAAGAGACAACGCAGCAAAGTGCACGGTTTCAGAAAAAGAATGAAAAGCAACGGCGGCAGAAAAGTCATTGCCAGAAGAAGAAACAAAGGCAGACATAAACTCTCCGCTTAAAGCAAGGTGAAAATGTTGGAAAAACGTTTCAGGCTGAGAAAAAACTATCAGTTCAATTACGTATATAAAAACGGCAAGTCGGTAAGCGACAAAAACATGGTGATAGTTTACTGCCGCAACAAAAACGGCAAACCGAAAGTCGGTTTTTCCATAAGCAAAAAATTCGGAAAAGCGGTGAAGCGCAATAAGATGAGAAGAAGGCTGAGAGAAATCGTATATAAAAGATACGGCGCGCTCGACAGCCGTTTCAACTATGTGTTTTTGCCGCGTGGCGTTTGTGCGGATATGACTTTCGCCGAAATCGTTTCTTCCGTCGAAAGACTCATGTCCAGAATAGGGTGTGAAAACTGATGCGTTGGGTATGTATAGCGCTACTTAAATTGTATAAACTGGTGCTGTCCCCCATTATCGGAAGAAACTGCATTTTTTATCCGACATGCTCCGTCTATTCGATGGAAGCGTACAGGACGTTCGGTTTTTTCAAAGGAAGTTATCTCACCGCCAAAAGGCTCATTAGGTGCGGCCCTTGGTCCAAAGGCGGCTTTGACCCTGTTCCGTACAAATTCGGAGGAAATATCAAGTGGGTAATTTAGTTTCGTTGCTTTCCGCCATACCGGTGCCTGACCTCAACTGGGTGGGCACGCTGGTACAGGGATTGTACAACGCAATAGGCAGTTACGGCTGGACGGTGGTATTGTTTACGCTTATTCTCAAAGTGATAACGCTGCCGCTGGATTTCTGGCAGAGATGCCTCACCAAAAAGAACGCCATCAAAATGGAACAGATGAAACCTATGATGGCGAAAATAGACAAAGCGTACGGCGAAAACAAAAAAGGCGCCCAGCAGGAAAAGCAGAAACTCATGAAAAAGTTCGGCTATTCCATGTTTTCGAGCTGCCTGCCTGCCCTTGTAACAATCGTGTTCTTTATTTTCATGTTCACGGGTCTCACCAGTTATACCACTCACGCCAACGTGACGGAATACAACAACCTTGTGGACAGTTATCATTACGCTATAGTTGTTTCGGCGCAGGAACAGGGCGTTGACCTCGGCGAATACGCCTGGCTTATAGACGACGGAGATTACGAAGTCGGCGACTGGTCAACGGAAAAAGAAACGGCTTATCAACAGTTTTTCACCGAAAAGGTGGCGCCGCTGGCAAACAGTTCCGGCCCTATGGCTGACACCGAAAAATACGACGCTATAATAGAAGGCACAAAACCTATCGTAGGCGATTTCGCCGGCACCAACAGGGAAAGTTTCCTTTGGATTAAAAACATTTGGAGACCTGACACCTGGGCGACAGTAATGCCTACTTACAGCGAATTTACAAACGGTTCGCTGGCGATGGCGGGCATAAAGGGAGCCAACGAAACAGAATATCAGATAATTTACGAAGCGGTTGGCGAATACGCCGGCGGCTATGCCGCCTCCGCCTGGAACGGTCTGCTTATATTGCCTGTGCTTTCCGGCGTGCTGTCGTTTGTTTCGACGAAACTTTCGCAAAAAACGCAGAATGCCACTATGGACCCGGCAATGCAGGGCAGCGGAAAGTTCATTTATATATTCATGCCGCTGCTGATGGTGCTGTTTGTCCTGATGTATACGGCGGCGCTGGGCGTGTATATCGTGTGCCAGTCGGTTTTCACGATAATATTCACGTTTATACTCACCCCTATCGTCAACAAAATTTACAGCAAAAAGAACATAAGCGTGGTAAAACAGGCGTCTTACAGGAGATAGTATGAGACAGATTGAAGAAAGCGGCAAAAACGTCGAAGTCGCGGTGGAAAAGGCCCTGGCTAAACTCGGCATCACGCGCGAACAGGCGGAAATAAAAGTCATCAGCGAAGGCGGTTTTTTGAAACAGGCGAAAGTTCTGGTTTCCAAAAAAGAAACTGAGGGCGAAAAGGCTCTGGCTTTCACCGAAGCCGTGCTGGAAAAAATGGGGCTGACCTTTGTCGTCGAACTGGAAGAAAACGAGTCGGAAGCGCGTCTTGAACTTATCGGCACCGAAAGCGGCTGCGTGATAGGCCACAGGGGCGAAGTGCTCGACTCGCTGCAATATCTCGCTTCGCTTGTCGCCAACAAAGGCAACGAAACGTACAAGAGAATAATACTTGACACCGAAGGTTACAGAAGCAAACGCGCGGAAAAACTCAAATCTCTCGCTAAAAATCTCGAAGCGAAAGCCGTGCGCACCGGCAGACCCGTAAAACTCGAACCGATGAATTCTTTTGAAAGACGTATAATTCACTCGGCATTGCAGGACAGCGGGCATGTAACCACCGTTTCCGAAGGCAGTTCGCCTAACAGATACGTTGTGATAGTGCCTAAAATAACGGCGCCTTCCAAGTCAGGACCGAGAAAAAAGATGCATACTTTCGTATACCGCTCCGAAAAGAAAAGAAGAAGATAAAAGAAGGTGGCTTCACCTTCTTTTTTATTTACCGACACGAGGTTTGTATGAAACAGACAGACATGATAGCGGCAATATCCACACCAATCGGCAGAGGCGCGATTTCCATTGTCAGAATGTCGGGAAACGGCGTTTTGCGGCTGGCTTCCGAAATGTTCTCCCCTTTTCCTGCTTCCCCGTCTCTTTTGAAACTGGGCACGCTGGACGCCGGCGGCTTCTGCGACAAGGCGATGTGCGTTTATTTCAAAGCGCCGAGGTCATATACCGGCGAGGACATGGTTGAGTTTCAGCTGCACGGCGGTTACGCCATAGCCGACGGCGTGCTTAAAAACTGCGTCGAGCGCGGCTGCCGCCTTGCCGTGAGCGGCGAATTCACGAAACGCGCCTATCTCAACGGAAAGATGAACCTGACCAACGTCGAAGGTATCATGGACATGATTGACGCCGAGTCCGTCGCCGCCGTGGAAAACGGCTATAAAATGCTGACGGGCAGGCTGGACGGCAAGATATCCGCCTTGCAGGATAAACTCACCGATTTGCTCGCGCAGATTGAAGTGGCGCTGGACTATCCCGAAGAAGACCTGGAATACATCACCAACGAACAGATAGGCGTTTCTCTCGGCGAGGTTCTTGGCGGCGTGAACGCCATGCTTGACAGCGTTTCGCGCGGACGTATGATTAAAAACGGCGTCGACGTGGCGATTATCGGCAGGACAAACGTCGGTAAATCGTCGCTCCTTAACGCCCTTGTCGGCTACGACAGAGCCATTGTCACCGACATAGAAGGCACCACGCGCGACACCCTGCACGAAAGTTATATTTACGGCGACGTTAAATTCAACTTTATCGACACGGCGGGGCTCAGGAAAACCGACGACGTTGTGGAAAGTTTGGGCATAGAACGTTCGCTCAAAGCGGCGGAAAAAGCCGACGTGATTCTGCTTGTCGCCGACGGACAAGTGCCGGACGAATACGCCGGCATTAAAGAAGATAAACGCGCGATAGTCGTCTATAATAAAAACGACGTCAACACTTACGCCGACGGGAGCGTTTCCGTGAGCGCGAAAACCGGCGATAACATCGAAAACCTTAAAAAACTCATATACGACAAAGTAAAACTAGGCAACGTGTCGTCAGGCGACGTGGTCATCACCAACGTGCGCCACGCCGACTGTCTGCGCCGCGCCGCCGAAGGCATAAAACGCTCGCTCTCCCTCATCGGCGCAACGCTTGACTGCCTTGCTCTGGAAGTGCGTGAAGCGTGGCTGGCGCTGGGCGAAATTACCGGCACTTCCGCCAGCGAAGACGTGGTCAACAGAATTTTCGAAAAGTTTTGCGTAGGGAAATAATAAGCGTCATGATAAGCGTCATGTCTTGCTCACGCTGCGACATGCCGCTTGTTCAAGGCGTTTAATCTGTCGGGCTAACCCCCTGTCGTGCTGACGCGCACGACATCCCCCTTAACAAAGGGGGAGTATAAGCGTCATGTCTTGCTCACGCTGCGACATGCCGCTTGGCTGCGGCGTTTACAATGTAGAACCAACCCCTTGTTTCGCCTGCGGCTCAACATTCCCCTTTGAAAGGGGAAGAGATAAGCGCCATATCTCGCTTACGCTTCGATATGTCGCTTGGCTAAGGCGTTTAATAAGCGCCATATCTTGCTTACGCTTCGACATGCCGCTTGGCTGCGGCGTTTACAAAGTAGAACCAACCCTCAGTCACGCCGCCGGCGTGACGGCTCCCTTGAAAAGGTGCAGAACATTTAATCGGGCATATGCCGCTTTCGGAAGAGCGTTACTTAAAAAATGCAAAAAATTTACACGCCGCCTGGCGGCAACGGAAAAGTTATGGAAAACACAGTCAAAGACAACAATTTTATTTACGACGTGATTGTCGTCGGCGCGGGACATGCCGGCTGCGAAGCGGGGCTTGCCGCCGCGCGCATGGGCAAAAAAACGCTCATGCTGGCGACAAATCTCGACACGGTGGGCTATCTCGCGTGCAATCCGTCGATAGGCGGCACCGCCAAGGGCAATATCGTTAAAGAAATCGACGCTTTGGGCGGCGAAATGGGCGTAAACACCGACAAAACGCTGATTCAACTGCGTATGCTCAACAGGGGCAAAGGTCCCGCCGTGCATTGTCCGAGGGCGCAGGTTGACAAATACAAATATCACGCCGAAATGAAAAAAACGCTGGAAGGCACGCCAAACCTGTTTCTCCGTCAGGCGGAAGCGGCGGAAGTTTTGCACGACGATGAAAAGGTCTTCGGCGTCAAAACGGCGCAGGGGCTGACGTATTACGCCAAAGCCGTGGTGCTTGCCACCGGCGTATATCTCGACTCTCGCATTATTGTGGGCGAATGGATAAACGACGTTGGTCCGAACGGGTTTTCCAACGCCAAAAAACTGACAGCCAGCCTTGTCGAAATGGGTTTCGACGTGCGCCGTTTCAAGACGGGCACTCCGGCGAGAATACACGCGCGCAGCGTTGATTTTTCAAAAATGACGGCGCAGCCCGGCGAACCGGATATGCCGCCCTTTTCTTACATGCACGACAGCCTGCCGGCGGAGCAGCACGACTGTTATCTGACGTACACGACATCCGTCACGCACGACGTGATAAGAAGCAACATAGGCAGGGCGCCGCTGTTTTCCGGCGCTATCAAAGGCACGGGGCCGAGATACTGCCCTTCGATAGAAGACAAGGTGACGCGCTTTGCCGACAAAGACAGGCACCAGATTTTTCTGGAAAGAGAAGGCCTCGACACCGACGAAATTTACGTTCAGGGCATGAGTTCGTCAATGCCCGCCGACGTGCAGTATGAAATCTACCGCACCATTCCGGGGCTTGAAAAGGTGGAAATCATGCGCGACGCCTACGCCATAGAATACGACTGCATCGACCCGACCCAACTTTACCCCACCCTTATGTACAAAAACCTTAAAGGGCTGTTCTGCGCCGGGCAGATAAACGGCACCAGCGGATACGAGGAAGCGGCGGGTCAGGGGCTTGTGGCGGGCATAAACGCCGTGAGATACATCGACGGCAAAGATATGCTTGTGCTTGAAAGGTCAAATTCGTATATAGGCGTCCTGATAGACGACCTGACAACAAAAGGCACCAACGAGCCGTACCGTATGATGACAAGCCGCGCCGAATACCGCCTTCTTTTGCGGCAGGACAACGCCGACACAAGGCTGACGCAGACAGGCAGGGATTTCGGCCTTGTGAGCGACGAAAGATACGAGAGATATCTCAAAAAGCAGGCGGAACTGAACAAAATCAAAGAAATTCTTTCCACGCAGCGCAAACCGAAAGATTTCCGTGAACTGTTTGAGCGCAAAGGCGAAGTCGTGCCGGCGGGCGCGCTGACATACGCCGAAATGCTGCGCAGGCATAACATCACCATTTTCGACCTTAAAGAAACTTTCGGCATACTTGACGGGATATCCAAACAGTCGCTGGAAGAAGCGGAAACAGACGTCAAATACCAGGGGTATATCCAAAAAGAAAAAGAACAGATAGAGCAATTCAACAAGATGGAGCACCGCCGCCTTCCCGACGACATCGATTATGACCGTATAGGCGGCCTGAGAATCGAAGCAAGGCAGAAACTCGGCAAAATACGTCCGAGAAACCTGGGGCAGGCTTCCAGAATTTCGGGCGTGTCCCCCGCCGATGTTACGGTGCTCATCGTATATCTCGCCCAAAACAAAACAGACGATGAATAAACAGCAGAAACTCATTGAAGAAAACGCCGTAAAGTTCGGGATATATTTCGACGCCCTTACAGAGTGGAACGAAAAAATAAATCTCACGGCAATAACCGGAAAAGAAGAGGTTTTCGTAAAGCATTTCGAAGACAGTCTTTACGGCGAGCAATATATTGCCCGTGGCTCTTCCCTTTGCGACGTCGGCACTGGCGCCGGATTTCCCGGCGTGCCGCTCAAAATAGCGAGAAACGATATTCGCCTCACGCTGATGGACAGCCTCAATAAAAGGATAACATTTTTGCTTGGCCTTACGGCAAGGCTGGGCGTCGGCGCCGAATGCGTCCACACACGGGCGGAAGACGCCGCGCGCGGAAAATACCGCGAAAGTTTCGACGTCGTGACGGCAAGGGCGGTGGCGCGGCTCAACACGCTTGCCGAATACTGCCTGCCGCTGGTGAAAGTCGGCGGCGTTTTTCTGGCGTATAAAACGGCTGACGCCGATGAGCTGAAAGAAGGCGCCCGCGCGCTGAAAATCCTGGGCGGTCAAGTTGAAAAAACCGACGTTTTCACGCTTTCAAACGGCGACAGCCGCAGTATAATCGTTATAAGAAAAGTTTCCGCAACGCCCGCGAAGTATCCGCGCGGCAAAGGGAAAGAGCGTTCAGCCCCCATTGTCTGAAACATCGGCGCCGTCCGGCGCCTTTTTTATGCCGTGTTTGCGTGCTTCGCGTTTGTAATTGTGTGTAAAAGACATTTGTGAAACATTTGCGCCATGTTTCACAATGCCGTGAAACGCCTGCGCCGTTGTTTCACAATGCCGTGAAACTTTTTTGCCCCGCCGTGAAACAGTTTGTCAAAAAACGTTGAGTTTTGCCGTTTAATTTGATATACTGTTTATATATTGAAAAGCGGGCGTCCCCGCCCGCCGACGGAGTATTTTATGGGTAAAATTATAGCGTTTTCAAATCAGAAAGGCGGTGTCGGCAAGACGACCACCGTGCTGAACGTGGCGGACTATGTGGCGCGCGCCGGCAAAAGGGTGCTGATGATTGATATCGACCCGCAGGGCAACCTCACCAGCGGCTACGGCATTGAAAAAAACAAGCTGGAAAACTCGCTGTATGACCTTATGACGGGCGAAGCGTCTTTCAAAGAAGTCGTTACCCGCACCGCTTACGAAAACCTTGATATCCTGCCATGCAACATGGATTTGGCAAGCCTTGAAGTGGAACTTTCGTCTGTGCCAAACCGCACTTTGGTGCTGGCGAAATCGCTGAAAGGCCACGTCGACGACTATGATTTCGTGATGATTGACTGTCCGCCGTCGCTCGGCGTGCTGACGCTCAACGCCCTTTGCGCGTGCGACGGAGTGGTTGTGCCTATACAAAGCGAGTTTTTCGCCCTGGAAGGACTCAGCCAGCTTATGAATTCCATAAAACTCGTGAAAGAGCGCGTAAACCCAAAAATCAAGGTGTACGGCGTTATTCTTACAATGTATGACGGCCGCTCGCTCATGGCGCGGCAGGTCACGGAAGAAATTAAAAAATATTTCGGCGCGAAAGTATTCGAAGTGCCCGCTCCGCGCAACATCAAACTGTGCGAAAGCCCTAGTTTCGGCGTGCCTATTTCGCAGCATGCCCCTAAATCGCGCGGCGGAGTGGCTTATCAGAAAATAGCCGAGGAATTTTTAAGGAGAATGGACTGATATGGCAAGAAAAGGTCTGGGCAGGACGTTTGATTCTCTTTTGGGCATCAACGAAAATCCCCCTCAAAGCGAAGAACCAAAGAAAGCGGCGGAAACCGCGTCGGAAAAGCGTGTGGAATCGCTGCGCCGTAAAATGGAGAGCGGCGAAGTCAACGAAATCGACATAACCGATATCGACCCCAATTATGAGCAGCCCCGCAAAAATTTCGACCAGCAGGCGCTTAAAGAACTTGCCGACAGCATAAAGTCGCACGGCATAATTCAGCCGCTGGTGTTGGTGCGCATGGGCATGCGCTATATGATTATCGCCGGCGAAAGACGCTGGCGTGCCGCCAAGATGGCGGGACTCAAAACGGTGCCCGCCGTCGTCAAGAATTATACGCCGCAGCAGATTAAAGAAGTTTCGCTTGTGGAAAACCTCCAGCGCGAAGACCTCAACCCTGTCGAAACGGCGCGCGCCATAAAACAACTTATGGACGAGTGCAACATGACGCAGGAAGCAGTTGCGGACAGGCTGGGCAAAAGCCGCCCTGCCATCGCCAACACACTGCGCCTTTTGTCGCTGGACGACAGAGTGCTGGAAATGATTGAGAAAAACCGTCTTTCCGCCGGTCACGCCAGGACGCTTGTTGTTGTCACCGACCCCGAAGCGCAGGTTAAACTTGCGCAGAAAGCGTGCAATATGTCCGTCAGGGACACCGAAAAGATGGTCAGGGAATATCTTAACCCTAAGCCGCAGAAAGTTAAAGTTCCGCAGAGCATCGAACTCAAAGAGCTCGTATCCAACATGCAGCGTGTGTTCGCCACAAAGGTCGGCGCCATAGGCAATGATAATAAAGGCAGACTTTACATAGACTATTATACAAAAGATGACCTCGACCGTATCTGCGCCATGGTGGAAGACCTCAGGCAAAAAGCGGCGGTTGATAATAATGAAATATAGTTCATTTTTAACAACGTATATAACAAGGAGAAATGATAAAAATTAAATTATGAGTTATGAAGCTGGAATCATAATCATTGAATCTCTGGGCTGGCAAATAACACTTATTGACGCGATTGTCGCCCTGTTTGCCTTGATTATGGCTTTTGTCGGATTGGCAAAAGGTTTTACAAAGATATTTTTCAGTTTGTTCGGCACTCTTGCCGTAATTGTGGGCGCCGTTTTGCTGGCAGGCACCGTAGGCGGCTGGCTGACAGGCCCTTTCGGACACTTCGTCAGCGAACCGACAGCGAATTGGCTTGCCCAGATAGACGCCGAGCAGGAAATCCACATTTTCAGCCAGGTTATCGACTGGACGGTAGCCGAAAACCGCTCGCAATATATTCCGTTGGTGCTTTCGGCAATGGGTCTCCCCGCCACTCTGTCGGGAATAATAACCGACACGGGTCTGTTCAATTCTTTGTTTGAAGGTTTTGGCGAGGCGGCGCTGATTGATGTGCTGCCGGGCGCCGTGGCGTCGCTGGCAATGACAATCATAGCGTTTGTGCTTCTCATCATAGTGCTGACCATCGTTGTGATTATCATACGCCGTCTTGTCGAAAGGCTCATGTCATTTGCGTTACTCGGCGGCATCAACCGTGTGCTCGGGTTTGTGATTGGTCTTGCCGAAGCATATCTGATAATTTCGATTTTGTTGACAGTAGTCGCCTATCTCCCGTCGGAAGGATTTATGTCGGCGATATATCAGCAGATAGACGCGTCCACTATAACGAAATTCCTTGTGGAACACAACTGGATTGGAAACTGGCTGCTCACCACGATATTCTGATTAAAAAAGAAAAGAGGCTGAAAAGCCTCTTTTTTCATGTCAAAATCAGGTGCGCAAAGCAAAAAACAGTGGTTTTCAGGGCTATTTTCAGTAAAATGTTTCACGTGAAACCCTTTCTCGGTGTAAAATCCGCGATGTTTCACGTGAAACATCGCACGGACACCGACGTTTCGGCCGTTTAATGGGCTAAGATCCTGCTGAATGAAATTGTTTCACGTGGAACAAACTAATCCTTAATAAAAATCTCACAAAATCTGTCGTGTTTTTTAACTCTTACATAACTCTCCTGATATCTGAAAAAATTTTTCGAAAAATCTCTTAAAAACAGCCGCTGTCAGACAGAATGAGCGGATTTTTGGTCGTGGAAAATCGGTTGATTTCCAAAAAATTCTGTCTCATCGCGTCGTGTTTTACTTGTATAATAGCGCATGGCATTTTACAGTATAAAATCGGTGATTTTTAGGCAATTTCGCTCTGTTTTTGGGCTGGCAGCGGCATTTTGACCTGTTTTTTTGTCATAAACGTGTTTTCGGAGGATTTTGCGGGTATTTCTCCGGCAAAAACTGTCAATAATATTTGTCGGGAGGTCGCTTGCCTGATATGTTGTCTGTTGATGTTAACGATGAAAACTGCTTTGAAAGGTTGAAAATCCATCTGGAAGGTCTTTTAAGAGGGCAAAAGGCTGTGATTTTGTGCGTCGGCAGCGAAAAAGTTGGCGGAGATATGCTCGGACCGCTTGTCGGAAGCAAATTGCTGGACAAACTTGGCGGCAACGCCATAGTTTACGGCGTCCTTGACGGCAATATAACTGCTTCAAACCTGATTTTCGCGGTAAATCTCATCAAAACACTGCACGAAGACAGGCTGCTTGTGGTTATTGACGCCGCTTTGGGCAGACAGGGTGAAGTCGGCACGATTCAGGTATACGGGCACGGTCTGCGGCCGGGTTCCGCCACCAATAAAAACCTGCCGTGTGTGGGGGACATCTCGATTATAGGCGTCGTAAACCGCAAAATCTGCGCGTTTGAACTGTCCATGCTGTACACCGCTCGGCGCGCGATGGTGGATAAGATGTCCGACATCATTTCGGATTCTGTCGCGCAGGCGCTTTGAAATTCAAAAATAAACAAACACTCAATATTTTAATTTTTATTTCGCAAAAAGCGGTTTGGGGCAAGGCGGCGTTCAAGCCGCTTTTCTTTTATCCGCCACGCGGGGTAAACGCAATATATTGTCTTTTTCCCGTGTTTTTTCGCTTGTTTTACCGTTTGTGACGTTGACTTGTCAACCTGACTATTTTGTTGACAGCCAAAGTGCTTTATGCTACAATATTTTCCATTATTATGGATTATAATAATAAGGCAATTTCAACTACTATATAATAAGGAGAAAAACGTGAAGAGCAACACCACCAGAAAGGTAATTTCCATCGTGCTTGCCATTCTTATGATATTTCTGGGCATCTGGCTTATCATGTCGCTGTTTCCGCAGAGGCAGACCACGCCGACTTATCTGGAATTTCTCGAGCAGGTGGAAAAAGGTGAAATCGAAGCGGTTTATTTTGAAGGCAACTACACAATGCGGGTGCTGACCACCGAAAGCGTGGAGAAGGGCGCCAGTCTTGACCGCTTCCCAAGTTATTACACATACGCGCTCAACATTCCGAGCCGCACGCAGACCACGGCTGACATTCAAGCGGCTGTGGAAACCGCGCGAAAATCTGTTGATGAAGGCGGAGCAGGTCTTACTGACTATCAGGTTTACGTCACATACGACAATCCTAGCCAGGGCAGCATTTGGGATTATCTCTTCCCGCTGCTTATGCTTGCCATCGCCATAGTGGTGGTCGTGGTGCTGATGAGAAAAATCAGTCAGCAAAACAACCAGAACATCAACTTCGGCAAGAGCAAGGCGCGCGTCAACGAAAACGTCAAGGTGCGTTTTACCGACGTCGCCGGCGCGGAAGAAGAAAAAGAAGAATTGCAGGAAATCATCGACTTTTTGAAGTCGCCTGCCAAGTTCAACGAGCTGGGCGCGCGCATACCTAGGGGCGTGCTGCTTGTCGGCCCTCCGGGGACAGGTAAAACGCTGTTCGCCAAAGCGGTGGCGGGCGGAGCGGGCGTGCCGTTCTTCTCGATCAGCGGCAGCGACTTTGTTGAAATGTTCGCCGGCGTGGGCGCCAGCCGCGTCAGGGATTTGTTCGACCAGGCAAAGCGCAACATGCCGTGCATCATCTTCATCGACGAAATCGACGCCGTCGGCCGCCAGAGAGGCGCCGGTCTCGGCGGCGGTCACGACGAAAGAGAGCAGACGCTCAACCAGCTGCTCGTGCAGATGGACGGCTTTGAGACAAACAACGGCATTATAATCATGGCGGCAACAAACCGCGCCGACATACTTGACCCTGCTCTGCTGCGTCCGGGCCGTTTCGACAGGCAGATTTACGTCAACAGACCTGACGTAAGGGGCAGAGAGGCTATTCTCAAAGTGCACGCGCGCAACAAACCGATGTCCGGAGACGTGGACTTCAAAATCATCGCCCGCATAACCAGCGGTTTTTCGGGGGCGGATTTGGAAAACCTGCTCAACGAAGCGGCGATTCTCGCCGTGCGCGACAACCGCAAACTCATTTCGATGAAAGACATCGCCGAGGGCATCAACAAGGTGCTGATGGGTCCGCAAAAGAAGAGCCGTCTCGTTACCGAAAGCGACAAGCGCATCACGGCGTATCACGAAGCCGGTCACGCCATATTGGCATGCAAACTTAAATATTGCGACCCCGTGCAGGAAGTTACAATCATTCCGCGCGGCATGGCGGCGGGCTACACCATGACCAGGCCGGATAACGACGACAACCACCAGACCAAGGCGCAGCTGCTTGACCACATCACCATGGCGCTGGGCGGCAGAGTGGCTGAAGAACTTGTCATTCAGAACATCACTTCGGGCGCCAGCGGCGACATTAAATCGCTCACA
>ERZ1643246.1121-NODE-1121-length-30247-cov-43.443396_pt1 | contig 30247 bp, 38 predicted proteins | sample MGYA00579265_ERZ1643246 | MGnify/ENA primary metagenome ERZ1643246 (study PRJEB29033, sample SAMEA4952261) | chicken gut metagenome | biome: Broiler Chicken; feature: Gastrointestinal Tract; material: Caecum | place: Ireland | collected 2018 | study: Broiler...
CGTGAAAGGTGATCGGATTGGCCGTGAGAGCTGGTCAGTTTATTCGAAATATACACATCTTTAAATGCACAATATGCAATATCTGATACACACTTACCATTTTCAAAAGTTATAATATTTCTTTAACCCACTCATTAACTTGTTTCATTAAATCATATATATCCATTTGTACCACCATTTATAAAACTTTCTTTATTTTATCAACTTGTTCTTCTACTTCTTCCGGATAGTTTTTAACCATATCATCAAAATCAGCAATTTCACGTGCCTTTATTAACATTGATACTCTTTTGATTAAATCTTCATCTGTATATTTATAATAACTTAATACCTTATTTATAAAATCTGTTCCTAAATAATAAAGTGCAGCAATATCATAAGCAGGATCACCCATACCAGAGCCTTCAAAATCCACTATTCCAACTAATTCGTTATTATCGTTAAGAATATAATTCTCATACCATAAATCTCCGTGTATAAAATGATAATCATTAAATGTTAATAAATAGTTTTTATATTCATTAAACCAAGATAATATTTTTTCATAATTAGATTCACTTAAATATTCTTTTAATTCAATAACACTTTGTTCAGTTATTTCTAATTCATTTTTTATATATTCATCTTTATCAAAATCAACTCTTATTTCATATAATTCATTCATAAATTCAGCGAGTTTTTTAGCAATATTATCTAAATTAACTATTTCAATATGTTCTTTTCTAAAAGTATGTCCTTTAATCATTTTATAAATTAATGCACCATTTGGATATTCTTCGCAAGGCTCAATCAATTCAATAATTCTTGGTATTTCCAACGATTTAACATTACTTATTTGATTAATTACATTCACATATTTTTGATAGTTTTTATATGAATTTTGATTTACTCCATCAAGTAAAATATAATCATCATTTATAATATATGCCTTACTATTAAAGCCTTCATTTATGTATTTTCTACTTATAATATCCATCTTTGCACCTCATTCTTAATAACTAAATAGAGTCATAATAATAAATATTTTCTGGCAATTCTTGATTAGGCAATTTGAATGTTCTGATTTTAACAAACTTACCACCAATATGCTTATAATATTCATTTGATGGATTACCATCTAAACAACCTATAATCATTTTAGTACAACCTAATTTTTTTAATTCGTCAATTCCTATTTCAGTTAGTTTTCTACCAAAGCCATTACCTTTATATTTTTTAATCATATATAAAGCAAATATCTCTCCTTGATTTTTATATTCTTCATCATCTGTTATACCAACATTGACAAATCCTACTACTTTTCCATCAACTTCTAATACAAATTGATGATTGTCATTTTCGTCAAAATTATTGAAAGATTTTTCTCCTCTTTCCTTTTCAGTGTTAGGATCATGTGTAATAACTAATTCCTCTGTTTTCATCAAAAATACCTCCTAAAAAGTTTTATTATTTCGTTAAATCCCGATTTCTCCAGTTCTAAAAACTGGAATTGTCTAAAATAGTAAGGCCGTACCGCTTACTATTTTTTCTTTTACTGCTGAAACAGTATCTTTGATTGAATGCGTAGTTGTATCTATAACATTTAATTCATAGATTCCCAAATTGGAAAATTGCTTCCACATTGTTTCAACTAATTCAATATTTGTTTCTCTGTCTAACTTTGAGCGTTCGATAGCTCGCTTCATAGTTTCTTCTTTACTTGCCCTTAAAACGATATAGTGTACTTCATAATGCTCTTGAACAATGTTGAGCCACGGCTCTAAAAACCACGGGCCGATAATACCGTCTACAATTACATCGTATCCACCACGGGCAAAACGCTTTGCTGATTCTAAAAAAGCCTCTATTACAATCAAGTTTTGTTCGTTTGATTCCGGTAAATGGGGAGGAATTGCTCCCTTTCTAAGATAATGATAAAAATCGTCGGTATGCATATACACAGATTTTTCCATATCAGATTCTTCAGCAATGATTGCTGATACTGTGCTTTTTCCTGTTCCAGGTGCTCCGGCGACTATAACAATTCTTCCTTTTTCCATTTATTTATCCCCTCAAATTCTAATTTGTCTGCTTAACAAACTGAAAGTTGTATATTAAGCCTTTTTAACCTTAACCAACAACATCATAGGTCTACGCATTTCATCATACATTCCCGGCATATCCATCATATCTGCCGGAGGCATTGCTTCCTCAATGGTCTCAATTTGAAAACCACATTTTATAAGAGGATTCAATATCTGCGTTAATGTGTGGTGCTGTTTAATTACTCGTTGACCAAGAAAATTGGTTTCTCTTTCGCCTGTGTAATAGTAATTGTCGATTGGCCAATATTTCGGTTTCCCATTTTCATCATAAATCCAATCCTCATTAACACCTGCGGTGAAAGTCGGATGTTCAATGTTGAACAGGAAATACCCACCTACTTTTAATGTGCAATACACCTTTTGATAAACATTGGCTAAATTTTCAATATAGTGTAGTACCAAATTAGAAACAACTAGGTCATAAGTATTCTCAGGATAAATGTATTCTTCAACACTGCAAACTTCATACTTGATTTTGTCATCAGAGTTATCAGCTACAGCTTTTGCAATCATTTTTTTACTACTATCAATACCAAGAATTTCAGCAGCTCCCATTTGTGCGGCATATTTACAATGCCACCCGTAACCACATCCTAAATCCAAAACTTTTTTCCCCTGTAATTCGGGGAATAACGGTTGCAACTGATGCCACTCTCCTGCAGCTTTCAGACCATCTTTGCTTCTTCCCATTTGTGCATATGCGGCAAAAAATTCACTATTATCGTAAACATTTCTCATTGATAATTACCCCCACAACTTCCAATTTATCGCATACAGGCATTTATAAATTTCATAGGTACATTCATTCGTTCAGCGACCTGTTCCGGCGTCATTCCGCTATCCAAGAAACGCTTGCATACAACCTTCATATTCTCTCCGACTTCGATAATATGTTTGTCCGGATCATAGAAGCGAACGACTCTCTGCCCCCACGAATGTTCTATAATCGGGTGGACATATTCAATATCACATTCTTTCAGCTTATCCGCAAATTTGTCAAAATCATCTTCTTCAAAATAAAGCTCAAAATTGTTGCCACCAAAAGAAATGTCATTTGTACCGATAAATTCCTTATATGTTTCAGCCGTTTGTAGGGCTAAACCGCCTGTCAGAGTCTTATTTGCTCCAAAGTCCATAATGATATGAAGTCCAAAGACTTTTTTATAAAATTCAACCGATTTGTCTATATCAGTTACTACCAGCATAGGATTTTTTAATTTCATTTTTCCTCCCAATATTCTCATCACTATTTCCGATTTGACTTTCTTTTAATAGCCAACAGCTTCATAAAATCATCAAATTCTGAAGTATCGGTTGGCTCAAACATCACCCATTTCCCATCACGATATGTCTGTGCTTCATCATATCGCCTGCAAACGGAGTCAGAAAGCGAATCTCTTATATCTTCAAATTTTGCTCTTTCGTCTTTCCCGAAAATAATCATAAAACCAACGCAATTGCTTTTTGCGTATAGACTGCAAAGCGTTTTACCACCTCGACGGTACTTATATTCGTAAGTCCAGTTCTTACCGCCCGTGTTCCACAGCCGTTCCATTTCGTATTTTTCATCAATCACTGAACACAGCTCTTGCCAGACCTCAAACAAAGGTTGTCCAAGTAATTCCGTCATAGTTGATTGAGTAGGGATGTTTTCAAGCATTGTATCTCCTCCGCAAATCTGTGATTTAATAAAGTCTTTCTCTAATCCAGTTTCTGAAAAAATCCAGTTCAAAATCCGTATGAAACCAATGTTCTCCGCCTTTTTGTTCTGTGAGTTCACAGCCAAAATTATCTGCAAAAGTTTTTACATAATCGTATTCACACAGGGTATCATTTTCTCCTCGCAGAATAAATGTTTTATGGTTCCATATATTAATCGGATGACTTTTAACATATGTATAATATGGAAAATACAAAGGTTCTATATCATTCTCTATCTTTACTCTTTCTTGGAACTCTTTTTCTGTGATGTGACAGTATTCCATAAGATTATGAATGATTCGTTCCATATCTGTTACAGGAGAGAGAAACCATGCATATTCTATATCCATATCCGCAAATGCAAGCAATTCAAAATAAGCTCCCATACTACACCCAAATATTGAAACTTTCTCACCTTGATTTACTGCAAAAGAGTACATTGCTTTCAACTCTCGGACACATTCGTCTGGCATAATAAAATCTGTTTCATATACTCTTTCTCCGTGCTGCGGCAGGTCAAAGCTAAGAACCTGATAACCCTTTGCAGTTGCTTCTTCCGCCAGTACCCAAATGCAGTCATCAATTTTTGAAGAATGACTTCCATGTGCTGCAATTATAATTTTATCACTTGGTTCTCCCCACAAAATAGCAGGGATACCGTCAATTCTGATTTTACTTAAATTCATATTTTTTACCTCTGTAAATCTGATTTTGTTACTCTATGTATTCTATCCTTTCAAATTCTCCAAAGCAGACGGATTATTTTCGAGGATCGCCCCAATAGTCGGGCAGGTTTCTAATTCCGGACAGTCCCCGCAGGTGGAAACTCTTTTTTTCAAAGCACATTTCCGGATTTCGCACATATGCTCACAAAATACTGTTTTCGCTCCGTTCGCACGGCAGCCCTCGCAGTTAATATGTTCCGGCAGAATTGGGGCGTTATTTAACTCTGCCCATAATTTCGCCGTTTTCTCACGCAATACCTGATCGTCATTGATAGTCGCAAGGTATGCGTCGCATTTTTCACAATCCAGTCCGCAGTATCCAATCATATTTTTCATAGGTTATACGCCTCCTGTCTGTTATTCTTCATCATCAATTTCACGCTCAAAGATCGAATACTTCCAATCATCAGTTCCGGAAATCAAACGCCAGCCTTGTTTTCCATATTCATTGAGCTTCTCAATATACCGATCCAGCTTAATATGAACATTAAACGATGGCTCTGCGCTTAAATCAACTGTCATATACTCATACTTCTTCATAATAAACCGCCTTTCTATGTATGACCCTTTAAGAATAATTTTTTATCATATCCGCAACAAACTGTGCCTGCTGCTTTTTCAGGTACGACTTCACAAAGGGCTTCATAAATAATTTCTTTGCTTCCACGCACTCCGTGAAATATATCTCCGTTTCATCACCTCTGACAGTGAAAACGCCAGTCCAATGACCTTTCATATTGCTGTTTTCCATATCAAATTCCCATCGTTTGTATGGCTCCACAAGAGTCACTGTAAATGTCGTAGGGTAGCCGTCTTTGGTATATTCGATAAATTGCTTGTCGCTTATAACTTCTGTTTTACTCAGGTCGCTTCTCCAAGCTCCGTAATTTTCAATATCCAGCACCAGCTCCCACACTTTTTGAAGTTCGCCGGGGATTAGCGCTTTTATATTTGAAACTGCCATTTTTGCCCCTCCTCGAATCAGTCGTATTTCTCAATATGCACGGTGGCAATCGCAGATTGATTCGGCTCTCCGGTAACAAGGTCTTGCGGCGCAGGCATAAGCAACATAAATCTCTATTTTCATCGCTGTCCCTTTCGTAGATCACAGCTTTTCTACATCTTCCACATAGATGGAAACCTCACCGCATTTCGGGCAAATTGCTACCTTCGGCTTTCCGATCCGACCGCCGAACAGCTTATTTTCGTCTGATGACATAATAATTCCGTATCCTGCGCCTTCTACCTTGATAGCGCAGTTTTCTTTCATTTCCGTTCCACATCTGAGACACTTTCTCATCAATAAATCCTCCATTTCATTTTATGGATTTTCCGTTAGCCAAGTCGCCCCGTTATGTTCTCAGCCTAAAGGTTTTCGGCGCAAGGCGATATACCAAAATGCTGGCAACAATACTGTAAAGTACGCAGAATACAATCGTCATAATTCCAAAGATCATAATCGGCATACGGAGCTGCATTAAGGCAAAGCAGGCGACATAGGTTACTGACAAAACAATACGGTATGTGCCGCTTTTCAGTTCCGTCCCTGCATTGTAAGGCTGAAGCAGATAGTAAATCGTAAGGTAATGGATAGAGAAGAACAGGCTCATACACAGGATAGAGACGATCAGCACCACATAATTCAGCGGATTGTCCGTTCCTCCGGTAGCAAACAGGATCAGCGCCAGTCCGCCGCCGATAACCAGCGCCGGAACAGCGTTGATTTTCATTATCTCACGCAGGCGGATCTGAAACAGCCGCAGAATAAAGCTCGGTTGTTTATAAAACGAATAGGTCAGCAGGCTGTGATCGCAGTTCATAAAAAGCGCCTGTGTAAAGTTTGTGCCACGGTTGATGGCGTACATAATAAATACAAAATACGGAAGCCAAGTCATCACGATTTCATTGGTGGCAGATTTTGCTTCAGGTAGCAGATAGACTCCTACCAGTACAGCAATGACAAGGAAAGCGCACACATAGGAAATCTTCTTTGTCGAGTTCCAGAGTATCTTTTTGTGCCTTTTGATAAACAGCTCATTCAGGTACTCGAAGCCTTTGCGACTACTGGTAATAGAAGTATCTGTGGATATTTTCTTTTCATTTACCTGCTTTACAAGCTGCGCCGCAGCAGTGCTGTCCATCTGATTTGTCAAGCCTGCCAGTAATTCTTTGTTTATAGCGTAATAGTCCCGGAAGGTAGTAAGCCTTGTGATACTTGCCATACCAAGCGGAATACACGCTAAAAATATAACCATTGGTACGACCGCAGGCAAAACAAAACCAAAAGCCGGCGGAGCATAGGCAGCGGCTAAAATCAGGGCGATACAGCCCCACACATATTTGGACAGCTTATTTTCATTGTAGCCAAAGCCCCTTTTCTCATAATCCCACAGGGTAACAGCCACCGCAAACAGCTTCATACCCGCTATGCAAAGGGGCAAGAGCAGACAAAACCACAGAGGTACGCCTCTATCCATACCGAACAGAATGGTAAACGGCATAAAGCCGATAATGACCTTCAGTATGGAGTAGAAATAGTTTACCAGCGTATATTCCCGTGCGTTCATCCGCATAAGAATCATCGCATAATACTTATCTTTGGTCGGATTAAAAATGTGCGTGTTTTCAAAGCTGCCGATTACCGTGAGAAACAGCAGGATATGCAGGAACACCTCATTCTCCGGCAGACCTTTATAAAGAATACCTACGCCGCATACCATCGTGACAAAGTAAAGGAACTTGCCGAGAAATGCAGATACAATTTCCCACAGTACGGACAGAATGTTCGCAAAAACTTTCAGTCCCTTTACTTGATACAGCGTTGCCGGAAGCAGCCTCTTTAAGAGAGGTATCTGCTTTAAGGAAAACAGGATACCGTTGACACGGTATGTATTTTTCAGGGAAAAAGATATTCTGAGCGTCTTATTCATTTCCTTCCTCCCTGAGTGCCGCAATGATTTTATCCTTAAATTCCCGGCTATTAAGATCGGTTTTTTCTACGACCTCCAGCTCGCCGTGATTAAGCAGCACGATCTCATCGCAGAGGTCAAGCGCCAAATCCATAATATGAGTGGAGAAAATGGTAATGCGGTCTTGTTTCAGTGAACGGAGCAGTTGTTTCATTTCTTCCGCCACAACCACATCAAGGGATGTCAAAGGCTCGTCCAGCAACAGGATATTTGGCTGAGCGATGATGTTGATGAGCATTTGCATTTTGTTTTTCATACCGTGGGAATAGTCCTTGAGCAGTTTGTCTCTATCCTCCGGCTCAATACTCATATAGTCAAAATACTCGTCAATGCTTTTCGGATTTTTGATAGACTTCTCGTTGATGTCCATAAAGAACTTCAAAAACTCCCTGCCTGTAAGAAACTCCGGTACAGTAGGGGTAGAGAGTACATATCCAATATCCTCTGCGGCTACCTCACGGCGAACGCCGTTTTCATCTATATAGAAATTGCCGCTGTCCGCCTTCAAATCCCTGTTCAAACAGTTAAACAGCGTTGTTTTTCCAGCGCCGTTTCTGCCGAGCAGCCCATAAATTTTCCCTTCATCAAATGTAAAATCAATATCTCTGAGAACTTCCTTTTTCTCAAAGCTCTTTGATAAATGCTCAATCACAAATTTCATAATATCCTCCGTCACATCTTATGCTGGTAATATGCCATCAAAATAAAGTCAAGGATTGTTTTCAGCAGGAAAGCGCCTACAAGAGTAAGAACAGTCCATATGGGTGCGTCGAAAAAAATACATACCCAAGCACCTGCCATCAGCAGCCAGTGCAGTATCTCTCCGGATATTGCCTGCGCTTTGCTGCGAATGAGCTGATTGCGCTCATCTTTTTCCTCAATCTCATTGATTTTCATCAAATCGGGATTTTTTGCGCCCCACAGAGCGACGCACCATTTCGCAATCCCATAGCCGAACAATCCGGCACCTATACCGATCATTGCGCCGCTTTGCGAATCGCTCAAACAGTCCTGCAAAAGAAACCTTGCGCTCAGAGCCAAAGCAATGCCGACTATGCCGATTACAAGATATATTCCGGTTTTCTTCTTCATTGCTTTCCCTCCTCGTAAATGAAAATATCTTCAATACTCATATCAAAATACCGTGCAAGCTTAAACGCCAATGTAATTGAAGGATTGTATCGTCCGTTTTCTAACGAGCCGATGGTCTGCCGGGATACTTCCAGTGCGGCAGCCAGTTCTTCCTGCTTGATTCCCCGTTCTTTCCGAATTTCCTCTAAACGGTTTTTCACGGTGCGCCTCCTTTCTATGGAAAGCCAGCTTTCCATATCTCTATTATAGCAGAGGGGGCACAAATGTCAAGTACACTTTCCATTCAGAGATGAATTTTTTTATTCTCCCATTCTTCACATCTATTGAGCAGCTAAGTTTATCACTTGCACATTGTTTTGCCGAGCATAATTTACCGTATACGCTGTCCCGCCTTTCTCCTGTGTTAAATAGGCTATGCAAACACTGCTGCCATTTACCAAATGGCGGTTTCGCTTAAACATACAGCCCTGAAAATAGTCGTGAGAAGTATATACTACCTTGTCCGCCTGACTTTTGATCTCCTCATAAACCGCTATATCATCTTTGCCCCAGCCCTTTGTCTGTGCGGTACACGGCAGGACTAAAATCAGCTTGATATGCGGATACCGCTTTCTCAAGGATAAAACACATTGAGCTGCCAGCGTGTCAAAGCCCAATGCTCCGCCTGCACCAAAGTACATATATCCTTCTTCTATCAGTCGAAGCAAGGTATTTTTTAACCGCTGAGAGAGTTCCGATATGCTCTCCGGCGGTATTTTTCTATGTCCAGTAAAGCAAGCCGTTTTTTCCCTCATTAAAGATCACCAGCCAATCCAAAGCCTAAAAGCACAAAAAATTTAATTATAATACTTATAGTATATCAAAGTCAACAATAAATATCAATAGTCTGTGGAACTCAGGAAACAATATTTATAGACTATGAATGGAGGCTGGAGCTATGAGTGAAATTGCGAAAACAATCGGACAGCGTGTCCGCAATTATAGAATTGAAAAGGGATTGAGCCAAGAGAAGCTTGCCGAGTTATCCGGTTGCCACCCTACTTATATCGGACAAGTGGAACGAGGGGAAAAGAACGCTACTCTTGAAAGTATCGAAAAGATTGCTTCAGCTATGAATGTCTCGCTTGCTCAGCTTTTTGAGAAGATAGGCGAAAGCAGCACCGACAGCTATCCTATGAAATGTTACGAGCTGGTCGCAGCAAAAAGTAAATCCGAGCAAGAACATTTATATAAGATGTTAGTTGAAATGGATAAATATAAAAATCAATAAAAGCGGAAAAAAATACGGTGTTACCCAAGTGGGTAGCACCGTATTTTTGTTTCATCATAAACTATTTCCATAATCAAAATATTCCAAAAACTACAATTTTTTATGTATTGGAATTTATACCGTTTTTTACGGAAACCCCATAACGGAGCGTTTTGTAAATCGTCACACCAATCTCAAACAGAGTAATAACAACAATAAACGCAAGCAGTCCATTGGATACCATATCAGCGTTCCAGTAAGTGAAAAAGTTTGCGCTTGAATCTGCATTAGCACCCAACGCCTGTTCAATCTCAAGTACAAAATTCGGATTCCAGATAGGTAAAACTTTCAGCACAATGGCGCTTAACACAATCTGAATTACCCCACACAAAATATTACTGATCATTACCAGCTTACAATAAACGCCGATAATCAGACGCAAAATCTCATCTATAAGACCAATCAGCAGACTGATTACAAAGACAGGCAGAATAATTCCCCATTGTTCCAAATTGAAAACGGGTACGGTTGTTATGGCTTCGCCTTCCGTAAAAATCGCAGCAAAGAAATGAGGGGCAAAAATTAGCAATACACTGAAAATAACGATAAACACAATGCCCACAATACTATCTCCACGACTTATAATTGCTTTTTTATCCGGTACAGGCTCCAAAATCTTTGGCGTCCATCTGGCGGATGGAATTTTTCGTTCTTCAGACAGGCTTTCTACTGACCATTTCTCTGCCTTCTTCATTTCGATCTGAATCTTTTTCCGCTCCATAATGGCAAAAGTCAAGGTTACTGCACCGAAAGCGGATATGCAGGACAGCATAGCGTCGGTAATTCCGACGATCAAGCCGTCCACAATAGCTCGAATAATAACAGAGGCGGCGTTCTGCGAAGTGATTGCGGGCATTTCTCCTATCGCATTTATCAGCGAAATAATCAAAATTGGTACGGCAGCACAGATTAAGACAACTTTTACAAACCACAAATAAGTGTCAAAATATTCAGGTCCAATCAAATATTTCTGTTCGTTTTGATATTGCTTTGCAAATTCAGCAGGATCGCCAAGTTCAGTCAGCACTTCTTCCATAGAGCCTCTATCAGCATACATATCACTGAGCAGTTCTTCCAACTCCATACGAACTTCCTCTCGTTGTGCTTTGGGAAGCCGACGAATTACCTGATAAATATATCGATCCATATAATCTTTCTCATTCGGTGTCATGCTTCTTCCTCCTCTAATAACCTTTCGATTCCGGCAGACAGATTCTTCCAATATATTTTCATCTGTTCATAGACCTGTGTTCCATACTCTGTTCGTTGATAATACTTTCTCGGCTTTGTTCCGCTGGTTTCCCACTTGCTTTCTAAAAGCTGCTGACTCTCCAGACGCCGAAGCAGCGGATAAAGGGTATTGGGATCAATGGCAACGCCTTTTTCTTCCAAGCTCTGCACCAAAGCATAACCGTATTTCGGCTTATTCATCTGACTGAGTACACTAATTGTCAATGTCCCTCTGCGAAGTTCCAAAAGCAAAGTAGATAATAAATCTTTTTCTTCTCCCATCAGCGTCACCTCCTGATATTATTATACTGTATGTCATACTGTATTGTCAATATCAAAACGAAGTGTGTTAAAAAATATGCGCCTATCTCAAATTCAGTTCGTTTGTATGTAATTAAGCCGCCTGCATTTAAGCAAGCGGCTCGTTTTTACCTCCCGATCAATAGGCAGGCGCACCGTAACCGAGTATTTCGTAATACCCAACCGGATAACTATTCTGACGAACAGAATCCCCGGAGTTGCCCTCGACCGTGTAAACTCTGCCGTTTTCTACCTTTTGGACGATACCCGTATGGTCGGATAATCCGTCTTGACCGCTTTCGTCCGCCCAATCGAAGAAGATAATCATACCCGGCGTAGGCTCTGCGCTGTTATCCAGCCATTGCCCTCTGTCCTTAAACCATTGTACGCCGTTGACACAGCCTGCGTATTTCGGAATCACGCCAGCGTCGATATACCCGCACTCGTTAGCACACCACGAAACGAAGCAAGCGCACCACTCGACACGGGAATTAAAGCCGTACCAAGACCAGTACGGATCGCCGCCCATCGTCCCGATTTGGGAAAGCGCAACGGTTACGATCTGATCGTCTGTCCCCGTAATCCCATAAAGCACCTGCGACCACAATGAATTGTTTTCATCGGCAAGCAGCTCTGCGAGATACTCTTTCTGTTCCTCATTAAAGCTATACTGCGCCGCCATCTCATCGGCGGTCTTATGGCTGACCGTGATATACAGATAAGTTTGCGTGACTGTGCTTTCCGTCTCCACGATATTTCCGTGACCGTCATCGGTTTCAGTAATGACCGTCTCCGTTTTGGTGTCGGTGCTGGAGCTTATTTCGTTCATCTCCCAAAAGATGTCCGTGAGAAGCTGCTTTTTCGATTCGTCCATCGTCGCAACCTCTTGGGGATTATCCGGATCGGTGTTGACTTTGACGGAATACACCGCAAGCACCTCTTTCCAAACGGCACGGCTGCCGCTCATTTCAAGGACATCATAAGATACCGAGGTTTTTTCGTCCTGCAATTTGGTATCGTATTCGGTATTGATTTCCTGCACAACGGTCTGCATACTCATACCCGTGCCGGAATCCTCGCCTGAGAAAAAGATACCGAACACGGAGCCGATAATCATACCGATCAGGCAAATCACGATAATCACCAAAACCGCTATCCAGCCGCCTGCGGCGATTGCGGCAATCAACGCCTTTGTTCCGGCGATAATCGCCTTGACCGCAAGCGCTATCGCTTTTGCAATCGCTTTCGCTGTAACGACTGCCGCCTTTGCAGCCGCCCGTGCTGCCTGAACTGCCCTTTGAGAAGCCTTGACCGTAGCCTGCGCTGTTTTCTGCGCCGCCTTTGCGGTACGCTGTGCTGTCTTGACGGTCGTTTTAGCGGTGCGCTCTGCGGTTTTTACCGTTTTCTGCGCTGTTTTCGCCGAGCCTTTCCCGACCGTCTTAATCGTCTTTTTCCCTGCGGAACGGGCAGACTCCTTAACCGTCTTTTGCGTTTGTTCTGCGACCTTTACTCCTTTGTTTCGGACAGTACCCGCCGCCTGTTTTTGAAGCGACTGCGCCGCCCGTTTCTCCTTGAATTTTTGAATACCGTCCTTTGCCTTGACGATAATCTGCTTTGTCGCCTGAACGCCCTTGCGCCCCTGCTTGTCAAATTGGTGTACGGCTTCGTGGGAAACTCGATCAATACCGCTTCCCAAACGGTTAGAAGCATATTCTTCCGCACTGCTTTCAGGGACATCAACGGAGTGTTCCGCTTTTTCTTTGGTCTGGATAAAGGCGGATTTCATACGCTCGGCGGCAACCGCCGATTTGTCAATCGTTTTGATCGTGCCTTTTGCTATATCCCTTGTCTTAATATCCGGCATAGAAAACCTCCTTTCCAAGCGCCAGTGGACGCTTTGAAGTAAAAAAAAGAGGGGGAAAAGGTATCAACACCTTGCCCCTCAAAGTGCGAGGGCTGAAAAGCCGCTTAAATCAAGGACTTTTTACCCTCTATTTTTCGATTCTGTACGCTTTTTCCTTGCGTACTTTGCCTGCTGCCTTTTGTATGCGATATTGGCGCATTTCTCACAATACTTTTTCCTGTTGCCACGCTTGATAATAGGACTGCCGCAGGAAACACACTTGTCAGGGTGTGTTCCGAGTATCTCCGCTTCCAACGCCGGATCTGCCGGAAGCACCGCATTGCGGAAATACCTGCATAAAAGCGAGTAGGATATACTCTGTACGCAGACGCAGCCTTCTCCCTCATCGAGAAGCAGACAGTTTCCGTCATCATAATTGGCGCACAGCTTCTTTATCAGGGCATTAGCTCGGTATCTCTGCCGCCCCGTCATTTGCGGGAGCATTTGCACCACTGCTTTCTGTCACTTTTTTCGCCACAACGACAAGCCTTCCGTTCGTGCGGGAGTATTCACAGGTGGAAAGCGTTATCAGCTTATCGCCATATTCCGCCGATACGCCCGTGTCATAAAGGGAAAGCTCTTTGCATTTATCAATAAAAGCCTTAAATTCCTCCGGCGACTGAGCGTCCGTAAAGCGGTAATATTTGAAGGCTTCCGGGCTGTCGGTGTAGACAACGGTTTTGAAAACCGCAAGGATTTCATACTCATTTTTCTCTGTCAGGGTGTTAAAGGCAATCGTTTTATGTTCCTTCCAGAAATCCTCGTCCTTGAATTTTTCAAGGTCGGCGAACATTGAGCCGTTGTTCATATGATGACCGTAGATCACTAAATTGTCCGAGGATTTTAGGACATCACAGTCCTCCTGCACATACGGGCAGCCGTAAGAGCTGTATTCTTTATCAAATCCACGCTTCAGATAGTAGTTCGGACTATCAACCGTCTGCATAACGGGATAATTGATGTTCGTATCTTCCACGCAAATCCATCCGACCAAATCATTGTTTTGCCGATACAGCTCGGTAAGCTCCGGCAGTATCGTCTTATCTTCCGAATAAATGATCGGCTCGGCAGGCTCGGTTTCGCTGTCCTCTACAATCTGTACGAGAGAATCGTACATCTGCTCCTGATGTTTCGCCTCCTTGTAATGGTCGATAATGAAATAGCTGCTGACGCCGAGCAGGACGATAAACGCCGCCATCAGTGCAATACAAATCTTTTTTCTCATTGCCGTTTCCTTTCTAAAACAAGAGGCGGGAGCTTATGCGCTCTCGCCCGGTTTTGTTGTCATCAGCTTATACAGCTTCGTATTTTTCGGGAATTTATTTGCGAACGGTACAAGGGAGCTGCCCACCTTGATAAGCCCGTGTCCGGCTTCCACATTCGTAATATACGACATCTGAAGGTCGGAGATATTTAAGAGCTTCGCCAGCTCCAGCCTGTCCGTGGAAGCCTGATTGAGCATAATGATAAATTCACTATTGGCGAGCATTGTCCTTGCCGTATGGCTCTGCAAAAGGTCGTCCACATTCTGCGTGATACCCGTCGCATACGCCCCGTATTTACGCACACGCTTCCAAAGGGTAAAAAGGAAGTTAGCAGAATACTCGTGCTGGAATAGCAGATAGATTTCATCAATAAAGATGAAGGTGTTTCTGCCTTTCGCCCTGTTCTGCGTAATGCGGTTTAAGATAGAGTCGAGAACGACCAGCATACCAATCGGCATAAGCTGCTTGCCGAGGTCTAAAATGTCATAGCAGATCAGGCGGTTATTGGTATCTACATTCGTATGCTTCGCAAAGGTGTTCAAGCTGCCGTTGGTAAACAACTCGATGGCAAGGGCGATTTCCTGCGCCTCCGGCTCGTCCTGCTTCAGAAGCTCCGCCCTGAAATCCTGCAAGGTCGGCACTTCGCCCTGATAGTTATTCTGCTGATAGGTGCGGTACACGCTGGCGGTGCAGCGGTCGATAATAGATTTCTGCTTTGCGCCGAGGTTGCTGCCGCCGATGAGCTGCTCGCACAGAGACATAATAAACTCCGACTTCAAAATAACCGGATTCGCCCCGTCGCCGTATTCCTTCGTCATATCCATAGCATTGATATGATTGGGAGAAGTAGCGGAAATATGGATTACCTCGCCGCCGAGCGCCTTCACAAGCTGTGAATATTCCCGCTCCGGATCAATGATGATAACATCGGAATCCGAGGAAAGAATCACATTCTCAATCTCGCCCTTTGCGGCAAAGGACTTGCCGCCGCCCGATACGCCGAGGATAAAGGAATTACCGTTAAGGAGCTGCTTGCGGTCGGCGATAATCATATTCTTGCTGATAACATTCTGCCCGTGGTAGATACCGTTCTCGTGAAAAATATCCTGCACTCGGAAGGGGATAAACACGGCAAGACTTTCGGTCGTGAGGGTACGGAAGGTATCAATCTTCCGTACACCAAACGGCATAACCGTATTCAGCCCGTCTACCTGCTGAAATTTTAACACGCCGAACTGACAAAGGTGCTTTCTCGCTGTGGTAAGCAGCGCTTCCGTGTCGTTATCAAGCTGTTCTTTGGAATCCGCCGTATGCACGAAGGTAATCACGGCGAACATCATTCTCTGATCTCTCGTCGTTAAATCATCGAGAAATTCCTTCATTTCTTTTTTCTGCTGTTCCATATCATAAGGAACGGTCGCCGAAAAGTTGTTGTTGGAATTTTGCCGCCTCTGCCAGTTGGTAATATTCGTCTCCACACCGAGCAGACGGTTTTCCGCTTCCCGTACCGCTTCATCAGTCGGCACGGGAACGACATCAATAGACATCATCAGGTTGCGATTGAGGTCGGTCAGCTCCGCCACCATACTGTCCTTGATATAGGATGCATACTCACGCAAAAAAAGGACTCTACCGTAACGGTCACCCATTTTGAAGTAGTCCTTTTCAAATTCCATCGAGTCAGGGCAGATATAGTCCTTGAAGCTGTGTCCCTTTTTGCGGGTTTCCTTTATATCAAAGTGGAAAGAGGATTCCTCGCCCACACGGTAAAAGTCGTGGAAGATACGCAGCCTTTCATCAGTTTCCAGCTCCACGCATTTGCTGCCGAGCCTGCTAAAGTGGGCGATCAGGTCAGCGCCCACACGGGCAAAATAATTCCTTGCGTCCTCAACATTCTTCTTGTTGACGGAAATCGTTATATACTTATCCTGCACGATAGCATTTGCTCCCGTCGCTTTCTCCAAAAGGATTTTGTTATATTCCTCACGGTATTCATCGAGGCTGTCGCCTTTCATCGGGATAAGAATGTTGTTCTCAAAATCCAATCGGTTTAAGCGGCGGTTGTTGATCGTGATTTTTGTCGTTGCGCCGGAGTCGAGGGAATTGAGCAGTTCCGAGTATTCGAGGAACATCGCCTCCTTATCCTCACGGCTGGCAACGGCGTAGTTAATATCGGAAAATTTATAGGTCTTGGAAAACTTGTCTTTCCCGATCTGAAAAATACCGTCGTCATAAATGGCGGTAATGGGGATCACATCCTGAACGCCCTTCGGCACGATAAACTTTTCCTTTTCCTGCTTGCGGAGATTGGTAAGTGTTTTAATCATTCGATTTCATAGCCTCCTTTGCTTTTGCTTCAATACTCGGCTTGAACAGCTCGTAGTAGGTATTCGTTGAACGGAAGGTGAGCTTCTTCGGCATTAAAAACTCTGATTTGATCCACGCATAGATGAATTTCTCTGCGGTCATTCCGTCATATTTAACAAAACCAAGAGCCGCAAAGGGTGCGGCTCCCAAAATGCACATCCACGATACGGTTTCCGTGCCGACATAGGGCTTGAGCAGGAAATAGATACCCACCGCCACCACGCAGGCACAGGCAGAAAAAATGAACTGCCGCAGTGACAGTCCGAAAAACATCGCTTCTGTGTAATTCCTGATTTCTCTGTTGATTTTGACTTCCATTTAGGAACTCCTTTCTTTTCGTTTTTGTGCCTGCCGGATTTCATCGGCGCAGACACATTCGTCCGCAAGGCAAGTAACTTTGCCTTTCCGCCGCCCTCCGTAATACAGGCAATATCTGCAATCGCAGTCTGCAAGGGTGTAGCCCTTGAATTTGTTGTATATTCGTTTCATTCTGTTCTCCTTACAGTCCCATCATCTCACGGATAATCCGGTCAGACATCCGCACCGAGCCGACCAAAACGAGCATATTAAAGAGCAGCTCGCCGATATATGACCATACCTGCGTAACTGCTGCCGCATTGGGATCGACCACAGGCGGGGAAGAAGCGAACAGTGAGAAGATAATACAGGCTAAAACGATCACTGCACCTTCAAGGCACACGGCGCAGTAGCTTTTGATAAACGATTTCCCCACATTTTGGCTCGGCTCTCCCGCAAAGGTGGAAAGCGGAATCGGGGCGAGCGCCGTATACATATATAATTTGAAAAATCTCCCGTACACCGTCATTATGAGCAGGAATGACATTACTGTGATAAACAAGCCACCGATGAGCGTAACCGCCCAAAGCGGAATTGACTCGAAAAAGCCGCAGCTTTCAATGGTATCAATCATTGACTGCGGCAAAGTTGTCTGCTGTGCTGAAGTAAAGCCTGCGGCGGTCATAATCGTGCCGATTGTACCCTGCACGATATTGAACAGGGCAAGCATTAGCTCCATACCGTAAGTGATACCTGCCTTTGCAAGCGCAAATCGGATAAAGAGCTTGACAGCGTGTTCCGGTTTCTTAACATCGCTGAAGCTGCCGCAGGTGCGTACCATACCGACCACAAAGAACAGTACCAAAAGCGCAAGACCAATCGCCTGCACAGCGCCGTTGATATTGACAATGACCGCCCATATCCCGCCGCCTTTGAAGTTCTGCGGCGTAGTCGTAATGAGCTGCCATATCTCAGCGAGTTTTTCATTCCAAGTTTCGAGGGCGTTCTGGAGATTCTGAACTACCCAGTTATCACTCAATTTCGTAGCACCTCCTTAAAAAGAAAAATGGGGCGTTCCTGAAAAATAATCCAAGAACGCCCCTGAGTGTCGTTTGCGTAAGGGTTAGCCCGTAATCAGAGTGAGGATTTCTTTCGCAAAAACGATAATGATACCGCCCGCCAGCGTCAGAAATCCGTTTGCCCGCTGCGAAGGATCGTGGGATTTCAGGGAAAGACCTACCTGAACGATACCAAAGCCGAGCAAGATCAGACCAATCGCACGGATAAAGCCGAAAATGAAATCGGACAGGTTATTGACAACGGTAAGCGGATCGCCTGCGGCAAAAGCCGTTGTAGACATCGCAAAAATAGCGGTCAGGCTCAAAACCGCCATACAGTAGTAACGAAAGCCTTTCTTTACCTTTCCGGTCATCGGCAGTCTGCGGGTTTCTTTCTTCTGAGTCTTATGAAAAATGTTCATTCTGTTTTCCTCCAATCAATTTGTTATGTTTTCAAAGTCCTCATCGGACAACAGCTCGTAAGTCGTTTCCGAAAGCTCCATTTCGGGAACACTGTCGAGATCAACATACAAGGTTTCAATGGTCGCCACATTTTTTGTGACTTCGCCGTGCTGATACACGCCGCCTTTCCCGTCTGCGGTATACACCACATTGGGGTGTTTCAAAATGTCGTACTTCAAATCCATTACCGGAAGCTCGCCACGGATAAACAAAATAGCGTAGCGGTTGTCGAGCATTCTCACTTCGTCAGGGGTAAGCAGCTCACGACCGGAAATCTGATAATTGGTCGAGTAGCTCCCGCTCCGCCCCTCGCTTTTCCCGTAAGTGTTCGTATCAATCGTTTCCTTGCCTAAAAGCTCGGACACATATTTGTGCGTACTCTGCTCATTGCCGCCGAGATAAAGAAATTCATCGCAGTTGCCTATGATGGATTCCCATTGCTTCTCAAACAAAGCCTTTAACTGCGCCAGATTTTGCAGGATAATGGATACCGACACGCCTCTTGAACGCATAACGGAAAGTATCTTGTCAAAATCATCGGGCAAGCTCACATTGGCAAACTCATCCATAAGCATATGGACGGGTATCGGCAGGCTGCCGCCGTGGATATGGTCGGCGGAGTAAAAAAGCTGCTGGAAAAGCTGCGTGTAAAGGATACTGACGAGGAAATTAAAGCTCGAATCATTATCCGGTATCAGCGCAAACAGCGCCGTTTTCTTCTCGCCCATTGAAGCAAGGTCAAGCTCATCGGCGGAAGTCAGCGCCGCTAAGCTTTCAAGATTGAATTTCTCCAATCTTGCGGCAAGAGTGATCTGAATGGATTTCAGGGTTTTCGCCGATCCGGAGTGATAGGAACGATAGTATTTCAGGGCGATATGGTCGGGATTATCCATTTCCAAATCGGCAAACAGATTGTCGAGGGGAGAAGGGCGGTTGTCCTCCTCGTCCTCAATCGCCGCCGCTCTGAGCATTTCCATTACCATAGCGAAATTCTGCTCCTCCTCCGGCGCTTCATAGTGCAGATAAAAAATGAGGGCGAGTAGAAGCATACTCGCCGCAGTATCCCAAAAAGGATCGTTGGATTGAGAGCCTTTCGGGGTGGTACTCTTAAAAAGGTTAGTCACAAGACGCTGAATATCGTTGTCGTCCCTAAGATAGACAAACGGGTTGTAACAATGGCTTTTCTCCATTGAAATCAAGTCCAGCACCTTGATCTCATAGCCTGCTTTTTCAAGCAGATTGCCGACATCACGCAAAATTTCCCCTTTTGGATCTAAAATTACCTGAGAGGAATTGCTTGTTTGCATTAAGTTCGGCTTACAATAGAATCTCGTCTTGCCTGCGCCGGAGCCGCCACACACCAAAGTATTCAAATTCCTCCGGTGCTTTTTCGCATTCAGTCCGATCCGGACATTCTGCGTCATCAGCTTGTTTTCCGAGGGCGGGCTTTGACGGTACTTTTTATCAATGGCTTTTGCGCTGCCCCATTTCGCAGAGCCGTGTTCCTCACGCCTGCGGTAGTTCCTCCGTGTAGACAGATAAATACCAATCCCCATTCCGTAGAGCAAAAGCAGAACGAGGACAGTTTTTAAGCTGTCCCCGCAAAGCTCGATATGGAACGGATCATTGAATACCGTCAAAAGGCTCGGCAGTATCTCCGGCAGACCGCCCTTGACGGACGGCGCTATCAATAAGCCGAGCCACACAACGGGAAGAATCCCGATAACCGCAAGGATGATCGCAGACTGCCTGTTGCTATCTCGATTCACGGCAGGATTCCTTTTCTACCACTTTGAACTTGCGTCTTGGGGCGTGACCGATTTTGATAATCAGATCGTCAACGGCGTCGGTAGACTTTCCCTCTTTTTTGAGGTCGGTCTTTTTATCGTTCAGGGAACGGATCACAACGCCGTGTTCATAATCGTCCAAAGCGATATGGTAGAGTTCTTCTTTCATCACAGCTACCTCCGGTTATCTTTCCTGTTCCTTTGAGCGTTCCGCCCTCTGACGGTACAGCTCATCGGAAACACGGGCAGTAATTTCCTTAAACACCTTCTGCGTCTTGCCGAGTTCGGCTTTGATCTCCTTCGGCTCTTTATTTTTCAATTCATCGGGGATACGGTCAATCGCAAAGTTCTGCGTATCGACTCCGTATTTCTTACAAAGCATATACCCAATGCACACCGCCTGAAATCCCATATCCCTGCGGCTGTATACCTCGCTGTTCATAGAAAGCTCGGCGTGACCGAGTTCCTGAGCGACGCACTGACAGAGGGCAACGCTGTCGCCGATGTCTCGCTTCACATAAAGCGTCTGATCTTCATTTTTATAGAAAGCGCCCATATCGGGATAAGGCAGCTCATTGGTGCTTTCAATATTGATCGGGGCGCTGTCGAGCATAACCGCCACGAGCTTTCTCGGATCACGGTTAGCGGTCGGGGCGGCGGGGCGCTTGCCGTTGGTCTGCGAAACATCCAGCACTCTTTTCAAATTAAAATCAACGCCGATTGTCCCGTCCTTCTTGGTGTACTCATACGGATCAAGGATAATGAAGGTCTTGGAGCCTTTATTGACCTTAACGCCTTCAGCCGCCCAATCGTCAAATTCCTTGATCTGACTCGCCTGCGGAAACTGTTTATACATCAGCAGCGCATTGTTCGCCGTGTACCTGTCCATACGGCTCTGCACATCAAGGTAGGCTTTGAATTTTTCCGGCGACTGTACCACTTCCAAAGCGGTATTATCGAGCAGTTGATAAATGGCTTCTTTCTCCGCCTTTTTCTTGGCGGCGTATTCCTCCGGCGAAAGTCTCGGCGGTCTTGCGCCATTGCTTCGCTTGGTCTTAAAATCGTTGGTCATATCTTTTTACCTCTCTTTTGATAGATTTGATTTTTGCTGGTGCGGAACATTTATCTGTCCGACCGCCTGTACCGTGCGGTTTTCTTCTTTGGAAACGGTCGGCTCACTGCGCTCTGTTCCTTTTTCTGCTTTCGCCGCCGCCCTGTATCTGCTGAGATTTTCCTTTACAGACGATTTCACACGGGAAACTCTGAGTTTATCCGCCGTATCCATCGCCTTTTGCTCCAAAGACGAAAATCCTTTCTGCGCTTTTTCAAATAAACGGGACAGCCTTGATAATACGCCTTTATCACTCTTGGAATGTTCCGCCTCCTTTACGGCTTTCCCCATAAACAGCAGCCCCATATTTTTCAAATGTCCCTTTGCGCCCTGAAGCTCCGCCTGCATAGCGGACAGCTTCTTTGTATCCTGCGCCATCTCCTTTGACATTCTGCCGAACATAGCAGACAGCTTATCCAGCGCTTCGGGGATTTTCATTGCCCTGACCGATTCGGCGAGGGCGTCCCTGCCTCTTTCCCGGAACGCCCGCACAGCGTTCCCGGCTGACTGGATCAGATTGTCCTTCATCTTTTTGACTGCGGAAAATCCCTGACGGATTTTGCCCTCCGTTTTTTCCACAAGGGTATGGCATTTACTCCGCAGCGTGTTGTTGTGGATCAGATTGATTTCACGGCGCATATCCTGAAGCTCGCCGAGCATTTCTGTCAGCGTTTCTTCCATACCGCCGATATAGCTTACCAGCGACTGCACCTCGTTTTTCTCTTTCATCAAGCCGTTTTTATCGAGCGTGTCTAACAGCTCCACGATCTGCGGGTGTTCCTTCAGTTGATCCATTTCGCTCACCTCTCTTTCGGCTTCTTAGATTTCTTCGGCTGCCTGTGAACAGTCTGCCGATTGGCTTCAGGGGTTTTAGGCTTCTCTTTGGAAACCTCCGGCACAGTACGCTCTGCTTCCTTTTCCGCTTTGGCAGCCGCCTTGTATCGGTCGAGCTTTTCCTTGACCGAAGGCTTCTTATCCGCCGCCTTTGCGACACCCTTATCAGTGTGCGTACCTGTCGTTTCTAAGTCTCGCTCGGACAGAGGGCTTTTGTCTGTCTTTGCGACCGAGGGGTTTTGGTGGGAATTTCCCTCCTTCTGCATTGGCTTTCCCATCGCTTCTTCCACGATGATCTCGCCTCTTGATTTCGTAGGCACTTCATTGGCAGTCGCTTCACGGTCTGCCACAGCCTTTTCCGCTTCAGAAACAATGGAAGCCTTATCGACTTTACCGAGTTCAAAGCGGTCGGAAATACGCTGGATTTTCGCAGCGTCCTCTGCACGGGCGATAATATCGACCATTGCCGTATCGCTCTTGGTATTTTTATCACGCAGAACGCAGTAAAGGACGCCGTATTTTTTTGCCTGTTCGGTAAACTTCGGCAAGTCTTTCTGCTGGAACGAAAAGACCTTCAGTTCCTTGCCGGACTTAATCATATTGGTAAGCCGTGCTTTCCCTCGTGTCTTATTCGACTGGCTGATCTCCTGCTTCAGCACGGAAGCTAACAGAATAGCGATATTCTTTGCCGCCGAGCCTGTGAGCCGGACAGCCACTTCAAATCCTTCAAGCGAAAGCCTGACGATTTGTTCTGCTGCGTCACCGCCGTTGTTCATAGTTTCGGGACTCCTTTCTTTGAGATTTTTCTTCCTCTGCCTTGACTTGCGAAAGAGTATCGGCAATTACGCCTGACCGCTTTGCAATCCCATCGCAGAGTTTTACTTCTTTGCGAAGCTCTTTCAAGCGTTCGGAGATAGCGGAAATTTTCATCTTTGCCGCCGACAGCCGTTCATCTGATATATCTACTTTTCGTATTTCATTTCGGAGATGTGTTCTGTCGGCGGTAAGGGCTTTGATTTCGTCCTCAACCGACCGCTTATATGAAAAGAGCTGCTCGTCCGTACCGATCTGGTGCTTGCCGAGCAGCGTTACCTGTTTGGTGAGTTCGTCCATCTTCATCAGATCGTCTCTGAGAAGATAATGAAGCCTCGCCGTATTCTGTTGTTTCTGATTGTGCTTCGGAAGGTAGCCGAGCCGATAGCAGTAGTATAGATACAAGCCATACAGACCGCCGACCTTTTGAATTTTGTTTTCTCTTGTGGGCAGGCGGTACTGCCTTACAATATAGGTCTTTGGCTGGAACGGCTTGAACACGATATTATCCCGGTTGGCAGTCAGCCGCTCAAGGATTTTCTCTTTCGTGTATTCTTCGCCGAGCCGATAAGTCCGTATCGGTTTTTCACTGCCTTTCGGCGTGACCGTCGCATACTTACGATTGGGACTGAAATTCGAGTGATACCCCATTACGCCCAGTTCGTATTGAAACTGCCGCAGGTTACGGCTCATAGCAATAGCTTCGTCAATCGCTTTCTTTGCGTTGTTGTATCGTGTAGGCATACCCGCCTCATCCTTCATCGTAAGATAGGCGGGCGATCTGTGCAGCTCCGGCTTTTCTACAACGGACAGCTTGTGTTCCAAGCAGATCTCATCGGCGATATGGCGGAAGTAGTACCAAGACTTTTCTTTGTCTTTCAGCCGCTTCCCATCGGCGAAGGAAACGGAGTTGATGACAAAATGGCAGTGGAGATGTTTGGTGTTCAGGTGGGTAGTGACGACCACCTGAAACCGCTCGCCCCACATCTTCCTTGCAAACTCCATTCCGATCTGCTGCGCCTGTTCTGGCGTGACCTCGTTTTCCTTAAAGCTCAGATACCCGTGATACGCCTGAATCCCGTCCGGCTTGCCGAACTGTTCCTTAACGGTAATGAACTGGTCACGAGCCATCGCCACATTGCAGTTGATCCCGTCGCAGAAAAACTCGTGTTCCGTTTTTTCCTCGTCCTTCGCATAGGCAAGCACATCTTTGAGCGCCTGATAATCTTCGGGCGAATATTCGGGGTTGGCGGTCTTTTCAGGATTGGTCGTATAATCCAGCACCTGACCGAGCCGGACGCTTACCTTCCAAAGCTTTGTTACTGCCATTTCAATCCGCTTTTTTCAGGGCGCAGAAATTCACGCTCAATCGCCGCCTGAAACTTGTGCCACCTCAGCGCCTCGTTCTTCAGCATTTGCGAATCCACAAAGCCGAGTGCGTTTGCTTTTATAGCAAGCTGATTGATATTGTTGCCGATAGAGGAGAGTTCACGCATAGCGTCATAAAATCTCTCGTCCGGTTTTTCTCTCGGCTCATAACCTCGAAGCAACAGACGAATCAGCGCCGCTTCGGTCAGGCAGGCTTTCTTTGCTTTCTTTTGCAAGTCCTGTGCTTCCTGACGGTCAAACCAAATATGTTTGTCTACATTCCGTTTCCTCATTTCTCATCGTCCTCCTTTCGGATATTTGGTGTGCGGCTGATTCGGTTGATCTGCATAAGACACATAATCATTACGCCGATAACGCCGCCGAGCAGGAAGCCTATCATAAAGAATAGAAATTCGTGCATAGTCAAAATCCTTTCCTGTGTTGGGGTATTAGGGGCAGCCCCTAACGAGCTTTTACTGTTTGAATCCCGTTTGGGGATACAAACAGTCTGCTCGCTAAGCTAACGCAGACCTGTCGGGCTGCCCTGTATTTTCCTGATATTTATCGTTCTTTGTCCGCCCTGTCGGGCTTAAACGGCTCGATCTCAATCCCGTGTGCGGTTTCGTGAAATCGCTCCGGATACCGAAAGAGCCGTTTGTATTTCAGTAGTTGTTCGCTCGATAAGCTGCTGTATTTCTCATCGGCGATATTGGAACGGGCAATAAAAAAATCGCCGTGAATGATGTCGGCGACCTCTTTTGCTTGATCGAGCAAATAGCATTTTTCAATTTTCCAACCGTCCTTACCGCCCATTTCGTCCGCCATCAAGCCCTCCATTCTCAGGCACGGATCAACACCGTCCAGAGAAGCGCCGTAGATGGAATAGCCGCCCATACGGGACTGAAACGCCTTGTTGTCCGAACTTACTTCGTAAGTCCGTTCAAACTCGCTGTACGGTTTTTTGAAGGTATCGGCAGTAAAAACGATATGTGCGGTAAGGTGCTGTCTGTTGTTTTCCGCTTCCCGAAAAAGGGATTTCAATTCGCTGTAACTCATTTGTGTGCGCTTCGGCGGCTGGTATACCGCCCGATTCATCGGCAGCTTTTCCTGCTTTCCGTCACGATTGCAGACGATAGCGGCGTCATCTTCAAAGGGCATATACTCGTCTAAGCCGCCCCCGCCGACCAGTTCTTTCATCGCTTCATAGGTATTCGGTATCTCTTTCACAACCGGAGATTTACCGACCGGAACGAGCAGGACAGAGATTTTCTCCTGCTCGGCAAGCGATAGAAAACGGTCGCTGACCTGTGTCTTTTCCGGCTTAAAGGAAATCTGCTGAAAGCCGAAGCTGTCGCAAAAGTGGAAGTAGCTTTTTCCAGTATTCCCGTCAATGATCTCTACCACATCGGACACAGACATTGACCGTCCTTTATATCCTGCGGGGTGTTCAAGATTGAAAATCTCATAGAGTTTTTCCAGCGTGAAGCAGTTTACTTCTCCCTCGAACACCTTATCATAGAGGCTGCTGTCAATCTCCGAGCTGCCCTGAAATTTAGGCAGGCTCTCATAATTCATAAAGGCGACATTGTTGGTGTCACGCTTCATATTGATCTGATAAATTCGTACATTCAACGCTCATAGCTCCTTTCTTTGGATTTGTAGATTCCAAGCTGTATGCAGAGGTAATCGTTATAGTCCTTGCCTTTCTTCGGCGGCTCGTCAAAGACCTCATACTTGTTTCTGAGCAGTTCTTTTAAGGTGTTGGCACAGAGCCTTCCCGTTTTATCATTGTCCAAGTGCAAATGAATCGTCTTGATAAGTGGATTTTTCTCAAGGAAAACGGAAAGCGCAATCGGAATTTTGCTGTTTTTGCTCTCTTTCTTCGGCTGATACACGCCCGAAAGAGAGAGCAGATTTTCCGCTTTGTAGTCCTTACCCTGAGCTTTTAGCAAAGTGGCATAGGACAGCAAATCAATGGCGGCTTCAAATAAATGCACCGACTGGCAAGGCTCTTTTGCAAGCAGACGAAAGGAATATTGCTTGTCGCTTCCGTATGCGTCTCCCTTAAAGGTGCTGCTTCCTAAACCACGGTAGGCGGCATATTTTGGCGCCCCCGTTTCGTCCTTCCCGACAAAAACCGCATTATGATAGCGCCCGTTGCTTTCAAAAATCACACCGTCCGCAATGCACTCCTGAATAATCTGATAGTCAATGCCACGATTAAAAAGATACTGTATTACCCGTTTACTGTCTTGATATTTTTCCGGCAAACGCAGTACCTTTGGCTCAGTTTTTTCTTCTTTTTTCGGTGGCGGCGTCCAATTTGCCAGTTCTTTTCCCGTAAGGAGTTCCACTGCGTCCATAAAAGAATAGTTCCTGACTTTTATCAGATAGTCAAGCGCATTATAACCGCCGAAACCTTGCGACCACCAAAACCATTTACCATTGGACATTTTCAAGCTGTCGTGGTCAACGGTACGATATACATTTCTCGTTCCTTTAACTTCCTCAACATTATCCGGCTCAAACTTTCTCAGATAAGTGAGCAGGTCTATTTGCCGCACCTGTTCAATAATCTCCGGCTCAACATATGGCATATCAAATCTTACCTTTCCTGAGAAGCTCTGCGACTTTCTCAATAGAATCTTCCATATCTTCAACTTCGGCATTCATCAGCCACTCGTCCCAAGACAGCTCCAAGACATTTTTCGTTTTCATAAGGGAACTTACCATTTCAGGCGGAAGCTCCGTATTCTCCACATAATCGTACAGCTCGCACATAAAGGCAAACTGCTTATCGTTTGTGATGATTGTGACCTGCGGCTGGCAAAGATACCGCTTCACATATCGGATCAATTCTCTTTCAAGCTGGCACTGCAACACCAGCATATCCGCACGGACTGTTTTTAATTTACACACCATTTTTCTCACCTGCTTTCTCTGTTTTTATCCCGTTTGAGTACATCGTTTGCCCTTGTTTCAATGGAATCCCGAATGGTATCCATATGCTCAACCTCTCTGTCCTTAAACTCCTTATAGACATCATCAAGCGGGCAGGGGGATCGGAGCAACGCCTTTGCCTGTTTCGGAGAAAGCTCCAGTTCCTCCATACACATCACAATGTCCTCTCTCATCGTATACTCGTAGGTATGATTCAGAATTTCCTCCGGCGGCTGTGAAAGCAGCCAGTCCCTGTACTTGTCTTGCTCTGCTTTCATCTTGTCATAGAGCAGGGCATTATAGTCTGTTTCGCCCATAGCGAACACCTCCTAAACAAAAATATAGCCGCCTGATTTTTTGTAAAACCAAGCGGCTATGTAACCTTTCACTCTACAATTTTTTTGATTTCCATTCCGTCCATCAGCCCTCGCATATAACAAATGCGGTATTCTTCCAATACAACATTGTTTTCTGCAAGCAGATACTGGATTAAAAGTTTGCATTCTTCTTCGGTAAGAGCAGATGGCTTTTCCAAATCCAAAACAGCATTGAGTTTCTCGTTTTGATGTTTAAGCTCTACTGCCTTTTCCTTTGCAGCCTTCAATTTTTCATCACGGGAACGGGCTTTAGCGATTACCTGAGACAGCATACTTTCAAGATCGCTTTCAAACAGTTTGATAGAACAGGTTTCTTCCATCGGGTTTTACCTCTTTTCTTTGTATGATGTCTCATATTATAAAGACAAATCATTGCCCGCACAAGGAAACCACAGTTCTATTTTTACTGACACAGCAGTTCAGAGAACTTACTATGTAAAGGCGGTATGAGATTTCTCCCATACCGCAAAAGAATTAGCGCTCGTAGGCTCTTTCCTTTGGAGTGGGTACGCTGTCACCCTCGTCCGGCGCACCGTCCACCAACTCATTTTCTCGCTTATCCACATTAAGCAGACCATTAAGGACATTGAGCCGATTTGTTTTTTCGGTCAGTTCTTCTTCCTTATCAAACGGTTTCTCAACCTCTGCTTTCGCAGTAGCAAATTGCTGTTCGAGAGTTGAAAGCTCCCTGCTTTTTGCCTCCAACCGTTCAGGAATTTTCTCAATGGCATTGTCGATTCGGGTAATGTTGCCGACAGCGTCCGTGCCTAAAGAGACGGAACGGGAAAGGCTACCCTTGATTTTTACCTGATAGGCTTTTTCAAAGGTATCAAAGGAAAGCTCCAAATCAAAGCCTCTGTACTTGCCGAGAGGGACGGGATCGGGCGAGGTCATTTCCTTGCAGGCGTCAATGATTTTCTGTCCGCCTTCCGCTTTTTCGGAATAAGAAACACCCTTAACCTCAATCCCTACAAAGGTATCGTCAAGAGGCTTCGGGTGTTCTTTTGCAAGCAATATGTCCTTTTCCAGCCCCGCAATCGTCTCTTTCGTCCGGGCGATTGTTGTCGGGTAGTATTTGATGATCTTGTCCTCCAACTCATATTTTTCGGAGAGATAATTTGACTTCAAAAGACGCAGTTTCTGTACCTGAATATCCAAGTCCATTTTCTCCTTGATGTGCGGATTGTCCGCCGCAAGCATTTTGATCTCCGCATAGGAAAGGGCAGTAGCGTCCACATCTTCGCAGGAACGCACGGGCGATTTGCTCGTCATAATCTGACTGGAAAACTTCTGCTTGCCCTCAACGAGCTGCCAGCAGTATGCGTCAAAAGTCCCTTCCGTAACATATCGGTACAGACCGACCTTCGGGTTTTCGTTGCCCTGACGCACCGTCCGTCCGGCTCGCTGTTCCAAATCGGCAGGTCTCCACGGGCAATCAAGGTCGTGCGAAGCAATGATCTTGTTCTGCACATTCGTCCCTGCACCCATTTTCTGCGTACTGCCCATCAGGATTCGCACTTCGCCACGGCGCACCTTTTTGAATAGCTCCTGCTTTTTCGCTTCGGTGTCCGCTTCGTGGATAAATTTGATTTCCGATTCGGGAATACCACGCTCGATCAGCTTCTGTCGTATATCCGTATATACGGAAAATTCGCCAGCTCCCTTTGGAGTGGAAAGGTCGCAAAAGAGAAGCTGCGTCAGCTTTTTATCGCTGTTTTCCTCCCATATACGGAACACTTCATTTACGCAGGCGTTGACTTTACTGCCTTCTTCATCGGGCAGCATTGGATTCATCATTCGCTGGTCAAGGGCAAGCTTCCGCCCGTCGTTTGTAACTTTGAGCATATTATCCACGCTGGAATCTACATTGCCGCCCCTTATCTTTTCGGCTCGTTCGCCGAGAGAGGCGACCATTTCCTTCTGCACCTGCGAGGGCTTCACGGCGATATTGTGATACTCCACTTCCGGTATGGGAAGATCAAGCATATCCGCCGTTTTGATGTCCGCCACCTGCTTGAACATCGCCATCAATTCGGGCAGGTTATTGAATTTTGCAAAGCGTGTTTTCGCTCTGTATCCTGTTCCTTCGGGTGTAAGCTCGACCGCCGTAACCGTCTCGCCGAACATCGACGCCCAAGCGTCAAAGTGCTGTAAATCGTGTTCTTGCAGCGTTCGGTACTGCAAATACCGTTGAATCGTATACAGCTCATAAGGTAGGAAACGCCACGCCATACTTCCTTTCGTCCGTGGTCTTG
>ERZ1643246.1122-NODE-1122-length-30245-cov-7.179828_pt1 | contig 30245 bp, 19 predicted proteins | sample MGYA00579265_ERZ1643246 | MGnify/ENA primary metagenome ERZ1643246 (study PRJEB29033, sample SAMEA4952261) | chicken gut metagenome | biome: Broiler Chicken; feature: Gastrointestinal Tract; material: Caecum | place: Ireland | collected 2018 | study: Broiler...
TTTCATTACTATTTGTGCCGCCAACTGAAAGGCGGCGGAATGGAGATTAATATGGCACAGACAATGGTAAATTTTCGTATGGATGAAGATCTGAAGAAAAAAATGGAAAAAGTATGTGCGGATATGGGAATGAGTATGACTACGGCATTTACCATTTTTGCTAAAACTGTTACGAGAGAAAAAAGGATTCCTTTTGAAGTTACAGCAGATCCGTTTTATTCAGACAGCAATCTAGCTCATTTGCAGCGAGGCATAAAAGCACTGAATGAAGGAAAAGGTGTGGAGCATGATCTGATTGAGGACTAATTATGAAAAAAATAAAGAAGTAATTCACGGTATTCAAGAAGGTTGACATGTCTGGGAACTGTATTGTAACACAAGCAAGGACCGTCAATATCAGAGAACAACACAGCCCTGGCAGTTTCCATTGAGGAAGCTGCCAGAGCTGCATCTAGTAAAAATATGCCATATAATCATAAACAAAATTTAAGATAAGGTAAATGTAATGAAGCTTCCTGGTCCTATTGGCAGGTTAAAAATCATCCAGATTGCCATCTGCAGTGTCCAAACAATCAAAAAAGCAATTGAATATGGAAGCATCGAAGAAATCAACGTCCCTACGGAGGCTTTTTTATTATACTTCTGCATAAACACAAGCAACATGGGAAACCAGTTCATAAGCGGAGTAATAATATTGGTACATGAATCACCGATTCGATATGCGAGCTGTGTAAACTCCGGACTGTACCCCATTGTCATAAACATTGGTACAAAAATAGGAGCCATAATTGCCCACTTCGCGGAGGCAGACCCTAAAAACAAATCAATAACGCACACCAGCAAGACAAAGCCCACTGCTAGCGGAATTCCGGTAATATGCGCCGATTGAAGCCCTCTGGACATCTGCATGGAAATAATAGTCCCTATGTTAGTATAATCAAAATAAGCAATAAATTGGGCTGCAAAAAAACACATAACCATGTAGCTTGCCATACTTTTATAGGACTCCGCCATCATGTCTACCGCATCCTTACTCTTTTTTATTGTCCCTGCTCCTACTCCATACGCGACACCCGGTACACCGAAAAACAGCATAATAACGGGAATCAGAGCATTGCCGAAAAAGAGTGAACCTCCAATAGATAAATAAACCGGCACCAGAACTGCAATAAGAACAAGCAGTGCAACCCCGGCTGCTCTCATTCCTCTGGATTGCCTCTCTTGGTCAACTTTCTCCTCCTCCATGTCCCCTCTGTATACCCCAAGTCTCGGTTCTACAATACGGTCCGTTACATATGTTCCTGCAATTACTAAAAGTATGGTGGAAACAATCATAAAATACCAATTAGCCGTATTGGGAACAACATAATCCGGCACAAGCATTCTGGCAGCCTCCTGCGTCACTCCCCCCAGCATTGGCTCCAGAGCGGAAAGCAACAGATTAGCGGAAAATCCACCTGATACTCCTGCAAACGCTGCAAGAAGTCCGGCAATGGGATGTCTGCCCAAGGAAAGAAATACAAGGGCAGCCAAAGGCGGTAACGCGACATACCCTAAATTAGACGCCAAATTGGATTCAACCCCCAAAAATACAATCATTGCCGTTACAAGACATTTAGGTGTCGAACGTACCAGCTTTTGCATAACCGCTGCCATTAATCCAGAATGTTCACATACACCAATTCCCAATATTGCCACCAGCACAGAGCCCAACGGCGCGAAATTAATAAAATTGGATACCATTCCTCCAAATATTTCTGCGAGCCCCTCTTTGCTTAAAAGGCTGTTAATGTATGTAGTGGTAGAAATTACACCTCCAGCTTCAGAGTCAAAACGCAGAACTTCCCCTGACCACCCAAGCATACTTCCCAAAACGGACAGCAGAATAACAGATACTGCCAGTATCAGAAACAGTATTGAAGGATCTGGCAACGCATTTCCTACACGCTCTATAACCCCCAAAACTCCTCCTGATTTTTTAATCTCCTGGTTCCTTCTAGTCTCTTTCACAGGTGTACCACTCCTCTTTTCCCCTCGGCATGTACTCCTAATATTTGCTCATTCTTTTGGCCATTTCGTAAAGAGTCCGCACCGGCTGTCCTGTCGCAAGGTCCGTTACATAGCTGTCTCTATGCTGGTCATAATATGCGCCGCATAAATCAAGATGAATCCAGGGAAGTTCCTCTGTAAAATCTTTGATAAACATACCGGCAATGATACAGCCCCCTTCTCTGCCTGCAAGATTCTTAATATCTGCCACCTTTGATTCCAGAAGTTTCCTGTAACGCCGGTCACATGGAAGCTGCCAGAAATATTCCCCCGACACAATTGCTGCTTTTTTGAATTCATCATAGAATGCCTGATCACTTGTAATAGCCGCTGTATAATAGCTTCCGAACGTCGAGATAGCTGAACCGGTCAAAGTTGCAGCATCAATAATATGTGTCACACGCTCTCTTGAGACTGCATAGTAAACAGAGTCGGAAAGCGTAATTCTTCCTTCTGCATCGGTATTAATCACTTCTATTGTGGTTCCCTTCAGGGTTTTGATAATATCCCCTGGCTTGAAACCGCCTGCATCAATTGAATTTTCACATGCACCTACTATTGCAGTTACATTTACCTTCAGTTTCTGTTTTGCCGCCGCTATCAGAGCAGAGCAGACCGCTGCAGCTCCGCCCATATCATCCTTCATATCCATCATTCCGGATCCTGGCTTCAAACAGTATCCTCCGGTATCATAAGTCACCCCTTTTCCTACTAATCCCAGTCTTTTTTCTGACTCAGGCGCTCCATTGTACCGGAGAATTATAAATCTGGGCGGATTTGCAGAACCCTTTCCCACTGCTTCCAGAGCCCCAAGTCCTTCCTGATGAATTCTCTTTTCATCCCAAATTTCACATTCGATATTATATCGCACTGCACGGCTTCGGATTGTATCTGCCAGTACCTCCGGCGTCATTACCGATCCTATTTCGTCCACCAGGCTTCTACAGAAATTTACTTCTTCACACACAGAACAGGATTCAGCGGCCGTTGCTTTCAATTCCTCCTCATGCGCTCCAAAGAATTTCAGCTCGGAAAATTCCGGTTTTTTCTTGCTCTTATAAGTGTCAAACTGGTAGGCTGCCATAGCGGCCCCCTCTGTCATTCCCTTTACAAAAGCCTCTTGGCTCTGTTTCTCTGCTGGAATTGAAACACTGGCGGAAGTAAGACCCAGGCGATATGCTTCTCTTACCAGAAGGCCCGCTGCCTCCCTCCATTCTTCCGCATCCTGTGCATCCTTTACACAATAATAAAGAAGGTAGGCCGGTTTCTCCCTGGCCGGAATCGCTGTACTAAAGAATGTCTCTGTTTTTCCCTCATACTGCTTCTCAATCCCGTTCAAAAGCTCTTCTGCTTCTTTTGGACACCCCCCCAGCATCTTTCTGTTTTCCTCAAAAAAAATTCCAAAAAGTTCTCCGCCCTTAAGTTCTAAATTCGTGTTTTCAAATAGTGTTTTCATCGTACTCCTCCTCAGGACAACACAGTTTAGTAAAAAGCATAATCCGGCTTTGGACAGACTCTCACCCCAAAGCCGGTTTATGGCATTATTGAGCAAACCTTTTACCGTTCTGTTTTAACCGGATCTTTTTCAAAATAGTGAACCCGTATAAAGCAGCCCAGTAACAGCAATGCAAGAAATACCGTTGCAACAATCAGGCGTGTACGTACATCTTCATTCACCATATTGGCAATATTATTAAGAATCATAGGTGAAAAGGTACCGCCAAGACCGCTGATGCCGTTGAACATGGCCATCGCCATCGCGTTTGCACTTAACGATACAGATGCAAAGGCCAGCACCACACCTGAAGAAATAAATATTGCAAGGCCAAATCCCACAAAGAAAGCGCCTATACAGGCCAGCAGATATGATGGATAGCTGCATACACAAATAAAGCCAATCAGTACACTGCCTACCGCCACACAGATGGAATGTCTTTTAAATATTGCGGAAATCTTTCCAAAAAGCAGAGAGGCAAGAACACTTGCCGCCGCATAAATTGTAAAAGCATCTCCTGTGGAAACCGTACCGCCCAGATTATATGCATCAAGATACATCGCAAGATTCGTCTTGTAGGAACCCTGGAAAACCTGGAATATAAATCCAGCGATACAAATAAAGATTACAGTTGAAGTAATAGCCGAATCCCCTTTATCCTTCTTTGGCATCGGTTTTCCCTGAGGAAGGAAAAAAAGTACCATTACAAAGGCAGGGAGACTGAGAAGAAACAGAAGGTAAGCATTATACCATCCCGTACTTGCCACCCGTCCGCTCAAAGACGCCATAATAAGAGAGGCCAGGTTCTGGAATGCTATTTGCTGTCCTACAGCCGCATCCCGCTCGGGACCTTCATTGAAGTAATCTGCAACCATCGCTTTGGCTACGGTTGTCATTAATCCCTGAGAAATTCCAAGCAGACAGCTTGTCATCATCAGAATCCAGAAATGTTCATGGAAAAAATAAGGAATTACGCCGCATGCAGCAAACAAAACTAAAGCCGCCATGGCGATATTCTTTTTTGAAAAATACTCTGTAAGCTTTCCGGCTACAAATGCAAAAACCATCCCCGTTAATGATGGGATTGTAGTCAGCATCTGTATGTAAGTAGCGCTTACATCCGGAAAATTTCGCTGTACCTCCGCCAAAATAGTGGAGATTGCAACAGTTGACATCAGAATACAAGGCATCGCGTACAAGGCTGCCTTAATCCTGATTTTGGATCTCGCAATCTTAGGCATCTTTATGTATCCTCCTTTATCTAAGTCTGCGAATCCGGATTTCAGATCGCAGACTTAAAATTTATATTGGTTCATTATATCAGAACAGGAGGAAGCATAAATAATGGATACCATACATTTTTTTATAAAAATTTTAGAATCTGTACTCCCCGGCAAACCTTCCATTTTCCAGGATAGGCTCCCATTTCCCATCGCCATTCTCCCCATATACCGACAGTTGGTCTGAGCCAACCATAAAATCCACATGGATAGAAGACAGATTTAATCGCTCTTCCCTCATTTTTTCATCCGTTGAAGGTTTTGGCCCCGCTGCCAATCCAATCGCCATATGGCAGCTGGCATTCTCATCATAAAGAGAAGAATAAAATATTTTCTTCATACTGGCAATTGGAGAGTCCTGATCGATAAGAGCTACTTCTCCCAGCCGTGCTGCCCCTTCGTCTGTAGACAAAAGCTTTAAAAGAACCTCCTCCCCTTCTGAAGCTCTCGCTCTAATTACTTTTCCTCCCCTAAATTCAAGCTGCATATCTTTAACCAAAACTCCTTCTACATTCAGCGGAAAAGTAGCTGCAACAACTCCCTCTGCACTGTCACATGTAGGAGCATGAAAAATCTCCTCTGTTGGGATATTTGGCACATAGATTGTTCCATCAGCAAGCTGCATATTTCCGCCCTGCCACTTTCCGTTTTTATGAAGCTCTGCAGTCAGGTCCGTACCCGGTCCTGTATAACGAATTCTTTTAAAGTTCTTTTGATTCAGAAGTTCCTTTCTTTTTTTGGTGTTGGATATGTACCGATCCCACGCTTCAATTGGTTTTTCCTGATCAGAGCGCGTACAGGCAAATACATCATCCCAGAGCTTTTCCATCCGCTCCTCTTCAGGCAGCTCCGGATATACCGCTTCTGCCCATGCTTTTGTCGGGAAATCCGCTATACAGGTCTGCACTCCTCCTGAAAGCTTCTGATACTGTACCCTCTCATTTCTAAGAGCTTTTGCCTTTCTGCTGAGAAGATCCGCACTCAGCTCTAAGTTTGTCCCTACATTTATTGTTTCAATACGCAGGAATGCCGCCCCAGACTTTGCACAGTCCTCCAGTAATTTCATCTCCTCACCGCTCAGATCTGCATACCCCTGTTTTAACAAAGCCTGTTCCACTGCCTCATCCTTTAGTTTTACAATCACCCTTCCTGCCCTTGCTTTGGCAGCTTCTTCCACGATCATAGCCGCGAAAGCCGCACCTTCTGCCGGACATTCCAGATAAATTCCCTGGCCTTTTTTTACGTTAAGTCCTCTCTTTACCAGTATTTCTGCATAATTGCGCAATTTTGTCTGATTCACCGTTTTCTCCTTTCCTGGGGTTCTCCCATTCTGTTCTGATATCCTTCAATAACATTTCATCCTGATACTTCTCGTTCCAATCCCTCCTTATCCAGCAGATAAAAATGTTTATTTTCTTTCTTAATAAGGCCGCGGCTGATAAATTCTCTTAGGATGTTCCCAACCGTAAGCCTTGTAGAATGAACCAGATTTGCGATATCCTGCTGCGTAATCGTAAGTTCGATTCTGAGAATTCCATTATCGAGACCACCAAAAGTATCTGCCGCACAAAGCAACGTTCTTGCAACGCGGATTTTCGTATCATCCACTGACATACTAATAAACTCAGTCTCCAGCAAACTGATTTTTTTCATCATATTTTTCATTACGAGAAGACTCATTTTTCTTTCCTTCAAAGTCTCTAAAACAGCGAATCTTGGTACTTTGTAAAGCGAAATATCACTAAGTGCCTCTGCCCGAAACAAACTCTGCCTTTTCTCTATACATTCACATTCTCCAAAAATTCCTCCTGGAAGTACAAACAACATAACATGTTCTGTTCCATCAGGTGCCAGATAGAGGAGCCTTACCCTGCCCTTTTTTAATATATACAGATAAGACACTTCGTCATCCTGCTCATAAATTACTGCTCGCTTTTTCAAATTTATCAGATATTTTTTATCTGTTAGACCCTCCCACTTTTTTAAGTCTTCAAATATCCACGGTGAATAAACGTATTTCATATATCCTCCCTTTGAGCCTCATGTCAACTGTCCAGCAGCAAATTTTCAAAATATCTCCATCAGCTTTTTGAGAAATGATTTCATAAAAGAACAACTAGAATTTATACTATAGAATTTCAAAAAAATCAAGAAAATACCTATCACTTTTCATCATCTATTATCTTCCCGTGAAAAATTTATCAATTTATCTAGTGATAGTTTTCCGCGATTGTGTTATGATTATGATAACAGGCAATCATCATTCTATATTCAAGGAAACGGAGGATTTCAACACTATGCCAAGTATCTCAGAGCACATTCGCTATGTGGGCGTCAATGACCACCAGATTGACTTGTTTGAGGGACAGTATGTGGTTCCGAAGGGAATGTCCTACAATTCGTATGTTATCCTGGACGGGAAAACCGCAGTCATGGATACGGTGGATATCCATTTTACCCACGAATGGCTGGACAACGTGGCCAATGCCTTAAACGGCCGCAAACCCGACTACCTGGTGGTTCAGCACATGGAACCGGACCACGCTGCCAATATTCAGAATTTCGTCAGCATTTACCCTGACGTCAAAATCGTAGCTACTGAAAAAGCCTTCGCCATGATGGAGCATTTTTTTGACATGGATTTGAGCCCGCGCAAAATTGTAGCAGAAAACGGCGGCTCTCTCTCCCTTGGAAGCCATACCTTAAACTTCGTATATGCCCCCATGGTTCACTGGCCGGAGGTGATGGTGACCTATGAGAGCACGGAAAAAGTCCTGTTCTCCGCAGACGGCTTCGGCAAATTCGGCGCACTGGATGTAGAGGAAGACTGGGACGATGAGGCCAGACGGTATTACATCGGCATTGTAGGAAAATACGGCCCCCAGGTGCAGTCCCTCTTAAAGGCTGCCTCCGGCCTGGACATTTCCACGATCTGTCCCCTCCACGGCCCCATTCTGAAGGAAAATCTGGGCCACTATCTGGAGAAATATAAGACTTGGTCCTCCTACGCCGTGGAGTCGGAGGGAATCGTCATCGCCTACACTTCCGTTTACGGTCACACCAAACAGGCTGTGGAGCTTCTGGCAGAGAAGCTGAGAGCCAAAGGCTGCCCTGAAGTTGTGGTCCATGACCTGGCCAGAACGGATATGGCCCAGGCTGTAGCGGACGCTTTCCGCTATGGAAAACTGGTACTGGCAACTACCACTTACAACGCGGGCATTTTCCCCTTTATGAGGGATTTTATCGAGCATCTGACGGAGCGGAATTTCCAGAACCGCACCATCGGCCTCATTGAGAACGGCTCCTGGTCTCCTCTGGCTGCCAAGGTGATGAAGGAAATGTTCTCCAAGAGCAAAAATATTACCTGGCTGAATACCACCGCTCACATCATATCTGCCCTGAAAGGTGATTCCAGGGACCAGCTGGAAGCCATGGCCGAGGAGCTGTGCCGGGAATATATTGCCCAGTCCCCGGAGGCTGCCAACAAGAATGACCTTACCGCCCTCTTCCGCATCGGATACGGCCTTTATGTGGTGACCTCCAATGACGGAAAACGGGACAACGGCCTGATTGTCAACACCGTTACCCAGGTATCGGACAATCCCAACCGGGTGGCCGTGAATATCAACAAGGCCAACTATTCCCACCACGTCATCAAGCAGACGGGAATGATGAACGTGAACTGTCTCTCCGTGGAGGCCCCCTTCTCTGTTTTTGAGGATTTCGGCTTCCGGAGCGGACGGACAGCGGACAAGTTTGCCGGGTGGACCGAGGTGCGCTCCGACAACGGGCTGCGGATCCTCCCCAAGTATATCAACGCCGTTATCTCCTTAAAGGTGGAACAGTATGTGGACCTTGGCTCTCATGGTATGTTTATCTGCTCCGTAACCGAGGCCCGGGTTATGAGCGACAAGGATACCATGACCTACACCTATTACCAGAACAATGTCAAGCCCAAGCCTCAGACCGAGGGAAAGAAGGGCTTCGTGTGCAAGGTATGCGGCTACATCTACGAGGGAGACGTCCTTCCCGATGACTTTATCTGTCCCCTGTGCAAACACGGTGCCGTGGATTTTGAGCCTATTTCCTAATGCAGCGTTTTCTATTTTACGAACATCCTCATTATAAAAGCAAAATGGCAGCGCTCCTCGTTTTCCGGAGGCAGCGCTGCCATTTTGCTGTACTTATTTTTTACTTCCGGATATACACCGTTCCGTCCATAATCCGTCTTGCCGTTCTCTGAACGCCTACGCTGGGAACCTTGATTTCATCCCCGTCCTGCTCGATCTCCGGACACATGGTCATAATGCCGCTGGGATGCCCGATGCGCACGTTTTCTGTGGAGGTCCCGGCAGCCATCACCTTCTGCACCACGCTTCCGGGAAGAGCGGCAGCTACGGCTGTGGCACTGGCAGCCGTCAGAGGAATGGCCTTATGGCATTTGAATACGGAAATCACTCTGGCGCAGATGTCCATATCCTCCGCCTGAATCTGCTCCCCGCTGATATCCGTATAGCTCTTGGGAACAGTGACAAACCCCACCTTGGGAACCGCAGGGCTGTTGTCCGTGGCATCCTTCAAATCCTTTGCAAACCCCATCATGCAGGCGGCAGTTCCCCGGATCTTCTCCAGCTTCTCACAGAGCTCCGTATTCGAATTGACTTCCTCGGGAAGTTCCGTTCCTGTTGCCCCGATGTCCTCCGCCTTCACCAGCACCATAGGATTGGAGACATCCAGAATGGTGGCCTCGATGTTTCCCATTCCGGGAATATCCAGCATGTCCGTAATGTGGCCTGTAGGCAGGAGCTTTCCGGTCTTGGAGCCGGCAGGATTTAAAAACTTTACGCGAAGTTCCGCTGCCGTTCCGTCCACTCCGGCAATATGGCAGTCTCCTTCCTGTGCAAAGGTGCCGTTCTCGCAGGGAACGGTTACATCGATATACTTGTTGGTGTTCTTGTTCAGCATGTGGACCGTGGTAATAGGCTCCACTGCGGGAATCAGGCCCTCCTCGATGGCAAAGGGTCCTACGGCAGCGGTCATATTGCCGCAGTTGGACTTATAGTCCACCTGCTCTTTTCCCACAATGACCTGTCCTACCAGGTACTCCACATCGATTCCTTCCTCTTCGCTCTTCCACACAATAACGATCTTGTTATTGGAAGAAACGGTGCCTCCCATGCCGTCAATCTGTTTGGGGTCCGGGCAGCCCATCACCTGCAGAAAGATCTCGTCCCATTCTGCCCGGTCCTCCGGAAGGTCGTCTTTCAAAAACATACATCCCTTGCTGGTGCCGCCTCTCATGTACACAGTTTTGAATTTTCTCATGATTCTTCCTCCTCTTTCTTCCAATTTTGGCCTTCCTGAAAATAGAAAAATTTTATAAAAGTTCCATGTAATGTCAGTGTATCACATCATCAAATGTTATTCAATATCACATTTGTTATTTTTTTAAACCAATCACCTGTTTTAAAAAAATAACAGCGCCGGCAGGAATTCATCCCTGCCAACGCTGCCTCATTGTGCTGATCGCTCATTTTCAATTAACTCCATTAGATGGACCGCCGTATCTGCATCTGTTACCAGAACATTGTACCACCCCTGTTCTGCTGCTTTTTTCAGCACCTTTACTTTATGACGTCCGCAGGCTACTACGATTCGGACAGGAGCCGCTATAATGTCCTCCAACGCACCGGACACGATCTTTCGGTTTAAATCTAAATCCGCTTCCTGTCCCTCCTCATTCAGAACCCGTCCATAAAGACTTCCAATACATCGCGGCGTCATTTCTTTGTCCCGCTCTGTCAAATACGGTTTTACCTCCGGATTTCTCAGCGGAAGACTGGACTCTCCTCCAATCCCACTGGCCACTACGTCCAGTTTTTTCATCTGCTCCAAAGTCCGGCTGATTCCTGGTTCCTTTTTCAGCATCTCAATCAAAGCCGCCTCCTTCACATAGAGAGGTACGTCCAGATAAAAATAGTCCCCGCCGCAGCCTGCCGCAGCCGTTCTCACCAACTCCCTGGTATCTGTGGAAGGATTCCTCAGGGCATAAGATCCGGTCAGCTGCACTACCGTCACCGGATTGTAACTCAAGTCCGGCAAACGCCCAATCACACTCTGGAGGGTTTTTCCCCAGGTCAGCCCCAACACCTTCCCCGGGGTAAGAAGCCTTGCCAGATAAGCCGCCCCTTCCTCCCCAATCTGGGTCAGGCCGTCAATATAGGAAGAATAGCGGGTATTCACAACCACTGCATCTCTGAAATGGAAAGCTTTCTTTAATTCCTCCTCCAGAAGGGAGCTTCGCTTATTTGCATGATGAATCCGAATTTCCACAATTTGCTCGGCTCTGGCGTCCTGAATCAGCTTTGCCACCCGAAAACGGTTCGTCCCAAACTGTCTGGCAATCTCAGCCTGAGTCTTCCCCTGATTATAATACAGATCTGCCATCTGAGCCATCAGGTCATACCGCTCTTTATCCGGAAAACGTTCTGTATCCACTGCCATCATCTCCCTTCCCGCTTCAAATTTCTATGGTTCTATGGGACGCTGACGGGTATATCGGCGAAGGATTCTCGTATAATACCCAAAAAACAAAATCCCTTTCATAATACTGGAAACGGACAAGGCCCACCAGACGCCGTCCAGCCCCAGAGCTGTATTTCCCAGGATCATGGCAAGGGGGATCCGCATGGCGGTGAGCAGTATGGTGATCACGGACGCCTCCATGGTTTTCCCCAGGCCGGACATAGCTCCCACGGTCATCAGCTCCACACACATAAACATTTCGCAGACACTGATAATCCGCATATAGCTTGCCCCCTGGGCAATCACATCGGGCTCGTGGATGAACACAGCAAAAATGGGCTCCGCCCCGAAGAACAGGAGCGCCGTTGTAAACATCCCCCAGATCAGCATAATCAGGGTCGCCTGATAGTAGCCCTTTTTCACCCGCTCAAAATTGCCTGCCCCGTAGTTCTGGCCGGTAAACGCATTGATGGCAGTGCCGAAGCCCTGGGCCGTCATCCAGGACAGGGACTCGATCTGTCCGCCTACCCGCTGCACCGCTACCGCCCCATCGCCCCATGCCGTTACAAATCGGGTCAGAACCATGGAAATCCCGCAGTACACCAGTTCCTGGACAGCCGCCGGAATTCCAATGCGGCCAATCCGGATAAGGATTCTCATGGGAACCGGCTTCCACATCTTCAGCTGCCGGGTCAGGATGGGGTCTTTTCCCCGAACCGCCCCCAGCACCAGGGCCAGGACCACGACCGCCTGAGCGCTGACCGTTGCGATGGCCGCTCCTGCCACTCCCAGAGCCGGGATCGGCCCTACTCCCAAAATCAGCACCGGGTCAAAAATCAGGTTCAGCACCAATCCTGCGCAGTTGGCCAGAAACGGGGTCTTGCTGTTGCCTACTGCTGTGTACAGACCGGTGATGGTCTGTCCGAAAAACGGGAAAATGATCAGGCCGCAGGCAATCTGAAGATAGATCGCGGCATTTTCCACTGTCCATGCGGAATTCAGATGGAAAAATTCAATGAGAGGCTTTGCAAACAGGACTGTCCCAAGCCCGTAGAGAATAGCCAGAAGGAAGGTCATCTGAAGAGCGCCCCGGCCAAAGGCCACTGCCCGCTCCTGTTTTCCCCTTCCCATAGCCTGGGCCACCAGCACCTGCCCGCCCATTCTGGCCAGCATCACAACGCCGGTAGACAGCCAGGTATACATTCCCGCTGCTCCCACCGCCGCTACCGCCTCGCTTCCCACGACTCCAATCCATGCCATGTCCGTCAGATTGTAGGCCGTCTGGACCAGTGCGGTTGCCATAATGGGAACTGCCAGCTCCGTCAGCGCAGTTAATATATTTCCGTGAAGAAGGTCAATATTTCTCTGTTTCATTGGTGTGCTCCCCTGTCAGAAAGAACCCCCGGCAGTATTCATCACTTTACCGGAGGTTCTTCATTTTAATGCTGCAGCCGGTAAAAAACCGGTCCGCAACGTTCTTTGGCGGGAAGCTCTGCTCTCAGCTCTTACTTCCCGGACAAATATTCGTCAATTCCTCTGGCTCCGGCTCTTCCTGCCTCCATGGCTAGAATTACCGTAGCCGCTCCTGTCACCGCGTCGCCGCCGGCATAGACACCCTCTTTGGTGGTCTTGCCGTTATTCTCATCCGCAATAATGCATTTCCAGCGGTTGGTCTCCAGTCCTTCTGTAGTGGAAGAAATCAGCGGATTGGGTGAAGTTCCCAGGGACATGATCACTGTATCCACATCCATGGTGTAATCGGAACACGGAATCTCCACCGGTCTGCGCCGTCCGGAAGCATCCGGCTCGCCCAGCTCCATCTTGCGCACGACCATGCCCTTTACCCAGTCATTCTCATCGGTGAGAATCTCCACCGGGTTGGTCAGCAGGTTGAAAATGACTCCCTCTTCCTTGGCGTGGTGAACCTCCTCCACACGGGCCGGGAGCTCCGCCTCGCTTCTGCGGTATACGATATGTACCTCGGCACCCAGGCGCAGAGCGGTTCTGGCCGCATCCATGGCCACATTTCCGCCGCCTACAACCGCTACCTTCTTGCCGGTGAAGATGGGGGTATCGTAATCATCACGGAAGGCCTTCATCAGGTTGCTTCTGGTCAGATACTCGTTAGCGGAGAACACGCCGTTGGCATTCTCTCCGGGGATTCCCATGAACTTAGGCAATCCCGCTCCAGAACCGATGAATACGGCCTCAAAGCCTTCATCCTCCATCAGCTGGTCGATGGTTACAGACTTGCCGATGATAACGTTTGTCTCAATCTTTACGCCCAGCTTCTTTACATTCTCGATCTCCGGTCCTACCACTCTGGTCTTGGGCAGACGGAACTCAGGAATGCCGTAAATCAGCACGCCGCCGGGTTCATGAAGGGCCTCAAAAATGGTGACCTCATATCCCATCTTGGCCAGATCTCCTGCGCAGGTCAGTCCTGCGGGGCCGGAACCGATCACCGCTACCTTATGTCCGTTGGTCTTCTCCGGCTTCTCCGGCACAATGCCGTGCTCTCTGGACCAGTCCGCTACAAAGCGCTCCAGCTTTCCGATGGAAACCGCCTCGCCCTTGATCCCCCGAATGCACTTGCCTTCGCACTGGCTCTCCTGGGGGCATACTCTTCCGCAGACTGCCGGAAGGGCGCTGGACTTGGCAATGGTCTTGGAAGCTTCCTCAAATTTGCCCTCCTTCACCTCGTGGATGAACTTGGGAATATCAATGGATACGGGACAGCCCTGAACGCAGCGGGCGTTCTTGCAGTTTAAGCAGCGCTCCGCCTCTGCCTGAGCTTCCTCCTGGCTGTATCCGAGGCAAACCTCTTCAAAATTGGTAGCACGGACCTTGGGGTCCTGCTCTCTGATCGGTACTTTCTTCATCATATCCATTATTTGTCACCTCCGCACTGTCCGCAGCCGCCGTGGTGGGTCTTGCCCTCCTGGAAACGGAGCATAGCCCGGCCCTCTTCCGTCTTGTACATCTGCTGGCGCTTCATGGCCTGGTCGAAATCTACCAGATGTCCGTCAAACTCCGGTCCGTCCACACAGGCAAACTTCACCTCTCCGCCTACGCTGACACGGCAGGCGCCGCACATACCGGTGCCGTCCACCATGATGGGGTTTAAGCTGACAATGGTGGGGATTCCCAGCTCCTTGGTCAGCTTGCAGACGAATTTCATCATGATCATGGGGCCAATGGCAACACAGACATCATAGTGCTTGCCCTCCTGCTCCACCAAATCCTGAATCACCTTGGTTACCATGCCGCTGCGGCCGTAAGAACCGTCATCGGTGGTCACATAGAGGTTGCCGGCTACAGCCCGCAGCTCATCCTCCAGGATCAGCAGGCTCTTGGTCTTAGAGCCTTCGATCACATCTACATCGATGCCGTGCTCTCTCATCCATTTTACCTGGGGATAGACAGGAGCAGAACCAACGCCTCCTGCTACAAACAGGTAGCGGCGCTTCTTCACTTCCTCAATATCCTCTTTTACAAACTCGGAGGGCTGTCCCAAAGGACCTACCACATCCTGGAAATAATCTCCTGCTTTCAGTTCCGCCATCTTTGCGGTGGACGCGCCTACGATCTGGAATACGATGGTTACCAGACCCTTCTCGCGGTCATAATCGCAGATGGTTAAGGGGATTCTTTCCCCAACCTGATCCATTTTCACGATCAGGAATTCGCCCGGCTGGCAAAGCTTCGCAATTCTGGGCGCTTCCACGTCCATCAAATAGATCTTGTCTGCCAGACATTCTGCCTTTACGATCTTGTACATGATGATCCTCCTCAAGTTTTTCTTGCGCACTGTGATTATTTTATCATTTCCCATTCCCAGATACAAGACTGTTTTTCAGGAAATCCTCTCGTATCTTCTGAAATAGTAGCAGAGGTCGAAATAAGTCTGCTCCTCGCTCTCCTCCGCCAGCCGCCATCCCGGCTCTTCTTCCAGGTTGGGGAATCTGGTATCCGCGTCGTAGCGGTAATCAATCCAGGTTACATGGGCCGTCCGGCAGTAGGGGAGGAACTGCCGGTAAATGCTCTCTCCCCCGATGACAAAGACATCCTCCGGATTTTTGTCCTTCACCTGTTCCAGGGCCTCTTCCACGCTGTGAACGGTCTTGGCTCCCTTTACCTGGAAATTCTCATCTCTGGAAAGCACGATGTTTTCCCGCTTTGCCAGGGGCAGTCCTCCCGGCAGGCTCTCCAGGGTCTTTCGGCCCATGATCACCGTTTTTCCAATGGTTTCCTGCATAAAAAGCTGCTGGTCCGCAGGGATTCGCACCAGCAGGCGGCCGTCCTTTCCGATGGACCAGGCCTGGTCCACCGCTACGATCAGATTTAATCCTCCTGACACACGATCAGCTCCTTCCCGTAGGGCAGGGTTTCAATCCAGCCGCAGAAGGTATGCCACTCCTGAAGCTTGTGGTTCTTTCTGGCATGGTAAATATTGATCAGCGTTTCGTAGTTCAGGCTGCAGGTGCGCATCTGGTTGTAGCTGGAGGGAAGAAGCTGGATCAAGTCGTACCAGTCCTCCTTCTGTTTCTCCGCCGCAAACCGAAGGCGGATCTGCTCCAGCCGTTCAATGACGGTTTTCATAAATTCCAGGGTATCCGGCGTCATATGGTCGTAGCTGAAATCCTCCAGCTCAAAGGGCTTGCTGTGGATTTTGTGCATGGTGCTGGTAGAGTTAGCCGTCGTGGCCACTTTGTAGGTGTCGTACTCTTTCCACCAGTAGATGGGCGCCGTAATATCCACGGACACAAAGACCTGGCGCAGGAACTTGCGGTGGTCACTTCCCGCCCTGCGCAGCCGCTTTGCCAGGTCCAGGTCATTGGGACCTAAGATATAGTTATGGTTTTCATCGTAATAGCTGTCGCTTCTGGCCCAGCTGTTTAAGGGGTTTCTGGCCCCCCGCATGGCATTCTCCAGGTTCATGACACTGGTGCGTTCTAATTTGATCATGTATGGTGCTCCTTACCGTTTCAAATCCTAATGAGTTATTACGATGGCTATTATAATGGGATTTGGCGCAAAATTCAACTGTATAACGCAGAGCAGATTTTTGCCTAATCCAATTCCTGAAAATCAAATCCCTGCCAGTCTCAGCACAAAATCTCCTCCTGCCTCTCCACCGAATAAATCAGCGCCTCCTTCACCTTCTTCCCCGTCACCTGCTCCAGGGCCATCCGGTAGCAGTCTACCTGGAAGCGGTAGCGATCCAGGAGAAATGCTCCCGCATCCTCCCCCTCCGGAATCCGGTCCGTCTTGTAGTCGATGAGCACCAGGCCGTCCTCCTCCTCCAGATAGGCATCGATGACGCCCTGGATCAATACCAGCTCCTCCGAGTTTCCTCTTCCCAGACGGCTGGCGGGAATCCCGATCATGAACTGCTGCTCCCGGTGAAGCCTGCCCGCTGCCTCTGCCCGGGCCAGCCGCCCTCCAAGGGGACTTTTCGCCAGCCGCCACAGATTGGCCGGGTACACCAGCTTCCGCTCCTCCTGGGAGAGAAGGCCGCCGGCTGTCATCTCATCCAGAATCTCCTTCACCTCTCCGGGGCCGGATGCCCCTGCGGCCCGCTCAAAGGGAAGCAGCTCCAGCGCCCGGTGATAGGCGGTTCCCCGGACCGCACCCCCAGGAACAAAGGCAGGACGGACTTCCTGACCTTGTTTCTCCCGTTTCTTCTCCTCTTCCTGGATTTTCTCCTCCCCATGCATATTCCACCGGGCTCTCCCGATCTCTTCCTCCTCCTGGCCAATCTGCCCCTGCTTTTTCAGCTCCGACACAGACAGCATGGCGTACAGCTTCGTATCTCCCCCATAGGGGTAAATGTAGCCCAGCTCCCGCTCCAGGGCCTCTCTTGTCTCCTGGCTGTAGGTCCGCTCCAGATCCAGAGTCAGCAAATCCTCCCTGGCGCTGCGTCGCACCGCCTGACGGCGGACCTCCTGGCTCACCAGACTGGAAATGGGAATTTCCCTGGCCTCTATCCCTGCGCAGGGAAGGCTCATCAAAATCCAGTCCAGGAAGGAGCCGGCAGCGGAGAGAATGGTGTATGGCACCTGCCCCTGATTGAAAGGAATGTTCTCCCATTTTTCCAGTTTGGATGCCAGGGAGCGGTCGGCGGCAGTGAGGATCAGCTTCTCCTCTGCCCTGGTCATGGCCACATACAGAACGCGAAGCTCCTCTCCCATGGCCTCCAGCTCCATCCTCCGGCGGATGGCCTGCTTTTTCAGAGTAGGCATCCGCAGGCGGCGGTTCAGATCCATCCAGTCCGCCCCCAGGCCCAGATCCGGGTCCATGAGAATGGGGGCGTAGGCGTCCTGCTTGTTGAAGCGTTTTCCCATTCCCGCCAGAAAGACGATCGGGAACTCCAGACCCTTGCTCTTGTGGATACTCATAATCCGCACTGTATCCGCCTGCTCGTCCACCGAGCTGGCCTCTCCGAAGTCCGTATTGTACCGCTTCAGCTTCTCAATGTACCGGATAAAATGAAACAGCCCCTTGTAGCTGGTAGCCTCGTAAGCCGCTGCCTTCTCCACCAGCATATCCAGGTTGGCCCTCCTGGTCTCCCCTCCGGACATGGCGGATACATAGTCGTAGTAGCCGCTGCGGTCGTAGACCTGCTCCATCAGCTGGTGGACCGACAGGTATTCCGCCTCCCGGCGAAGCTCCGAAAGAAGCTCCCAGAGTTTTCTAAGCTTTTCATCCATGGACGGGCGGATGTAGTCGGGCACCAGGTCCCGGCCTTCTCCCCGGAGCCACATTCTCCATGCCCCGTAAATTCCTCTGTCCCCGGAATTTGCTGCCTGTTTCTTCCCCGCTGCCGCCAGCCAGGCCATCTCCTCATCGGTCATGCCCGTTATGGGGGACTTCATCACTGCCGCCAGGGGAATGTCCTGGATGGGATTATCAATCACCGACAGCAGGCTCAAAATGGTCTCCACTTCCACCGTGTTGAAATACCCGGTCTTGGTCTGGGCGTAGGCGGGGATTCCCTCGTTCATCAGGACGTTTACAAAGATTTCCGACCAGCCGCTCAGGCTTCTCAGCAGGATCACAATATCGGAAAAACGGGCCCTGCGGTAAGCATTTTCCTCCTTGTCCCAGACCATCAGCCCCTGTTTTTCGTCCGTCAGCTCCCGAATCCGGCCGGCGATCATCCTGGCTTCCAGCTCCTTGGCCGTGTAATCCATGGCCTCCTCGTCCAATGTCTTCAGCGCATCGTTTCCTGTGTCCGCCATGAGAAGTTCCGTGGGGGTTCCCGCTCCCTCCTGGGGCGCAAATACAGCTCCGGGATGGAGGGCGGCCTCCTGGGTATAGCGGATCCCTCCCAGGGATTTGGTCATGATCTTGAAAAATACCTGGTTGACGCTGTCAAGGACCGTATCCCTGCTGCGGAAATTTTGATGGAGCTCGATTTTCCGGTAGGGGCTGCTGCTGCCGTAGGTTTCGTATTTCTCCAGGAACAGCTCCGGCCTTGCAAGGCGGAACCGGTAGATGCTCTGCTTCACATCCCCCACCATAAACACATTGGGATGGCCGTGCCGCTCCCGTGAAACAGCCTTAATCAGCATCTCCTGGACGCTGTTGCTGTCCTGGTACTCGTCCACCAGGATCTCCTCGTACTGGCGGGAAAGTTCCTCAGCCACAGCGGAAGGATGGCGGGCAGAGCCGCCGGCAGAGTGGTCCGCAGAGCCGCCGAAGGAGTCGGAATCGGATTCCGTCCCCTCCTCCCACAAAATCTCCAGCGCCATATGCTCCAGGTCATTAAAATCCACCACGTTCCGGTCCCGCTTTTTCTCAGTATACCAGCGGTCAAATTCTTCCACCAGGTCCAAAAGGGCCAGAAGTCCCCGGCCGCTTTCCTTTACCGTCCGGGCCATCTCCTCCGGAGGCTGGGCGGCGTAAAGATCCCGGCATTTGGCCGCCGCCTTCTTAGCCCGGTCCCGGCAGGCGGACACGAAGGCCTTCTTCTCCGGGTCCACCTCCTTGCTGCGGATGGATGCCAGCCGGTCAAAGGTGATGGAAGAAAGGCTTTCGTAAATCTGGCCGTAATCCCCTGCCGCAGCCGCCTCCTTTACCTGGCGGAGATTCCGGCAGTCATTTTGAATCATGGGCTCGTAGGCCAGGGGTCCGTTTTCCTCCCGGCAGACCTCAAGGGCCTCCTCCATCTGCTGTGTCAGTTCCTCCATCTGAAGCCCCAGGTCGTAGAAAAGGAAGCGAAACCAGGGAGCGCCCTCCATCTGCTCCAAATCTTCCTGTAGAAACTCTGCTCTGCACTCCGCCACCCACTCCATAGGCCAGGGATGGCTCTGGGCAAAATTCCAGGCCTGGTGGGTCAGCTCCTCAATCCGCCCGTCGGACTTTCCCCTGCCGAACTGCTCCACAAAATCCAGAAAGGACTGCTCTCCCTTCTGGTACTGGTCCTCCAGCATCTCCTCCATCACATCCGCCCGCAGAAGGGACAGCTCTCCTTCATCCCCAATCCGGAAACCGGGGTCAATGTCCAGTCCATGATAATGGTTCCGAATCAGGTTCAGGCAGAAGCTGTCGATGGTGGTAATCTGGGCCTGGGGAACCAGAGCCGCCTGAAGCCACAGATGCTCATTCTCCGGCTCTTCGGCCAGTTTCCGGTCAATGGCGGCCCCGATTCGCTCCCGCATCTGGGCCGCCGCCGCGTTGGTGAAGGTCATCACCAGAAGCTGGTCAATGCTCAGCGGGTGTTCCCCCTGGCTGATCATCTGGATGATCCGCTCCACTAAAACCGCCGTTTTTCCGGAGCCCGCGGCGGCAGAAACCAGAAGATTCCCTCCTCTGCTGTCAATCACCTTCTGCTGGTCATCCGTCCATTCTACTGCCATGTTCTTCCTCCGTCCTGCCGGGTTCCTCCCGGAGTATTTCTTCCCAGATTTCCTGGGGTTTTAATGCTTTCAGCCGCCGGTAGCCGTAGCCGGCGGTCTTGGTGTCAAAGCCGCAGACTGCGTGGTAGGGGCAATAGTCGCAGGCGGTCCGCCCGGCTTCCTTGTAGGGTGCCAGGTCCGTCTGCCCTTCTAAAATCTCCCTTCCCGACCGCCTCAGCCTGCGGATCACATAGGTTTTCAGCCCCTCAAAACCTTTTGTATCGGTGACGCTGGAGCGGCTCTCCTGTATCATCCCCGCTTTCAGGGCCACCGGGATCACGTCGGATTGGGTTTCAATATCCCGGTCCAGGTGGCGGATGACCTCCAGATTTCGGTTCACCAGGCCGTTCATCCGGAGCTGTCTCAAAATTTCCTGCCGGATCTCCTCATCCGTCATGGGGCCCTTTTTCTCGATCACCGGGTCCTGGATGTTGTAGTAAAAGATTCCCGCCGGAACCACCTCGTCTTCGGGATTCTGCCGCTCCAGCAGCTCCTGAGCCGCATCCATGTAGACCACCAGCTGCAGCTGAAGACCATAGTAGAGGGCGGACAGGTCGAAATGGGTGCCGCCGGATTTGTAGTCGATGATTTTTACATAGAGCTTTTTGTCCTCCCGGCACAAGTCCAAACGGTCGATGCGCCCTCTCAGCCGCAGCTCCTCCCCCTTTCCCAGGGGAATCCGCATGGCCCTCAGATTGTCCGAGGCGGAGAAAGACACCTCAAAGCCCACGGGGGTGAAATCTCCCCGCTTTACCTGCTCGCCCAATGCCCAGATGGTCCGCTCCGTCATCTGCTCCACCCGTCTGGCCAGGTAGGCATAGCGGGCACTGCTCATGAGAATGGTATTGCCGTACTGCTCCACCACCTGGCGGACGCAGGACTTTGCCAGCTCATCCCGCTCCTCATCGGTAAGGGTCCTCCAGTCCCGCTCCTCCTCCTTCACCTTCCGGAAGCACAGATCGATGGACTGATGGAACAGATTTCCCACATCCACCGCCTCCAGGCGGTACTCCTGGCGCTCCAGAAGTTCCAGCCCGTAGCGCAGGAAATGGGCGTAGGCGCAGGAGGCGTACTGTTCCATCCGGGTCACGCTTCCCTGGAGGATGAGACCATAGAGTGCCTTGGCGGCGGCCTTTCCGATGCCTTTTTCCTGATAGGAGTAAAAGGCGCCATCCACCAGCCGCTTCAGGCTCTCCCTCTCCTCTCTATGGTCCAGAAAGAACCGGCACAGCTCCAGAAAGTCCGGCTCCCCCTTCCATTCTTCCTCCTTCTCCCGGCTGTCCCGGTAACGGCCCAGCCCCTGAATCAGCATTTGTTTGCCGTCCTGGAGGGTATAGACCATACCAATCTCCTCCTGGCCGGACAGAATCTTTAAGTCCGGAAAAAGCTTGCGCACCTCCCCGATCAGAATGGAGGGCCGCATGGCCTTTCCGTCGGCCCCCGCGGCGCCATAGGAGAGATAGAGGCGGCGGGATGGCTTGGTCAGCATCAGGTACAGGTAAAATTTCTGCATGCAGCTCTCCTCTCTGGCCGTGGGCGCCAGCTCCATGCGGTGAAGGCGGAAGAACTCCCGGTCCCGGTCTGTTAAGAGACTTCCTCCATTCTTTTTCTGGGGAACGATCTGGTCGTTGACCCCTACGAAGAACAGGGCCTTCACCCCGTCCAGACGGCTCCGGGTAATGTCTCCCACCGTCACCTGGTCGATGGTGGCCGGGATGGTTCCCACCTGTATCTCCTCAAAGCCCGCATCCAGGATCTGGCCATAGGTTTTCCGGTCCGTTTTCTCATCCCCCAGAAGGCCGGTGAGACGCTCCAGAAGCTCCAGCACCAGGCCGTAAACCTGGCCGTACTCCCTGGAAAGGTTCTCGTCCCCGAACTGTCCTCTTTCCGAAAAAGAGGTCTGGTATTCCTCCAGCTTTTCCTGCAGCTCCATTTCCTCCAGGAAGCGTTTCAGCCCCTGAGTCATGGAGGCGATGGTAGCCTCCGGGGCGGACATCACTTCCCGCAGGGGAGCCAACGGTTTCAATACCCACATGCGGAAACGGTTCAGCTCGTTAAGATTCAGATCCTCCGCCCCGTAAAAAGTCCGCTCCCATGTTTCATTCCACCGCTTCCAGCCGTTGATCCCCAGAGCCCGGACGTAATTTTCCAGCCTCCAGACCTCCTCTTCGGCCTGAGTGCGCCCATATCCTTCTTCCGGAACAGGCTCCCGGTCAAAGACCAGGCCGGTTTTCAGATACCGGAATACATTTTCGTAGGAAAAATCCCGTGCAAGCTCCACCGCCGCACGGATCAGCTCCACCATGGGATTTTCCAGGATGCTCTTTTTCTGGTCCATAAAGTATGGAATCCCTGCCTGCTCCAGCCGTCTGGCTGCAATCCGGCCGTAGGAAGCCAAATCTCCGGTCACAATGGCTATGTCCCGGTACCGCATGCCCTGGTGGCGCACCAGATCCTCCATAGTCCCCAGAACCCATTCCATCTCCTGGTCCGGGTCCTTTCCGCAGAAGATTTCCACCTCCTTCGGCTGCCCCTTCCACCGTTTTCTGCCGTAGCGGTAAAGGTTGGCTTCCAGAAAATCCAGGGACGGGCTTTCCTGAAACCTGGGGCCGGGATTAGCCTGGATGATCATGTCCTGCTTTTTGGGAACCTTCTCCTCCTCTGCCATTTTCCGGATGCGGCAGACGGTATGCTTGCTCATGTAAAACAGGTTCTGAATCCCGCTCTCCCGGTAGGGGTCGGCCGCCGGGTCCACGGTTACGGCGCAGACCACATCCCTGGCGCAGGTTAAAAACAGCCGGATCAGACGGTACTGCACCGGCGTAAATCCGGTATATCCGTCCAGGAAAATGACGCTGCGGCGGATCCTCTTCGATTTTGGCAGTTCCCGGCAGAGAATATCCAGGATTTCCTCTGCAGTGATGTAGTGGTCCCGGATGTACTCCTGAAACTGCCGGAAAATAATTTCCAAATCTTTCAGCTTCTGGGCCAGGAGGGCATTGTCCGTCTGCTCTCCCAGTTCCTTTAATTCCTCCGGCCCAACGCCGTACTGGTAGAGTTCCGACAGCTGGGATTTCATCTGATTGATAAATCCCGGCTGACCCAAATGGCCGCCGTAAAGGCCCAGGTCCTTTTTGCAGGGGCCCATCACCCGGCGCAGAACCATGGATTTTCCCATATCGTCCAGCACCGCCGGAAGATGCACGTTCAGCTCGTCAAACACCCGGTAAGCCAGGCGCTTAAAACTGACCACATCAATATTCATCATGCCGTGTTTGGGATGAAGCCGGATCATCTCCCTCTGGGCCTGCATGGTAAACTGCTCCGGCACAATGACCAGATAGCTGAAATCAGGCTCCTGTATGGAGCGGCGGATTGCCTCCTCATAAAGATAGCGGGTTTTGCCCGCTCCTGCTTTTCCAAGTATAAACTGCAGCGCCATGTGTTCTCTCTCCTGTCGTGCTTAATGGTTCCATTATAATGAATTTTCGTTTTCTTGTCACCAGGTCCGGAAATTCTTTTGGAGAATGGCAGAAAACGCGCCGGACAGAAAAAGGACCGGGTCCGTGACGTTTGCCGTCAGAGCCCGGTCTCCCATTACGCGATCCCCAGCACCGCCCACTCATAGGTATCCATGGCCTGGACCAGGGCAAGGTCCGCGGCCCGGTAATCGGCTTTTGCCTGGATGGCTGCCATCTCCGCGGACAGGTAGTCCGTCTGGCTCATCATTCCAAGGGAATATCTGGTATCTGCCAGATTTTTCTCCTGCCGCGCTTTCTCGTAAGCGGTTTTCTCCGCTTCCAGCTCCTGTTTCTTCCGGAGGATATCGCCGTAGAGGCTCTCCATCTGGCGCAGGCTGCTGGCGGAAGACAGGTCCAGAAACACATTTTCGAAAAATTCTACCAGGGCGATTCCAGCCGCCATATGGAGGGAAACGGCCTGGGCCTGGCTTTGGTCAAACGGATCGTAGATTTGTATGGAGGAACGATCCAGGCAGAAAGCGCTCCCGGGGAGGGCTCCTGTTTTTCCGTCACCCTTCCCCATTTTGTCCCTCAAAGTCTTTAAGCGGGATTTTTTCCTCTTCGGCGCCGGCTACACTTGACAAAACACCTCAATGATTTTTTAATAATAAGTATCAAACACACCAAGGAGGAATCCGTTATGACCAATGTAGTTCTGGGGCGCACCGGGATTGAGGTAAGAAAACAGAGCTTTGGCTGCCTTCCGATCCAGCGTATCTCCAAGGCAGATGCCGTGACTCTGCTCCGGCAGGCAGTGGACGGAGGAATGAACTTTTTCGACACCGCCAGAGCCTATACCGACAGTGAGGAGAAAGTAGGAGAAGCATTTAAAGGGATCCGCCACAATCTGATCATTGCAACCAAAACAGGGGCTCAGACGGCGGAAGAGATGTGGAAGGATCTGGAGACCAGTCTGAAAACCCTTCAGACTGACTATATCGACATTTATCAGTTCCATAATCCTTCCTTCTGTCCCAAGCCGGGCGGAGCTGACGGCTTATATGAGGCGGCTCTTAAAGCCAAGGAGCAGGGAAAGATCCGCCACATTTCCATCACCAACCACCGCCTGGCCGTAGCTCACGAGGCCATTGATTCCGGTCTCTATGACACCCTGCAGTTCCCCTTCAGCTATCTGTCCGGCCCCAAAGAGATAGAGCTGGTGGAAAAATGCAAAAAGGCGGACATGGGCTTTATCGCCATGAAAGCCATGGCAGGAGGATTAATCCGGGATGGATTTACTGCTGCCGCTTTCATGGAGGAATGTCCCACCGTGGTTCCCATCTGGGGTGTACAGCACGCCTGGGAACTGGAGCAGTTTTTATCCTGCTTAAAAGAAGCCCCGGCTATGACGCCGGAGCGAAAGGAAGCCATTGAGAAGGACCGCAAAGAGCTTGCGGGAGACTTCTGCCGGGGCTGCGGCTACTGCATGCCCTGTCCTGTCGGCATCGAAATCAACAGCTGCGCACGCATGACATTGATGCTGCGCCGTGCCCCCTCCGCCGGATGGCTCAGTGACAAATGGCAGGCAGAGATGCACAAGATCGAAAACTGCCTCCACTGCAACCAGTGCAGCTCAAAATGTCCTTATGGTCTCGACACGCCCAAGCTGCTGGCTGAAAACTACCGGGACTATTGGAAGATTTTAGAGGAAAGCCGGTCTTAGGCCCACCAGGATATAAAAAAACCTCAGCCTCTCCTTGTATGGGGAAAGCTGAGGTTTTTCATTTAAACAAACAAAAAATGCGTCTGATAGGAATCGAACCTACGCACGCGGCTCCGGAGGCCACTGCTCTATCCACTGAGCTACAGACGCATCTTTTGTATAATACAACATTTTTCCAAAAAAATCAAGTAGTAATTTTAATTTTCTGCAGATTACTTGTAACAGATAACCGGAATCCCCTTGTAGACCAGGTCGTAGAGGGCCGCAGCTTTTGACGGCGGAAGGTTGACACATCCATGGCTTCCCGATGTCTGATAAATGGTCCCTCCAAAGCTTCCTCTCCAACTGGCATCGTGCAGTCCGATCCCTCCGTTGAAAGGCATCCAGTAGTCTACGTGGCTCTCATACTCATAGCTGCCGTCCGCCTGCTTGGCTCCCCGGAGGATCCGGTCCTTCTCCTTGTAGGTCAGACTGTAGATTCCTTCCGGAGTTGTATAATTCTTTGCCACATTTCCCGTTACGCAGGGGGCATCCCAGACGACATTTCCCTCCTGGATCATGTACACATGCTGGCCTGTCAGGTCAATCTCCACGTAAGTATTGCCCCAGTCAGAACCGCTTCTCTGAGCTGCAGACTGGGCGTAAAGCGGTTCCCTCGTCTGGCTTTCCGCTGTGGATGCGATCAGCTGGGTCAGAGCCGCAGCTTCTCCGGCCTGGTCGATCTTCCATCCGTAAGGACCGGTCAGGGTTACGTCTCTGCCGGAAACGGTGCGGAAGGTTCTGGATGTGCCGGCCGTGTTGTATTTGGACGCCAGCTCCTGTACAAAGGATGCTGCCCCCTCCGCAGAAACCTGAAGCTGGCCGTTTCCGTCCGCGGACAGCCAGGAACAGATCCGGTCGCTGCCCAGCACCTCGGTGGCCTCTCCCATCTGATATGTAACCGTCATCGTGCGGTAGCGGTTCATGGTATCGCAGAGCTGAATCAAAGCCGGGTCGGAGGCGCTTATCTGAACCGTCTCATAGCAGCCGGCATCCAGAAGATCCAACTCCCCTGCGCCGTTCTTTAAAGCTTCCTCCACAGCAGCCCTGGTCTTCTCCAGATTCAGGCTGTTCCCTCTTACCTCAGGGATGATGGTAAACTCCTGCCCCTCCTGATAAGCAGAAACACGGGCATTCTCCGTCTTTACAACCCCTTCTCCGGCAACGCAGTCCAGGGCCTGGAGCTTGGCCTCCAGAGCCGCTGAATCATAGGTGACCTGCAGGGAAAGGGTGTAGGAATTGTTGGCTGCAGGTCCGCTGACCCGTCCTCCCTCATTCTGCGCGGCCAGAATCTCCTCCAGGCCGCCGGGTACCAGGGCCTGATAGCCGATCTCCGAGCCCTGGATGGTCTCTTCCGTGCCGTCCTTTTTCTGGAGCACCAACTGATACTCCCCGGCAAAATATCCCTCTATCCGGGCCTTTGCCTCCTCCACTGTCATCTTGCTGACCTTTACTCCATTGAAGGATGTCCCGGATACAAAACAGGTGTCCTCCTCAGCCAAAGCGCTGAAGGAAACCGTAAGAGCAATCACAGCGGCTCCTAAAAGGGAAACAGCGATTTTCTTTCCATCTCTCATATGGTCTGCACCTTTCTAACAATATACGATCTTCTGTCTCTGATCTTCCAAAGCAAAAAACTGCTCCGCTCAATCCTCATCCGATACCGGACTGTTCCGCACTGCGCATCTCTGGTATCTCCCATATTTATAACACAGAAGCGTTACAGGGCTCAATTACATTTATCATAGATTTTCTTACATTTTACGGAATAATTCCGTATAAAATGCTGCTTTTCCCGGATTTTCCCCTGATTTCGCCTTCATTTTCCCCTTTTTCCTTGACAAGGGGGGATTTCTGTATTAAGCTGGAACCACTTCTATCTGTTTCTTTTATCTGCAGTGATTCTAAATTCATTCTACTATCATTTCTAAGGAGGATTCTTTATGTCGTACGATGTCTTTGTATCCCAGGTTGTGTCCCGTGTAAAGCAGCACTTCGGAAGCGGGTATTCCATTTCTCTCCACCAGGTTCCCAAGAACAACGGGCTGATGCTGGATGGCCTGTCCATCTCCCGCCAGGACTGCCCCATTGCGCCCACCATCTATCTCAATCCCCTCTATGACCGCTTCAAAAAAGGCGTCCCCCTGGAAGAGCTTTTAAAAGAAATCATCACTCTTTATCAGGAAAACGCCTCTCTTTTATCGATTGACCCGGATCTTCTGTCCCGGACAGACTTCGTTTTGCCCCGGCTGGCTGTCAAACTAATTCACCGTGCCTCCAACAGGGAACTTCTGGAGCAGATTCCCTTCCGCCCGTTTCTGGACCTGGCCATCGTCTGCTTCCTGTATCTGGGCATCCGGGAAGGACGGCAGATGACCGTTCTGGTTTCCTACGCCCATCTGAACCTGTGGGATTTAAGCCAGGAGGACCTGCTGCGCATTGCACTCCAAAACACGCCAAAGCTATTCCCCTTCCGGCTCTGCTCGGTAAAAGAGGCAATGGAGGAGATGCTCTCCACCCTGACGGATTCCGCAGATATTCAGGCCCTTCCCCACAGCTCCTGGGACGGACCGGAATTTCTCTATCTTTTAACCAACCGGCAGGGACTTGACGGAGCTGCCGCCATGCTCTACCCCTCTGTCCTAAGAGATTTCTCGAACCGCGAAGGGAAGGATTTGATCATATTCCCCTCCAGTGTTCATGAGGTTCTCCTTCTGCCTGTCTCCGACCCCGCTCAGGGCGCCCATTTGAGCAGTATGGTACGGGAAATCAACCACGCTCAGGTTCCCAGGGAAGAACGGCTGTCCAATCAGGTCTACCTGTACCGCCGGGACACCGGGGAATTCTCCGTTCTGTCAGAGTCCCCGGAAACCGTTTTGTAAAAAGGTCTTACGCCCCTCTAATCCTCCAGTTCCAAAAGCATCTGCTTGATCTCGATCATGCGGTCACGCAGCTTTGCCGCCTCCTCGAAATTCAGCTCCACCGCTGCCTGACGCATCTTCTTCTCCAGCTCCTTGGCAAGCTTTTTCAGCTCCTTTTCGTCCATAGACTCCGGGTCCTTCTCAAAGCTCCTGTCATCCTCCTCCACAGCCTTGGAGATGGCAATGAGGTCCCGCACCGCCTTTTTGATGGTGGTGGGCGTAATCCCATGTGCCTCGTTATAGGCCTGCTGGATCTGCCGCCTCCGGTTGGTCTCATCAATCGCCATCCGCATGGAATCGGTAATGGTATCAGCGTACATGATCACGTGCCCCTCGGAGTTTCTGGCCGCCCGCCCAATGGTCTGGATCAGGGAGGTTTCCGACCGCAGGAAGCCTTCCTTATCCGCATCCAAGATAGCCACCAGGGTGATTTCCGGTATATCCAGGCCCTCACGCAGCAGGTTGATTCCCACCAGCACATCGAATACATCCAGGCGCATGTCCCGGATAATCTCGGCCCGCTCCAGGGTATCGATATCGGAATGGAGGTATTTCACCCGGATGCCCACCTCCCGCATATAGTCCGTCAAATCCTCGGCCATCCGCTTGGTCAGGGTTGTGATCAGCACTTTGTGGTGAGCGGCCGTTTCCTTGTTTACCTCTGAAATCAGGTCGTCGATTTGCCCCTCCACCGGACGCACGGAAATCTCCGGGTCCAGCAGGCCTGTAGGCCGGATGATCTGCTCCGCCCTTAAAAGCTCGTGCTCCTTCTCATAGTCAGAGGGGGTAGCGGAAACAAAGAGCATCTGGTCGATCTTGCTCTCAAACTCCTGGAAATTTAAGGGCCGGTTGTCCAGCGCCGAGGGAAGGCGGAAGCCGTACTCCACCAGGGTTTTCTTTCGGGAACGGTCCCCCGCGTACATGCCGCGGATCTGAGGCAGGGTAATGTGGGACTCATCGATGATGATCAGGAAATCCTCGGGAAAATAGTCGATAAGGGTGCAGGGCGGCTCCCCCGGAGCACTCCCGGTCAGGTGTCGGGAATAATTCTCAATGCCGGAACAAAATCCCGTCTCCCGCATCATTTCCACATCAAAGTTGGTCCGCTCCGCAATCCGCTGGGCCTCCAGCAGCTTATCCTCGCTCTTAAAAAATGCCACCTGCTCCTTCATTTCCTCCAGAATGTGTTCCGTAGCCTCCATCATTTTTTCCTTTGGCACTACATAGTGGGAGGCCGGAAAAATGGCCACATGGTTCAGCTGGGCTTTGATTTCTCCTGTTACCGTATCAATGGAGGTAATCCGGTCCACCTCATCCCCGAAAAACTCGATCCGATAGGCCTCGCCGTCGGAGTAGGCGGGATAAATCTCCAGCACATCGCCCCTTACCCGGAAGGTTCCCCGCTTGAAATCCATGTCGTTGCGGTCGTACTGGATGTCAATGAGCTTGTGGATGACCTCATCCCGGTCCTTCTCCATGCCGGGGCGCAGGGAGATCACCATATTCTTGTAGTCGATGGGGCTTCCCAGGCCGTAGATGCAGGACACAGAGGCCACGATAATCACATCGCTGCGCTCAGACAGGGCTGCGGTGGCGGAATGGCGCAGTTTGTCAATCTCATCGTTGATGGCCGAATCCTTCTCAATGTAGGTGTCCGTGGATGGGACGTAGGCCTCGGGTTGGTAGTAGTCGTAGTAGGAGACAAAATACTCCACCGCGTTCTCCGGGAAGAACTCCTTAAACTCACTGTAGAGCTGGGCTGCAAGGGTTTTATTGTGGGCAATAATGAGGGTTGGCTTCTGTAACTGCTGGATCACATTGGCCATGGTGAAGGTCTTTCCAGAGCCCG